>Ga0209382_10003288_pt1 | contig 22526 bp, 15 predicted proteins | sample SoiMetdeltSBSDD5_FD_187599 | JGI IMG/M metagenome (GOLD analysis project Ga0209382, IMG submission 187599) | Bulk soil microbial communities from a Populus tree surrounding site in Tennessee, USA - Soil MetaG P. deltoides SBSDD5 (SPAdes) (version 2) | ecosystem: Environmental > Terrestrial >...
TCTATCAATCCATCCTACTCGCCGGTTACACGTACGCTTACATCGTCACGCGCTGGCTCAGTCTCCGACAGCAGATCATCCTGCATTTTTTCATCCTCCTGTTGCCTCTGATCGTCATTCCAATTCACCTTCCTCCCGGTTGGATACCTCCCACCGATCACAATCCATCGCTCTGGTTGTTGACCGTGTTGGGGATCGCGGTCGGGCTGCCGTTCTTCGTCGTCTCCACCAGTAGTCCATTGTTGCAGCGCTGGTTCGCGGCCAGTGGGCATCCTCTGGCGCTCGATCCGTATTTCTTATATGGCGCGAGCAACTTGGGAAGCCTTGTGGCATTGATCGGTTACCCGCTGGTCGTCGAGCGCTGGTTGCGGTTGGGCGAGCAGAGTCAATGGTGGGCCGGAGGCTATCTGCTGCTCATACTCTTAATCATCGGTTGCGGCGCAGCCATCTGGCGGGCGGGCGTCGTAAGTCCTGCGGAAGATCAATCGCCGGCGGGCAGCGCTGAAGGTGGAGGCCTCACCCGCCGTCAGCGCCTGTGGTGGATGGGGCTGGCGGCGATTCCGGTCAGCCTGATGTTGAGCGTGACAACCTACATCTCCACCGACATCTCCACGATCCCACTGCTATGGATCATCCCGCTCTCGCTTTATCTGCTGACCTTCATCCTGACCTTCGCGCGCCGTCCACTTTTACCTCACCCGTTGCTGGTCAAGGTCGTGCCGTTTGCTCTGGCGATTTTGACCTTCCTCTTGGCGGCGCAAGAGTATGAGACGAACTGGCTGCTGATCTCAACCCACCTGTTGGTTTTCTTCATCGTCGCGCTAGCTTGCCACGGAGAGTTAGCGCGCCTCCGGCCGACGGCGCGTCACCTGACTGAGTTTTATTTCTGGCTTTCCTTAGGCGGCGCGCTCGGCGGAATTTTCAATGCGCTCGTTGCACCGCTGGTGTTTAAGGAAGTGGCCGAGTATCCACTGACGCTTGTGCTCGCCGCTCTGCTGCTCTTGAAAACCGCGCCTGCCACACCCAAGCCTCGGCATGAGCGCCGCCAGGAACGGGCCCAGAAGCGCCGCCAAGATAAGCAGAAGCCGGAAAGCGAGGCGGCGACCGGGTTGGCGAAACTGCGCGATCCGCGCGTGCTGGATGGGCTGTGGCCGGTGGGCGTGTTCTTGTGGTCAGTCGTTCTCGTGAAGACTTTGCAGCAGACGGATCAGCCCTTGAGTTGGCTAATGCGCGGCGTCATGTTCGGCCTGCCGGCGCTGCTCTGCCTGGTTTTCATCCAACGCCCGGTTCGTTTCAGCCTGGGTTTAGGCGCCATCCTCCTGGCCAGCAGCTTCTACTTCGGCGGCAATGTGACGCCTCTCTACACGGAGCGCACCTTCTTTGGCGTTTATCGCGTGATCATCTTCAACACCAAAGCCTACCGAGTGCTGATGCATGGCAACACCCTGCATGGCGCTCAAAGCCCGGAGCCGGCGAGCCGTCCGGAACCGATTACTTATTACTATCCCAACGGCCCACTGGGGCAAATATTTGCGGAGTTCAGTGGCGATAAGGCCAAACACACTATCGCGGTCATAGGCTTAGGCGCCGGATCAACCGCCTGTTATCGCCAACCCGATCAGGCCTGGACATTCTATGAGATTGATCCAGCCGTCGTGCGCATCGCGCGCAATTCAGACTACTTCACTTTCTTGGAAGAATGCGCGCCGGATGCGCGCATCCTCTTGGGTGACGCGCGCCTTTCGCTCGCGTCCGCCAAACCGAGCGAGTACGACTTGATGATCCTCGACGCGTACAGCTCGGACGCCATCCCCATCCACTTGATCACCCGCGAAGCGTTGCAACTCTATTTGGATAAGCTCGCCCCGGGCGGTGTGCTGGTCTTTCACGTCACCAATCGGCATCTTGATCTCAAAACCGTGCTGGGCAACCTGGCGCTGGATGCTCACCTGACTTACCTGGCGCGAGATGATATGGAGATTGATCCCCGGGATGGCGCTCGAGGCAAGTTCCCCTCGCGGTGGGTAATGTTGGCCCGTACCCCGGAGGACCTCGGGACTCTGGCCAATGATCCGAATTGGTTCGTGCCCGCGCTTCTTCCGGGCACCTCGGCTTGGACGGATGACTTCAACAGTTTGGTGAGTGTGATCAAATGGCAATGAATGAGGATCAGACCCTAAAGGTTTCTGAGACCTTTAGGGTCTCCTCCAAGAGTCACTTCCTGCTGTTAAGCGTCTACACGTTGACGATGTTGGTGAGCGCCGGGCTATTATTCCTCGTGCAGCCGATGTTCGCTCGGATGGTGCTTCCGCTCCTCGGCGGTTCCCCGGCCGTTTGGAATACCGCGCTCGTCTTCTATCAATCCATCCTGCTCGCCGGTTACACGTACGCTTACGCCGTCACGCGCTGGCTCAACCTCCGCCAACAAATCCTCTTGCAGGCTTTTGTTCTGCTACTCCCCTTGCTTGTCATCCCTATTCACCTTCCTTCCGGTTGGACGCCTCCCACTGATCACAGTCCGGTGCTCTGGTTATTGGCGGTATTGATGATCGCGGTCGGGTTACCGTTCTTTGTCATCTCCACCAGCAGTCCGCTCTTGCAGCGCTGGTTCGCCGCCAGTGGACATCCTCTGGCGCTCGATCCTTATTTCTTATATGGCGCGAGCAACTTGGGAAGTCTCGTGGCGTTGATTGGTTATCCCTTAGTGGTTGAGCGCTGGTTGCGGCTGGGCGAGCAGAGCCAATGGTGGGCCGGGGGTTATCTGCTGCTCATACTCTTAATCATCGGTTGCGGCGCAGCCATCTGGCGCAGCGCGCCGTCGAGTCCGGCGGCAGATCCATCAGCCACAGACTCCGGCAGCGGAGGCGTTACTCGGCAGCAACGGCTGTGGTGGATGGGGCTGGCAGCGATTCCGGTCAGCCTGATGTTGAGTGTGACGACTTACATCTCCACCGACATCTCCGCGATTCCCCTCCTGTGGATTATCCCGCTCTCGCTTTATCTGTTGACCTTCATCCTGACCTTCGCGCGTCGCCCGCTTTTACCGCACCCGCTGCTGGTCAAAGTCACGCCGTTTGCTTTGGCGATTCTGACGTTCCTGCTGGCCGCGAAACAGGATGAGACTAGTTGGCTGTTGATTGTCATTCACTTGCTGGTCTTCTTCACCGTGGCGCTGGCTTGCCACGGAGAGTTAGCGCGCCTCCGGCCGGCGGCGCGTCACTTGACCGAGTTTTATTTTTGGCTCTCCTTAGGCGGCGCGCTCGGCGGAATTTTCAATGCGCTCGTGGCGCCGGTGGTGTTTAAGGAAGTGGCCGAGTATCCATTGACACTCGTGCTGGCCGCTCTGCTGCTCTTGAAAACCGCGCCTGCCACACCGAAGAAGCGTCAGGAGCGCCGCGAAGAGCGTCAGCAAAAACGCCGCCACCGACAGGACGACGGTAAGCACAAGCCGGCTGAAGCGGAGGCCGGGCTGAACCTGCGCGATCCGCGCGTGATGGACATCGCCCTGCCGGTGGCGATGCTGCTGTTCTCAGCGGCGCTTGTAAAGATTTTGCAGGAGCCGGATCAGCCATCGAGCTGGATCATGCGCGGCGTCATGTTTGGCCTGCCGGCGATCATCTGTCTCGCTTTTACGCGAAGCGGGCGTCCGGTGCGCTTCAGCCTCGGCCTGGGAGCGATCCTCCTGGCTAGCACGTTATACGTGGGCGGCAAAGGCACTTTTCTTTATACGGAACGCACTTTTTTCGGCATCAATCGCGTTATCCTTTTCAGTTCCAGAACGTACCATGCGCTCGTGCATGGCGACACGCTGCATGGCGCTCAGAGTCTGGACCCGGCGCGCCGGCAGGAGCCGATCACCTATTACTATCCCAATGGCCCACTGGGGCAAGTGTTTGCGGAGTTCAGTGGCGAGAAAGCGAAACGCAGCATCGCCGTCGTAGGTTTAGGCGCGGGATCAACCGCCTGTTATCGCCAACCCGATCAAGCCTGGACGTTTTACGAGATTGACCCGGCCGTCGTGCGCCTCGCGCGCAATTCAGACTACTTCACTTTCCTGGAAGATTGCACCCCGGACGCGCGCATCATCTTGGGTGATGCGCGCCTTTCGCTCGCGTCCGCCAAACCGGGGGAATACGACCTGATGATCCTCGACGCGTACAGCTCGGACGCCATCCCCATCCACTTGATCACCCGCGAAGCGCTGCAACTTTATTTGGATAAACTCGCCCCGGGCGGCGTGCTGGTCTTTCACATCACCAATCGGCATCTTGATCTCAAGACGGTGCTCGGCAACCTGGCGCTGGATGCTCACCTGGCTTACCGCGCTCGAGATGATTTGGACCTTGATCCCCGCGATGGCAACCGAGGCAAGATGCCGTCGCAGTGGGCGGTGTTGGCCCGCTCCCCGGACGATCTCGGGACGTTGGCCGCTGATCCACAGTGGACCGTGCCCACGCCTCGGCCGGGCACCTCGGTCTGGACGGATGACTTCAATAGTTTGCTGAGTGTGTTTATTTGGAGACGGTGAGGATAACGCGGAGGGGTTCGCTTTGAATTGGCGGAGAGAGTGAGTCAACGGATGGAACTGATGGAACGGAATTTTTATGATCAGAGAGGGTCTTTCAACAGATTTTTTAAGCGGAAAAGCGGATGCGCCATATACATCCGCTTTTCCGCTTAACCATCCGCTGGAAGCTAGAGTTGCTCATTAGATACTTTTACAAGCCCAACTATACTCCTAATCTGTTTTTCGCAATCGCCGTCCCCAAATCAACCACCGCGCCTTTAACTTCGCCATACACGGAACTCAATTTTTGGCCCAACTGCTCTAATTGGCCGCGCGTAATTGGCCCGACAAGTTTCTCGTTGTTGCGCCACCAGGTTTCAGGGTCGTCGAGTTCCTGACTCATCTGATTTTGCGCAACCCAGATGGCAAATGCGCCGCTGGCGAGGTGCAGACGGCCGGGGGAAGACTCCACCACTAACCCCGCGTCTCTCAGCGCTTTGAGCGGTCTGGGAAACTTGTGGGAGGCCATCGCCAAATAGTGGAGGTTATGTGTTCGCTGCTCCAATTCCTGCAACGTAAACATTACCGCCAACGTCTGCGCGCCTGGGGACTGGTCCAGATATTTCCAGGCGTCCGCAAAATGCGCATCGAGCGCGTCAAGAGTTGCGAGCGCAAAATACACGTAACCGTCTCCGGCTAGTTTCTTGCCCGCCATTCGCTCTTCCCACATCAACAATCCGATCAATTGAAGCAGATAGGGATTACCCCCGGCCAGCGCGAGAATCGCGTTCCGGTCGGTTGGGTTGAGAAGCGGCGCAAGGCCGAGAATTTGCCGGGCTTCACTCTCTAGGAGCGGCTTAAGGCGCTGGCGGCGAGCAATGTTGAATAGCGGCGAACCGCCGGATTGCAACTTGAGCGTCTCGGCGTGTTCGTCCGGGTCAATCCGGCTGCTCGTCACGTAGCACAGTGCGTTAGGCGACAGGCTGGCGAGCGAGCGCAGATGGCCCCAGAACTCACGCCGCGACAGGCTGGCGTTGCCAAGCAAATCTTCCAGCTCGTCCAACAGCAGCACGAGCCTTTTGCCATTCCGTTGAATTTCTTTAAACGTGGCATCCAGCGTGAGGTTGGAGAGAGTCTTGCTCCTTAGCCTGGGGCTTATCTCTAACTCCAACTCCTGGCTATCCCAGGCGGCCAACGCGTCTTGCAATACCGACCGCCAGAAGGTTGTAGGTGTTTCATTGGCGAGGCTGTGTCCATTGCGGGTCACGAATGCCCAACTGGTGGAATCAGGGAGTTCTTCCAGCCTGACTTGGGGGTCCGCTAAGTAGGTGAGAAGCGACGTTTTGCCAATGTGCGGTGCGCCGATTAACGCTGTACTCTGCGTAGTCGTGATTTGCGAAAACAGTGCGCGGACTTCTGCCCGCCGCCCAATGAGGTCAGTGGGCTTGTCAAGCTTACTGGGGCGGAAAGGAGTAGTGTTCGGCGGCATTTCAGGTTTATGGGGCGGCAGGTGTAAAAGTAGGGGGCAGTGGCAGGGTGGGTGTTGGCATAAAGGTGGGTGTTGGCGTAGCTGTTGGGCCTGCTGTTGGCGGAGGTGTGATGGTAGCAGAAGGGGTCAAGGTAGGGGGAAGCGTCAAGGTTGGCGCTGGCGTTGGAGTGAATATACTATAGCCAGCAAGATTCCAGAAACGTACGCTCCCATCATTGGAGCCAGATGCTAACAGGCTGCCATCCGGCGAGAAGACGACTGAAAGCACAGATTCACTGTGACCGGAGAGCGTGCGGAGCATCTGTCCAGTGAACACGTCCCAAATCTTAATCGTGTCATCATTGGAGCCGGAGGCTAGCAGGCTGCCATCCGGCGAGAAGGCGACTGAATGCACCTGGCCGCCATGGCCAAAGAGTCCGTGGATCGCATCATCAGGGGACAAATCCCAAATGTAGATCCTCCCATCATTGAGGCCAAATGCAAGCAGGCTCTTGTCCTCCGGCGAGAAGGTCACTGACTGCGCATAATTGACTCCTAAGATCTTGTCTGTCTTCTGCTGCCCAGTGGACACATCCCAAATTCTGACCGTGTGATCATTTGAGCTAGATGCCAATTGGCTACTATTCGGTGAGAAGGCCACTGAGTACACAGAGTCGCTATGGCCGAAGAGCGTGTGGAGCACTTTTCCGGTGGACACATCCCAAATCTTGATCGTGTCGTCACCAGAGCCAGACGCCAATAGGCTGCCATCCGGCGAGAAGGCGACTGACCACACAGCGCTGACATGGTCAGGGAGTATGCGGAGTGTCTGCCCGGTAGAGACGTCCCAAATCCTGATGGTCTTATCGTTGGAGCCGGAGGCTAGAAGGCTGCCATCCGGGGAGAAAGCCACAGAACGTACCCAATTAGTATGGCTGGGGAGTGTGCGGAGCGTCTGCTCGGTGGACACATCCCAAATCTTGATCGTGTTGTCACTAGAGCCAGATGCCAGCAGGCTCCCATCCGGCGAGAAGGCCACCGAGAATACAGGATTATCCTGCGTAACAAAAACTTCAACGCTCGGGCGAGGCGAGGGGGCCATGCTGGGAGTCAAAGTAGGTGTTGTGGTCGCCGTCATGGTCGGGGTGGGAGGAGTGGCAGTCGCCGTCAGGGTAAGTGTAGGTGTAGGTGATCTCAGAAAAGCGGCAACCTGCGGGAAGCCATTGCCCAAGGAAAAACCGAACCACAAGCCAATCACTAATACAGGAGCCAATGCGCTCAGTAGTGTAATTGTTGTTCTGGCATACCGCTTTCTCATTAGCTCCACATCGCGTTGGTGGCGGCGGGCCTGGAGTTCGAGATCACGTTGGTAACGACGGAATTGAATCTCACGGGTTTTGGTAGCCCTCACACCTGCCAGGGTGTATAGCCTGTCGGCTTCGTCAAAGTTGTAGCTCTTTAGCGCCGCATCACCCATGCGGGTCAGCGCCGCCACCCGCCGTTCCTTTGCCCCAGGCTCGGTTTCGGAAATAGTCAGCACACGATCGCAATCGGCGACGACTCCAGGCCAGTCCGCAGCGCGTTCATGAGTAGCAGCGCGGCGGAGCAGTGTCACAAGTAGGCCACTGCGGGCGAGGCTTTCGCTCTGACGATAAGCGATCTCGTACTCTTCAATCGCCTCATCTAGGTCATCTGTTTCGTTGAGCGCCTGCGCCAGTGCCAAACGGGCCTCTAGGTGGGCGTCGTTGAGTTTTAGCGCCTGCCGAAAGCCCTCAATCGCGGCGGGCAAGTCGTCGGATTCGTAATCGGCCTTGGCAGCCTGGAATTTCTTCTCGGCGCGCGGGTCAATCTGGCTGATCTCCTGGCTGGTCTCGGCGAGGGGTTTAGCTTCTGCCACCCAACGCCGCAGGAGTTCGACGAAAAAGCGATAGCCGTGATCGTCTTGTCGGAGTAATTCCGATTTGACCAGATTCTGCGGCGCTAATTCCAGATCACTGCTCACGACCCGCAAGCGGTTCTCCTCCAGTAGTGCGCGAATCTGCTTGTGCGAGGCGACGGCGTTTTCATCCGGCAGCAAAGCCGCCAGCGCCGAAAAAGTGATTTTCTCGGCAGGTGTCAGCCCGCGCCAAATCCACTCGAAGATGTTGCCGCTCTCTTCCAAAACTTGCGGCGCAACAGCGTCCACCATTGCTGCAGTGACGATTGCAGAGTTTTTGTCCTCCGACCGTGCATGGTTGAAAAGCGTCAGGCAGAGCAGTTGGATCAGGTAAGGATGGCCGGAAGTTAGTGCCATGATCCGCTCGACGGCGTCAGGATTAAAACGCAAATACCCCTTATGCTCGGCAGCCAGGATCAAGGTGCGGGCTTCGTCCGTAGGCAACACTGACACCCGGCGGCGGGGCGCTGACTTGAAAACGCTGACGGCCTCGGTGGACAGGTCTTCGGCTTTGCGTCCTACGACTATGACAAAGGCCAACTTGGATTCGCGCTCAATCAGCCCGCGCAGATACGGAAAGAATTCGTTCGCGGCGGCAGCGCGCGGGCGCAATGACTCATCCACATAGTCCATCACATCGAACTCGTCGAGCAAGACAACCGGGCGGCGTGGGGCAAGGGCTGTATACAGCGCGGGGAGGAAACTGTGTTCAAAGTCAAATGGCTGATTTGGGTCAGGAGCGGGGAGGCCAAATTCAGCGGCTAGCTTCTCGGCCAAAGCGCGGATCACGTCTTCCACCGGCAAGCTGGCCTTGTCCATCAAATCGAAATGCACCGGGGCAAAGCGGTCTTTGGGCAGCTCTTCGCGGAGTTGGAGCAGGATGGACGTTTTGCCGATGCGTCGCTGTCCAAAGAGGACGACGATGTTCTGCTGCGGCAGGTTAAGCGTTTCCAGCACCGCCCGCAAGATGTCGTGGCGACCAAAGAAGTCCGGGCCGCGGACTGCGCGTCCAGCGATATAGGGATTGCGGGATTGCTCTGGCATGAGGCGGATTCTACACCAGAGGCAGGTTAGATGCACGGCATCTTTTTGTTTTGGGCGCATTTCACGCTGGGGGCGAGTTTGCTCAAAGCCCGCGCCGAAGGTCGCGGGCGTTCTGGCTAGGCGTTCCCCCGGCCCGCTCCGCGAAGCCGGGGCGGGCGACCGCGACCTTCGGCGCGGTCGGGGAGCGTGTTGCCCCCAAGTTGAAATGCGCCCTTTTGTTTTATAATCCTTGAAGCCTAACAGGTCGGGGAGAAGGAGCACGTCATGATCGGAATCCTCTACGCAGTCACAATCTTGTTAAGCGCCGGATTACTCTTCAGCGTGCAGCCGTTGTTTGCCCGGATGGTGCTTCCGCTGCTCGGCGGCTCACCGGCTGTTTGGAATACCGCGCTCGTCTTCTATCAAGCCATCCTGCTCCTCGGCTACACCTATGCTCATCTTCTTACGCGTTGGCTCAGCTTCCGCCGGCAAATCATCTTGCACGGCCTCGTCATTCTTCTTCCACTTATTCTTCTTCCTATCCGCCTCCCTCCGGGTTGGATACCTCCCACCACTCACAGCCCGGTCCTCTGGTTGCTCGCGCTCTTCGGGGTCGCGGTCGGGCTGCCGTTCTTCGTCGTCTCCACCAGCAGCCCCTTGCTCCAAAAATGGTTCGCGGGGATGGGGCAGCGCGCGGGAGCGGACCCCTACTATCTCTACGCCGCGAGCAATCTGGGGAGCATGGTCGGGCTATTGAGCTATCCGTTCCTGGTGGAGCCGTCGCTGCGTTTGGTGGAACAAAGTCGCCTGTGGGCGGTGGGCTATCTCGTGCTCATTGTCTTAGTCGGCAGTTGCGGCGTGATGGTGTGGCGCGCGCACCGTCCGAATGCCGTTGCCGAAGAGAGGCCGGTCAGTCCGGCCAGTGCCGGCGAAACGCTGACGCTGGGGCGACGGCTGCGCTGGCTGCTCCTGGCCTTTGTGCCCTCGAGTTTGATGCTGAGCGTCACCAGCTACATTTCGACGGACGTGGCCGCCATCCCGTTGTTGTGGGTGGTGCCGTTAGCGTTGTACCTGTTGACGTTCATCCTCGTCTTTTCCCGCAAGCCTATCCCGCATTGGATCATGATCGAAGTGCTGCCCATCATGCTGCTGCCGATGGTCGTCGTCCTGGCCTCGCACGCCGTTCAAACGACGATCATGCTCATCCCCATTCATCTGCTGACCTTTTTTATTGTGGCGATGGTCTGTCACGGGGAATTGGCGCAGGATCGGCCCAAGCCGCAGCACCTGACGGAGTTTTATTTGTGGATGTCATTAGGCGGCGTGCTGGGCGGCGGCTTCAATGCGTTAGTCGCGCCGCTGTTGTTCACGAGCGTCGTGGAATATCCGCTCACACTCGTGCTCGCCGGCCTCTTGCTTCCGAACCGCGCCGCCGGCGAAGATCAATCGGCTCCCTTAAGGGATTCGGCGCGAGAGAAGGCGGAAATCAATCGTCAGCGACTGCTGGATGGCGTCTTGCCTTTGGGATTATTACTTTTAGTGGGTGGCCTGATCTGGTTCGTGCAGCCGCGTAAGGAACTCTCCGGCTCGATCCAGATCGGGTTGATGTTCGGCCTGCCGGCGCTGATCTGTTTTAGTTTCGCCCGGCGGCCCATTCGCTTTGGCCTGGGTATTGGCGCGATCCTGTTAGCCAGCACGTTGTACATTGGCGGGGCCGGACGCATCCTCTACGCCGAGCGCACCTTCTTCGGCATCCATCGCGTTGGGTTGGATGCCACGGGGCAATATCATGTCCTCTATCACGGCAGTACGATCCATGGAATGCAAAGCGTGGACCCGGCGCGCCGCACCGAACTGCTCACGTATTACACGCCGAGTGGGCCGCTCGGACAGATCTTCACGGCTTTTGAAGAAAAGTGGCAGCAGCACAACATCGCTGTGATCGGCTTGGGCGCCGGCTCCGTCGTTTGTCACAAGGAGACGGATCAGCACTGGACGTTTTACGAGATTGATCCCAGCGTTGAGCGGATTGCCCGAGATGATCGCTTCTTCACTTATTTGCGCGATTGCGCGCCGGACGCGGAGATCGTGCTCGGCGATGGCCGGCTCTCGCTGGCCTCCGCGCCTTCGGGTAAATATGGCTTCATGATCCTCGACGCTTATAGTTCGGACGCGATGCCGGTCCACCTGCTCACGCGCGAGGCGATTCAAGTTTATCTGGATAAACTCGCGCCGGGCGGGTTGCTGGCCTTCAACGTCTCCAACCGTTATTTTGACCTCAAGCCCGTGCTCGCCAATTTGGCGCAGGACGCCGGTTTAATCATCCGCGCGAAAGATGATCTGGATGTCAGTGAACTTCAGCAGCAACAGGGCAAAATCGGTTCGCAGTGGGTGATCCTGGTCCGCCAAGTCGAAGACCTCGGCCTCTTGGCGAACGACCCAAGCTGGTTCACGCCTCAGCCCAAGCCCGGCACGCGCGTCTGGACGGATGATTACTCAAGCTTGTTCAGCGCGCTGTATGATTGACGAATGACGGTAGACGGAGGACGGAGGAATCTAATGAACAGCCGGGCCTATGCCGCAATCAAACAACTCGCCTGAAAGCGCGTTTATAGTAACTCTCTCGGAAAGTGAAGTGACTTGTCGGCGACCGAATGGAGAAATGGAAACGGTTGCTTGGAGTAAACTGCAAGCCGTTCTGATTGAAACAACCGATACCGGCCCGCTGGCGACCGACGTGTTTTGGATCCTGGTGGGTGAGGACAGCGGCTGCGTGATTCCTCAAGGCGCAACGGGGGAAGCAGAGCTGCTAGCAAAGCTTCAAAGCCTGCCCAACTTTGACAATGCCGCCGTGATTGAAGCCATGACCTCCACTGAGAACCGTAGATTCTTGTGTTGGAAGAAACCCGCTGCGCCATAAATGGAATAAGCGGACACAAAAATGAAAAACCGTCCGGCTTCCAAGCACATTCAGGCCGCCGTCGTCAATCACAATACATCACGCTACACGGAGTTGATGCTGCGGTCCTTGTTTGCACGGCATCCATCATCTTTGGATTTCTCTGTCACCGTTTTCGACAACGGTTCGCAAGATGATCTGGCTACTCTCGAAGCGTACGCAAAGGAAAAAGGTGTTTCGCTCCTCCCTTCCGGCTTTGAACTCAAAACAGCCTTCAACTCGCATGGTGAAGTATTGCAGCGCTTCGTCCGGGAGCATCCGGACTGTGCTTACTATCTTTTTCTGGACACCGATACCTGCTTTATTGAAAACGAAACTTTGAATACCATGCTCCAAGAATTGGAGCACGATCCGGACGCCTTTGGGATTGCCCCGCGCTTGTCCTCTAACGGCGAAATAGAGATAGCGCGTGAATATTGGGAGACCGTCTACTACTCCCGCTTGCATCCGTGCTGTGCGCTCGTCAAAAATACCGCGCTCTTCCGCCGGGTAGTCGAAGAAATTGGCTTCTCGTGCGTAAAATACTTATGGGCCGACCGCGAAGAGTATCTGGATACATTTCAATTAATGACCAAGGTGATGAAAACGCATAACTTCCATCCGCTTCAATCTTCCCGGATGGTGTTGCATTTCTTCTCCGTGTCCTATGATTGGGAGCCGCCGGAGGTTATGGCGTTCAAGGCCAAACTCCGCGACCGGCTGCTGGAGGAGTTGCGGAGTCGGGGGAGTGGCTGATGAGAATGAGGCAGATGCGTGACCTCAGGTGCGAAGCGGTCAGACTGCCAGCCTGAATTCAGATTATTTACCAGTCCTCAGTGAATTACCAGGGAAGGACAAAGCTATGACCAACTTAATCCTAAAATCAATTTTAGGCTTGGCCTTTTTGCTGCTGGTCTTGGCTGCGGCGCTTTTTATTTCCGCTGGGTCGCTGAACTTCTGGCAAGCGTGGGTTTATCTGGCCGTCTTTGGGCTGTGTACGCTGCTCATCACTCTCTACTTGATGAAGTACGATCAAAAGCTGTTAGCCAGTCGCGTCAAAGCCTGGCCGGTCGCCGAAACCCAAAAGAGTCAGCAAATCATTCAAAGCTTGGCTAGTTTGTTTTTCATCGGCTTGTTTATTGTGCCCGGCTTGGATTATCGGTTTCATTGGTCACAGGTGCCGCCGGTCGTGAGCTTGATCTCCGACGGATTTGTGGCGCTCGGCTTTTTCATCGTCTTCCTGGTCTTCCGGGAAAATAGTTACACGAGCGCTGTCATTGAAGTCTCAAAAGAGCAACGGGTGATTGACACCGAGCCCTACCGTGTTGTGCGCCATCCGATGTATGCGGGCGCTACGCTGCTACTACTCTTTTCGCCGCTGGCGCTTGGATCGTGGGTGGCGCTGCCGTTTCCTTTGCCGTTGATCCTCGTCGTGGCTATCCGGTTACTTGAGGAAGAAAAGTTTCTGTCAGCCAACCTCCGCGGCTATGAGGCCTATCGTCAGCAGGTCCGCTACCGGCTCGTACCGTTCATCTGGTAAGTCCTTCGAACTCCACCCTTTCAGCGCCATCACACATTCCCTGTAACCTTTTCCCGGCGGCGGAGTATTCTTCTTAGAAAGGCCGTCATGATCGTTGATTTCCACAGTCTGTACGAGCGTTATGCTCAGGATGTCTATCGCTTTGCCCTCTACCTCTGCGGCGACCCGGCGCTGGCGGAGGACATCGCGGCGGAGACCTTTGTGCGCGCGTGGGTCGCGCCGGGCGAGATTCGGCTGGGCACCGTTAAGGCCTACCTGTTCATGATCGCCCGCAACTTGTACCGCGATGGACTCAAGCAGGCGGCGCGCCACGTCGAACTTGAGGACAGCTTGCCGGACCCGGACCCTGGCCCGGAAGCCATCACCAGCACGCGTTCCGAACTGCAAAGTGTCTTGACCGCCTTGCAGAGACTTTCAGAAGTAGATCGGGCCGTCCTGCTCATGCACTTGCAAGAGGGGATGCCCTACGCGGAGATTGCGGCCGCGCTCGGCCTTTCGGTCGCGGCGGTCAAGGTTAAGGTCCATCGGGCTCGGATTGAACTTCATCGGCGGCGAGATCAGGAGCGAGGTTAACCATGAACATCACCCGTGACGTCATCATTGATTTGTGGCCTGTGTATACGGCCGGCGAGGCCAGCGCCGACACGCGGGCGTTAGTGGAAGAATTTCTCCACGGCGATCCCGAATTGTCTCAACTGCTCAAGGAAAGTGATGAGGCGGGTCTGCTGAAAGCGACTGTTCCCACGCTACCGCCGGACCGGGAGGTGCAAGCCTTGAATCGGACGAAGAAACTATTGCACGGCTGGGACTGGTCGTTCATCTTGATGCTTCTTTCTATAAATTTTACGGCTCAAGCCTTCGCCCGCATTATCTCGGACACCTCTTGGGATGTCTCGCCCCGGAACTTTATTATCATGGCTGTGATCGCCGCCGGTTTCTGGTGCGCCTTCATTATTAGGCGTCTCTGGGTGCGCAGAAAAGTTTATCGGAACAGCATGCCGCGCGGTTCCTGATTGGCTGCCACTGCGCGCCACCGCGCCGAGAAAACCAGTTATACTGGCGCTTACGGCGGATAGCGCCGGCGTTCGGTACTCATGAACAAACTCATCGTCTCAAGGGTGAATTCGATGACTCTTAACACGCCTCTAAACAAAGTCTTCCTCGGCTATACGGAGCAGGAAATACCGTTGGCCTTCAGAGAACAATTTCTCGCAACGCCGGAGCGGGAGTATGACGTGGTGCTGGAAGGCCGCATGCATCAGATTTGGCATCGCCCGGTCTGGCTGCGGCCGCTGTTTTGGCTCCTGGGACTGCTCGGCATCCTCGTCCCGAGAACGGGCCGGGATATTCCTGCCAAACTCGTCGTCGTGCCGGGCTATCTCCCTAATGGTCAACCGTATCATCAGTGGAATAGAACCTTCACCTTTGAAGCGCCGGTTAAATTCAATACGACCGTCGTTTTTGATGAAAAGTTCAACAATCTGGCGGATCAGGTAGGCGTCGGCCGATTTCTGCATATGGTCTGGGAGGGTAAATTCATCCCGCCCCGCAGTTTCACTTTGGAGACCATCACCAACGCCATTCGAGTCGGGGGACGAATCTGGTATCTGCCAAAGGGGGTGTGGTTATTCCTGCTTGGGCGCGTCAAGTTTATTCAGCAAGCGCATGCGGATGACGAGCGCTTCGTTGACGTGGATTTACGCATTCTCCACCCTGTGTTCGGAGAAGTCTTTGGCTATACCGGCACCTTTCAAGCCGTAAGATACGCGAGAACGAAATGACTACCCTGAGTGTATTCAAAATCATCTATTGGGTCGCGATCTTCGTCGAGATCGCGATTCGAGCGCCCCTGCAGAAAACTTGGAAAGCCGCTCCCAAAACCGACCGGCGCGTCTCGCGCACCGAAAGAGTTCTGCTGTTTTTGTTCTCGCTGGCGGGGGTTGTTCTTCCCTTGATCTATTCCGTTACCCACTGGTTGGATTTTGCAGATTACACGCTTCCCACCTGGGCCGGGTGGTTGGGTGTCTTGCTGCTGGTCGGCGCTCTCCTAATCTTCGCGCGCGCTCACCAGGACTTAAAATCCAATTGGTCGCCGACGCTTGAAATTCGTCAAGATCATACCCTGGTGACGAATGGGATCTATCGCTATATCCGCCACCCCATGTACGCCAGTCAGTGGGTTTGGGTCATCGCGCAAAGTCTGCTTTTACAAAACTGGCTGGCCGGCCCGTTGGCCTTGATCGTCTTCATTCCCTTTTACCTGTTGCGCGTCCAAGCGGAAGAAAAAATGATGCGGGATACCTTCGGCGACCACTATCAAGAGTACGCGAAAAAAACGGGGGGAGTCATTCCTAAATTCTAAATCGAGGAGCACCGCCGTGACGCAGACCTTTCAGCGGGATCGCTTCACCTGGCTAGCGTATCTTTTATTCACTTTCTACGCGTATTGCCTCAACCTCCTCGGCCCAATCACACCTTTTTTAAAAGAAGAGCTTAAACTATCCTATACCGTCAGCAGTCTGCACTTCACGGCGTTTGCCGTCGGCATCCTGCTGGTTGGTTTAAGTGGTCACCTTCTCATCCGACGCCTTGGCCGCTGGCAGGCCTTGTGGATTGGCGCCTGGGGGATGAGTCTCAGCGCCTGTCTTTTGATCATTGGTCAATCACCGTGGATTACGATCGGGGCGGCGTTTTGTATGGGATTGATCGGGTCGCTGATCCTGGTGATTGTCCCCTCGGCGCTGGCCGACCGGCACCGCGAACAACGCGCGGTTGCTTTATCGGAATCGAACATGATCGCTTCGCTGGTCTCCACCGCGGCGCCGCTGATGGTGGGGTGGTCCGCGCATTTGCCCGGCGGTTGGCGGTGGGCTTTGGGGATGGCCGCGCTGACTCCGCTGTTGATGCGCGTGGGATTCGGTAGGGCCGCACCCTCGCCAACACCGTCCGACCAAGGCGATTCTATTTCTACCGGACAGCCTTTGCCCACTTTCTATTGGGTCTATTGGGCCGCGCTCGTCTTGGCGATCTCCGTGGAATTCTGCATGATCTTCTGGAGCGCGGATTACTTGGAGAAGAGTTTGGGCCTGCCGAAAGTTAACGCCGCCCAGGCCGTGAGTCTTTTCCTGGCCGGTATGATCGTTGGGCGTTTAGTGGCCGGCCGCCTCGTTCACCGTTTTTCGACGCAGCCGGTTATCTTTATTTCGCTGCTGGTTGCCGGCGCAGGATTTTTGATATTCTGGATAACAGGTAACGCCCTCCCCGCGTTGATAGGATTGTTTGTCACAGGCTTGGGCGTCGCCGGCCTCTATCCTCTGATCCTTTCACTGGCGATCGGCGCGGCCAATAACAATACAGTTCAGGCCGGCGTGCGCGCCACGTTGGCGACCGGCACCGCGGTTTTGACTCTGCCGCTGGTCTTGGGACGTTTGGCAGACATCGCTGGAATTCGCTCGGCGTATGGAGTTGTGGTTGTTCTGCTGATCGGCGTTTTCTCGATTATGCTGCTGACGGTAAGAAAAGCTAAAGCTTCGGTTCACCGGCCCTCGCCCGACGCTCAAGCGTCGGGCTAAAAGTACGAAGCTTGCTAAAGCAGGTTATAGTTACTGGCAGCCGTCTTCAGACGGCTTCGTTATTTCACCCCGACGGTTCACCGTCGGGGTGCAGCTTGCCGAAGGGACGCGGACGGAGAGCAGCCGAGATGTGAATAATCACCAGAAATTAACAGAGGTTCAAATTTGAGAAATTGATTAGCCAGTTTTCCTAATAGCCTCTCCCTAGAAATTGAACTAAAATGTGAACACTGGAGAGAGCGGACAATGGCTACCCTAATAACCACTGAAACAATCCCGATTGAAACAGGCGCGGATGGTGTGATTCGCGTCAGTCAAACGCGCGTCACACTCGATACCCTCATTACTGCCTTTACCGAAGGCGCTACCGCCGAAGAAATCGCTCAACAGTATCCTTCAGTTCCCCTGGCAGATATTTATTATGTGATTGGCTATTACCTTCGGCGACCGGCTGAAGTCGAAACTTACTTAAGTCAGCGCCGGCAACAGGCCGCGTCGGTGCGCCAGCAAAATGAGTCTCGCCTAAACCCGGTAGGTATCCGCGAACGTTTAATCGCCCGCGGAAGGTGATGGCGACAAGGTAAGTTTCAAACGGATAGGAAGCGAATTAGTGGATCATCCGTTTCCGTCCGGTTATCCGTTTCGCGAAGCGATCCGCTTGAGATCATTCATCCGCTCCCATCCGTTGACACCGATTCAAAACCAACTCTTACCCTCTGTCCACTGCAAATAAATTTCCATTGCCTTTGCTCTCCATTTGGCTACAATCACCGCCTCATTCACTCTAGGCCGGTTTAATTCTTCGCTCCGATCTTCAGCAAAGGAGACTCACAATGCTCACTCTAAAAACTCGCCGATGGAATTGGTATCTGTATCTGTTAATCAGTTTGGTTGGAAGTGCGCTCCTCGGCGCCAGCGCCTCGACCCTCGCCGCGCCGCTCGCCTACACGGCCAGCGTCAAGCCTACCTCCGGGCCGGCCGGTTCCGCGGCGAATGTGACGGCCAGCGGCTTCACGCCCGGCTTCAATGCCGCCGTGCGGTGGGGCGGCGATAAAGGTCCTGATCTGTGGACCACCAAAAACAGCACCGCCACGTTTGTCGCCGATATTACGATTCCCGTGGACGCCAAGCCGGGCGTGTACACGCTCTTCGTCTGCAACAACTGCGGCGGCGGCGAGTTCGAGGAAAGCGCCCTCACGCAGTTCGAAGTCATTGCGGCGCCGGCCACGCCCATCCCGCCTCCCACGCTCAAATCTTTTTTCGCGGATCAGACCTCACTCACCGTCGGCGAATGCACCACGCTGCACTGGGAAGCCTTCGATGCCACCAGCGTTTATCTGACCACACCCAATGGTCAGGAAGGTGTCGGCGGTGTGGATAGTCGCCAGGCCTGCCCGACTCAGACCTTCACCTACATTCTCACCGTCAATGGTTACCCCGGCTCGCAGCCGCCCTCGCAGGAGGGCAAGGTCACGCTCACAGTTTCTCAAGCCACGGCGACTTCTCAGGCCACGCCGACCAAGACCACAACGCCGAAGGCCACGCCGACTCGGACGAGGACGCCTCGGGCCACTGCGACGCCGACCAGGCTGCCGGTTTCTCCGACGGCCCCGATCGTGTTGGGAGATTTCGACTTCGACCCGCTGATCAACCCCGCCACCGACCCCGGCTTTCTGCGCCCGCTGGGTTACTGCTCCAGCATTGATTTCGGCACCGGGGCGCGCGTGATTGATTTTGAAGGCCAGGCCGTCGGGACCGCGCTGGTCAATCAATACAGCAGTCAGGGCGTGCGCTTCGGTCCTGGCACCGCCATCGTCGGTCGTCCGCCAATGACAACCCACTCGCCCTCGCAAGCGGTCCACAGTCCCTCGGACGATTTCGGCAGCGCCTTCCATCCCATCTTGCTGCGCTTTGACTCATTGATGAGCGCTGTCGGACTGTTTGTCGGAAGGGAGGGGCCCGCATACTCCGGCGAGTCGTCAACCACGGCGACCCTCACCGCTTTCGGTCCCGATAGTAGTGGGCGACTGGTCTCCATCGCCGAGGATCACATCTTCCTGCCGGCCGGGCCGGTGCCCATCGAGCGCTGCTTAATCGTGCGCGCGCCGGAGGGGCAGGGCATTCGCGCTGCGCGGCTGGAGTATACGGATTGGGAAGGCATCTCCCACACCACGCGCCGCTGGATGGATGACTTGTATCTGCTGCGTTCGAGTCTCACCGGGCGCAACACGCCGCCGGTCGTAGAGATCACCGCCCCGCGCGCCGGCGAAACCATCACCACCTCCGGCGTGTCCCTGCTCGCGCGCATCACCGAGGACATCGGGCTGGGCAGCAGCGTGTACGCCCGAGTGAACGGCGGCGACACGCAAACCTTATGGATCAGTCAGAATACGAGCGACCTCTCACGTTACAGCGCCGGGGCGCTCCTCACCGGTCTCACACCGTTTGCGAGCAACACCGTCGAGATCCGGGCGTACGATACCCATGCTGAATATGGATCAGACACCGTGACCTTCAACTACCAGCCCACCTCGGGCGTGGACCTCAGCCTAAACCGCGTGGAAGTCACGCAAGCCATTCAATGCTTGAACAACACGCTGTGCGCTGACAACAGCGTGCCGTTGTATGTGGGCAAGCCCACGCTCGTGCGCGCGTACGTCTTCCTCGATCGTGGGCCGACGACATTGGCCAACATCTCCGGCCGGTTGTGTCGGGGCAACACCGGCGCCACCAGTTGCGTCAGCCCGCTCCGGCCTGGACGTTCCATCAATTTAAATCAAGCGAATAATTCGATTGGCGCGCTGCGCAACGACCTGACGCTGACGCTCAACTTCCTCTTGCCCATGGACTGGGTCGCGCGCGCGGGCAGCTTGGACTTCACCGTCTATGTCAATTACAACGGCGAAAATAGCGCCGAGTGTTGCAACGACAACAACCGCCAATATCTAAACCTGTTCGTGCGCACCGGGCGCACGGTGGATGTCGTCTTCCTGCCCGTCCGCGCCAACGGCTTCCAGCCGCCCGAAGGCGAACTGTGGCCCATCGTAGACTGGCTCTCCCGCGTCTATCCGGTCAGCCGCGTTCAGCCTTGGGTGAATCCGGACCCGGTCGCCAACACCTACAACTTCAGTTCCACCAGCGGCGGCGGTGGAACCTTCGGCGCGTTTAGCGGTTGCGGCCAAGGCTGGGGCGACTTGATGAGTGATCTGTGGTGGTTCAATGTCTGGCATGGCGATCCGGCGGACTGGACGCGTTACTATGGGATGGTGGATCAGCGCTCGCTCGGCGGCGCTCCCTTTATTGGATGTGGGATGAGGCCCGGCTCGGTCTCGGGCGGGATCGTGAACACGGGCGACCGCAATGGAGCGGAAACCGCTGCGCAAGAAATCGCGCACAACCACGGACGGCAGCATGCCCCGAGTGGGGGGGCCGGCGGAACCGATTCAAGTTACCCGAACCCGAGCGGCCTGCTCGACGAGTGGGGCGTGGACGTGGGCCGGATGCAACTTTACCCGCCCACCTCCAGTTTTGATTACATGGGCTACGGCGGAAGTGAGGGCGATACTTGGACTTCGATTTACACCTATCGCGCCATGGCTTCGGCCATTCAATCGGTCGCGCAAGCGCCGAGCGGCAGCCGGTTAACTCAGCCGGCTCAACCGCAGATAGACCCGGGCGAGTTCTTTATCGGCAGCGGCGTCATCTCACCGGACAGCTTGAAAGTCCTTTCCGGTTTTTATCGCGCGACGTTGCCGGTCACGACGAACGACGGGCTGATCTCCGGCCCGTACAAAGTGCAAATGCTGGACGAGGCGGGCCAGGTGTTGTACCAGCGTGGCTTCAGCTTGCCTGAAGTAAGTAACACACCCTCCGAGGCAGGCGGCGGGTTCTATCTCATTCTCCCCTGGAAGGAGGGGACGACGAACGTCGCCTTCCAATACAACGAGGTCGAGATCGGCCGGGTGACCCGCACCGCGAGCGTGCCCCAGGTGAAAGTAACTGCGCCCGTGGGCGGTGAGCAGTGGGGTGCGGATGAAGAGCAGCCCGTTTCGTGGGCGGCGACGGACCCGGACGGCGATCCGTTAATGTACTCCGTGCAATACAGCCCGGATAAAGGACAAACGTGGTACACGATCGGCGTGAACGTGACGGACACCGCGATCAAAATCAACACCGCGCATCTCCCCGGCGGTGAGGCGGGTCTCGTGCGCGTCACCGCGAGCGATGGCTTTAACTCAGCCTGGGCTGAATCACCGAACACGTTTACCGTGGAAGGTCACGCACCCGAAGTCTTCATCGGCTCACCGGATAACGGTGTGACTCTGATCGAGGGCGAGCCGCTGGTGCTGCACGCTTACGGCACGGACGTGGAAGACGGTCCGCTGGCCGAGGGCACATTCGGCTGGGCCTCGAGCGTGGATGGCAGTTTGGGCAGCGGCGACTTAATCATTGCGGACGCGCTTTCGGTCGGCGCGCATGACCTCACCGTGACCGGGAAGGATGCGCAGGGCAACACCGCGACGTATACCGTGAAGGTCATAGTGCAGCCCGCGCCCACTGCGCCGGCCGAGCCTAACTCCGGAACGGTTCCCGGCGTGCGCGGCATGCCGCCGATGTTTATCCTCCTCGGGATTGGTGGGGTTCTAATCGTCGGCGTCGGCTTGATCATAGTCGTGGCCGCCATCGTGCTTGGCCTTCGGCGGCGGGCGTAGGCCTCATCTAAAAGACAGACCCTAAAGGTCTCGCGCAGCGGACCTTTAGGGTCTGATACACTCTTTGATCAAGTCATGCGCCTCCCGCCTATATAGGGACAAGTTACTGGTATTCGAGGTCATTCCCGCGAAGGCGGGAATCCAGGACACAAGACCTGGACTCCCGCCTTCGCGGGAGTGACGTTTTCAAAGTGTGCAGCCTTATTCTTTTACGAATCCTTAGCTGAACCAATCGCCTAAAGCCGATGGCTGGCTTTAGACGAAACCCGCGTAGCGGGTTTTCTTCCATTCTTATCGCCGTCGGTTTTCAACCGATGGCGACAGCGGTTTCCCCCAACACCCAATTGATCTTCAACTGACATGGGCTATACTTACGGCGAAGAGTCGCCGTCTACTCATAGTTGGGCGACTTCCTTTGCCGAAAGACCATCAAAACAACACAACATTTTATAGGCCAATATGAACATAAATAAAGTTAAAGTCACTGTAACTGACCAAGCAGGTGGAAAGACTGTACAAGCAGAACTTCCTAGCGATGCGGTAATGTCGAGACTATTGCCAGCCTTGATAATAAAAATGAATCTGCCCAGTAATGTTGCTTATGGAATTCAACATAAGCAATCTGGTAAGCAATTACACGATAGTGAAACTTTACTCGACGCTGAAGTCAAAGATGGGGACACTTTAAGACTTTTACCTAGCGTTACTGCTGGCGGTGTTACGGAAAGTGTCAATGGGAATGGGACAACTCCGTGACGAGTTTAGTGTAGATTCTCCGTGTCTACACCCGGTAATAAAGCCTGCGGTCTAGGGGTCCCAGCCTCTTGCGG
>Ga0209382_10003290_pt1 | contig 22517 bp, 23 predicted proteins | sample SoiMetdeltSBSDD5_FD_187599 | JGI IMG/M metagenome (GOLD analysis project Ga0209382, IMG submission 187599) | Bulk soil microbial communities from a Populus tree surrounding site in Tennessee, USA - Soil MetaG P. deltoides SBSDD5 (SPAdes) (version 2) | ecosystem: Environmental > Terrestrial >...
CCCTGCCTGCTATCCTGCTTCATGACCGGCTCCTCTCGTGTGTAGCTCTGCGCGCCCTGGTCACACGGAGCGTAACCTACGGTTCGCGAGCTGTGAGTCGGTCATTCCATTGTGTCTACATGCGCTCGAGCCCGTCTCTCCACGCCGGAGAGGGGCCGGGAATCGTAGATGCGAGGTTACGCGAACCGCTGGGTAGCTCGACCGGCCGCTCATCCTCCCCCTCGCAGTTCGAGCAGGCCGAGGCATCAGACGATCGTCACCTCTTCGGCTATCAGAATTTGGACCGTGTCTTGATCGAGGAAATTCGGAAGATCCGCACGCGCCGCCTGACCTTCAGGCGAAGCGAGCGCTGCCTGGAGGGCTTCGGCGCTGTCAAACCACAACTCTGCGATCCCATCGTACGGTAGGTCTGCCTGGGACGGATCGGGAATCACGTGGGCCTGGACGTACTTCCGCAGGCCAGGTAGTTTCGCTGCGAGCGGGCCGTGGGTCTCCCGCCAATAACGGTGAAACGCGTCTCTGTCCATGCCAGGCCGCCGTCGGAGCAGCACAATTTCCTGAATCATTCTCATCCTCCTCCTGCAAAGCGGCTTCCCTTCCTGGTAGGCAAGCCAGCACAGGCTGATTCCTGATCAGCGCGATTGAGCAAGAGCCCCGGAGCTGTGGCCAAGTCCGTCCCGGGGGTGAGATTACCTCAAGGCCACTCGTCGGCGGGGGTGGCGAGGGCGCGGCGGCGGCCGCCCTGGTATGGGTACTTCGCCAGGGCCGCCTCGTCCAGCTCCAGCCCGAGGCCGGGGCCGGTCGGCAGCGGGATCACGCCGTTCGTGGGCAGGAGCGGCGTGACGGAGATCTCCTTCGCGTACGGCTCCCAGGCGACTGGGTACTCCATGATCAGGAAGTTGGGGACGCAGGCCGCCACCTGTAGGCTTGCCGCCAGCCCGATCGTCGTGGAGTTGTTGCCGTGCGGAGCGAGGGCCACGCTGTACGTCTCGGCCGCCGAGGCGATGTCGCGCATCTCCAGCAAGCCGCCGACCAGGCAGATGTCCGGGTTGATGATGTCCGCCGCCTGGCGCTCGAACACCTCGCGGAACTCGGCCCGCGTGGAGAGCGCCTCGCCCAGCACGATCGGGATCGTCGTCTTCGTGCGGACGTACGCCGTGGCGGCGATGTCCTCGGCCGGGGTCGGCTCCTCGTACCAGAATGGCTGGTACTGCTCGATCGCCTGAGCGACCCGCACGGCGTGCATCGGGGCGAGCCGGCGGTGGACCTCGATCAGGACGTCGACGTCCGGCCCGACCGCCTCGCGCACCGTTCGCACCCGCTCGATCGCCGTTCGCTCGACCGACTTGTCGACGATCATGCGCCAGGCGCCGGGGAACGGGTCGAACTTGATCGCCGTGTGGCCGCTCTCGACGGTGTGCTTCGCGCGGCGGGCCAGGTCTTCGAGACTGCCATCCCCGCGCGGCCCGGACGGCTGGCCGTAGACGCGGAGCCGCTCGCGGCAGGCCCCGCCGAGGAGGTTGTAGACCGGCTGCCCGAGCGCCTTGCCGACGATGTCCCAGAGCGCGATCTCGAGCCCGCTCAGGGCGCAGTACAGGTCGAAGCCGCCCCGCTTGATCGAGAGGTCGCGCCACATGGCGTGCATGAAGTGCTTGATCTGGAATGGATCGCGCCCGATCAGGTACGCACCGAGGTCCTGCACCAGGCGTTCGAGCGTCTGCTCGCGGCCGGTCAGCGTGTACGCCTCGCCCCAGCCGAAGATCCCCTCGTCCGTGTCGACCTTCAGGAAGCACGCCGTCTTGGCGTCTGGCGGCTGAAACAGGTAGGTCTTGATGCCGGTGACTTGCATGGGGGCGATGCTACCATAGCCGCGAGGTCAAGGAATGGCGCTGACCCTCGTACGCGCTGACACGCTGTTGGACGGGACTGGAGCGCCCGCGATACGTGGCGACGCTGCCGTCTTGATCGAAGATGGCACGATCCGCGAGGTCGGCCGAAGCTCCGCCGTGACCGCGCCGGCCAGCGCCGAGATCGTGCAGCTCGAGGATGCGACGATCGTGCCCGGCATCGTGGATGGGTACGTCCACCTGATACTCGGCACGCCGGGCGACCCGTTCCACCAGTTGGCGCAGCGGGACCAGCAGCGGATGTTCGCCTGGGGCGCGGCGAACGCCCTGGCCTGTCTCGCCGCCGGCCTGACGACGATCTTCGACTGCGGCGGCCCCGGCGACGCCACCATCCAGCTCCGCGATGCGTTCCAGGACGGCCTGGTCAGCGGGCCGCGCGTCCTGGCGGCCGGCGCGCGAATCATGACGACGGCCGGGCACTGCCACTGGCTCGGCGAGACGATCGAGTACCTGGACTACGACGACGCGGTCGCCCGCCAGATGGGCCAGCAGGGCACGTACGTGGATTTCAACATCGGCGGCGCGATCGGTCGGTTGCGGGGCCGAGACGGCGTCCCGCGCGAGTGGCCGTATGGGGAAACCGTGCCTGAGACGCGCTGGGAGATCGGGCGCCAGATGCAGCGGTACGGCGTTCGGGTGTACCTGACCAGCGACGCGATCGGCCGGGCGTACGACACCCTGCCGCGCAACGTGATCTCGATGCCGGAGCGCTTCGGCGAGGCCCCGGCCGACCTGATCAGCCGGATCACGTCGGTGCCGGCCCAGGCGCTGGGGTTGGAGGAGCAGATTGGCACGATTCGGCCGGGCCTCTCGGCGGACCTGCTGGTTGTCCGCGGCGACGCCGAGCGCGATCTCTCGGGGCTGGCTCGCCCGGAGCTGGTGTTCCTGCGCGGCGAGCTGGTGGCGGAGCGCGGGCGGGTGAGCCTCCCATCGCGGCACACCGGTTCCCCTTGACGCGCCGCATGATCCCGGTGCACGCTGTCCAGGTGGCGCGGCGCGATGACGGTCGAGGGCAACCATGGCGATCACACCGAAGCTGATGACGTGGCAAGAGCTCGCGCAGCTCCCCGACGACGGCATGCGACACGAGCTGGTGCGTGGGGTGCTGCTGACGATGGCTCCACCGTTTGACGAGCACGGCAGGCTGGCAGACCGGATTGGACGCTCACTCGAGCGACACGTCGACGCCCATCAGTTGGGCGAGGTACGAAGGGCAGAGATTGGCTGTCTCCTGACGACCAGTCCGGATACCGTCAGGTCACCTGATGTCGCATTCGTGTCGAACCAGCATCGCGAGAGCCTGGGGACGTTTCGAGGATACTTTCCCGGCTCACCGGACCTCGTGGTCGAGGTCGTGTCAACCAACGATCGTTACGGTGACGTGGACAAGAAAGTCAGGGAGTGGCTGGAGCACGGGGCAAAGCTCGTGTTCGTCGTCAATCCGCGACGGCGATCTGTTGGCGTCCACCGGCCTGGCCAGCGGCCCCAGACGCTCGGCGTGGACGACGTTCTCGACGGTGAGGACGTCGTGCCGGGCTGGAGCATGGCTGTCCGCGACCTGTTCGAGTAACCGTAGCCAGGGAACGCCGCTCAACGAGGAGGGGTGATGGAGCGGATGACGACGCGATTCCGCGAGCTGGTGGCGCGGCCGGGGATGATCGTGGCGCCGGCCTGTTTCGATCCGCTGACGGCGCGGATCGCCGCGGCGACCGGCTTCGAGTGCATCGCGTTGGGCGGCTACGCGCTGGGGGCAGCCTCGGCGATCAGCGAGCCGCTGATGACGATGACCGAGGTGGTGGACGCCGCCCGGCGGATCACGTCGTGTGTGAATGTGCCGCTGATCGTGGACGCCGCGACGGGTTTTGGCGAGCCGCTCCACGTCATGCGGGCCGTGCGGGAGTTTGAGGCGGCAGGGGTGGCGGCGATCCACATCGAGGACCAGATCTTCCCGAAGCGCGCCCATTACCACCGCGACTACCGCGAGCACACCGTCTCCGCCGAGGAGATGATCGACAAGGTCCGCTTCGCCTGCCAGGCCAGGAGAGATCCGGACTTCGCGATCATCGCCCGGACCGATACGATGCGCACCGAGGGCTATGAGGAAGGCATCCGTCGCGCTCGCCTCTACGCCGAGGCCGGCGCCGATCTGGTGATGCTCTTCCCGAACACGGCCGAAGAGGCGGCCAGGGCGCCGAGGGAGTGCCCGGTCCCGCTGGTCTACGTCAACAGCTCCGGTAACCGGGTCGGCCGGCCGGTGTATCCCGCCCAGGAGCTGGAGCGGCTCGGCTACAAGATCAACTACGACGCGATCAGCGTGACGATCGCCAGCTTCCAGGCGACCAGCGCCCTGCTCCGCAGCTTGAAGGAGACCGGCCTGACGGGGCTGGACCCGACCGAGGCGATCGCCGCCCGCAAGGGGATCGAGGACACGATCGGGCTGGAGGAGCACTACGCGGTGGAGGAGCAGACCGTCGAGCGCCAGGACGGCTGAGGCTCCGGGAGCCGTGCGCGGATGGCGGTACAATCGAGTGATGCTCGGGATCTGGCGACGCGACCCAGGGCGAGGGCGGAGATGGCGATCACCCCACGGCTGATGACGGCAGACGAGCTGTTCGATCTGCCTGATGATGGCATGCGACACGAACTGGTCCGGGGAGAGCTACGCACGATGCCACCGGGAGGCGGAGAGCACGGCGACGAATCGAGTGTCTTCGACGGTTCGCTCGGAATGTACGTGCGCGCGCAGAAGCTCGGCCGTGTCTACACAAATGAGACCGGCTTCGTGCTCGTGACCAACCCCGACACCGTACGTGCGCCAGATGTAGCGTTCTTGCGAAGCGAAAGGCTGACGGAAGGGCGGTCACCGCGTGGCTACATTCGGGGCGCACCCGACCTGGCTGTCGAGGTGGTCTCGCCGAACGACCGTTACACCGAGGTGGCAGAGAAGATCGCGGAGTGGCTGGAGCACGGGACGCGGCTGGTCTTCGTGGTGGACCCGCGCCGGAAGTCAGTTGACGTTCACCGACCGGGCCAGCCGGTCCGCACCCTCGGCATAGACGACACGCTCGACGGCGAGGACGTCGTGCCGGGCTGGACCCTGGCAGTTCGCGACCTGTTCGACGAGCCGTAGGCCGAGGACGCGCTGAGCCTGGACCGCTCGCCGCGCTCAGTGACTCGGAAGCGATGTGACGCCTTCGGCCGGTGCTGACTCGTCGGCGGGGGCGAACTGCTGCTGGTAGAGGCGGTAGTAGGCGCCGCGTCGCTGGAGCAGCTCCTCGTGGCGGCCGCGCTCCACGATCTCGCCGCCGTCCACCACCAGCACCTGATCGGCGGCGCGGATCGTGCTCAGGCGATGGGCCACCACCAGGCTCGTCCTGCCGGCCAGCAGCGTGTTCAAGGCTTGCTGCAGCCGGACCTCGGTGCGCGGATCGACGTTCGACGTCGCCTCGTCCAGGATCAAGACCTTCGGATCGGCGAGGACAGCGCGGGCGATGGCGATCAACTGGCGCTGCCCGAGCGAGAGGTTGGCGGCGCGCTCCATCACCTGGGTGTCGTAGCCGTTCGGGAAGCGGGTGATGAACTCGTGGGCGTGGGCCAGCTTCGCCGCCTCGACGATCTGCTCATCCGTGGCGTCCGGGCGGCCGTAGCGGATGTTGTCGGCGATCGAGCCGGCGAACAGGAAGTTGTCCTGAAGGACGACGGCCATGTTGCTCCGGAGCGTGGCGAACGAGAGATCTCTGAGGTCGTGGCCGTCCAGCAGGACCGCCCCCTCGGACGGATCGTAGAAGCGCGCCAGCAGCGCCGAGATCGTCGTCTTGCCGGCGCCGGTGTGCCCGACCAACGCCGTCATCGTGCCGGCCGGGATCTCGAAGCTGACGTCTCTCAGGACCAGCCGATCGTCGACGTTGTAGCCGAAGCCGACCTTCTTGAACGCGATGTCGCCCTTGACGGCCTCGAGCGAGATCGGGTTGCGCTTCTCTGAGAGGGTGACCGGCTCGTCCAGCAGCTCGAACACCTTCTCGGCGCCGGCCATCGCCGCCTGGAGCTGATTGTAGAACTGGGTCAGCTCACGGATCGGCTGGAAGAAGCGGGTCACGTAGGTCAGGAAGGCGACCAGCACGCCGAGGGTGACCTCGCCGTCGCCGGCCAGGACCAGGCTGCCGCCGTACCAGACCACGGCGACCGTCGCCAGGGCGTTGGCGCACTCGATGACCGGCATCAACCCTGAGGAGAGGGTGTTGGCGCTGATGTTCGCCTGGCGGTTGTCGTCGTTGAGGCGGTCGAACTGGTCTTCGTTGACCTCCTCGCGCGAGAACGCCTGGACGACCCTGACGCCGTCCACGTTCTCCTGGAAGCCGGCCGCGACCGCGCCGACCGTCTGGCGGGTGCGGCGGTAGGCGACCTTGGCGCGCTCGGTGAAAATCCAGATCGCGACGACCATGATCGGCATGACGGCGAAGGTGACCAGGGCGAGGCGTGGGCTGAGGTACAGCATGATCGCCATCGTGCTGAAGAGCAGCAGGATGTCGGTGAAGAGGCTGAGCAGGCCGTTGGTCAGGACCTCGTTCATCGCCAGGACGTCGTTGATCAGCCGCGAGACGGTGACGCCGGTCGGGACGCGGTGGAAGTAGCCGAGCGGCAGCTTCTGGAGGTGGCGGAACAACTGCGCCCGCACCGTCATCAGGATCTCCTGCCCGACCTGGGACATGATGACGATCTGGCGCGCGGATGCGACGTAGTTGATCAGGTAGACGATCAGCGTCACGACCATGATGACGCTGAGCCCAGGGATGTCGCCGACGGCGATATGCTCGTCGATGGCGACCTTGACGAGATACGGGGCGAGCACGCTCATCAGGGTGGCGACGGTGGTGAGGAAGAGCGCCCAGAGGAGCTGGCCTCGGTACGGCCGGGTATACGCCAGGGCGCGCTTTGCCAGGCCGCTGTCCCAGACGACGCCGTCGACGTCTGGGACGTCGTCCAGGCCGCCGCCGGCGTTCGCGCCGCCACCCCGCAAGCCGGTCGGACGGGCGATCATGGCTGGCCCTCGCCGCCGGCGACAGAACGGGGAAGCCCCTCACCCCCCAGCCCCCTCTCCCTACCGTGGGAGAGGGGGAGAGAGGGCTGGGCCGGGTCGGTGGAGTCGTCGGACTGGAGTTGGAGGGCGTAGGTGTCGCGGTAGTCGGCGTTCGTCGCGATCAGCTCGTCGTGGGTGCCGATGGCGAGCAGCTTGCCGGCTTCGAGCACCAGGATCTGGTCGGCGGCGCGGACGGTGGACAACCGGTGGGCGATGACGAAGGTGGTGCGGTTCTGCATCAGCTCGATCAGCGCCTGCCGGATCAGCCGCTCGGTGGCGACGTCGACGCTGGAGGTGAACTCGTCCAGGATCAGAATTCTCGGGTTCATCAGGAGGGCGCGGGCGATAGCGATCCGCTGCTTCTGGCCGCCGGAGAGGGAGACGCCGCGCTCCTCGACACCGGTGTCGTACCCCCTGGGGAGCCGCTCGATGAACTCGTCGGCGCGCGCGGCCTGGGCGGCGCTCCGGATCTCGGCGTCGGTGGCGCCCGGCCGGCCGTAGGCGATGTTCGCCCTGACGGTGTCGGCGAAGAGGAGCGTCTCCTGCATGACGATGCCGATCTGCTGGCGGAGCGACTGGAGACGGACGTCGCGGACGTCGTGGCCGTCCACCAGGACCCGGCCGCCGTCGACGTCGTAGAAGCGGGGGATCAGGTTGGCGATCGAGGTCTTGCCGGAGCCGGTGGATCCGACCAGCGCGATCGTCTGGCCCGGCTCGGCGCGGAAGGTGACGTGCTGGAGGACCGGGCGGCCGGGGTAGTACGAGCAGGAGACGTCCTCGAGCTCGACCGATCCCACGAGCGGCGGCAACAGGGTGGCGCCCTCGCGATCGGCGACGGTGACCGGCGAATCGAGGATCTCGAAGATGCGCTCGGCGGAGGCTGAGGCTCGGGCGGCCATCGTCATCAGCCAGCCGCCGCGACGGATCGGCAGCACGAGCTGGAGCAGGTAGGCGTAGAACGCGACGAGCTCGCCGTAGGTCAGGCTGCCCCAGACGACCAGGATGCCGCCGAGCCAGAGCATCAGGAGGGTGCAGATGCTGGAGAGCAGGTCGAGGAACGGGGCGTTGAGGGCGGTAGCCCTCGCGGCGACGACGTACCGCTGGTAGAGGAGGTCGTTCTGCTGGTCGAAGCGCTCGATCTCGAAGCGCTCTCGCCCAAACGCCTTGACGACGTTGATGCCGGAGACGCTCTCCTGGATGCGATTGGCGAGGGTGGCGATCTCTTGCTGGACGGCGCGGTGCATCGGGCGGATCTGGCGGCCGAAGGTGTACGCGCGCCAGGCGACGCCCGGCAGCAGGATCATCGAGAGGATGGCGAGCTGCCAGTTCATCTGGAACAGGGCGAACGTGACGCCGACGAGCAGAAGCAGCATGATGGCGATCTGGGTGAGGCCGCGGCCGGTAAATGCCCGGACGGCCTCGACGTCGGCGGTGGCTCGTGCCATCAGCTCGCCGGTCTGGGCCTGGTCGTGGAAGCTGAAGGACAGTCGCTGGACGTGGGCGTAGAGCGCCTTGCGCAGGCTATAGCTGACGCCCTGGGCGGACGACTCGGCGAGATACCCCTGGGCGAAGGCGGCGAGGCCGCGCAGGATGCTGGCGGCCAGGATGAGGATGCCCATCTTGGCGACGACGTCGAGATCGCCCATGGCGATGCCCTCGTCGACGGCCCGGCCGAGCAGCGAGGGGACGACGAGGGTGAAGACGGCGTTGAGGACGACGCAGACGTAGGCGCCGGCCGTGAGGTACCAGTAGGGACGCAGGAAGGCGAGCAGTCGGAGGAGCGGTCGCAACACCCGGCCTTAGGAATCGGTCTGGGTCCCCTATCGCGGGCCACTCACTGACCAGGCACGGGTGAGCGCGGCGGCCTCAGTGAACCGCGACAGGAGACATCTGCAACATACCTCATCGGGCGCTGGGATGCCAGGGGACGCGAGGAGTCAGGAGTCAGGAGACAGGAGTCAGGAGGGGACCGCGTGCTGTGCGGGGAACCCCCGGGATCAATACCCCATAAACCCAAAAAACGGTCATGGTCGTGGGTGACGGCGGTGGTACCGGCGTGCATTCTGGTGGTTCAACGTTGGTACCGGGCGGGTACCGGCGTGGTCCCGGGTGGTACAGCGTGGCTCTGTGCCAGAGGCTGACTCGAAGGAGATTGGGTTCGAACCGCCGGATTTGCAGAGTCTGGGCTGGGGGCGGGACGTTCACGATGCCGTCGGGGCCGAAGTGCATGGCGGTCTCCGATGGGAGTACCCGCGGATTGGCCGGCGAGTGACACCAGCCAGCGGCCAGTGGCAGGCGATCTGTGCGACTGACCTACTCGGTGGGAGCCTCTGGCCTTTCTCCGCGAGGATCTGGCATGGGTGCAGATGGCGGGCGTCCAAGCTTCGAGGTCGGCAAGCATCCCCTGGCGCTCGGCACCAAACCTTTGGCCGCGGCTGAGGATCAAGTCGGAAAGCGGCGGCTACGCTGGTCGGCTGGCGGGTGCCAACCGCAGCAGTCGACTGGATACAGTGATGGCATGCACTACGAATTGTGGGAGCTGCTCTCGCGCAACCTCCTGGCCGATTTCGACACCGAGCCGGAGGCGTTGACGGCTGTACGTGAGCTCCTGGCAATTAACCCGGCAGAGATGGCCGACGAGCTCGCGCTCGTCTGGCGGGACGGAACCGAGGGAGGGACTGTCGCTCAGGGAGCCGCGCTGGCTGCTCGCGCCCGGGATGACGGCCCAGGCCGTAAGCCTCTCGCCGTGTAGCCCTGTCCAGGCGCGAGGTGTACGCGCGATGCGGTCCTTCCATTGGGAGCTGTGGGACACCGAGACCGGCAATCTCGTAGGCGATTACGACAGCGAGGATGAGGCGCTGGCAGTCGTTCGCGATGCTCTGCGCCGACTCGGACCGGCTGCCATCGCGCCTCTCGCGCTCGGGGCGGAGCACGACGACGAGGGCGGTGTAGACGACGATCTTCCCCCGGTAGTGCAGGGGCAAGATCTCGTCGCCCGCCTTCAACATAGCCCTGCAGGGCACGCTGACGGAGCACCGTAGGCGGCTCGCCCGTCTTCCTGACTGACAGGCTCACGATCGTGCCAACATCGGTGTTCGGCGCGTCGTGAGGCCGCGTGGCCGGGCCGTATACTTCAGGTCGGTGGTTGACGTGCGCCGGGAGCTGTTCGATGAAGCGAGTGCCAGCCGACGAGTTTGCCAGGCACGCCGCCGAGTACCTTAAAGGGGCGGAGCCCGTCTCGGTCGAGAAGGACGGCGAGGTGATCGGCCGGTACGTGCCGAGGCCGAACGGTCATGTCGTGAACGATACTGTGTCTGATGAGGAGCGGCGGAGAAGGAAGGCGGAGGGACGGGCCGCGTTTGCGCGGCTCCGAAGCGTGCTACAGGAAGTCTACGCGGAAACGGGCCTGACCGAGGATGAGCTCGCCGAGTACTTCGATATGACGAAGCCGTCCCCGTACGACCCAGAACCTGAATCGTGAAACTGGCGGCCGACGCCAGCGCCCTGGTCGCCGAATCGCTGCGCGCCAGAGGCGAGCACATCATCAAGCACGATGATCTGGACATCTACATAGCAGTGCCAACATGGTCCGAGGTCGAGCATGAGCTGGGCCGTCGTCTGACCTTGATGGTCCAACAAGGCCGACTGGAGCCGGTGAGGCGTGAACGAGTCCTGGCCGAGACGCTGGCTGCGCTCTCGAACAATCTCACGATCGTGACAGAAGCGGAGTACGGCCAGCACGAGGCCGAGGCCCGTGACCGGATCCCCCAGGACCCGAACGATTGGCCGACGATTGCGCTCGCGCTCGCCCTGGGCACAAGTATCTGGACGGCTGATCAAGATTTCTTCGGGTGCGGCGTGCCGGTCTGGACGACCCAGACACTCCTGCTGCACCTGGCGGTTGGCCGAGCGTCGTAGGCTGCTGCGCCCCTTCGCCGGTGTGCACTGACTGCAACCCCGTCCCTTCGTGCGGGTTGCCAGGAAGTCGCGCCCGATCGCCGCGGACGAGCGGCCCGTGACTTCGATCATACCCGCCAACGGGCTGCGGGGGCAGGCCGCGTAAGGACTTATCGGTTCAGGCCGGCGCGGTGGCCGGGGGCGGGGCGGTGGGGTTGGGTCGGCGTTTGCGGGGGCCGGCGGAGCGGGGCGGTCGGGCGCGCATGTGGTCGCGGACGCGGGTCACGATGTCGCCGAGGTGATGCAGGTCGTCGCCGGCCAGGGGGTCGAACAGCAGGCGGCGGACGACCTGGATGTGGCCGGGCAGGATGCGGCTGAAGAGGGCTAGGCCGTTGTCGGTGATGGTGACCAGGGTGGCGCGCTCGTCTTCGGGGGAGGGGGCGCGGGCGATGAGGCCGGCCTTTTCCAGCAGGCCGGCCTGGTAGGTCAGGCCGCTGCGGCTGTAGACGACGCCGTCAGCCAGTTGCGTCATGGTCAGCTGGCCGTGGGCGTTGGCGAGGCGGGCCAGGAGCTGGAACTGCACGTAGCTGAGGCCGCCCTCGGTGCGCAGGTGCTGTTCGACGTGGTGCTGGAGCAGGCCGGCGGCTTCCATGAACGCGAAGTAGGCCCCCAGCTGCTGAGGATCGAGCGGCTGGACGCCGCCGGTGCCGATGTCGGGGTGGGGGCCGGTCATGCGCCGATCATACAGCTTCGAGTCTAGAGCTCCGTGCCCACCGCCACTCGCCCAGGGATTTTGCTTCGAAGTCGAAGCATATGGTACGACTCATATGTGCTTCAACTTCGAAGCAACTGAGTGAAGGAGAGCGATCATGAAGGCAGTGCGTTATCACGCTTACGGCGGGAGCGACGTCCTGGTCTACGAGAAGGCGGACCGTCCGGTGGCGGGTCCGGGGCAGGTGGTGGTGCGGGTGGCCGGCACCTCGTTCAACCCGGTGGACGTCGTGATCCGCATGGGCGTGCTTCAGCAGGTGTTTCCGGTGGCCTTCCCGCACATTCCGAACTTCGACGTGGCCGGCGTCGTCGACGAGGTCGGCGAGGGCGTGAGCGGCTGGAACGTCGGGGACGCGGTCGTGGCGTTCCTGCCGATGGCCGAGCCCGGCGCGGCCGCCGAGTACGTCGCCGCGCCCGCCGAGGCGCTGGCCGCTGCCCCCGGCACCGTCGAGCTCGCCGACGCCGCGGCGCTGCCCACGGCCGGACTGACGGCCTGGCAGTCGCTGTTCGAGCACGCCGGGCTGAAGGCCGGGCAGCGCGTGCTGGTCAACGGCGCGGGCGGCGCGGTCGGCGGGTACGCGGTCCAGCTCGCCAGGCGGGCCGGTGCCTCCGTGACCGCGACCGCCAGCGCGCGCAGCCACGACCGCGTCCGCTCCTACGGCGCGGACCGGATCGTCGACTACACCGCTGCCCCCGTCCTGCAGGCGGTGGCCGGGCAGCGGTTCGACGTGGTGCTGAACCTGGTGCGCACCAGCCCGGAGGAGACGGCGCAGCTGGTGGGCCTGGTCGCCGACGGCGGAGCGTTCGTCAGCACCACCACGCCCGGCCCGGAGGAGGCAGGGCGCGGGGTACGGACAGCGCAGGTCTTCGTACGCAGCGACGCCGCCCAGCTCGCCGAGCTGGTCGCCCGCGTCGATGCCGGCGATCTGAAGATCGAGGTGGCCGAGCGGCGTCCGCTGGCCGAGCTGGCCGCCGTCCACGATCAGGCCGCCGCCGGACGACTGGCCGGCAAGACCGTCCTGACCCCCGCCTGAGTGGCACATCGCGGCGCCGCCGGGTCAACGTGACGCCGGCCGGTTCGACCATACTGTCGGCCAGAAGTGTTGGGGAGGTGAGGCACGATGGCGATGCCGCCGAACAGGGTGATGACGCTCTGCCGACAGGGAAACCCGGCCTTTGGCGCGTACGTCCGCATTCCGGCCCCTGACGTGGTCGAGGCGCTGGCCCAGGCCGGCCTGGACTACGTCCGGATGGACAATTACCACAACCGCTGGAACCCGGACGTCCTCGGCAACATGATCCGCGCAGCGTACGACCAGGGGGTCACACCGTGGATCCGCACTCGCAACGATCCATGGGTGTTGATGACCGTCCTGGACATGGGCGCCCAGGCGATCTCGATCTCGAACATGTCGTCCGTGGAGGAAGCGAAGCGAGCCGTCGCCGGGGTCTTCTACCCGCCGATCGGCGAGCGCGAGGCGGCCCGCCCGAACCGCTTCCGGCATGAGTCATCTCAAGCCTACTATGCCTGGTCCGCGAACGAGGTGCTCCTCTCCGTCCAGATCGAGGGTACCGAGGGGATCCAGAACTACAAGGAGATCGTCAAGGTCGAGGGGATCGGCTGCATCCAGACCGGCCGCAACGACATCTCGCTGGCGCTCGGCGTCCCGGGCGAGCAGTTCCACCCGAAGGTCCTGGAGCTGGAGCGGCGGATCGTGGACGCGGCGTTGGAGGCCGGCAAGCAGGTCTCGCTGGTCCACCCGGCGAACGACGACGGTTTCGAGCGGATGACGCGCTGGATCGAGCAGGGCGTGCTGATCCACACCGTCGAGACGGATCTGACGGCGCTCTACTCCTTCTACAGCCGAGCGCTCGGGCGGCTCAAAGGATAGACCTCACCCCCAGCCCCCGGGAAACCCCACCCCAACCCCTCCCCACTGCGGTGGAGAGGGGAGCAGCCCTCTCCATCGCAATGCCGTGGGGTAGGGGCCCCATGGTAGGAGTGATGGAGGAGGTCAGGGGGTGGGGCTTTCCGGCGGGTCGTAGCCGTGGCCGGACGGGGGCTCCCCCTCGAAAGGTGAGACCTGGACCAGGCACAACTGGCCCGTGCACGCCTGGGCCAGCCGCGAGGTGCCGATGTCCCGGGTCACCATGTTCGGGTTGCCGGCCACGCAGACCTCGTAGGGCTCGCCAGGCAGGGGGACCGGGTCGTACCAGGCGCCGGTCGCCATCTGGACGACGCCGGGTCGAACGGCATCGGTGAGGCGGGCGACGGCGAGGCAGGCGCCGCGGTCGTTGTGGACCTTCACCAGCGCGCCGTCTGCGATGCCGCGAGGCCGGGCATCGGCGGGGTTGACGCGGATCGGCTCGCGGCCGTCGACTTTCGTCTCCAGGCTCGCCGCTCCGAAGTCGAGCTGGCTATGCAGGCGCCCGACCGGCTGATTCGAGACCAGTTGCAGCGGGAACCGCTGTGCCAGCTCGGCGCCGAGCCACTCGTCGGGCTCCAGCCAGGCCGGGTGGCCCGGGCAGTCCGGATACGCGTAGCTGGCGATCGTCTCGGAGAAGATCTCGATCTTGCCGCTCGGCGTCGGGAGCGGGTGGGCGGCCGGGTTCTCGCGGAATTGCCTGATCCAGGCTTCGGGGTCAGAAGGCGTCGGCAGGATCAGCTCGCCAGCCTCCCAGAACGCCCCGAAGGTCGGGGCTGTCACGCCAACTACGGCGAGCTGCTTTGTCAGGCCGTCGTACAGATGCTGGAGCCACTGGCGCGGCGACCGGCCCTCGGTGAACCGCTCCAGAACGCCAAGCCGTTCGGCGAGCCCGGCGCAGATCGCGTGGTCGTCGCGAGCCTGCCCGAACGGGTCGAGCGCCCGCTGCATCGCGAAGACGTACGGATCCTCCGACGAGCCGGCGATGTCTTCGCGCTCCAGCGAGATCGTCGAGGGCAGCACGACGTCGGCGTAGCGGGCCGTCGCGGTCCAGTACGGGTCCTGGACGACGAACGTCTCCGGCCGGGAGAGTGCAGCCGTGAGTCGGTTCAGATCCTGGTGATGGTGGAACGGGTTGCCGCCCGTCCAGTAGACCAGCCGAATCTCCGGATACACGCGCTTCTGGCCGTCGAAGTCGTACTCGGCGCCAGGCTCGAGGAGCATGTCCGAGACTCTTGCGACGGGGATGTAGCTGTGGGTCGGGTTCTGGGTCTGTGGCAGCGACGGCACCCGGACGCTCGGCGGCGCGCTCCCGACCTGCGCCAGCGATCCGAGCGAGTACAGATACCCGCCCCCCTCTTTCCCGATCTGCCCGAGCATCGCCGCCAGCACCAGCCCCATCCAGACCGGTTGCTCGCCGTACTGGGAACGCTGCAGCGAGTGGCTGACGGTGATCAGCGTCCGCTGACGCGCCATCTGGTGCGCCAGGTCGCGGATCGTCTCGGCCGGGAGGTCGGTGAGCGCCTCGGCCCACTCGGGCGACTTCGGCTGGCCGTCCGTCTCGCCGAGCAGGTACCGCTCAAACGCTGGATACCCCACGCAGCAGCGGTCCAGGAAGTCGCGGTCGAGCAGGCGCTCGGTCGCCAGGACGTAGGCGAGCGCCAGCATCAACGCCGTGTCGGTGTTTGGGCGGATCGGGAGCCACGCGGCGTCGAGTGAGGCGACGAGATCGTCGCGGAGCGGGCTCACCAGCACGAAGCGAGCGCCGCTCGCATGGGCGGCCTCCAGGCACGGCCGCACGACGTGGCGGCCCGTCCCGCCCGAGCCAACCGCCGCGTTCTTGATCGCCATCCCGCCGAACGCCACGATCAGCTCGGTATGCTGCACGATGCTCGGCCAGGTGACGGTGGTCCTGGCGCGGCCCACCGGGGCGAAGACGCGCGGCAGGATCACGGCAGAGGCGCCGGCGCTGTAGGTGTGGACGGAGGCCGTGTACCCGCCGATCAGGTTCAAGAGACGATGCAACTGGCCCTGGGCGTTGTGGAACCGCCCGGCGCTCGCCCAGCCGTACGATCCGGCGTAGATCGCCTCGTTGCCGTACTGCGAGCGCACGCGATCCAGCTCGCCGGCGACGAGGTCCAGCGCCCGGTCCCAGGCGACCGGCACAAACGGCTCACGGCCGCGCGCACGCGTGGAGGCCGGGCCACGCTCCAGCCAGCCCTGCCGGACCATCGGCTGCTTGATACGGGCGCGGTGGGCCGGCGCATCGGGGACGTTGTGGATGATCTCGGAAGGATCGGGGTCCGGGGCGTGCGGGCGGACCAGCAGTCGGGTGCCATCCCAGCGAGCCTGGAACGGCCCCCAGTGGGAGGAGTGCATCTTCCAGGCGCCGCCGTCGCGGGTTTCCGTCGTCTCGGCTGTGTCGCGAGTCACTGCGTCAGACATCGTGCCGCGAAGGATGCCACGCCGAGCTGGGAATCGTCTTCCGATCCAGATTGTTGAGATTTCCGAGTGGTATGGTAGGCTCCGGAGAACGTGGGGAATGGGGTATCGATGACCGCCGTGTTGCAGCCGCCCGTCGCCGAGCAACGGATCGCGGCGGCCAGGGCGCTCGTCGACGATCTCGCGAGCCGGGCTGGCCAGCACGACCGCGAGGGCTCGTTCCCGTTCGAGAGCTTCCGGCGGCTGCATGAGACCGGTCTGCTCAACCTGACCATCCCGACCGAGTTCGGTGGCGACGGTCTCGGGCTGGGCGTGACGCGGCGGGTCGTGGAGCAGGTCGGGCGGGGTGACGCTTCGGTGGCGCTGGAGCTGACCGGCAACCCCGGGCTGAGCCGGCGCAACCCGCTCGAACGCCACTACCGGGACGTCCTGTGCAGCCGGGTCCACACGCCCCAGGATGACTCGATCCTGGCGCTGGCCGGCAAGGCCGCCCTGGCCGCTGCCGCTCCGTCTCACGAATGGGCGGGTTAGGATAGTGAGTTGCCCGGCTTGAAACCTGGACACCCGCCTCTACAAACGCTCCTGACGAACGGGCGGGTTAGATTCGTCAGTTGAACGACTTGAAAGCTGGAAACCCGCCCCTACAGTAGCGCCTGGCACCGCGAAAGGACAGTCCGATGCCGATCGACCTCTTTGGCATGATCTCGCACCGCTTGCAGTCGGAGGTCATCTCCCCGACCTTCCCGGTCTTCGACCACGATTTCATCCGGGACTTCGCGCAGGCGCACGAGCGGGGCGGCTTCGATCGGATCCTGGTGGGCTACTTCTCGAACGCACCGGACGGCTTCCTCGTCGCCGCGCACGCCGCCGCTAACACCGAGCAGCTCGGCATCCTGCTGGCCCACCGGCCGGGCTTCGTCGCGCCGACCGTCGCGGCCCGCAAGCTCGCGACGCTCGATCAACTCACACGGGGTCGGCTGGCGCTGCACGTCATCTCCGGCGGCAGCGACGTCGATCAGAAGAAGGACGGCGACTACACCGGCCACGACGAGCGGTACCGGCGGACGGACGAGTATCTGGAGATCCTGAAGCGCGTCTGGACCTCAGATTCGCCGATCGATCACCAGGGTGAGTTCTACCGCTTCGAGGGCGCCTACGCCGACATCCGCCCGTGGCAGCAGCCGCACATCCCGATCTTCTTCGGAGGATCGTCGGACGCGGCGGTGGCGGTCGGTGCGAAGCACGCCGAGACGTACATGGTCTGGGGCGAGCCATTGGCCGACGTGCGCGCGATGATCGAGCGGGTCAGGGTTGCCGCCTCTCGGTATGGGCGGGCACCGCGCTTCAGCGTCTCGTTCCGTCCGATCCTGGGCGCCACCAAGACACTGGCCTGGGAGCGTGCCCACGCGATCCATGCCGCGATCGTCGGGAAGGGCGTCCCGCCGCCGACGCCGCAGAACGCCGGCTCGCAGCGGCTGCTGGATGCGGCTGCCCGTGGCGAGGTCCACGACCGCTGCCTCTGGATGCCGATCGCGGCGGCGACGGGCGCAAGAGGCAACACGACGGCGCTGGTCGGTACGCCGGAGACGGTCGCCGCGGCGCTGGTGGACTATTACAAGATCGGCGTCTCGACGATCCTGATCCGGGGGTTCGACCCGCTGAACGACGCGATTCAGTACGGTCAGGAGTTGCTGCCGCTGGTCCGCGAGAAGGTGGCCCGCCTCGACGTCGAATCAGCACGCGACGCGGTAGCCGGGCCGGTGGCCGCTGGCTAACCTGGGAGCGCGGCATTCCTTCGCTGCGCTCAAAGCTTGCCGAAGGGACAGGCTCTGGCTGCACCCGGGTGCCGCGAGGATCGCGGCGGTCCCAGGGGGTTGGCGTCTCGACTAGGACAGCGGGATCTCGCGGCTGGCCCAGGCGTAGACGTCGTCCCAGCCCTCGGCGGCGGCCATCAGCTCGTACCAGGTCTTGCCGTCCAGCGATTCGCGGACGATGTCGGCGTGGCCACCGTGGCGCGAGATCTCCTCGATCACGTGGAGCAGCACCCAGCGGACGGACCAGAACTTGACGTTCTTCGGGTACCACGGCGCCGGCGGGACCGGCACCTCCTGCCCGAGGTCCGGGATCTCGGCGATGATCGCTTCGGTCTCCTGCGCCACCTCGTCGTAGAAGGCCAGGATCCCCTCCAGTGTCTCTCCTTCCTGGAGCTGGAACTCGGTCACCCAATCCCGCTCCGTCTCAGGCAGACGATTCGCGATGATGCCGGCGACCCAGCCGCGCTCGCACACTGCCGCGTGCTTGATCAGCCCGCCCAGGCTGAGGCTGCTTGCGCTCGGCTTCGCCCGAGCCTGCTCGTCGGTCAGCCCGTGAACGGTCGCGCGGAGTGCGAGGCGCTGCTGAGCCAGGTAAGCCATGAGTCCATCTCGCTCGTCTGCGATCGGGCGAACTGTTCCAGGCAAGGCACCGCTCCTCTGGTGTTCTCTACGCTCATCGTACCACTGAACCAGGACGCTTTTGGCCCGCATTCGGCGATTCGGTAGATCGGCGGCGTTACTTTCGCGCGGTCAGGATCGGCTGGTAGTAGCCGGTCTCTTCCGGCTGGCGCCAGCCGACCTCGCGGAGGCCTGCCGCCTGCACGATCTCCGTCAGCTCGGCGCGCTGGAGCGCCCGATACACGGTCGACTGGTGGCTAGTCTGCCACGATCCGCCGGTCTCTCGCACGACGTACTGGTGCACGGTGTAGGTCGGGGTGGACTGGTCCCAGTCCCAGACCTGGAAGGCGATCTGCCGGCCGTCCGGACGGTCGAAGACGCGGGGCAGGTCAGCGCGCGGCTTCTGGGCGATCAGGTCGTCGTAGTCGCGGATGCTGATGACGAGCAGGCCGCCTGGGCGCAGCTTCGCGCGCATCCCGAGCGCCGCCAGCTGGAGGTCGTCGTCCGTGAGCAGGTGCGGGACGGCGTTGTCGCAGGCCATGACCACGTCGAAGCTGCCCTCGACGGCCTCCAGCGCCCGCAGGTCGGCGATGGCGGTGGTCAGCGGCACGCCGAGTCGGACGGCCTCGCGACGGGACCGCTCGACGGCGGCCGGGCTGATGTCGGTGCCGTGGACGGTGTAGCCTAGCTGAGCCAGGCCGAGCGCCTGCGTCCCGATCCCGCAGGCGCAATCGAGCACCGTGCGCGGCGGCGGCCCGAGCTGGGCGGCGATCAGGCGATCGAGGATCTCCCCCTGGCGCCGCACCGAGGCGTCCCAATCCGCGAACAGCAGATGGTACTCGCTGGCCAGGCTATCGTAGAAGGCTGTCACGGAGTCGGTCATTCGCGCACGTCCCCTGCTAGACTACCCCCGGGAGGGCACGCCGATGCCGGTTGACTTCATCGGGATGATCTCACACCGTCTCGCCTCCGAGGTCATCCCGCCGCGCGGCCCGATTTTCGATCATGGGTTCATCCGTGATTTCGCGCAGGCGCACGAGCGGGCCGGCTTCGACCGGGTCTTGATCGGGTACTACTCGAACGCGCCGGACGGCTTCCTCGTCGCCGCGCTCGCCGCCGCCAGCACGGAGCGGCTCGGCCTGCTGCTGGCGCATCGGCCGGGCTTTGTTTCGCCGACGGTCGCCGCGCGAAAGCTCGCCACGCTGGATCACCTCTCGCAGGGACGACTGGCGCTGCACTGCATCTCGGGCGGCAGCGACGTCGATCAGAAGAAGGACGGCGATTACGTCGGCCACGACGAGCGATACCAGCGGACGGACGAGTATCTGGAGATCCTGAAGCGGGTCTGGACCTCGGAGACGCCGGTCGACTACGCCGGCACGTTTTACCGTTTCGAGGGCGCGCTCTCCGACGTCCGGCCGCTCCAGCAGCCGCACATCCCGATCTACTTTGGCGGCATGTCCGACGCGGCCGTGGAGGTCGGCGCGAAGCATGCCGAGACGTACATGGTCTGGGGTGAGCCGCTGGCCGACGTCCGCGCCACGATCGCGAAGGTCCGAGCCGCTGCCGCGCGCTACGGGCGAACGCCGCGCTTCAGCGTCTCGGTTCGCCCGATCCTCGGCCCGACCGAGGAGGCGGCCTGGGCGCGGGCACGGGGCATCCTCGAGACGATCGGGATCAACCGCGACGTGCCGCCGGTCCGGCCGCAGAGCATCGGCTCGCAACGTCTGCTGGATGCGGCGGCTCGGAGCGAGGTCCACGACCGCTGCCTCTGGACGCCGATCGCCGCGGCGACGGGCGCCAGAGGGAACACGACGGCGCTGGTTGGCACGCCGGAAACGGTCGCGGCGGCGCTGGTGGACTACTACGAGGCCGGCGCGACGACGCTGCTGATTCGAGGGTTCGATCCGTTGAACGACGTGATCCAGTGGGGCGAGCAGTTGTTGCCATTGGTGCACGCGGAGGTCGCTCGGCGCGATCGTCTGGCTGCCACCGACGAAGCGGCCAGAGCTTGCCCTGAGCTTGCCGAAGGGATGGCCGCGCTCCCAGGGAGTGTGCGATGAGCGCGCCCACCCCGCCGCTGCGCATCACGACGATCATCGGCAACCCGCGCGTCGGCTCGCGGACGCGGCTGGCCGCCGACGCGGTGGCTGGCAGCCTGGCGCGGCTGGGACAGGAGGCCGGCCGCGAGGTGGAGCAGCAGGTCGTCGAGCTGGCGGAGCTGATGGGCGAGCTGTTCGCCTTCCCGAGCGATGCCGCGGACGCCGCCGTGGCGCTGGCGCAGTCATCCGACCTGCTGGTGGTCGCCAGCCCGACCTACAAGGCGACGTACACCGGGCTGCTCAAGGCGTACTTCGACCGGTTCGGGTCGGGTGCGCTGGCGGGGGTCGTGGCGGTGCCGCTGATGCTGGGCGGCGCCCCGATTCACATGCTGGCCGTCGATACCCACCTGCATCCGCTGCTGTTGGAGATCGGCGCGAGCTGCCCGACGCGCGGCCTGTTCATCCTGGAGTCCGAACTGGAGCAGCTCGATGCCGTCGTCGAGAGCTGGCGCGCCGCGAACGAGTCGATCCTCCGACGCCTCATGCAGTAGTCGGACCGTGGGTTGAAACCCACGTCTACCGTTGTGTCGTCGCTACGCGACTCGGGCATGTCTACCACCCGTATCATTCGTACTATTATGACCGTAGAACGATCGTCTATTACCGCCGATCGAACGCCGCAGAACATCTACGACGATCCAGCGTTCTTCGCCGGCTACTCGCGCCTGGAGCGGTTCGGCGCGGGCTGGACGAAGGCGTACGAGTATTCGAGCTTCATGTCGCTGCTGCCGGACGTGGCGGGGAAGCGCGCCCTCGACCTCGGGTGTGGGGCAGGGCGCCTCGCCCATTACCTCGCCGAGGCTGGCGCCGCCGAGGTGATCGGCGTTGACCTCTCGGAGCGGATGCTGGAGGTTGCCCGCGCCGAGTGCAGCCATCCGCGCCTGACCTTCCAGCGCGCCTCAATGGAGGAGGCGGCGTTCCCGCCCGAGCGCTTCGACCTGGTAGTCAGCTCGTTTGCCTTCCACTACGTCGCCGACTTCCTCGGGCTCGTCCGGCGGATCGCCGCGTGGCTCAGCCCGGGCGGCCTCCTGGTCTTCTCGAACGAGCACCCGGTCTACCTCTCGCGCGCCGCCGCCGATGGCTGGGTCCGCGACGCGGACGGCGCGCCCCAGCACTGGGCGTTGGATCGGTACGGCGACGAGGGATTGCGCGAGGAGAGCTGGATCGCAGACGGCGTTCAGAAGTACCACCGGATGGTGTCGACGATCCTGAACGACCTGATCGCAGCCGGATTCATGATCGAGCGGGTGCTGGAGCCGATGCCGGACGCGGAGCTGCTGAAGCGCCGCCCTGACTGGGGCCACGAGGGGAAGCGGCCGTTCTGCCTGCTGGTCCGCGCCCGCAAGCCAGGCGGCTGAGATCGAGAGGGTGGGTGAAGCTGTGGCGGAGATCGCCGGACCGCCGCTCTGCCTACGTTGCAAGACGGTCCGGCTCGACGTCCTGCACTCGGACGCCGAGATCGCCTTCCTGGCCTGTCCGAGCTGCCAACGCGAGTACACCAGGCGCGCCGGAGGTGCGCTGGTGGAGCGCTGGCGCGGTCCACTGAGCATCGCGCTGTACGGGGTGATCTTCGCGGAGGATGCGATCCCGCACGCGGAGCGCCTCGCCGAGCAGTTGGCGCAGTTGGCCAGCAGCTGGGATCCCGCTACGCTCGAGCTGTTCATTTCTGAGATCGAGCTGGAGCTTGCCGACCCGATCCAGGCGGTAACGGAGATCCTGCCGATGGCCGCGCCGAAAACCGAGGAGAACCTGCGGGAGTTTCTCCGGCTGGTCGCCGTGCGGCTTCGAGAACGATTGGTCAACTGAGCAGGACAGCCAGGTCACGGGGAATCGAGGTCCGGGCGTGGTGCCGGGCGGCCAGCTTCGGCCGCCGCTCCAGGCTCCGAGCGAGCGCTCTGACCGCGATCAGCAGGCTGGCGAAGGCGATCCGCCGATCGTAGTCTGCCGGTAGCGGCACAACCGAG
>Ga0209382_10003291_pt1 | contig 22516 bp, 19 predicted proteins | sample SoiMetdeltSBSDD5_FD_187599 | JGI IMG/M metagenome (GOLD analysis project Ga0209382, IMG submission 187599) | Bulk soil microbial communities from a Populus tree surrounding site in Tennessee, USA - Soil MetaG P. deltoides SBSDD5 (SPAdes) (version 2) | ecosystem: Environmental > Terrestrial >...
CTTCCTGCCGGCTCGTTCGGTCTCGCGCATCCGGCGGCCGACGCCGATTGCCCAGCGAAACACCGCCTTCTTCAGCCCGCCGGCGTTCTCGGCCGCGGCGGTGGCGGCCGTGTAGATCTTCTCGAAGATCCTCGGGACGGACGGGAAGTAGGTCGGCCTGACCTCGGCGAGGTCCGGGATGATCTTCAGCGGGTCGCGCTGCCAGTACGCCAGCGTCGCCCCGAGCGCGACGGTGCCGAACTGGATCAGCAGCGCGAACGAGTGGGCGAGGGGGAGGTAGAGGTAGGTGACCTCGTCGTCGCCGAGGACGCCCACGTCGAGCACCATGTCCAGCATCGACCGGTAGTTGCCATGCGAGATCACGCAGCCCTTGGGCGGGCCCGTCGTGCCCGACGTGTAGATGAAGGTGCAGATGTCGTCGGGTGCGACGGAGCTCCAGCGCTCCTCCCACTCGGCCGACTCGTGGGAGGCGCCGCGGTCGGCCAGCGCGGCCGCCGAGATCGCGTCCTCGGCCTCGCCGGTCATCTGGATCACGTACTCGAGGGCGGGGCAGCGGTCGCGGATCTCGCGAATCTTCGCGAGCTGCTCGGCGTCCTCGACGATCACCGCGCGTGCATCGGAGTTCTCCAGCACGTACTGGCACTCGTCGGGGGAGTTGGTCTGGTAGATCGGGACGACGGTTGCCCCGGCCGTCAGCGCCGCGAAGTCGAAATAGGTCCACTCGGGCCGCGTGTTGGCCAGGATCGCGACCTTGTCGCCCTTCGCGACCCCGAGGTCGATGAGGCCGAGTGCCAGCCGCTCCACGACCTCGCCGACGTCGCGATAGGTCCTGGAGATCCACTCGGAGGAGCCCTCCTCCTTGTACATGACCGCGCGCCGATCGCCGTGCTCGCGAACGGCGATCGGGAGGAGGTCGGCCACAGTGCGCGAGGCCACTCCGTTGGCGGAGCCGGGCTGCACCGTGGCGGTCTCCATGGGTCCTCCTCCTTCGTCGGTCGGCCCGCGGTATGGCGCCGCGGGCGCCCGAAGGCTATCTCAGCGCGCCGAGCGCGCGCCCCCGGTGAGCGCGGTCCCCGCGCTCACCGGCAGAGGTGTATGCCCGGCCGGGTGCTTACGCCGGCTGCTTGGCCTGCTTGGTCGTGCGGCGCAGCGACGAGAGAAACAGGGTCTTGTCGATCCGGCCGTTGAAGATCGGGACGCCCATCTCCATACACTTCGAGATCACCTCGCGACGCTTCATGTTGACCTCGTCGGCGAGCTCGGTGGGCGTCAGGTGTATTGCCACTCGCTTGTCTCCTCCCGTCGCTTCCGCTCCGGAGTTTTATCCAATGGAGCGGATGTGTCAACGGATTTGATCGCAAATTCCGAAGAGCGTGGGCCGGAATCGGCACTGGCCTACGATGTGCGCCGTGGCTGAGACCACCCCAGACCTCGCGTCCGCGGGCTCCTTCCTGGAATCGCTCATGGACACCGAGCTCTATTCCATCGGTGCCTTCTTCTGCGACGAGCACCCCGATCTGGTCGACGAGGTCGTTACGCGCAGCGAGGACATCGAGCGTCGCGGGCTGGAGGCGTACTCGACCGAGGCCGGCACCCCCATCGAGGAGAGCTTCGAGACCCTGCTCACCGGACTCGCGGTCCGCTACTACAAGGCGGTCGCCGGCTAGTGAGCAGTGCTTGGGTGCCCCGCGTCCTCCTGGGCGTGGGGATCGCCGGGCTCGTCGCTGCGATCATCTCCCTGTCCGTCGGGACTGGGGGTCCAAAGGTGATCCGGATCTCCGGCGGCAACGATGTTCAGGAGCTTCTGGGCGGCGTACAGCAGGATGGGTCCTCACTGGGAACGCCGGACGCACCCGTCACGCTCGGGCTCTTCACGGATCTGCAGTGCTCCACCTGCGACACCTACCAGCGCGACACGGTCGATCCGCTGATCGCGAAGTACGCCCGCGGCGACCAGGTCCGATTCGAGTTCCACAACTACTCGCTGGGGCAGGCGGACGTGACGCAGTCGGCCTACGCCGCCACCGCGGCCGGCAACCAGGACCGCGAGTGGCAGTTCGCCGAGCTCTTCTTCCGTAACCAGGACGAGGCCCCTGCAGGCAACGTCACCGACCAGTTCCTCGACGACCTCGGCAACTCGATCCCGGACTTCGACCTCGATGCCTGGCACCAGGCCATGGACTCCGACCAGGTCAAGGAGGACGTGGACGCCGACCAGAAGCTCGCGGCGCAATACGGCCTCCGAATCGAGGCACCGTCGATCGTGGTCGACGGCCCCGACGGCACGAAGGTCCTCCAGGACGGCCCGACCAAGCAGGAGGTCGAGGCCGCGGTCGCCGACGTCGGCGGATCGTAGGCGCGAGCGAGCTCCTCGATCCGGCCCGTAAAATGACTCCCTCTCGGGGCGTGGCGCAGCCTGGTAGCGCGCACCGTTCGGGTCGGTGAGGTCGCCGGTTCAAATCCGGCCGCCCCGATTGAGGCTTACTCGCCTGGGACTGCGGCTACTCCGACAGGCCGGCGGCTTCGATGGCCTCGGCCGCTCCCGAAATTCGAAGGCGAATGATCTGCGACATCGCGCTCGCAGCTCACCTACAGACGAGGTTCGTGCACTGGCGTGGATCGCCGTTGCCGCTCGCCCTGTTCCCGCCGCCGTCGATCACCCCGCGGCGGGCGGCGATGCCGAGGTCTCGGTTCCGCTCCGCCTGGTTGCCGGTCAGCTTCGCGCTGTGGCTCCGGATATCGAAGCCGTCGTCCGCGGCGCCGATCGCGACGTTGTGCTTCAGGACGCTGCGGTTGTCCTTCTCGTTGACCAGGAATCCATCGTCGCCGCTCCCCTTCACCTGATTTCGGCTGATGACGTTGTTGGCGCCGCCGATCGAGGGCCGTTGGATACCGAGGCGGATGCCCGGACCGCGGGCGCCAGCGACGACGTTTCGGGTGACCAGATTGCCCCGTCCCTTTTCGACGCGGATGCTCTCCGACGCGCGCGAGGTGCGGTTTCTGGCGATCACGTTGTGGCTTCCGGGGCCAACCCGGATGCCGCCGCCGCGACGGACGCGGTTGCGTCGGATCTCGTTGCGATCACCCTCGATCAGGATTCCGGGGCCGTTCCGCGAGAAAATGTTGCCCTTGATCAGGTTCTGGTCGGAGCGACTGACGTGGATCCCCGGCCCTGGATTACGTCTGACCTTGTTGCCCACGATCCGAAGGTGGTCGGAGCTGAACAAGCCGATCCCGTCTCCCTCCGGGGGGATGTTGCGACTGAAGGAGCCGTTTCGGATCACGCTTCGCGTCGAGTCGAACATCACCATGCCGAAAAAGACGTTCCTCGACGCAGAAATGCCAAGGAATCGGTTGTGGCTCGCCCTCAGGCCCCACACACCGATCCCGAACTGGTGCAGCGAGCCGTTCGTGACGGTGACCCCGTCGTGGCCGTCATTGAGCACCCCGACGTCGCAGAACTCCCGCCGGGGATCACAGCCAGCGGCCGGGGTCCCGTCGCCGTCGATGCTGTGGTAGTTCAGGTCGAGGGTGACGTCGTCGGCGCCGATGACGATGCCGTTGTTCGGGCAGTTGACGAGGTTGTGGTGGAGGGTGGCGTCGTTGGTGATGGTGTCGCCACACTTCGGCTGTTGCTGGGCAGCGGCCCGGGCGTCGTTCAAAACCACGAGGGCGATGAGCGTTAAGGCGAGGACCGCCGCAAACGCAACGGGCGCGGCCGGTCCAACGCGGAGACGAGACTGGGCTGCTGACATCCTTGTCCTCCCTCTTCTGGCAGCGCCGCAGGTTGGGGCTGACATCCCTGTCCTCCCTTGTCTGGCCGCGCAGAACTCGCGGGCGTTATAGCGAACCTACACTCGGCGCCCGCTCAGCGCAAGGGCTCCGATTCCCGCGTTCTCCCACGGCCTCGCCGCTTCGAGCACCTCGGTAGCAGAAGTGACTAGGCGAGGACGCCCTCGCGGGGCGGATCGTTCGGCGACGCCTGCGAGGGGTGGTTGGCGTAGGCGCCCGGGGGCGTGGGGATGGGGCCGTGCCGGATCGGATCATCGGTCTCCTCCATCCAGCTTTCGAGTCGCTCCCTCATCTTCAGAAGCGTTTCCGCGTGGCGCGGATCCTCGGACAGGTTGCGGTGCTCGTTCGGATCGAGGATGAGGTCGAACAGCTGCTCCTCCGGCACGATCTCCTCGCCCCACCCGCGCTCGACCAGCACCTGCTTGGTCGCGCTGTCGTCGCAGTTGGCGAGGACGGGGTGCGGGTAGTTGTAGAACCGGCGGATGTACTTCCACCGCCTGGACCGCACGGCGCGCAACGGCTGGTACGCGGCGTGATAGGTCATCTCGGTGAAGATCAGGTCGTGGATCCGCTCGATCTCGCCGTGAACGAGCGGCATCAACGATGCGCCCTGCAGGAACGGCGGCTGGGGGACCCCGGCGATGTCGCAGAGCGTCGGGTAGATGTCGAGGTGACTGACCATCGCGTCGATCACCCGCCCACCGGCGAAACCGCCAGGCCCGCGCATGATCAGCATCACCCCCGTGCCCCCGTCGTACAGGGTGGCCTTGGCGCCCGGGAACGCGAGCCCGTGGTCGGTCGTACATACGATCAGGGTGCGGTCGGCGAGGCCGCTCTGATGGAGCCCGTTCAGCACCGCCCCAATTCCCTGATCGAGTGACCGTGCGCTTGCCTTGAAGGCCGCCATGTCCCCTCGGGTCCGGGGCGTATCGGGCAGGTTGGGCGGAGGCAGGGAGTAGAGGGCGTCCCGGACCGAGGTCGGTGCCGAGAACTGGCGGTGCGTCTCGAAGAAGCCGACCGACATGAAGAACGGCTCCGGAGCCAGCCCGAGCACCTCGTTCGTGATCGGCGCGACCTCGGTCGCGCGATAGCTCTCGACCTCGATGACCTCGTCGTAGCCGATGGCCGCCGGGTCCTCCGAGATGTGCTGCTCGCCGATCAGCACCGAGTGGTAGCCGCCGGGCCTCAGCGCGTGGATCAGATGCTCGCCGTAGTCGTTGAGCGACCACCCGCGATGGGCGAGCCCGAGCATCCCGTTGTTGTGGCAGTACTGGCCCGTCAGCAGGGAGGCCCGGCTGCCGGAGCAGGTGGGCGCGCCGCAGAACGCCTTGCGGAACAGGACGCCCTGGTCCGCGAGCAGCTGGATGTTCGGCGTCGGCACCTGGTAGCCGTACGGCTGGACGTAGCGGCCGGTGTCGTGCGAGTGGATGTAGAGGATGTTGGGTGGCTGGCCGTTCATTGTTTCCCGATAATATTAGTCAACATGATGGAGAAACACGTCGAAAGGTGCAAAACCCGCGGCAGCCGCGGAAAACGCACCGCTCGACCCGGGGGCGGCGGCGAAGTCGAAGGCGACGAATGAGGCTTCACGGCATCCATCACGTCACCGCGATCACGGGCGATCCCGATCGGTGCGCCGAGTTCTACAGCGGCCTGCTCGGGCTCGCGAGGCTGCCGGACGCGCAGGGCGCGAGCGGAAGGGTGATTCGCTTCGGCGACGAGCTCGGCCGGCCCGGCAGCACGCTCTGCTTCATCGAGCGCCCGGGAGAGCGCATTGGCCGGGCGGGCGCGGGGATGGTCCACCGGATTCGCTGGCGGGTGGCCGATCTCGAGGTCTTGGAATTCTGGTCGCGCCGCCTGAACGCCGTCGGTGTGGAGGCCCGCTACGAGGACCCGAGCCACGGCGAGACGCTCCTGCGGTTCGCCGATGTCGAGGGTCTCGAGCACGAGCTCGTGCCGGTCGGGCCCGAACGGGTCGCGCTGGTCGCGCGCTCGGCCGACCTCTCTCCCCACCGGGCGCTCCGTGGCTTCGACGGTGTCCACGCCTACTGCCGGGAGCCGGTGCCGACCGCCGACATCCTCGCGGGGCGCCTGGGCTTCGACGCGCTCGACGAGACCGCGTTCGCCGTGGCCGGCCCTAGGCGCCGGGCTCACTACGTGCTCGATCGCCCACCGCGGCTGCGCGGCGTCGCGGGGGCCGGCTCCGTCGACCACGTCGCGTGGTGGGGTCGCCGCCGGCACCAGAGCGTCTGGCGCCAGCGGGTGATCGGCCTCGGGATCCACGTGACCCCGGTGACGAAGCGGGGACCCCTGGAGTCGATCTTCTTCCGGGAACCCTCCGGAGTCCTGTTCGAGATCGCCGCATAGACGGCGAGCTCGCGGGCGAATGCGCGGCGCGCGCCGCCGCCGGTAGCTTTCAGCTGCGATGAGGATCTTCGTCGCGGGAGCCTCCGGCGTGATCGGTCGCCCGCTCGTACGTCGGCTCACCGGAGCCGGCCACGAGGTGGTGGGGATGACGAGCCGCGAGACCGGGACTCGGGCGATCGAGGAGTCCGGTGGCCATGCCGTCGTTTGCGACGCGCTCGACGCGGATGGGCTGCGCGAGAACGTCGGCGCAGCGAGGCCCGACGTCGTCGTGAACGAGCTCACGAAGCTGCCGCGCGACTACGACGCGCGCAAGCTGGACGAGCGGTTCTACGGCCCGACCAATCGGATCCGGACCGTCGGCGGGACCAACCTGCTGGCGGCGGCGGTGGGGGCGGGCGCCAAGCGCTTCGTCACTCAGAGCATCGCCTTTCTGTACGCGCCGGAGGGGGAGATGATCAAGGACGAGGACGGCCGCCCGTGGACCGAGGCCGCACCGCCGTTCGGAGACGGCGTCCGGGCGATGGTCGCCCACGAGCGGGCGGCGCTGGAGACCGACGCCATCCAGGCAGTGGTGCTGCGCTACGGCTGGTTCTACGGCCCGGGTACCTACTACGCGCGCGACGGCAGCATCGCCGGGATGGTCCGCAAACGGCGCTTTCCGATCGTCCGTGGGAGCGACGGCCTCTTCTCGTTCATTCACATCGAGGACGCCGCCTCGGCGACGGTCACGGCGTGCGAGCGCGGCGACCCCGGCATCTACAACATCGTCGACGACGAGCCCGCGACCGTCGCAGAGTGGCTTCCGGCGTACGCGGAGGCGCTCGGGGCGAAGCGGCCGTGGCAGGTCCCGGGCTTCATCGCGCGCCTGCTCGGAGGAACCGCGGCGCGCATGGTGATCGGCCTGCGAGGCGCGTCGAACGCCAGGGCGCGGCGCGCAATGGGCTGGGAGCCCATGTACCCGAGCTGGCGCGCGGGCTTTCGCGACGCGCTCGGATAGGCTGAATCGAGATCCCCCAACGCGACGAAGGAGCGGTCAGATGGCTTACTCGGTCCCCGAGCTTCCCTACGACTACGCGGCGCTCGAGCCACACATCGACGAGCAGACGATGCGCGTCCACCACGACAAGCACCACCAGGCCTACGTAGACAAGGCCAACGCCGCGCTCGAGGGAACGGAGTGGGCGGACAAGGACGTCGACGAGGTGCTTCGCAATCTCGATCAGCTTCCGGACGACATCCGCACCGCCGTGCGCAACAACGCCGGCGGGCACTCCAACCACACGTTCTTCTGGCAGATCATGAGCCCGGACGGGGGCGGCGAGCCCGAGGGCGACCTCGGTAGCGCGATCGATGACGCCTTCGGCTCGCTCGACTCGTTCAAGGACGAGTTCAAGACCGCCGGAGTCAACCGCTTCGGGTCGGGATGGTCGTGGCTGGTGCATGACGGCTCGGGGCTCGCCGTGGTATCGACCGCGAACCAGGACTCGCCGATCTCGGACGGGAAGACGCCGCTGCTCGGCGTCGATGTCTGGGAGCACGCCTACTACCTGAAGTACCAGAACCGGCGCCCGGACTACATCGACGCCTGGTGGAACGTCGTGAACTGGCCGGAGGTTGCCGGCCGCTTCACGGCAGCGGGGTAGGCAAGCAAGCCGAGCTCTAAGCCGCGCGGCGTCCTTCCGGGCGCCGCATCCGTTCCCGAAGCCTGTCTCGGGGGGTTTCGGGCAGCCCCGAGGCGGGCACATCCCTCCTTAACAACAACTCAAGAAAGTCAGGGAAATACGTGCGTGAGCTGCCGTCGCCCACGCACGGTTCACCTTTGACATTTCGGCTCGGCCGGCGCCAAGCTTCACCTGTGCGTGGAGGGAGCCGCGGGCGGCACGGGATGGAGAGGACCGAGAGACATTGAGTAAGTCTTCGGCGGTTGGCCGGATCGCCGCCATCGTGGCCCTGGTCGTGGCCGCGGTGGTCGTCGCGCTGCTTCTTCTTCGCGGGGGCTCGAACTACGAGATCACGGCCGAGTTCCAGAACGCCAGCCAGCTCGTAAAGGGCTCCCAGGTGGTCGTCGCCGGCGTCCCTACGGGCACCGTCAAGGACATCGCCCTGGGGGACCACGGCCAGGCGCTGGTGACGTTCTCGGTCTCAGACCCCTACGTCCCGCTGCGAGAGGGGACGACCGCGACGATCCGCTCCTACTCGTTGAGCGGGATCGCGAACCGCCAGATCCAGCTCGACCTGCCGGCCCCCGATCAGGCGGGACCGGAGCTTGCCTCGGGAACGACGCTTCCGGAGTCCCAGACCGTCTCCGAGGTCGATCTGGACCAGCTCTTCAACACCCTCAACGCGAGGACGATCAAGAACTTCAAGCACGTGATCGAGGGCTTCGAGCTCTCCTACCAGGGGAACGGCGTCGCGCAGCAGGCGAACACGGGCTTCAAGTACCTGAATCCGTTCCTCTCGACCTCACGCCAGGTCTTCGGCGAGCTCACGAGGGACACCCCGACCCTGCAGCGCCTGATCGTCGATACCTCCCACCTCTCCGGCGCGCTGGCCGATCGATCGAACGACATCTCGCTGCTCATTCACAACGCGAACCTGATGATGGGCGCGATCGCGAGCCAGGCGTCGGCGCTCAAGGAGTCCCTGGTCCGCCTTCCCGACTTCATGCGCCAGGCGAACACCACCTTCGTCAACCTCAGGGCGACCCTCGACGACCTCGACCCGCTGGTGAACGCGTCGAAGCCGGTCGCCGAGAAGCTGCCGGCGTTCTTCCACACCTTCAGGCGCGCGGCCCACGGCGCCGTTCCCACGATCACCGACCTCGAGAAGACGATCCGCAGGCCCGGCGGCCAAAACGACCTCGTCGAGCTGACGAGGGACGCCGTCCCGCTCGCCCACGCCGCGATCGGCTCCGGGTCTCCCAACTGCGGCAAGAACCCCTCGACCGACTACCGGGATGCCGCCGACAACAACTTCAAGCAGGGTGCCTTCGGGGAGTCGGTCTGCGCGCTCAGAAACGGGCTACCCGATCTGTCCTTCTTCCGTGCCTACACGCCTGAGCTCGTCAGCTGGTTCAACGACTTCGGGACCTCGGGGATCCAGGACGCGAACGGAGGCATCGGGAGGATCGCGACCACGTTCAACGCCTTCAGCGGCGGCCTCCCGAGCGCATCGCCGCTCTCCCCAATGGCCGAGCTCGCGAAGATCGGCGGCGCGATCGACAACCGCGCGCGCTGCCCCGGCGCCAACGAGCGCGACCCCGGCGACAACTCGACTCCGTTCACCGACAACGGCACGCTCGCCTGCGATCCGTCGGAGGTGCCGGTGGGGCCATGAGAAGGATTGCGCTCCTCATAGGCCTGCTCGCCGCGGCGGCCGCGTGGGTGACCTCGCTCGCCGGGGCCTCGGACTCGCACACGTACCACGTGAAGATGTACAACGCGTTCGGCATCGTCGACGGCTCGAACGTGCGAATCGCCGGCGTCGACACGGGCACGGTCACCGGTCTCGACATCACGTCGAAGAAGCAGGCCGACCTGACGATCGAGACTTCCGGGCCGCTCGGCGTGCTCGGCAAGAACACCAAGTGCTCCTCGCAGCCCCAGTCGCTGATCGCCGAGTACTTCCTGACGTGTAACCCAAAGGGCCCACCCCTGCCCGACGACGGGACGATTCCCGCGAGCCAGGTCACCCAGACCGTCCAGCCGGACCTGGTGCAGAACACCCTGCGCGAGTCCTACAAGGACCGGCTTTCCCTCCTGATCAACGAATTCGGGACCGCGCTGGCCGGCAACCCGAAGGAGCTGAACGACGCGATCCGACTCGGCGCTCCCGCGCTCAGGAAGCTCGAGTCGGCGCTGCGGATCCTCGCGTCGGAGAACCGCACGATCCGCGACCTGAACGTGAACGCCGACAAGATCATCACGCAGCTCGCCAACCGGCGCCAGGACGTGATCAGCTTCATCCAGCACTCCCGCGACGTGGCGGCGATCTCGGCTTCGCGGCGCGCCGATCTCTCGACCGACTTCAACCGCCTCGACGACTTCCTGGCCCAGCTTCGCCCGACGCTCATAAAGCTCGGCTCGCTGGCCGACGCCCAGGTTCCACTGCTGACCAACCTCCGGCTCGCCGCCCCCGGCCTGAACACGCTCGCCCAGAACCTCCCGGCGTTCAACCAGGCGACCGACCGCTCGCTCACGAGCCTCGGCAGGGCCGCCGGGCCGGGGCGCCGCGCGCTGATCCAGGGCAAGGACGAAATCCAGGCGCTCGCGAAGTCCGGCAGGAACGCCTATCCCGCCACCAACACGCTCGACAAGTTCCTGCTCGACATCGCGAGCCCGAAGCGTCACGTCGAGACCGACGCCCGCGCGGCGCGCACCTGCAACAACAAGTCGGCCCCGTGCTGGTCGACGGGCCGCAGCGCGCCCACCGGCTACACGGGCATGGAGGGGCTCCTGAACTACGCCTACTACCAGACCGGCGCCATCAACCAGTTCGACCAGTACGGCCACCTGCTGCACTTCAGCCTCTTCGACGTCGGCGCCACGCCCTGCGATCAGGGGTTCAACGCCGGCGACAACCCTGCCGACAACGCCCCGCCACCCGGGAACCACTCGATCGGCGTGCCTGACAAGGCGGGCACGGGGACGACCACCAGCATCAGCAACGCGAACGCCTGCGTCTCGTGGCTCGGTCCCACCCAGCCGGGGATCAACCAGGACATCGGCTCGCCGCCGTACGACCCGTCCGTCTGCCCGAACGGCTCCACGGATCTGAGCCTCTGCAACCCGGCCGGTCCCAACTCCGCCGCGACGACGGGGGGCGCAGCAGGTCCGCAGGCGGGCGGCGCCGCGGGTGGGCCCCTGGCGGGCAACGGGTCAACGGGCGCCACGGGCCCGACGGGAGTCACCGGGTCAACGGGACCGACCGGCGTCTCTCCACCGTCCGGTGTGCCCAACACCGGGGCGACCGGCAACGTCAAGAAGCACCTGCGCCACATCCTGGGCGGCGGCGGCGGTGGTGGCGGTGCCGGGAATCCCCTGCCCCACGTCGGCGGAGGCGGCGGCGGCAACACGATCCCCAAGCCGGGTGGGCACATCCGCCACCACGTCGGTCACCAGGCGAACGACCTCCTCAACCTGCTGATGGGGCCATGAGACGCGGTCGGAGCGCATTCCAGTCGATCGCGGCCTCGCCGACGATGGTGGGCGCGGTCACGACCCTGATCGTGATCGTCGCGGTGTTCCTCGCGTACAACGCGAACAGCGGCCTGCCGTTCGTGCCGACATACCGGGTCTCGGTGGTCGTCCCGAACGCCGCCCGCCTCGTGAAGAACAACGAGGTCCGGATCGGCGGCACCCGCGTGGGCGTGGTCGAGTCGATCGACATCACGAAGGTCAGCCCGAGCGAGATCGCGAACTCCGCCACCCAGCAGGGGACGCCCGTCGGCACCTCCACCCGAGCGAGCAACGGCTCGAACCAGACCTGCTGCGTGGCCGCGGAGCTCAACCTGAAGCTCGACAAGTCGGCGTCCCCGATTCCCGAGGACTCAGTGTTCAGGGTCCGTTATCGCTCCTCGTTCGGCCTCAAGTACCTCGAGATCACCCGCGGGACCGGCAAGCCGGCACCCGAGGGATACGTCTTCGACGGCCTCGACGACTCGGGGACGTGCAGGCTGCCCACCGACCCGAGCACATTCGACTCCTCAATCCCGAAGTCGAGCAAGAACGGCTGCTTCCAGAAGCAGACCGAGTTCGACGCGATCAACGACACGTTCGACACCAAGACGCGATCGAACGTCCGCAAGAACCTGGTCGGCTACGGCGGCGGGTTCGCCGGTCGCGGCGCATCCCTCAACCAGGCCATCAGCGCGCTCCAGCCACTGTTCGAGAACCTGAAGCCGGTCTCGGAGGTCCTGGCCGATCCGCACACGGAGCTCCGTCGCTTCTTCGAGGCGCTGGGCCGCACGGCGGAGATCGTCGCCCCCGTCGCAGCCCAGCAGGCGGAGTTCTTCCACAACGCGTCGGTCGCGTTCCACGCCCTCTCCTCGAACCCCGAGCAGGCGGCGGCGCTTCGGGCGGCGATCTCGGAGGGCGCCCCGCTCGTCACCCAGGGACCCGCCCTGCTGCAGCGCGAGCGCCCGTTCCTGACCGAGTTCGCCGAGCTCTCGCGGCGGCTCAACCCGGGCGTCCGCCAGCTCAGGGTCGCGATCCCCACTCTGAACGACGCGGTCCGGATCGGGACGCCGGTGCTCAACCGCACCCCGCCCATCAATCAAAAGCTGCGCCGGGTGATGATCTCGCTCAAGAAGCTCGTCCAGCAGCCGTCGACGAAGACGAGCATCCAGCGACTCCAGCAGACGTTCGACACGGCGAAGCCGCTGGCCCAGTGGGTGGCGCCGGCGCAGACGGTCTGCAACTACTGGAACTACTGGTTCACCATGCTCCCGGAGCACCTCACGGAGCGTGACCAGGTGGGGTTCCAGCAGCGGATCGCGCTCGTCGGCGGGACGGTGGGCCCCACCGAGGGCAACTTCGTGCAGGGGCCGCTCAACGCCTACTCGGGCATCCAGGCGAACGGGCAGACGAAGGCCACCGGGGACCCGCTCCAGGGCATCCCGCCGAACACGTTCGCGCCGCACAACATCCCGATCCTCCACGGGAACACGTACATGCCGACGGGGCAGCCGAACAACGTCGTCCGCAACTACGCCAGCAAACTCGGCCTCTCCGGCTACTCGCCGAACTACAACGAGTACCCCGACTGCCAGGCCGGCCAGACGGGCTATCCGCTCGGCAACTTCCCGGCGCCGGGCCAGCCGAAGTGGAGCCCGGCGCAGGTCCTGGACAACCTGCCCGGCTCCCGCGGCGTCACCGACGTGTTCTTCAACCAGGACGGATCGCGCCAGCTGAAGGACACCCGCATCCCCTCCCACCAGCCATGAGACCCGGCAGCCACAAGCGACTCCCCAACCACGTGATCGGACTGATCCTGGTCGTGCTGATCGCGGTGGGCTCCTATCTCGCCTTCGCGAAGAAGCTCCCCTGGTCGCACGGCTACGAGATCAAGGCCGTGTTCACGACCGCGGAGAACGTCCGGCCGAAGAGCCCGGTCCGCATTGCTGGGGTCGAGGTGGGGGAGGTCACGGACGTCCAGCCCTGTACGAACGACAACTCGGCGTGTGGCGGGGTCGACAACGGGGACACCGTCACCGCGTCCACCAACGGTGCGAGCCCTGGGCAGGGCGGGGCGACCGGTGTGCAGGCAGCGATCGTGACGATGGAGATCTCCGACGAGGGCCGGCCGATCAAGGACGATGCGACCTTCAAGCTCCGCCCCCGGCTGTTCCTGGAGGGCAACATGTTCGTCGACGTCAGCCCGGGCAGTCCGCAGTCGCCCGAGGCGCCGGCCGACCACGTGTTTCCCGTGACGCAGACCGGCGCGTCGGTCCAGCTCGACCAGGTGCTCACGACGCTTCAGTACGGGGTGCGCAAGGACCTACAGATCTTCCTGAAGGAGTTCGGGAATGCCCTCACCAAGTACGGCGGCGCGGCCGGCCTCAGGGAGCTCTACCAGACCTCGCCGGGCGCCTTCAAATACACGTCGCTCGTGAACCAGTCGCTGCTCGGGACGCAGCCGCACGATCTCTCGAACCTGGTTCGCTACCTCGACTCCACGGTCCAGGCGCTCGACCAGGACGAGCGGGGGCTCCAGGACCTCGTCACGAACCTGCGGGTGGTCACGGGGTCGTTCGCGGCGCAGAACCAGGCGCTGTCCGACGCGATCGCGCGCCTGCCGGGGTTCCTCCAGGTCGGCCGCACGGCGCTCGCGTCACTCGACCAATCCTTCCCGCCGCTACGCGCGTTCGCTCGTGAGGCGCTGCCCGGAGTGCGATCGACGCCCGAGACGCTCGACGCGGCAACGCCCCTCCTCAACCAGATCCGACTCCTGGTGCGGCAGCGCGAGCTGCGCGGCCTGAGCCAGGACCTGCGGCACACGATCCCGAGGCTCACGAAGCTCTCCCACCGCACGATCCCGTTCCTGAAGCAGTCGCGGGCGCTCGCGAGCTGCTTCAACGAGGCGATCATCCCGTGGTCGAACTCGAGCGTTCCGGACTCGAACTTCCCGCCACCGACGGTCACCGATGGAGCCGGAACGCACCCGGCGACGGTGGCCGAGGAGACCGGCTACGGCCTCGTCGGAATCGGCGGTGAGAGCCGCTCGGGCGATGCGAACGGCGAGTACATCCGGGTCGAGGCGGGCGGTGGGGCCAACACCCCGGCGTTCCCCGGGCCACCCATCGGCGGCGGGGGCGGCAGCGTCATCTCGGGCCTGCGGCCCGCGAGCCAGACCGTCCCCTTCGTCGGCTTCGCCGAGAGCAAGATCCTGGGCTCCCAGCCCAATCTCTCGCGCGGCCACGAGGACTCGCTCAAGACCCCGTTCCGGCCCGATGCCCCCTGCGAGCGTCAGCAGCCGCCGAACCTCGAGACGTCGCAGGGCCCGGCGCCGACGCAGTCGAGCCCTTCGCCGCTGCCGCTGGACGCCAAGTCGAATTCCTCGAAGTTCCAGCAGCTCGAGCAGGCGTCGCAGAACTTCGCCGACGTGTACGGCAAGGCGCAGCACCTGATCGCCGGGGGACAGCAGTCCAAGGCCGACGAGCTGATCGGAAAGGCCACGAAGGACTGGCTGCACAGCAGGGCAAAGACGGACCCGGAGCTCCGCTCGCGGCTCCAGGACGTGCAGAAGCAGGTCGTGCCGAAGGTGCAGCAGCAGGTGGTGCCGAAGTGACCGCGATCCGCAAGCACCTCCGCGACTTCATCGCGATCATGGTCCTAGTCGTGGTCGCCGTGATCGCGACGTACATCATCGTCCAGCAGCAGCGGCTGCGGATCCCGATCCTCGAGTCCAAGCCGTTTGAGCTGAACGCCGAGTTCTCCTCCGCCCAGGCGGTGGTCCCCGGTCAGGGCCAGACGATCAACGTCGCAGGCGTCGAGGTCGGGCAGGTCGAGGACGTCCACCTCGAGAACGGGCGCGCGGTCGTCACGTTCGGCATCGACCGCCAGTTCCTGCCGATCTACAAGAACGCGACGATCCTCCTGCGGCCGCGGACCGGCCTCCAGGACATGTTCTTCGAGCTCGACCCGGGCACGAAGTCCGCCGGCGACATCTCGGACGGAGGCACGGTCCCGGTCCAGAACACGGCGCCCGACGTGAACGTCGACGAGATCCTCTCGGCGCTCGACTCCGACACGCAGGCGTATCTGCGCCTGCTGCTCGTGGGCGCCGGCGAGGGCTTGAAGGGACAGGGGCAGAACCTCGGCCAGCTGCTCGGGAGCCTGGGCCCGCTGAACCGCGACCTCGACCGCCTGAACTCGATGGTCTCGCAGCGGCGCCACCAGCTGGCTGACCTCGTCCACAACCTCGGTGTCCTGACCAAGGACATCGGCAAGCACCGCGGCGACGTGGTCTCGTTCATCCAGGCGAACAACGACGCGCTGAGTGCGATCGGCGCCCAGGACCCGGATGTCCAGCGGGCGGTCTCGCTGCTCCCGTCGACGCTCCAGACGGGGACCACGACCTTCGGCAAGGTAAACGACCTCGCCAAGGTGCTCGGCCCGGCATTCAACTCGCTGCGACCCTTCGCGCGGCACCTAGACGAGCTGAACGCGTCGGTTCGCGATCTGGCGAACTCCGCCACGCCCGTGATTCAGCATCAGATCCGGCCGTTCGTTCGCAGCGCTCGTCCCGACCTGCCGCCGTTGAACGAGGCGGCCAAGCGATACGCGAAGGCCTCGCCGAAGCTGACGACGCTGGGCAAGCAGGTGAACAAGCTCGGCAACATGGCGGCGTACAACCCGCACGGCGCGCAGGGCTGCCCCGGCGGCACCTGCAACCCGCAGCAACCCCGCAGGGACGAGGGGTACCTGTACTGGCTGGCCTGGCTGGCCCACAACGGGAACAGCGTCTTCGCCAACCAGGACGCCAACGGGCTCTACCGCCGCATCTACTTCACCGCCAGCTGCCGCAACGTCCTGAACGTCCTCGAGTCGTCCCCCGCGGCGCCGCTGGTCACGCCGTTCGGCGCCGTCTTCGAGACCGCGTGCTCACCAGGGGATCTACCCACCCCGTCGCCGGGTGGAAACCCGTCACCGGGGGGTGTGACCCCGTAATGCAGACGCAGGCGCCATCGATCGGCAGGATCCTCGTCGCGATCGGCTTCGCGCTGTCGTGCTTCGGGCTGATCCTCTTCCTGTGGATCGCCTTCGGTGGGCCGATCCCGCTGAAGCCGAAGAGCTACGAGATCACGGCCTACTTCCCCGAGGCGACGCAGCTGGCGACGGAGTCCGACGTGCGGGTCGGCGGTGTCTCCGTCGGCAAGGTCAAGTCGATCCAGCTCGCGCCGGAGGACAAGCGCGTCGACGGCCAGGACACGACGCAGGCGACGATCGAGATCGAGCCGGAGTTCGCGCCGATCAACTCCGACGCCCGCGCGATCCTGCGTCAGAAGACGCTCCTGGGGGAGACGTACGTCGAGCTCACCTCGGGGAACAAGCCGGGAGAGCCCGTGTCACTCGGGTCCTCGGGCGGTGGCTCGGGCTCCGAGGCCGACAATGCGCATCCGATCCCGGAGGGCGGAACTCTCGGCGTGAGTCAGACCAAGGACGCGACGCAGATCGACGAGATCTTCAACGCGCTCGACTCCAGGACCCGTGATGCGTTCCAGCAGTGGCAGGCGAACGCGGCCGTTGCGATCAACGGGCGCAGCGTCGACCTGAACGACTCGCTGGGCAACCTCGGGCCCTTCCTGGGCGACGCGACCGACGTCGTCAAGGTCCTGCGCTCCCAGAAGACCGCGCTTCAGGGCCTGATCCGCGATACCGGCACGGTGTTCAATGCGCTGAGCGAGCGAAACCAGGAGCTCGCCGGCGCGATCACGAACTCGAACCAGACCTTCGGCGCGCTCGCCGACGAGCAGCAGGCGCTGGCCGAGACCTTCCGCGTCCTCCCGGTCTTCGAGCACGAATCGCTGCTCACGTTGCAGCGACTCGACCGGTTCCAGGCCAACACGCGGCCCCTGATCCACAAGCTGTTGCCGGTCGCCAACGACATCTCGCCGACCCTGCGCTCGATCAGACAGCTCTCGCCGCACCTGAAGTCGCTGTTCATCGATCTGAAGCCGCTGATCAAGGCGGCGAAGACGGGCCTGCCGGCGACCCGGAGGTTCCTGAGCGGTGCGCGGCCCGTCCTGAGCGCGCTCGACCCTTTCCTCGCGAACCTGAACCCGGTGATCCGGTACCTCGGCTTCTACCGGACCGAGATCACGAACTTCCTAACCGGCCCGCCTGCGGCGCTGGGGGACACGCTCGCCCTGTCCACGAACAAGGGCGGCGCGCCGGCTCCGCTTCACGCATTGCGCCAGCTGTCCTATGTGAGCTCGGAGAGCCTCTCGGTGTACCCGCAGCGGCTCAAGACCAACCGCGGCAACGGCTATCCGCAGCCGAATGCGCTCACGGGCCTCGAGGCGAACCTCCACGGGATCTTCCCGAACTTCGACTGCAAGCCCAGCGGTGGCGAGGTGAACAAGCTTCCGCCGGATCCCGCCAACGCGAACTGCTTCGTCGCCTCCAACTTCCCGAACGAGTTCGGCGGCGGCCAGGCGCCGAACCTCTTCGCGGATCCGTAGCCCGCGCCATAGGATTCGGCGACCGGCCGCCACGGCCCCGGTTCGCCCAGAGAGGAGAGGACTTGCCGTACTTCAAGGACGCCGACGAGGTCTATGCGACGATCGGAAAGCTCTTTCAGGACCTCGCCGACGACGAGGAGCTGGCGCCGAAGTTCCGGAAGGCAAACACCATCGTCCGGTACGACTTCCGCAACCCCGACTCCGTCCTCACGGTCCGGCTGCAGGAGGGCCAGCCGGGGGACGTCGACTTCGGCGACTCCGATATGGAGCCCGACGTGACGATGGCGATGGAGGCCGACACGGCCCATAAGTTCTGGCTCGGGCAGGTCAATGTCACGGTCGCCCTGGCCCGCGGCCAGATCAAGGCGAAGGGACCGGTGGCGAAGATCCTGAAGTTGGTACCCCTGACGAAGCCGGTGTTCCCGCGGTACGTGGCCCTCCTCGAGGCCCAGGGTCGCGAGGACCTGGTCAACGTCTGACCGGTGGTAGACCCGTAGCGTGACGACGAACGGGGCGCAGTTCTCGGGCTTCAAGCCCTTCTACCAGTTCGCCTGCCCGACTCGGGTGATCGCCGGGGTGGACCTCATCGAGAGCACCGGCTTCGAGTTCACGAAGGAGGGTGCGGCGCGGCCCATGATCATCACCGACGCGGTGATCCGCGAGACGGGGCTCGTCGATGCGGTTGCGGCGGGCGTCACCGACGGCGCGCTCCAGGTGGCCGGCGTCTTCGACGCGGTTCCTCAGGATTCGGACACCGAGGTCGTGGCGAGGTGCGCCCAGGCGGCGAAGGCGGCGGGAGCCGACAGCTTCCTAGCGGTCGGCGGTGGGTCCGTGATCGACACGGCCAAGGCCGCGAACGTCCTCTTCACGCACGGCGGCACCGTCCGCGACTGGGAGGGGATCCTGAACCTGCCCCGCGATCGTGACGGCCTCGGCAGGCCGCTTCCGCTGGCGCCGCTGGGCGCCGTCCCGACGACCGCGGGGACCGGGTCGGAGGCGAGCTTTGCGGCGGTCGTCAAGGACCGCTCCGAGGGCCTGAAGGTCGAGATCGGCGACGTCGCGCTCTACCCGCGGCTTGCGATCCTGGATCCCGCCGCCACGGCCACGCTTCCGGCGCCGATAGCCGCCGCCACCGGAATGGATGCGCTGACACACGCGATCGAGGGCTATGTGTCGACCGAGTGGAACCCGCACGCCGACGCCTTCGCGCTCGAGGCGATCAGGATGATTCGCGACAACCTCGAGCGGGCGGTCGCGGACACCTCGGATGACGCGGCCCGCGGCAACATGCTCGTCGCAGCGAACCTGGCGATTCAGCCCAGCGGCTCCGGAGCGATCGGCGCGACCCATTCGATGTCGCATCCGTGCGGCGGCCAATACGAGGTTCCGCACGGCGTCGCGAACGCGATCAACCTGCCATGGGTGATCGAGTACAACGCCGCCGGCGGCGAGGAGATCGCCGATCGCTACCGGACGGTCTGCGAGGTGATGGACGTGGACGCGCGGGGTGACGCCGCCGACGTCGGCAAGGCGCTGGCCGACGAGGTTCGCGCGCTGACGGGCCGGCTCGGGCTCCCCCGGCGGCTCTCGGAGGTCGGGGTGCCCGAGGACGGAATCCCGCGCCTGGTCGAGGGCGCCATGGGGGACGGCTGCACGCTCGTCAACGCCCGGGAGCCGACCGAGGAGGATTTCGAAGAGCTATACCGGAAAGCGCTGTGAGCGCCGCGGACGACCAGCGAGCGTGGGCCGAGACGGTCCAGGCCGTGGCCAAGGACCGGGGCCTGCGATACGAGCCGATCGGTGGGCTCAACCCCGTCGGTCAGCCGGTGGCGCTGTGCCCGGGCGGGACGAACCGCCTTACGGGACAGCTCAACGAGGGGTTCTGGGGCGCCTCGTGCGACGCCGACGAGCGCGAGGAGGGCGGACTGTTCTCGAAGGCGGTGCTCCCCGGCGCGGTGCTCGCGAAGTCGCATGTCCCGGACCTGGCGAAGGTGATGCCACCGTTCAACGTCGAGTCGATCGAGAAGACCCCAGAGGAGCTGATCATGCAGCGCGCCTCGCGCCGCAAGGTCGAGTTCGAGAGCATCGACTTCAACAAGCGCTTCCTGGCGACGGTCCCCAGCGAATACGACCCGGTCGCGCTGCGCGAGACCTTCAGCCCAGGCTTCCTCGAGTGGGTGACGACGGTGGGCAACGAGATCGACTTCGGGGTCTCCGAGCGTCAGCTCTGGTTCCTCTGGCGCCTGCGGGAGCGCAGCCGGGACGAGCTGGAGGCGGCGCTGAAGAACGGTGGGCGATTGTTCGAGCGCATTCGCAAGGAGGTCGAGGAGTCCGGCGTCCACGCCTATCCCGCCGGGCCCTGGCATGCCGGCCTGGAGCCGTTCCCGGCGAGCTGATCCCGCCCGGGGGGCGGGCTTCAAACGCCCTGTGACTTCCGGTAGCGGCGTGCGGTCTTGAAGTAACGAATCGACTTGCCGAGGTTGCGGCGATAGCGGGCGGCCTCGCTCTCGTCCGGCAACTCGAACCCGCCCACGAGCTTGCGCGGCATGAGCGCCCAGCCGCCGTTCGCTTCCACCAGGTCGCCGCGCACCTGAAAGTTCTCCTGCCAGCTGAAGGTGGGGCCGTGGCAGTGCGCGGTGACGCAAGCCCTCCCAGCCGTCAGCGGGAGCCCCGCCGGCAGCGCGCCGAACACGATCCGCCGCTGGCCGCGGTCCAGGCCGACCGGAAGGCGCACCGCGAGGGGAAAGCCGTCCGGCGCGACCCAGCTGAGCACGGCCGTCTCGTAGCGGCGGTCGAGCTCCTCGATCCGCGCATCCCAGGCAACCTCGCCGCCGATTCCCGGCTCGTGCGGCTCGAGCGGCGTCTCGCTATGACCTGATCGGACCTCGTCCACGTGTGAGTCGAGCAGGTCCGGAGGGTTCGCCACGTCTCCGCTCGGCCACACGAAAACCCGCTCGGGCGTCACGTGGACGTAGATCCGCGCGTAGTACCAGTCGAAGAGCCCGCGGATGAGCTTGGGTGGGTGCATCTCCCTCGTCGCCGGCAGCTTCTCGCCGGACTCCCGCCAGTAGCGATCTCTGTTCGCGGCGAGGTCGAAGTCGTCGACCTGCGCGGTTCCCTGGACCAGGATCTTGATGCCGGACTCGATTCCGGACCCCGTCGGATCGGAGAAGAGCAGCGCAACGCGGGAGTTGCGCTTGGCGTCGAGCGCCTTCTTCGGGTAGCCGAGGCCCGTCGTCACGTCCAGGCAGGGAGCGCCATTCTCGTAGTACGGGGTCACCGGCCACACGATCGGCTGCTGTCGGGAGCCGATCGTGACGTACTCGCACGTGATGAAGCTTCCGAACGCCTCGCGAACGTCCTTCGGCAGGCTCGCGGTCACGCGCGATTTATAGCCCGAAGGTCGCTGCGAGGCTCAGTAACCGGGGTCACCCGGCAAGACGATACGGCTGTCCGCACCTCTGCCCACGACGCGCGGCATCACCGGCTCGATGTCGCGGTGGCCAGCCGCCTCGAGGACCTCGCCGGAGCTCGAGTACGGAAGCAGGGACTCGAGGTGCTTGACCGTCGGGAAGACGAGATCGAGCTCACCTGCGGTGTGGCGTCCGAGCGCCCCAGCGGGCGCGAACCACCCCGCCTCGATCACCTCCCGCCCGTCCGGGCGCGGCGGCGAGTGCGCCGGCGCCAGCGCGACGTAGAAGCGTGTGTCGAACCGGACCGACACGGGCTCGGGGGTGATCCAGCGCGACCAGGCCAGGAGCTCCGCGCCGGGCTCGAGCTGGATGTTCGCCTCCTCGCGCAGCTCGCGAACGGCGCACGCGATGTGCGCGGCCTCGTCATCGCCGGCGTCCGCCTCGTCCACCGCGCCACCTGGGAACACCCAGACGCCCGGCATGAAGCGAGCCTCGTGGCTGCGGCGGACCAGGAGGACCTCGACGCCGCGGTCGGTGTGCCTGCCACCGCGCCGCAGCAGGATGAGCGAGGCGGCCGGTCGGGCCTCGGCGACCATCGCCTGACCCTACCCGCGCAAGCCGGCACGGACGGCCGCAATGGCCAATAATGCTGCTTCGTGAGCGGGAGGAGCGTGGTGCGAGCGGCGGTCGCGAGCGTGGTGCTGACCGGCGCCGTCATGGTCGTGGCAAGCCCGATGAGTGCTGCGGCGTCTCGCCGGGCCGCGCGCTTTCGCGTGGGCGCGGCCACGGTGAGCTTCACGCCCCCAAAGGCCGGAGCGCTCAAGCACGACCCGGCCGACTGCGATCCGTCCGGCGATTTTCGCGGGCTCCGGAGGTTCGCGTTCGAGGAGCCGTATAAGGACCTCCAGGGTTCCGGGGACTACGACTCCGGCGATCCCTACCTCGACTGCAACCACAACGGCCGCTGGGAGGGGAACCTCCTCGGAGGCGGCTCGGACTCGCCGCGGTTCTACAACCACGTTGCGGACGAGGTCGGCGCGAGAGCCATGGCGGTGTCGAACGGCAACCGCACCATCGCCGTCGAGGTCCTCGACAACGAGGGGGCCTTCAACGTTTACCTCCAGCGAATCCGGCGGCGCGTGGCGGCGGACGGCGTCGACCTGGACGGCATCTACATCAGCTCGAACCACGATGAGTCCGCGCCCGACACGATCGGCATCTCCGGCGTGAACCAGCTGACGTCCAGCGTGAACTCGTACTT
>Ga0209382_10003292_pt1 | contig 22514 bp, 20 predicted proteins | sample SoiMetdeltSBSDD5_FD_187599 | JGI IMG/M metagenome (GOLD analysis project Ga0209382, IMG submission 187599) | Bulk soil microbial communities from a Populus tree surrounding site in Tennessee, USA - Soil MetaG P. deltoides SBSDD5 (SPAdes) (version 2) | ecosystem: Environmental > Terrestrial >...
GCAGAGCTCGAGCATCCGCACGACGTCGCGCTGGCTGCAGAAGACCGAGAACTCGCGGGGCGACGACGGGCGGTCTTCGGCCCGCACGCGTCCGATGCGCACGCAGATCGCCGACAGGCCGTGCGCGTCGGCGTAGTGCCGCGCGATCGCCTCGCCCCAGATCTTGCTGGCGCCGTAAAGTCCCGCCGGGCGCAGCGGCATCTCATGCGTCATCGTCTTCCACGACCCGGCGTCGTCGTAGCGTCCGGCGACCAGCGCGCTGTACGGCGGATCGCGCTCCCATGCGCTCACCGTCGCGCCGCTCGAGGCGTAGACGACGCGGCTGACGCCGGCCCGGCGCGCGGCCTCGAAGACGTTGTAGGTACCGACGACGTTGGCCTGCAGGAGCTCCTCGAAGACCTCGCTGGTCCCGGTGCGCGCCGCGAGGTGCACGACCGTGTCGATGCCCTTGAAGGCCGGCGCGATCGCGTCGAGGTCGGCGATGTCCGCCTCGTGGCACCGCACGCCGGGAATCGGCCGGCGGTTGAGGGCGGAGAGCTCGTACTTGCCCTCGAGTTGGCGCCGCAGCGCGCCGCCGATGAGCCCGCTCATCCCGGTCACCAGCACCCGGCGCGGCGCCATGACGAGGCGCTAGACGATCGAGGCGTGGACGAGGTTGCTGACGCGATCGAGTCGCGCCGAATGCCACGGATCGGGCACCCGGCTGTTGGTCAGGTACGCGAACGACACACCCGAGTCCGGATCGGCCCAGCAGTACGACGAGCCGACGCCGCCGTGGCCGAACGTGCGCGGCGAGGCCAGCGAGCCGAGCCCGCGAATCGTCTCGGTCGTGCCGCGCAGGTGCGGACCGAGCCCGCGGTGCATGGCCATTCCCATATAGCCGTCGACGCGATCGCCCGTGTAGTTGCGCGTGACGTACGCGATCGTGCGCGGCGAGAGCAGGCGCGTGGCCCCGAGCTGGCCGCCCTGCAGGAGCATCTGATAGAACGCCGCCATCGCCCGCGCCGTCGCGTAGCCGCCGCCGCCCGGCGAGCCCGCGCGCCGGGCTTCCGGCGAATTCTGCTCGGTCAACCGGACCTGGCGTCCGCCGTCCTGAGACGGCTCGTGCATGTCGACGGCCCGGCCGTGCGCGCGGTCAGGCAGTCCGACGTAGAGCTCGTCGCCGAGTCCGAGCGGCTCGGCGATGTTCTCGCGGATGAACGCCCGATAGTCGGTCTTGGTGAGCGATTCGATCAGGGCCGCAGCGACCCAGTGGGCGGCGCCGCGGTGATAGAAGACGCGCGAGCCCGGCGTCCACTCGAGCGTGAAGCCGCACACTGAGCGTCGCAGGAGCTCGTGATCTTCCCACGCGGCCTTCGGTACCTCGGCGTTCGGAAACCCGCCCTGGTGCGAGAGCAGCTGGATGACGGTGATGTCACCCTTGCCGTTGGCCTCGAACCCCGGCACGTGATCGGCGACCTTGTCGGTGAACGCGAGCGCGCCGCGCTCGACCAGGAGCCAGACGGCGCACGCGGTGATGACCTTGGTATTCGAGAAGAGCAGCCACAAGGTCTCGTCGCGCGCGGCGACTCGCTGCGGCTCGAGCTGTGCGTCACCGAGCGTCCACGTGAGGCCGAGCTTGCCGTGCCGCGCAACCGCGATCTGGGCCGCGGGATAGCGGCCCTCCGCGATGTGGGCGGTGATCAGCTCGCGCAGACGGCCGAGCGGCTTTGCGTCTAGACCGATCGCTTCTACCTTGGAGAGCTCTAGCGGGAATGTCATGCGCGCAACTCTAGCACTCTTCGCAACTTTGCGGCTTTGCGGCGGCGGCCGGCGGGCAGGCTCGGGGGCGGGGTCACGCGACCACGCGGCACGCGTTCGCTGCCCCTGCGCGGCTGGGCTCCATCCCGGCGCGGTACGTCCGCCGTGCGCGTGGAGGGAACGCGTCGCTTTGACCCCGCCCCCAAACCTGCCCGCCGGCCGCCGGCTACCGTTACCTCAGTCCTGCTACGCGCCGGTTCTCGTTTGCTTCAAGCGTGCTGCGCGCCGGTTGCCGCCGCTTCGGTCGAGCAGGCCGCCCGGGTGCTGTTGCTTCAGTCGTCGCGTGGGCCGGTTGCCGTTGCTTCTGCTGGGTCGTGCTCGTGGTCGCGTAGCCAGGCGGCGGACTGCGATTTCAGGCTGGCGCGCTCCGACTGGGTCAGGCCGGCGGGGTCGAAGCGGTAGCGGTTGTGGAGGTTGAGGATCGGAGCGAGGTCGTTCGCCTGGATTCGTTCGATCCAATGCGAGGGTGGTTCATCGTCTCGGCGGCCGAGACCGGCGGCGTGGAGGCGTTCGGTGATCAGGTAGAACTCGGAGTCCAGGCCGGGGCGGGCGATCGCGACCGGGGCGCGCGAGGTCGCCTTGTCGCGGCCGACGCGCCGACGGGAATAGAGACGCCAGACCAGCAGCAGGACGAGCGGGATCAGGAGCCACGCGGCGTGCCGGCCGATGCCGCTGTCGTCCTCGCTCCAGCGCCAGCGCGAGAAGAGAAACGTCACGAACGACCAGAGGTCGCGCACCGGCTCGAAGAAGGAGGCGTCGTGCTGCTCGCTGTCCGCCCACACGGGCGGCGTGGTATCCACGTCGCGCCACGCGCCGTCGACGTAGGCGAGCGTCCACGAGTGCGCGTGGCGCGCCCGCACGATGTAGCGCTGCTCGAGTCGGCTCCACTCCTGGACGGAGTAGCCGACCGCGTAGCGCGCCGGCACGCCGGCGGCTCGCAGGAGCAGCGTTGTCGCGGTGGCGAAGTACTCGCAGTGCCCGGCTCGCGAGTTCAGGAGGAACTCTTCGAGCGCCGATTCTCTGCGTGGCCGCTCGCCTCGCCAGGTCGAGTAGCGGAAATTTCGCCGGAAGTACGCGGCGACCGCTTCGACCTTCTCGGTCGGCGAGCCGCCCGCGAGGCCCAGATCCGCCGTGATGAGGTCGACCACCGCCGCTTCACGGGGCGGGACGTGCAGATCGGTGTCGACGGGCGGGCCGTCGAGCGCGTTGTCGGACGCGAACTGCGCCGTGTAGGTCACGAGGCCGAGACCTTCCTCGACCCTCACCGCGCCGAGCCGATTGCGCTGCACGCCGACGACCGCGAGGCGGTCGATCTGGAAGGCGCCGCCCGGCAGCGACAAGATGCCGCGGCCGCGGTTCAGGTACGCCGAGACCGTGATCCGCTGGGCCGGGCTCCGGGCCGCCGCGAACTTCCACGTCTCGCCGTCGGCCTCCGGCTGGACCGAGTTGAACAGCGCGCCCGAGGCGAGCCACGCCGGCGAGTTGTACACGTCGTAGCTCGCCTCGCGCAGTAAGAACGGCAGGCGCAGGCCGTCGCGGTGCTCGACGCGCAGCACGGTGCGGTCCGAGAGCTTCAGGCGTCCGAGCTGGCCGATGGCGGTGGTGACCCGGAACGGATCGGCGTCGCCGCGGACCATGCTGAAGATGTAGTCGAACACCGTCTGCTCGACCACCTGCTGGGCGCGGTGGACCGCGACGTGGCCGGCGTAGCCGGCGAGCGCCGCCAGCCCGAGCATCGGGATCCACCACAGCGGCGAGAACCGTCGCGAGCGCCACGGCCAGAGGGCCCAGCCGGCCAGCAGGCAGAGCCCCGCGTAGAACTCGAGGGTGCGCCGGTTCGCCGCGCTGGCCGCGAGGATGCACAGCGCGAAATAGAGATAGCCGAGGTCGACCGAGCCTGGCCGAGTCTCGGGCGCGCGCGCGGCCTGCCGACGGAGCGCCCAGAAGAACGCGGTGAGCGGGACCTTCCCTGACGTGCTGTAGAGCTGGCTCGCGATCAGGGGGAAGAGCAGCACCGGCAGCCACTGGAACAAGAGCGTCATCGCGCGCGGCCCGTCGACCGTGCGGGCCGTGCCGGTGGTCGAGAAGAGATAGATCCCGCTGACGACGATCAGCAAGGTGCAGAGGTCCGTCAGCCGATGGAAATCGGTGGCCGAGAGCTCGAGCCGCCACGTCAGGGCACGCGCCGCCTCGACCAGTACTGCCAGCGGCACCGCCAGCAAAAGAAAGCCGGTCTGCCATCCCCAGAAGAGGACGGCGGCGCCCAGCAGCATCGGCGGCACGGTCACAGGCGTGCGAGCCCCTCGGCGATCCGGCCCACCTCGAGGCCGTGGACGTAGGCGGGCAGCCGGTCCACGGTGCCGCGAGCGCCGACGACCAGCACGCGCGTGGGCGTCCCGAGCGCCTCCAGCTGCCGCACCAGCTCCTGACGCGCGTCGTCCCAGCCGAGCAGCACGCACACGCAGCCGCTCAGCGAATCGAGGCGATCGATCACCGCGTGCTGCAGCGAGCGAAACGGCTTGTCGCGACACGGCTCGACACACGCCAGAATTTCCAGGAGCTGCTCGGTGTGGGCCAGACCGCGGCCCGCCGTGAAGCAGTACGCCTCCGGACCGACGAACATGAGGTCGAGCAGCGATTCCTGCGTCTGCATCGAGACCGCCACCGACGCGGCGACCGAGACCGCTTCCTCGAAGACGGGGTCGCCCACATGGCTGGTGAAGGTGTCCAGGATCAGCGCGTGACGCACGAAGAACTCGTCGAGGTATTCCTTGACGACCGGGCGGCCGACGCGGGCCCAGCTCTTCCAGTGGATGCGGCGCATCGGATCGCCGGCGCGATAGTCGCGCAGCGAGACGAACTCCTCCGAGTCGCCCACCGTCGACGCCAGCGCCACACCGCCTGGCTGATACTTCCGAGTGCCGGCCAGCCGGATCTCGGCCATCGGGTACCGTTTCGGCAGGACCAGTAGCGACTGCGGGAGCGCGATCGATTTGAGCGCGTGGACCAGCCCGAGCGGATCGGGGCGCGCGATGGTCACGCCCTGAAAACGGAGATGGCCCCGTCGGAGCGGCGTGATGTCGAGTGTCACCTCGGTCTCGCCGGCTGCGGCGAGCGGCGGCAGCGGCCGCGGGGTGATCACGGCACCGCGCTTCTGCGAGATGAGCCACGCCCAGCGCGGATAGCCGACCTGCCGGTCGAACCAGTTCCGCCGTTCCTCGCCGGGCTCGCGCGCCGTCACGAACTCCTCGAACGACGGGCGCGGATCGGTGAGCTCTTCCAACAGCACGAGACCTTCCTGTCGCCGGTCGGAGAGATTCTTGATGGCCAGGCGATAGCTCACCGGCACGCCGGCCGAGGCGAATCGCGGCAGGATTCGCCGGGCCGTGAACCGGCCGCGAAACACAACGCTGCAGACGGCCGACAGCACCACGAATGCCAGCACGAGGGTGAAGACCTGGTAGCCCACGGTGCGATTCGTGTCCAGGCCGATCACGATCGCCGCGCCGATCACGCCAAGCGCCAGTGAGCCGGCGCGGGTGAAGCGCCGATCGAGCCGGTACTGGAACGCCGAGAAGGAGCTGAACCAGCGGTAGAGCAGCCGCTTCATGGGTGAGGGCGGCCGCTACGCCGGCATCGGGACTTTGGCGAGAATCTCCTCGACGAGGCCGGCGCTCGTCACGCCGGCGAAGCGCGCCTGGGGCTCGATCACCACGCGATGCGCGATCACCGGCACGGCCATCTCGCGCACGTCCTCGGGCATCACGAACTCGCGCCCCTCGGACAGAGCGAGCGCCTGCGCGGCCTTCATCAGCGCGAGCGAGGCGCGCGGACTGGCGCCGAGCTGGATTCCGTTCGCCGCGCGCGTGGCGCGCACGACGTCGACGGCATAGCGCTTGAGCTCGTCGCTCATGCGCACGCCGGCGGCGCGGCGGCGCACCATCAGCATGTCGTCGATCGACACGCACGGCGTCAAGGCGTCGATCGGATGGCGCTGCGCCTGAGCCGAGAGGATCGCGACCTCGTCCTCCGGCGCCACGTAGCCGAGGCTCAGCTGGACGGCGAACCGGTCCATCTGCGCCTCGGGCAAGGGATACGTGCCGCGGAACTCGACCGGGTTTTGCGTGGCGATCACGAAGAACAGCTCGGCCAGCTGGTACGACGTGCCCTCGACCGACACCTGGCCCTCCGCCATCGCCTCCAGCAGCGCCGATTGCGTACGGGGCGACGCGCGGTTGATCTCGTCGGCCAGCAGCACGTTGGTGAACACTGGCCCCTCGTGGAAGTGAAAGGCGTGGTCCCGCTGATCGAACACGGACACCCCGAGGATGTCCGACGGCAAGAGATCAGGCGTGAACTGGATGCGCTTGAAGCGCCCGCCGATCGAGCGCGCGAGTGCCTTGGCCAGCGTGGTCTTGCCCGTGCCCGGATAATCTTCGAGCAGCACGTGCCCGCCGCTGGCGAACGCTGCGAGCAGGCGCCGGATCGAGCTCGATTGGCCGCGCATCACGGTTTCGACGTTCTGCGCGAGCTTCTGGAAGACGTCGGTCGGCTGGAGGCTCATGCCCCAACTCAGCGCTTCCGCCTGAGTCCTTCGATCACGTCGAGCACGCGCAGGATCTCGCTGCCGTCGCGGACCATCTCGCGGTCGCCGGCCTGGCCCCACCGGAGCACGCCGTCGCGGTCGACGACGAACGTCGAGCGATACGCGACGTTGCGATCGGCGTCGAGCACGCCGTAGGCGCGGATCGCGGTGCGGTGCACGTCGCTCAGCAACGGAAACGGGAAATTACGCGCCTTCATGAAGGCCGCGTGGCAGAACGGGCTGTCGCCGCTGATGCCCACGACGGCGGCGCCGCGCCTGGCGATCTCCTCGGCGACCCGGCCCAGGTCGCTGAGCTCCGGAGTTCAGATGCCGCCAAAGTCATAGCAGTAAAAGACCAGCACGACGTCCTTGCCCTTGAAGTCGGCCAGAGAGGTCTCGCCGCCCGCGGTGGACGGCAGCTTGAAGCTCGGTGCCGGCTGACCGAAGCGGAGATCGGTCATGAGGGACTCAGGACCCGCTCGACGCTGACGCGACTGGCCACGCGACGCCTCATGGGGTGTATCTCCGGTATACCACGGTCGATGCCGGGGTCGGAAAGGCCCAGGTCGACGGTGCGAGCGTTACGCGTCCACCAGATCCGGTAGCTGTCCCCGCGGCCAGCGCCAACCTCTCGCGGCTCAGATTTCTTGCGTGGCCTGGAGCGCGCGATTGTTAGCGTGTCTCGCCGCAAACATTTCTCTCGAGGGGGGAGAGCGATGGACGATCCCGGCGGACGATGGATCGAGTTCACGACGCAGGACGGCCGCACCAGCCGCATGCGAGTCGAACAGATCGACACCGTGATGCGCGCCGAGGGTGGCGATGCGGGCGTGATCCACACGAGCCTGGGCGAGCTCATCCGCGTGCTCAACGTGACGCACGTCCTCAAGCAGTGGAAGCACCGCCTCCTCTTCATCGTCTCCCGCCAGGCGCTCAGCTATCACGGATATCTGCAGCGCGCGTTCAGCGACGTCGACTGGGCCGAGGTGATCCTCGATCGGCGCCACAACGAGCGCCGGCAGCAAACCTCGCCGTGGATGGTCGACCGGCGCGGACGCGGCCGACGCGCGCGCCCCGACGTGGACGCGCGCGTGCGCGCGTTCGGCTGGGCGATCGTGCGGGTGACCCGGACCTAGGAGAGCCCGGACCAGAGAGCCCCGAGGCGCGACAGCGCCTCCGGGGACAGCGGCCCTCGATTCACCGCGGCCGCCGCGGCCTCGAGGTGCTCCAGGCTCGAGTAGCCGACCAGGACCGTCGAAACCGCGTCGGCGCTCACCGCCAGACGAATCGACGCCTCGATCAGGTTGTCGACGTGTCCCTCGCGCACGAGCGCGGCGAGCCGCTGGGCGCGCGCCACGTCGGTCCCGTAGTCGGGCGCGGTCGCGATCGGATCCACCGTTGGCACCGCGACCGGATGCCGCGCCTCGACCCCGCTCAAGGCCCCCGCCGCCAGCACACGGATGACGATGACGCCCATCCGCTTCGCGCGGGTGCGATCGAGGAGGCGATCGAAGTCCTGAGCGGGGAACCCCGCGGGCACCGCGACGCCGGCGCTCGGGTTCAACAAGTTGTAGCAGACCTGCGCGGTGTCGATCGCGCCCGAGTCGATCGCCTGGTGCAGCGCGCGCGTCTCGCCGAGCGCCGTGATCCCGCAGAATCCGACCTTCCCCTGCTGTCGAAGCTTCTGGACCGCGGGCACCACCTCGTTCAGGACGTCGCCGAGGCTCAGCGCGCCGCGGCCGCGCGCGGACTCGATCCGGTTGTGGAGCTGGAACAGGTCCACGCGCTCCATGGCCAGGCGCTTGAGGCTCTGGTCGAGCGAGCGGGCGACCGCCCCGGGGATGTCGTGGAGATCCTGAGGATCGAGACGGAACTTCGTCCCGACCTGCACGCGCGCCTTCAAGGTCTTGAGGACCTGGCCAAGATTCTTCTCGGACTCGCCGTCGCCGTAGGACGGCGCGGTGTCGAAGTAGTTGATGCCGAGCTCCATCGCCCGCGCGACCGCGCGCTCCCGCTCCGCCGGCGTGCCGCGAATGATCAGCCCGCCGACGTTGCCGCAGCCGAATCCGAGCGTCGACACCGTGAGACCCGTCTTGCCGAGACTCCGAGCTTGCATGCGTGCGCCTCCTGTCTGGGACGCCGGCACTATTCGCGACGCCCTTGCGATTGTCAAGTCGCCGCCACCGACACGCGGCGCGGTCGTCGCGCCTGCACGTCGCGACGCTCGCGGACTTCGGGTAGAGTCGTGCTGGACGCCGAACGCGTCGGGAGGTTTTCATGGCTCAGCCATACGTCGCCGAGAACAACGAGCAACGCGCGCGCCTGCGCGCCCTGGTGGAATGCGTGAGCGACGCCGACCTGGCGCGACCGCTCGATGCCGGCTGGACGGTGGGCGCCGTCCTCGCCCACCTGGCCTTCTGGGATCAGCGGACGCTGGTGCTGATCGAACGCTGGGAGAAGGATGGTCCGCGCACGCCACCGCGCGGGATCGAGGGGAAGGACGTCGACTGGATCAACGACTCGGCCAAAGCGCTCTGCCTCGCTCTCCCCCCACGCGCGGCCGCGCGCCTGGCGGTGGCGACGGCGGACGCCGTCGATCGGAGGGTCGAGGCGCTGTCGAGCGAGCTCGTTGCGGCGAACGCGGCGGCTGGCACGCCGCTCAACTTGTCCCGTGCCGAGCATCGGCGCGAGCACCTGGACGAGATCGAGCACGCGTTGGGTCCGAGCCGGGCGCGCTGACCGGCGGCGTGGTGCGGCGATCAGAACCTGACGGAGATTCCGTACAGGACGTCGTGCCCGGTCAGCTCGTTCTCGGCCCGGTCGTGTGAGAGATTCTCGCGACCGAACTGCAGGAAGCGGTAGCCGCCGTAGAGCTCTGTGTTGCGCGACAGTCGCCACGAGAGCCCCGCGCCCCAGCTGAGGCCGAGCGCCATCGGCCCGTCGCCTCTGGCGCCCGCCGGTCCCGGCCGCGACACGCCTTCGACGCCGGGCATCAGCAGAGTCGGGCCGAACGAGAGATAGGGCTCCAGCGGCCCGAGCCCAGACGAGCCGGACGACCGCGGCCACCGAAGCGTGAGGTCGAACGAGAGGGCCGTGCCGAGCACGTCCGAATCGAGCAGACGATACTGCCCGCCGCTCAGCAGGGGATCTTCGGTTCCGATCACGGGCCGCGCCCCCGACGACACACGGAACCGCTGGGTGTCGACGCCGAGAGAAAACGGCTGAGAGCCGTCGAGCCAGCGTTCGATTTCCGAGCCTTGCGCCCTGCGCTCGATCTCCGGGCCTTCCGCCCTGCCCGCTTCGGGGCTCACCGCGAGGACGATCGAGGCCAGAACCAGCGGCAGTAACCAGCGTTTGAATCTCACCACAGCGAGACAATCCTACCAGGCTGCCGCCGGGCGCGCGAGCCCTGGGCGGCCGGCGGCTCCGGGACTTCCGGAGCCGCCTCGGCCCGTTTCAGGCGCGCTTTTCGAACACCAGTGGCTGGTCCCGATCACCGCGGCCCTCGCGGAAGAGCTCCGGCGCGTTCGGCAGCTCGTAGTAGATCTCGAGGTAGTTGCCGTCGGGATCGTGGAAGTAGATGCTCTTCTGGCTCACGTGGTCGATGGCGCGCACGATCGGAATGCCGTGCTCCTGCAGGGTGAAGTAGGCATCCGCGAGCGCCGCCTCGCTCCTCACGTGGAAGGCGACGTGATGCACGCCGACCCCGCCCGCCACCGAGCGCGGCGCCGTCTCGGGATTCTGAACCGGGAACAGGTCCACGGTGTGCCCCTGTCCCTCGAGCGCCATGAAGACGCCCCCGTGCTCGGGGTCCTCTTCGACGACCTTGAGCCCGAGGATCGTCGAATAGAAGGCCCGCGAGCGCTCCACGTCGCTCACGCGCAACAGCACATGGCCGATCCCGTCGAGTCGAATCATGATCGCCTCCTCTGGCTGCGGCCTTAGCCGGGAGTGTACCGCGAGGTCGGGTGCGACGGCTATCGGGGCCGAGCCTCCCGGCGCATGACCCAGAGGGCGCCGGCTTGCAAGACCAGGGCAGCGGCGATCGCGGCGGCGAAGGCTTGAGCGATACCGGCGCGCTCGATCGAGAGCGCCAGGACGAAGAAGAACCCGGCGAACGCGAAGAGCCCGAGCAACAATCCGCGCAGCACGCGGATCGCGGGTCCGGGCCCGTCGAGGTGGTGCGCGAATCCCGCGAGGATGGCGCCGTAGAGCGGGTACGTCGCCAGAAGTCCCGTCAGCGAAGGCCCGAGCGCGGCGGCGAGCCCGGTCAGCAGCAGTACGATCGCCGTCGTCACGACGAGCCTCGCCGGAATGTCCCACGAGGGCGGCGCGGCGGGACGCGCGCCGGATGAATCTCTCGGCATGAGACAGAGCGCGACGGCGAGCGTGGTGATGACGAGCGCCAGCAGCGGAATGATCCCGAGGGTCGTCAGCTGCAGGACGATCGTCGCTGCCGCGAAGCCCACGCTGCCGCCGGCCAGCGCCGCCGCCCAGCGGCGACCGCGCGCCAGCCGCCCGTAGATGACGCAGAACACCGCTTGCGCGGCGGCGCCGGTCATCGAGCCGATCGCCGCGGCCGCCGCGAACGCGAGGCCGTGATCGAGCGCCAGGAAGAACGCGACGGGACCGGAAGTCAGCGGAAACCCGACCAGCCAGCCGCTGACGCCGGGGCCCCAGCGGCGCCCGGCCATGCTGACGGCGCCGATCAGGGTCGGAGTGAGCACGAGCTTCAGCGCCAGACCGTCCACGGTTGCCGAGCGTATCGCGATCTAGAGGAAATCGCCTCCGGGCGAGGACTTCGCCGCGGGCACCGTGAAATAGAACGTGGCGCCGCGGCCTTCTTCCGACTCGCAGCCCACCTGCCCACCGAGCTGCTCGACGATGAGCCGGACCAGGTAGAGGCCGAGCCCCGTGCCGTCGGTCTCGAGCGAGGCCACGTTGTCCGCGCGATAGAACTTCTCGAACAGGTGCCGCTGGCTCTCCTTCGGAATGCCGATGCCGGTGTCCTGGATCTGGCAGCGCACGACGTCGTGCTCGCGCGTCAGACGCACGCCGATCTCGCCACCGCTCGGCGAGTACTTGATCGCGTTGGAGGCGAGGTTGAGCACGACCTGGCGTAGGAGCTGGGGGTCGGCGAACACGTCCAGCGTGTCGGCGCACGCCGCCATGCCGAGCCGATGGCCCTTCTCGTCGAGCTGGAGCTTGAGATCGTCGAGGACGGTCCGCGTCAGCTCCACCAGATCGACGAGCTGCGGCGTCGTCTTCAGCCGACCGCTCTCGAGCCGCGAGATGTCGAGCAGGTCGTTGACGAGCTGGATGAGGCGCTGGGAGGCGCCGAGCGCGTCCTTCATATAGCTGGTCGCCGTCTCCGGCACGTCGGTCTCCTGCATCGCCAGCTCGAGCATCCATTTGATACCGGACAAGGGGGTGCGGAGCTGATGGGTGGCGAAGGAGACGAAGTCGCTCTTCATCTGCGCGATCTCGCGCTCCTGCGTCACGTCGTGCAGGGTGATCGTGAGACCCGTCGTCCGGCCGGCCGCGTCGCGCGTGGCCCGCGCCTCCCAGTGCAGGATGCGGTTCAGGTTCGGGACGTCGAGGTCACCGCTGGCCCCTTCGGCCGCGGTGACGCCGAGGCCGCCGGCGCACGCGAGCAGGAGCGTGTCGGTCGAGGACGCCGAGCATTCACGCCGCAGCACGCTGCCGAGGTCGGTGCCGACCATCGAGCGCCCGCCGAGCAGCTCGCCGGCGTGATGGTTCGCGGCCTCCACGCGGCCGTCCGGCCCCACGAACAGCACGCCGTCCGAGGTCGACTCGAGGATCTGCGTCAGCTGGACGCGGTGGGTCTGCGACTCGGCGTAGAGGCTCGCGTTCTGGAGCGCGATAGCCGCCTGGTCGGCGAAGGCCTGGAGCAGCACCACCTCGCCCCGCGTGAACTCGCGCGGGGAGCCGTGCCCGAGCGACAGCACGCCGATCGTCCGCGCGTTGACGGCAACCGGGACGCAGAGCACGGCGCGGTCGCCGGTCGTCCGCAACCGGGTGCGCTGCTCGTCGGGCACGACCAGACCGGGCTCGGTGAGGATGTCGCTGGTCCACACCGGCCGGCCTTCGCTGACCGCGCGCCCGGCCATCGACACGCCGGGGGCGAGCTTGTCTCCGAGCTTGAAGCCCTGGCGGGCTCGGCCGCTGATGCCGACGACGACCAGCGAGCCGTCGGGCTCGCCTAGCCAGAGCACCGACGACTGCACGCCGAACAGCGTCAGGATCGGCTGAACGACCCGATCGGCCACCTGGCCCACGTCGAGATCTTCGGTCAAGGTCCGCGCGACCCGCGCCAGCTCCTCGGCCTCGCGCTGCCGCCGCGCCACGTCGCGCGTGGCGTCCGCGACGCGCTCCTCGAGGTGCCTGTGCGACGCGCCGAGCTCGGTCGCCATCTGGTTGAACTGCAGCGCGAGCTCGCCGATCTCGTCCGACGTCTCGATCGGCACGCGGTGATCGAGCTCGCCGCGGCCGAAGCGCTGCACGCCGAGGCGCAGCCGCTCGAGCGGCCGGGTGAGGCGCGCGCTCAGGACGTGAGCCGCGGCGGCGCTGACCAGCACGCCGGCCACGGTGAGACCGGCGAAGAACCAGAGCTTCTTGCCGACCGCCGCCGTCACGACGGCCCGCGGATGCTCGACGACCACGCCCCAGCCGACGTGATCGATGCGCAGCCCCGTCGCCATCGACTCGACGCCGCGCTCGTTGGCATAGGTACCGCTGACGCTGTTGAGCCGGTCCTGCTCGAGCAAGGTTTTGACGAACGGCCGCTCGATCAGAGACAGGCCCTTGAGCACGAGACTAACGTCGTCCGCCGCGATGAGCTTGCCGCGCCGGTCCACGATGTAGGCGCGGCCGCCCTGCCCCGGGCGGACGTCCGCGGTCAGTGTCCAGAGCTCCTTGAGATTCAGAACGCCCACCACGAGCAAGCGGCCATCCGCGGCGCTGGACAGCGGCACGGCCAGTGTCACCCAGGGCTCCGAGGTCTCGGTGGTCGTGACCGCGCCCCAGGTCACACCGCGCGGTTGCGGAATCCCGTCGAGCGCAGGCGGCGCGTCGGTCGGCGCGCCCATCACCACTTCGCGCCGCGACAAACGGTACCGCCACGTCATCGGCGGCTCGAAGACGCCAACTTCCTCGAACGCCCGCTCACGCGCGAGAAACCGCTGGGCCACGGCTGCCAGACCCTTCGGGTCGCCGTCGATGACCGCGGCGCGAAAGAGCTGCGCGACCGTGGTCAACCCTTCCTCCTTGTCAGCCAGGAAGAACTCGATCTGACCGCGCACGCTTCGCACGGCGACCAGCTGCAGCTCGGTGCGCGCCTCGTGCACATCCCGGAGCGCGCTCGGCAGCCAGATCAGGTTCACGCCGACGACCGCGATGACGCTCGCGGCCGCCAGCAGGAGGAACAGCCGCCGGCGCAGGGTGCCCAGACGCGGACCGATGGTGTGGAGCATCGGCGATACGAAGCTACTCGACGATGCGCTCTGCTCGCTCGAGGAGGGTCAGCGGCGGCTTCAGGCCGATCGCCCGGGCGGTCACGAGATTGATCGAGAGCATGAGCTTGTCCGGGATCTGGATGGGAATCTCTGCCGGCGCCACGCCGGCGAGCACGCGGTCGACCACTCGCGCGGTTTGCTGGCCCATTTGCCGGTAGTTCGCGCCGTAGGAGACCAGCGCGCCGGCCGTGACCAGCGCGTCCTCGTGCGCCATCAGCGCCACCCGGTCCTCACGCGCGCGCTGGATCAGAAGGCCGATGTGCGCGCTCACCAGGCCGGACGGCACGTGGTAGATCGCGTCGAACGCGCCCCTGGGCAAGGCGCCGAGCTCCCGCACGATATCGTCGCGGCTCGCGACGTCGCGGCGGATCAGCGTCAAGCCGAGCTGGTCGGCGGTCTTCTGCGCGACGCTGAAGCTGATCTCGGCGATGCTTTCCTTGGCGACGAGACACAAGGCGCGCCGCGCGCCGGGCGCCATCTCTTTCAGGATCTCGAGCCGCTTGCCGGAGAGCGGACCGGAATACACCGACAGGCCGGTGAGGTTGTTGCCCGACGAGGCGTAGCCCGCCACGAGTCCCGAGCGAACGGGATCGCCGACCCAGGTGAAGACGATCGGGATCGTCGAGGTCGCGCCCTTCGCGGCCACCGTGTGCGATGTGCCGACCGTGACGAGCACGTCGGGATTCGCCGCGACGAGCGCCTGAGCCTGCGCCTTCACATCCGCGCCGGCGCCCTTCGTGTCTTCGACCAGCAGCGACAGGTTCCCGTTCTCGCGGTAGCCGAGCTGGGCGAGGCCCTCACGAAAGCCCGTGAGGACTTCGCCGAAGCTGAGCCCGGGCGTCAGCACCGCGATCTTGACCGTTCGAGCGGGCGGGGCCGCGTGGAGCGCGGCAGCGACGAGCATCACGAGCGCGACGAGGCACGGAAGCGCTATCTTCCATGGATGTGGCCGCATGAGTCTCTCCCCCGAAAATCGACTCTATAGGTGCAAGAGTCGAGCCACGAGAGAGGGGCGCCGCGCGCCGTGCTGGAAAGCTCAGATTTTCTGCTACGAAAGCCGCGTCACGCGGGCGCGACCACCACGCGCGTGAAAGTGCCGGCGTGACAGGAATGCCGGAGGCACGCCAGGACTGGCGAAGATTTCGGCGCGGCTCAGCGCGTCGTGACGCGCAGGCTGAAGCGGCGGCCCTGGTCGCTCAGCTCGACGCCGTCTTCGCGGATCTCTTCGACACGCAGCCGCCCGTCGATCGAGTCGCCCTCGCGGTAGCGCCGCCCGTTGATGAAGACCATGCGCTCGGCGGGCACGTCGGCGTAGATCAGCGCCTCGAGCCTGAGACTTCCCGCCTCCGGCGACCTTGCCGAGACGGGCGGCGCGGCGGGCGCCGGCGACGGCTGAACGCTCGGCGTTCCCGATCGAGGGGGCGCTGACGGCGCCGGCGTCGGCGCGGGCACCGCGGCGCGCGAGCTCGGCGTCGGCGCCGAAGCGCGCGAGCTGGGTGTCGGCGTGGGCGCCGCAGCGCGAGAGCTCGGCGCGGAGGATGCGGCAGGTGGCGCGACGGGAGTCGGCGTCTCCGACGTCGAGACGCTTCGCTCGCTCGTGGCCGCTGTCGGCTTGTCCGCGCGGGTCTCGACGCTCGGCAGCGGCTCGAGCTTCAGAGGACGCGGGCTCTCCGCGATCGGCGCCGGCGCGGCCATCGGCTCGGGCTGCACCGTGGCCGCGGGCTGCGTGGTCACCGGCGTCGGCCACATCCACCACACGAGGACGCCGGCCAGCAGCACGGCGTTCACCGCGAGCGCGGCGAGCAAGCGCCCTGACGCCGGACTCCACGGCGCGCGCCGATGCGGCGCCGGGGACAGAAGGCGCTGGACGACGGAAGCCTGGCGATCTCGCTGCTGCGCGGCCTTGGTGAGCGCGTCCAGGATGTACGACATGGCTACGGACGTCCTCCGTTGAGCGTCGGACCGTTGGCGCCCGGCGCTGTCGCGACCAGGCGCACGAGCGTCTCTTCACCCGCGATGCCGTCGGGCACGAGCGCCTCGACCTGCTGGAAGACGGCGACCTTCCGCCTGAGCTCCTCGTCGTAGACCTGATTCGCCTTCGCGGTCGGCAACTGCCCGTCGAGCGTGCCGAGCCGCTGACGGAGCCACGCGACGTCGCGACCACCCATGCCGGGCTGAAGCGGCAGCGGTCCGGTCACCGGCGAGCGCCAGATCATCACGAACGGCCCGTCCCAGAAGCGCTCGACCTCGACGCTCGGAAGCGTGACCCGGCGCGAGCCGATCTCCAAGGTCGCACGCTCGCCGTCGAGGCTCGCCAGGACGACGTGGTGCTTGCGGCCGTCTTGTGTCGTGAGATCGAGGATCGCCGGCAGATTCAGACGGCGCAGCACAGTCCACGTTCCCGTTCGGGCCAGACAGCGCAGGCCCGCCGCGCGCCCGATCTCGCAGCCGCGCTCGGCGCTCGTGTCCTTGCCGGCGTCGAGCTTCGCGCCGCGCGCGTCCAGACCCCAGAGCGCGTACAGGTTCACGAAGGCACTCGCCCTGTCCGCGGTGATCGCCGGATCGTCCAGGATCGCGGCCAGCGTCGGTTCCACCACGCGTCGCTCGAGGGCCGGGGCGGCCGGCGCGACCGTCTCGAGCGGCGCCGCCTTCTCGGCTCGCGAGAGCGGCCAGGCACCGAGCGAGCGCAGCCCGCCGGTCGCGACGAGCCCGATCATGGTTCCCGCGATCACCAGCAGCACGGCGGTCGCCGCCGCGGTCAGCCAGCGACGGCCGCGCCGGGCTCCCAGCACCTCCCTGGCCGCGCGCCGGACCACCGCCTCCTTGACCTTCGTCTGGCCGGTCGCGTACGCGCCGAGCAGCGCGCGATCACAGATCGTGTTGAGCAGGCGCGGAGTGCCGCGCGACAGGCGATACGCCGCGCGAACGGCCTGTTTCGTGAAGATCGGCTGGCGCTGGCCCGCGATCTCCATGCGATGCATGACGTACTTCTGCGACTCGTCCTCGGTGAAGGACCGCAGGTGGTATCGCGCCGTCACCCGCTGCGCGAGCTGACGCAGGTTGCGCCGGCTCAGATGCTCCGCCAGCTCGGGCTGGCCGATGAGGATCACTTGAAGGAGCTTCTCCTTCGTCGTCTCGAGATTGGTCAGCAGGCGGATCTCCTCGAGCACGCGCGCGCGCAGGTTCTGCGCCTCGTCGATGATGAGCACGGTCCGCCGGCCGCGCGCGTGCGCGTCGAGCAAGGCTTGCGACAACGCGTCGACCAGCACCTTCGTGCTCGTGGTGCCGGCCGGATAGGACACGCGGAGCTCGTCGCACACGGCGCTGAGCAGCTCGATCGAGGTGAGCCGCGGGTTGAAGATCATCGCGACGTCGACCTCGGGCGGGAGCTGCTCCAGCAGGGCGCGGCAGACCGTGGTCTTTCCGGTCCCGACTTCGCCGGTCAGCTGCACGAAGCTGCCGCCCTCACCCAGGCCGTATAGCAGATGGGCGAGCGCCTCCCGATGCGCGTCGCTCAGATAGAGGTAGCGCGGATCGGGGGCCAGCGAGAACGGCCGCTCAGTGAGACCGAAATATGCCGCGTACATGGTGTCGTTCGGGCTAGTTCGCCTTGAGCCGGACCTCTTCGTAGGCCGGGAAGGGTATCAGATGCATCGTGTCGAGCATGTGCTCGGCGATGCGCGGCCCCACACCGCGCAGTGTACGGTAATCCATGATCGGCGCGAACATCACGCGATCGATCGAGAGCTGCTGGATGCGATGGAGCAGCGCCTCGCGCTTGCCCGGGTCGCGCTCGCGCGCCTGCTGGTGGAACAGGTCGTCGAGGTCGGGGTAGCCACCGTACGCGTTGGTGCCCTTGGAGTACATGAATGCCTCGACGCGGCTCGCCGCGTTGCCCGAGTTGCCGACCGCGGCCATGAAGAGCCCACGGAGCTTCTTCTCGCGCCACGCCGCCAGGAACGCGGCGCGCTCCATGAGCCGCATCTTCGTGCGGATGCCGACCGCGTTGAGATAGTTGGTCGCCGCTTCACCCGCCGTCGTGAACGGCGGCGTCGGCACGAAGTCGCCCGCGTCGATCCCGTTGGGATAGCCGGCCTCGGCGAGCAGCGCCTTGGCCTTCTGCGGGTCGTGCGGCGGCGGCGGCGCTTGCAGCGCGAACTCCATCACGCGCGGCACGATGACGCCGGTCGGCGGGCAGTATCCCAGGCACGAGACCTCATTGATCGCCTGGCGATTCAGGGCGTAGTTGGCGGCCAGCCGCACACGCCGATCGTGCCACGGCGATTTGGAATCCCATTGCTCGGCGAACTCGATCCAGTAGATCGAAGCATGCTTGGACGGCACCAGCTGCAGCCGCGAATCGCGCTTGACGTTCAGGGCGTCCTCACCGTCGAGCGCAAAGGCGATATCGGCCTCACCGTTCTTCAGCATCGCCACGCGCGTCGTGCCTTCGGGCACGCTCTTCATCACGAAGCGCTTGACGGTCGGCACGCGGCGCCAGTAGCCCGGATACGCCTCCACCACCACCTCGACGCCGGGCTTGTGGGAGACGAAGCGATAGGGCCCGGCGCCGATCGGATGCTTGCGGAAGCCTTCGTCGCCGACCTGGGTCACGTAGTTCTTGGGCACGACGATCCCGGCGGCCGTGGCCGTGGTCCCGTAGAACGTCATGAAGTCGGGCCAGGGCTCGGTGAGATGAAACCGCACGGTGTGCGCGTCGACGATCTCCACCTGGCGGACGTGGGACTGGATCTCCTTGGCGCCCGCGCCCTTGTAGCGATCGAAGCTGAATTTCACGTCCTCGGTGGTGATGGGATCGCCGTTGTGGAATTTCAGATCGCGCTTGAGCTTGAACTCGTAGACGAGCCCGTCGGCGCTCTCCTTCCACGACTCGGCGAGGCTCGGCGACATCTTGCCCTTGCCGGGCAGCGGGCGCACGAGCGCGTCGTGAATCGCGAACAGGATCCCGAACGGCGTGATCTGGGGCGGCGCCGTCGATGGGTCGAACCACGTCGGCGCGATCGTCACGTGCCAGGCGATGGTGACTTCGCCCGCGGGCGCCGCCTGGGCGGCGGCCTCCTGGGGGACGAAAAGCATCAGAGCCGCGAGCGCGATCAGGGCGCTGACCCGCACGCGCCTATAAAGGGACCGGGGCGTCCCGTCATCTCTACGTGAGCGCATGTGCCTCTCCCTCATCGCCGATTCGAGTCAAGTGCCTACGCGCGCGAGTATATTCGACTCGATGACCTTCCGCCGAGCCGGTCTGTTCGTGCTCGCGGTGCTGCTCACCGCCTGCTCGACCGCGCCGCCTCCCCTGGCACCGCCGGACGGGCACCTGCCCGACGTGCGGGGGACCTGGACGGGCACCTGGGGCGGGGCGCCCGTGACGCTCGTCATCCTGGATCAGACCGACGCCGCGCCGGTCGAGGGCGTTTCAGTCGGTCCCTGGCAGGTGTTCGGTCGAAATCTGCCGGGCGTGTCCGGCATCCTGACCGTCAAGATCCGGAGCGAGATGGTTTCGACCAACGTGCAGGGGCGCCTCGGGCTGGCGAACGGCCGACTCGCTCTCGAGCTCGCGCCCGCTACCGCCAACGGCGGGTGGATCAGTCTGACGAAGCTGGACGAGAACCGGATGCGCGGAACCGGTATGAGTCAGATGAGCTGGGAACCGCAAGGACCCGTCGAGCTGGTCCGCCAGCCCGCGGGGCCGCCGCCTGCATAGAGGCGAGCTGCATCTGTCACAACTTACCGTCGCCGCTGGACTGGAACCACGTGTAATCCCAGACGCTGACGCGGTACGCGGCCGTCGCCGGGAGGTTCGGCACCTCGAAGTATGCGCGCCCGAATCCGCCTACGCCGCCCGTCACGTAACCGATGCGCTGGCCGACCACGGTGCCGGCGCCGTCGACGGCCTGAGCGAGCACGCGCATGTTGATCGCGGACTCGCCGTTGCGGTTGTAGACGTACCCGCTCACCTTGCGAGAGCTCTGGCTCTGTTCGGTCGCCGCCCACTCCACGGTGAAGTGCTGCTCCCAGCCGGACGTCAGGGTCGTCGTCGTCATGCTCAACGGCGGCGTGAGGCCGGTGCCGGCGCAGCCGGCGCTCATCGTGAGGATCAGGGCGGTCAGGAGTCCGAAGCGGGTCACTCTCATGCGGTCCCTCGCAGATCGACACCGGCGGCCTTTGCTACCACCTCAATTTTACTTGTAACCAACTGATCCGGCACGCGGTTCCGGGCCCCGCGACCGGCGAGATGTGCTAGCCTGCCGACGCCAGACGAAGGGAGATTTCGATGCGTGCGATCCCGTCGTCCCGTCGGCGCTTTCTCGGTTCGGTCGCCTCCGCGACAGCCGGGCTGCTCCTGCCCAGGTCCGCGCGCGCCTTCGCCGAGGAACGCGCGCGGCCCCTCGTGCCGCGCGAGACCTTCTTCGGCGATCCCGACGTCGCCGCGGCCTATCTCTCGTTCGACGGCGCGTCGGTCGCGTACGTCGCGCCGGTCGACGGCGTGAGGAATCTCTGGGTCGCGCCGGTCGGCGATGTCGCCGCCGCCAGGCCCGTGACGCGCGTGACCGAGCGGCCGATCGGCTCGTTCTGCCAGTGGGCGTACACGAATCGCCACCTCGTGTTCTTCGAGGAGCGCGACGGCGACGAGAACTGGCGCGGCTCGAGCGTCGACATCCGCGACGGCACGATCACGCCGCTCACGCCTCCGCGCGGAGTCCGCGCCGGGGTGCACGAGGTGAGCCGGCGTTTCCCGCGCGAGATGCTCTTCACGCACAACGAGCGCGACAAGCGGTTCTCCGACCTCTACCGAGTCGACGTCGTGACCGGCAAGTCGACCCTCGTCTACGAGAACAACCAGTTCGCGTGGCTCGCGACCGATAGCGCGTTCCAGCTGCGGCTGGCCGCGCGGTATCTTCCCAGCGGGGACGTCGAGGTCCTCGCGCGCCGCCCGAGCGGCGCGTGGGCGCCCTTCCTCACGGTCCCGATCGGTGAGATCGACGGCACGCGCCTGCTCGACTTCAGCGACGACGGCAAGACCGTGTACCTCTTCGATACGCGCGGGCGCGACAAGGCGGCGCTCGTCGCGATGGACATGGCGACGCGGCAGCCGCGCGTGCTGGTCGAGGACCCCGACGCCGATCTCACGCGAGTGCTCCTGCATCGCGTGACGCGGCGGCCGCTCGCGGGCAGCGCGACGGTCGACCGCCGGCGCTGGCACGCCGCGGATCCCGAGTTCGCCGGCGATCTGAAGGCGATGCAGAGCTCGACCCGCGGCGATATGGAGCTGATCGGGCTCAGCGCGGACGCGCGCCGGGTCATGGTGTTCGTGCAGCACGATGCCGCGAGCCCGGAGTGGATGCTCTACGATCGGGCCGCGCGCCGGGTCACTCCACTCTTCAAGGCGCGGCGCGGTCTCGACGGGCTGCCGCTGCGACCGCTCGAGCCCGTGTCGTTCCCGGCGCTCGACGGCTTGAAGATCCCGGGCTATCTCACGCTTCCGGAGCCCGGCGCACGGAACGTTCCGATGGTGCTGGCGATTCACGGCGGGCCATATCTTCGCGACGAGTGGGGCTTCAACGCCACGCACCAGTGGCTCGCGAACCGCGGCTACGCCGTGCTGAGCATCAACTATCGGGGCTCGACCGGCTTCGGCAAGGCGTTCGTGACCGCCGCGAACCGCGAGTGGGGCGGCAAGATGCACGACGATCTGATCGCCGGCGTGAACTGGGCCGTGGCGCGCGGCGTCGCCGACCCCAAGCGCGTCGGGTTCTACGGCGGAAGCTACGGCGGCTATGCGGCGCTCACGGCCGCCACCCGCACGCCCGACGTGTTCGCGTGCATCGTCGACATCTACGGGATCGCCAACCTCCTGACGTTCATGGCGGCGATTCCGCCGTACTGGATGCCGTTCTTCAGCGTGTGGAAGAACCGACTGGGCGATCCGGACACGGAGGAAGGCCGGGCGTTTCTGCGCGAGCGTTCTCCGCTCACCCATATCGAGCGCGCGTACCGGCCGATCCTGATCGTGCAGGGGCTCGAGGACGTGCGCGTGACTCGCGCGGAATCAGAGCAGATGGTTGAAGTCCTGCGACGGCGCAACGTGCCGGTGACCTACGTCGTCTTCCCGGACGAGGGCCACGGCTTCTCGAAGCCCAAAAATCAGATCGCGTTCCGCGCGGTGACCGAAGCCTTCCTCGCCAAACACCTCGGCGGCGCCGCCCAACCCATCGACCGCAGCCGCGACTTCGCCGGCTCCAGCCTCACCGTCGAAGTAGGCGCCGACCTCATCCCCGGCCTCACCGGCTAGCGACCCGCCAGCCTCCAGCAGCACGCCGGTGACGACCACGCACCAACACGCGAGCGACCCACCGGAGCCCGCATGCCACGCGCACCGGCACCCAACGAGAGGTGAGCAGGGGGCCGAGAAGGGCCCAGATGCGAGGCGGCGGCTGAGGCCCGACTGCGACGTATGCCGCATACGTCGCAGGGAGGGCCGAAGCCGCCAACGAAGCAGATGGGCCCTTCTCGGCCCCCTGCGATCACGCCTTGTTGTACCGAGCGTAGATTTCTACGATCCTCTTGTCGCACTC
>Ga0209382_10003294_pt1 | contig 22509 bp, 19 predicted proteins | sample SoiMetdeltSBSDD5_FD_187599 | JGI IMG/M metagenome (GOLD analysis project Ga0209382, IMG submission 187599) | Bulk soil microbial communities from a Populus tree surrounding site in Tennessee, USA - Soil MetaG P. deltoides SBSDD5 (SPAdes) (version 2) | ecosystem: Environmental > Terrestrial >...
GTGTTCGCCGGACTGTCGGACCTGGCGTACGTGCCGGTGTCGTCGCGGTTCACGCTGTCGAGTACGGACGGCGCGCGGATCGCGCTGCCACACGCGCGGGCGGCCGCGTCGTACCCGTTCCGGCGGGTCGCGGCGGACGACGTACCGGTCGAGCTGCGCGGTGCCGGGGTGGCGTCGCGGCAGGTGCACAACTTCGGTACGCCGGGGGTGCTGGACGCGGACTCGATCATCGCCTGCGAGGTGATCACCCCGGCCGGGAACTGGTCGTCGTACCCGCCGCACAAGCACGACGAGGCCCGGCCTGGCGAGGAGACCGAGCTCGAGGAGATCTACTACTTCGAGCTGCGCGCCGACTCGCTCGTTGCCGATGGCAACCAGCCGATCGGGTACCAGCGGGTCTACGGCACGCAGGACCGGCCGATCGACGTACTGGCCGAGGTGCGGTCCGGGGACGTGGTGCTGGTGCCGCACGGCTGGCACGGCCCGGCGATGGCACCGCCCGGCTACGACATGTACTACCTGAACGTGATGGCCGGACCCGGCGACGAACGGGCCTGGCTGATCTGCGACGACCCGGCGCACGGCTGGGTGCGGACCGGCTGGGACACCCAGAAGGTCGACCCGAGACTTCCCTTCGGAGGACAGCGATGAGGCTCACGGTCGCACAGGCGCTGGTGCGCTTCCTCGGGGTGCAGTACTCCGAGCGGGACGGTGCGCGGCACAAGCTGTTCGCGGGCTGCTTCGGGATCTTCGGGCACGGCAACGTGGCCGGGGTCGGCCAGGCGCTGCTGCAGTCGGAGCTCGCCGACCCGCCGGCGCTGCCGTACATCCTGGCCCGCAACGAGCAGGCGATGGTGCACACCGCGGCCGCGTTCGCCCGGACCCGGAACCGGCTGCAGACCTACGCCTGTACGGCGAGCATCGGGCCCGGCTCGACCAACATGATCACCGGTGCCGCGCTGGCCACGGTGAACCGGCTGCCAGTGCTGCTGCTGCCGTCCGACACGTTCGCCACCCGGGTCTCCGCGCCGGTGCTGCAGGAGCTCGAGAGCACGGTCGCCGGCGACGTCAACGTGAACGACGCGTTCCGGCCGGTGTCGCGGTACTTCGACCGGGTGCAGCGGCCCGAGCAGCTGCCGTCCGCACTGCTGAACGCGATGCGGGTGCTGACCGACCCGGTGGAAACCGGCGCGGTGACGGTCGCGCTCCCGCAGGACGTGCAGGCCGAGGCGTTCGACTGGCCGGACGAGCTGTTCGCCGAGCGCACCTGGCACGTGGCCCGGCCGTTGCCCGAGGCCTCGGTCCTCGCCGAGGCCGCGGAGCTGATCCGGTCGTCCCGCCGCCCGATCGTCGTCGCCGGCGGCGGTGTCGCGTACGCCGAGGCGCAGGACGCGCTGCGCGCCCTCGCCGAGGCCACCGGGATCCCGGTCGGGGAGTCGCAGGCCGGCAAGGGCTCGCTGCGCTACGACCACCCGCAGTCGGTCGGCGCGATCGGCTCCACCGGTACGACGGCCGCGAACACGCTGGCCGAGTCCGCGGACCTGGTGATCGGCGTCGGGACCCGATACGCCGACTTCACCACGGCCTCGCGGACCGCGTTCCAGAACCCGGCGGTGCGGTTCGTGAACCTGAACGTGGCGAGGTTCGACGGCGGCAAGCACGCCGGCCTGCCGGTGGTCGCGGACGCCCGCGAGGCGCTGGTCGCGCTGACGCGGGCGCTGGACGGCTGGTCGGTCGACGACGAGTACCGCGAGCAGACCGTCCAGCTGGCCCGGGAGTGGGACGCCGCGGTCGAGCAGGCGTACAACCCGCCCGCCTCGGTCACCGAGGCGTTGGCGCCGGGCCTGCTCACCCAGGGCGAGGTGCTGGGCTGCGTGAACGAGCTGTCCGACCCCCGCGACGTGGTGGTGTGCGCGGCCGGCTCGATGCCGGGCGACCTGCACAAGCTGTGGCGGACCCGGGACGGCAAGGGGTACCACGTCGAGTACGGCTACTCCTGTATGGGCTACGAGGTGGCCGGCGGCATCGGCGTACGGCTCGGGGCGCCCGACCGGGACGTGTTCGTGATGGTCGGCGACGGCTCGTACCTGATGATGTCCAGCGAGCTGGTCACCGCCGTTCAGGAGAACATCAAGGTGATCGTCGTCCTGGTGCAGAACCACGGCTTCGCGTCCATCGGAGCACTGTCGGAGTCGCTCGGCTCGCAGCGGTTCGGCACGTCGTACCGGTACCGGAGCGACGACGGCCGGCTGGACGGCGACGTCCTGCCCGTCGACCTGGCCGCGAACGCGCGCAGCCTCGGGGTTGAGGTGATCGAGGCCGAGAGCCGGGCCGACCTGGAGAAGGCGATCGCGACCGCGAAGGCCGGCACAAGCCCGGTGGTGATCCACGTCCGCACCGACCCGCGGGTGTACGCGCCGGACAGCGAGTCCTGGTGGGACGTGCCCGTGAGCGAGACCTCGACGCTGGAGTCGACCCGATCGGCGCGCGCGGTGTACGAGCAGGAGAAGTCGGCTCAACGGCAGTACCTCGCCCCGGTGACGTACCCGGGCGACGGAATGGAGGAGTGATGGCCCGACACCGAGGCGTCCGCTCCTCTGCATCCGGACCGGCCCGATCATCAGCCGCCGGCCGGCCATCGAGCGCGGCGATCATCGCCCCGCTCAACGCAGGACGTCCCGGCCGCCGCGTGGTGCGGTCAGCAGATACCCCAAGGAGGGGACACACCATGTTCAGATCACGGAAGCGGCTGCTGGCAGTCACGATGGTCGTCGGATTGGCGGTCACTGCAGGCTGCAGCGAGAGCGGCGGCAAGAAGGCCGAGGAGGATGCGGCGGGCGGCGTCGGCGCTGGCCAGGCGAACACCGAACGGATAACGGTCGCGATGATCACCCACGGAGCACCTGGTGACACCTTCTGGGACATCATCCAGAAGGGTGCCAAGGCCGCCGCGGACAAGGACAACGTCGATCTGAAGTACTCGTCGGACCCGTCCTCGGGCAACCAGGCGAACCTGATCCAGAGCGCCATCGACAGCAAGGTCGATGGCATCGCGGTCACCCTGCCGGACCCGCCGGCGCTCATCCCGGCCGTGAAGAAGGCCATCGCCGCGGGCATTCCGGTCGTCGCGCTCAACGCCGGTATCGGCCAGTTCGAGCAGTCGGGAGCGCTGTCGTACTTCGGTTCGGATGAGAGTCTGGCCGGCGAGGCCGGCGGCACGCGGGCCTCCGAGGGTGGCTACAAGCACGTCCTGTGCGTCATCCAGTTCCAGGGGCAGGTCCAGCTGGAGGACCGGTGCAACGGCGTGAAGAAGACCTTCACCGGAAAGTGGACCAAGATCTACGTCAACGGCTCCGACCGGCCGTCGGAGCAGTCCACGATCGCGGCGAAGCTGAAGCAGGACCCGAGCGTCGACTTCGTGATCACCCTCGGCGCGCCGGACGCGCTGGCGGCGATGGGAGCGATCAAGGATTCCGGCAGCAAGGCCAAGCTCGGCACGTTCGACTTCAACCCGCAGATCCCGCCGAAGATCCAGTCCGGTGAGCTGCAGTTCGCGATCGACCAGCAGCCCTTCCTGCAGGGCTACTTGTCCGTCGACTCGCTGTGGCTGTACAAGGCGAACGGCAACATCATCGGCGGCGGCAAGCCGACGCTGACCGGGCCGTTCCTCGTCGACAACAAGAACGTCGACTTCGTCGGCAAGTTCGCCGCCGGCGGCACCCGGTAGTAACCGTGCGGGGGCACCGAGCGGGTGCCCCCGGCGGAACCTGAGACTTGGAGGTCTGTATGAGTCAGACACTTGCCGCCGCCCCCGCCCCGCCGGCGGGGGACGAGCGGGTCGCGCGAAGGTCCGCGCTGTCGAGGCTGCTGGCACGTCCCGAACTGGGGGCACTGGTCGGCGCGATCGTGATCTACGTCTTCTTCTTCATCGTCGCGGCACCGTTCCGTGATGCCGGTTCGCTGTCGACGATCCTCTACCAGAGCTCTGTGTACGGCATCCCGGCGATCGCGGTCGCGGTGCTCATGATCGGCGGCGAGTTCGACCTGTCGGCCGGTGTGGCCGTCACCAGCTCGGCCCTCGTCGCCTCCATGTTCAGCTACCAGTTCACGGCGAACATGTGGATCGGGATCCTGGTTTCGCTCGCGGTCGCGCTCGGGATCGGCTTCGTGAACGGCTATCTCGTCGTCAGGACGGCGATACCGAGCTTCCTGGTCACCCTCGGCACGTTCTTCATGCTCAGAGGACTCAACCTCGCGTTGACCAAGCAGGTCACCGGGAACGTCGCAACCAACGACGTGTCGAACATCGACGGGTTCGACTCCGCCCAGAACGTGTTCGCCTCCCAGTTCACGGTGGGGGGCGTGGCGATCAAGGTCACCTTGCTGTGGTGGGTCGGGTTCGCCATCGTGGCGACGTTGATCCTGCTCCGGACGCACATCGGCAACTGGATCTTCGCCGTCGGCGGTTCGGCCCCGAGCTCCCGGGCAGTGGGCGTCCCGGTCAAACGGGTGAAGATCGGCCTGTTCATGGGCGTCAGCTTCCTGTGCTGGTTCACCGGCATGCACACACTGTTCGCCTTCAACACGGTGCAGTCCGGCCTCGGCGTGGGCAACGAGTTCATCTACATCGTCGCCGCCGTGGTCGGCGGGTGCCTGCTCACCGGTGGGTACGGGTCCGCGATCGGCGCGGCGATCGGGGCGTTCATCTACGGCATGGCCGAGCTGGGCATCGTGTATGCCGGATGGAACCCCGACTGGAAGTACTTCTTCCTCGGCGTGCTGCTCCTGGGCGCGATCCTGCTGAACACCTATATCCGGCGTCGCGCGGAGGCATCGAGATGACCGCAACGGCAGAGACCACACAGACCCCGACGCGGACGCCGCTGGTCAGGCTCACGGCGTGCGACAAGAACTACGGCAACATCATCGCGCTCGGCGGCATCTCGCTCGAGGTGGACGCTGGTGAGGTGACATGCGTGCTCGGCGACAACGGCGCCGGCAAGTCGACGCTGATCAAGATCATCGCCGGCCTGCACAAGCCCACGCACGGCACGTACGAGGTGGAGGGCGATCCGGTGAGCTTCGACTCGCCCCGCGAGGCGCTCGAGCGCGGCATCGCCACTGTGTACCAGGACCTCGCGGTCGTTCCGCTGATGCCGGTCTGGCGCAACTTCTTCCTCGGGAACGAGGTTCGCAAGAGCTTCGGCCCGATCAGCTGGCTCGACATCGACCGCATGCGCCGGACGACGAAGAAGGAGCTGCTCGACATGGGCATCGACCTTCGCGACGTCGACCAGCCCATCGGGACACTGTCGGGTGGTGAGCGTCAGTGCGTCGCGATCTCCCGGGCCGTCTACTTCGGCGCGAAGGTGCTGATCCTGGACGAGCCGACCGCCGCGCTCGGCGTCAAGCAGTCCGGCGTCGTGCTGAAGTACATCGTGCAGGCACGAGAGCGTGGCCTGGGAGTCATCTTCATCACGCACAACCCGCACCACGCGTACCCGGTCGGCGACCGGTTCCTGCTGCTCAAGCGGGGCAGGTCGATCGGGTACTACGCCAAGAACGAGATCACCCGCGACGAGCTCACCGCGCAGATGGCGGGCGGTGCCGAGCTCGAGGAGCTGCACCACGAGCTCCAGAGCGGCGGCGGTGCGGCGGCCGAGGCCGCGCAGGTACTCGAGGAGGAGGTGCAGGAGCTCGGCATCGCGCACAAACCTGCTGGCGCCTGACCGCGGGTCGGCGGATCGCCGTACGACGATCCGCCGACCGGCCCACCACTGTCCTGGTGACTCGGAAGGATTCCCTCAACGCATGACGACCACCGACTTCGAGCGCGCTGCGAGCGGGCCGCGCCTCACGCTTGGCAGCTGCCCGGACTCCTGGGGTGTCTGGTTCGCGGACGACCCCATGCAGACACCCTGGCAGCGATTCCTCGACGAGCTGACCGACGTCGGCTACCGATGGCTGGAGCTGGGGCCGTACGGTTATCTCCCCACCGACCCGGGTCGGCTGTCCGAGGAGCTGGACACGCGGGGGCTCAAGGTGTCCGGACAGGCGATCGCCGCGCCGCTGCAGCACGCCGGCCAGTGGACCTCCATCCTCGACGAGGCCCGCAGGATCGCCGAGCTCGTCAGCACGCTCGGAGGTCGGTTCGTGGTGATCCTTCCCGGTGCCTACCGGGACGAGAAGACCGGGGAGCTCCGCGAGCCTCGCGATCTCGACGGCGACGCGTGGCGCACGCTCATCCGCCAGAACAACGAGCTCGGCCGGGTGATCAGCGAGCAGTATGGACTGACGGCCGCGTTCCACCCGCACGCCGACTCGCACGTGGAGACCCAGCAACAGGTGGAGCGCTTCCTGGCCGACACCGACCCGCGATACGTGTCGCTGTGTCTCGACACCGGACACTTCGCCTACCGCCACGGCGACAATGTCGGGCTGATCCAGATGTATCCGGAGCGCGTCGGGTTCGTGCACATCAAGGGCGTGGACCCCGAGGTCCTCAAGGCGGTGGATGCCGAGGACCTCCCGTTCGGTGAGGCCGTCAAGCGCGGCGTGATGGCGGAGCCGCCGAACGCCGAGCCGAAGATCGAGCCGATCGCCGACGCGCTGCGGGGTCTCGACGTCGACGAGATGTTCGTGATCGTCGAGCAGGACCTGTACCCGTGCGACTTCGACGTACCCAAGCCCATCGCGAAACGGACGTATGACTACCTGCGTAGCGTAGGGATCGGAGGTGACGGGCGATGACGGTTCGAGTCGGGGTCATAGGCGTCGGCATGATCGGCCAGGACCACATCCGCAGGCTCACCCAGGTCTTGTCGGGCTCTGCGGTGGTGGCGGTCACCGACGTGGATCCGGCCCGCGCCCGGACGGTGGCCGACGGCCTTGCCGGCGCCCGCGTGCACGCGACCGGTCAGGAACTGATCCGCGACGACGACCTCGACGCGGTCATGGTCACCTCCTGGGGGCCGACCCACGAGGAGTTCGTCCTCGCGGCCATCGAGGCGGGCAAGCCCGTCTTCTGCGAGAAACCGCTGGCCACGACCCAGGAAGCGTGCCGGCGGATCCTCGACGCCGAGATGGCCTTCGGGCGGCGGCTCGTGATGGTCGGTTTCATGCGCCGGTACGACGCGGCGTACCGCGCGGTCAAGACCGCGGTGGACGGTGGCTCGATCGGTGCCCCGCTACTGATGCACTGCGCGCACCGCAATCCGGCCGTGCCGCCGTACGGCTTCACCACCCACATGGCGATCACCGACTCGGCGATCCACGAGATCGATCTCGTGCGCTGGATGTTCGACGAGGAGATCGTCGCCACCAACGTGCTGACCGCGCGTCGCAGTAGCAAGGCCGCCGAGGGCCTGCACGACCCGCTGATCGTGCTGCTCGAGATGGCCGGCGGCGTACTGGTGGACGTCGAGCTGTCGCTGAACATCGGGTACGGCTACGACATCCGCGGCGAGGTCGTCGGCGAGAGCGGAACGGCCGCGCTGGCCGAGACCACCGAGGCCGTGGTCAAGGCCGAGGGCCTGGTGAGTGGCCGGGCGCCGGCCGACTGGCGCGAGCGGTTCATCCGGGCGTACGACGTCGAGCTGCAGGAATGGCTCGACGCGGTGGCCGCCGGTGGCTCCACCGGCCCGAGCGCCTGGGACGGGTACGCCGCGGCGGTGGTCTCCGACTCGTGTATCGAGGCCCTGCGCACCGGCAGCCGGACAACGGTGTCGCTGCCCGAACGACCCGACTTCTACGTCAAGAGTTAGCAAGGCGATGCCATGAAACTCGCACTCGACCCGTACATGTTCCGCCGTACGCCGCTGCTGGAGCTGCCCGGCCTGGTCGCCGAGCTCGGCTACCAGTGGATCGAGCTGTCGCCGCGGGAGGACTTCCTGCCGTTCTTCAACCACGCCCGCGTGAACGACACGACCGTGGCGGCGTTTCGTAAGGAGCTGTCCGCGGCCGGTGTCGGCATCGCGTCGGTACTGCCGCTGTACAGGTGGTCGGGACCGGACGAGGACGACCGGCAGGCCGCGGTCCGCTACTGGAAGCGGGCGATCCGGATCACCGCGGACCTCGGGGTGGACACGATGAACTCCGAGTTCAACGGCCGGCCCGAGCAAGCCGCGCGCAGCGAGTCGCAGTTCTGGCGCTCGATGGAAGAACTGCTGCCGGTGTTCGAGTCCGAGGGCGTCAAGCTGGTGCTCGAGCCGCACCCCGACGACTTCGAAGAGGACGGCAGGGCCGCGGTGGATCTGATCCGAGGCATCAACAGCCCGCTGGTCAGCTTCCTGTACTGCGCGCCGCACACCTTCCACATGGGCAACGACGCCAAGGGCATCATCGAGTACGCCGGTGACCTGCTCACCAACATCCACGTCGCGGACTCCTTCGACCACAACGGGTCGTCGGGTCTGCGCTACATCGTGAACCCGCCGGGCTCGACCGTCCGGGTGCACCAGCACCTCGACATCGGCCAGGGCGAGGTCGACTTCGGCGAGCTGTTCTCCTGCCTCGAGGCCGCGGGCTTCGACGGAACGGTGACGACCTGCGTCTTCGCCTGGGAGGAACGCGCCCGCGAGTCCGGCACCTTCATGCGGGACACGATCACTGAATACCTGTCGGGCTGGTCGACGCCGCCCACCTACGTCTCCCCGTAACACCCATCGCAGTCGAAGAGGAACCATCGTGACCACTGAAGTCAAGCGCATCACCCATCTGGTCGGCGGAAGCCCCTGGACCGGAGTCGCCGAACGCACCGGCGACGTGTACAACCCCGCGACCGGACAGGTCAGCGGCCACGTCGACTTCGCGTCGTCCGCAACCGTCGACGAGGTCGTCAAGATCGCCCACGACGCCGGGCGTGCCTGGGCGCAGACCTCGTTGACCAAGCGCGCACTGGTGCTGTTCGCCTACCGCGAGCTGGTGAACACCAACAAGGAGCGGATCGCCGCCCTGATCACCGCCGAGCACGGCAAGGTGCTGTCCGACGCCGTCGGCGAGGTGACCCGTGGGCTGGAGGTGATCGAGTTCGCCTGCGGCATCCCGCATCTGCTCAAGGGTGGTTTCAGCGAGGGCGTGTCGACGAAGGTCGACGTGTACTCGATCCGGCAGCCGCTGGGCGTGTCTGCGGTGATCTCGCCGTTCAACTTCCCGGCGATGGTGCCGATGTGGTTCGTGCCGATTGCCGTTGCCTGCGGCAACAGTATCGTGATCAAGCCGTCGGAGAAGGACCCGTCGGCAGCAGTCGCGATGGCCGAGCTGTGGAAGGAGGCCGGTCTGCCGGACGGTGTCGTCAACGTCGTGCACGGTGACAAGGAGGCGGTCGACCGGCTGCTCGAGCACCCGGACGTCAAGTCGGTGTCGTTCGTAGGCTCGACCCCGATCGCGCGCTATGTCTACGAGACCGGGACGCGGCACGGCAAACGGGTACAGGCGCTCGGTGGTGCCAAGAACCACATGGTGGTGCTGCCGGACGCCGATCTCGACCTGGCCGCAGACGCCGCGGTGAACGCCGGCTTCGGCTCCGCGGGCGAGCGCTGCATGGCGATCTCCGCCGTGGTCGCGGTCGACCCGGTCGGTGACGAGCTCGTCGCCAAGGTGCGCGAGCGGATGGCGAAGATCAAGACCGGCGACGGCACCCGCGGTTGCGACATGGGCCCGCTGGTCACCGGGCCGCACCGCGACAAGGTGGTCGGCTACGTCTCCGCCGGCGAGGACGCCGGTGCCGAGCTCGTGGTGGACGGCCGGACCGACGAGTTCGACGGCGGCGAGGACGGCTTCTGGCTCGGCCCGACGCTGTTCGACAAGGTGACGCCGGAGATGTCGATCTACACCGACGAGATCTTCGGGCCGGTGCTGTCGGTGGTCCGGGTCCCGTCGTACGACGCCGCGCTCGAGCTGGTGAACTCCAACCCGTACGGAAACGGCACGGCGATCTTCACCAACGACGGCGGTGCCGCCCGGCGGTACCAGAACGAGGTCGAGGTCGGCATGGTCGGCATCAACGTGCCGATCCCGGTGCCGATGGCGTACTACTCGTTCGGCGGCTGGAAGAACTCGCTGTTCGGCGACACGCATGCGCACGGCACGGAGGCGGTGCACTTCTTCACCCGCGGCAAGGTCGTCACCTCCCGCTGGCTGGACCCGTCACACGGCGGGCTCAACCTCGGGTTCCCCACCCACGACTGAGCCCAGGGACAGAGCCCGGGGCACGGCGCGCACCCGGTTCGTGGCCGTTGCCAGTCGCGATGCCGGCCGGGCGCGGCAGTTCGCGGACGAGTGCGGGCTGGAGCTGAGCTTCGGCTCGTACGAAGAGCTGCTGGCCAGCGAAAAGGTCGACGCGGTGTACGTCGCGTTGCCGGTCGCTCTGCACGCGGACGCTGCTGGCGCGCCGGCTGGTCGCGGACGGCGCGATCGGGCGGCTGACCACGGTCGGCGCGGCGCTGAGCGTGAGCGTCGGCACCGGCGACATCCGGCGCTCGCGCGCACTCGGCGGTGGTGCACTGCTGGACCTCGGCTGCTACTGCCTCAGTGCGCTCCTGATGTTCGCCGGTTCGCCGCAGCGGGTGTACGCCGAGCAGGTGGTCGATACCGATGGTGACGGCGTCGACCTCCGGCTCGCGGCGACGCTTGCGGATGCCGGACGACGTGCTTGCACAGTTCGACGTCGGCCTCGACCTGCCTCGCCGCGACGAGCTCGAGATCATCGGCACCGCCGGGAAGATCGTCGTCGGCGACCCGTGGATCTGCCGGGACGGACGCGTCGAGCTGGTCCGGGACGGCCAGGCTGAGCAACAGGCCGTTGACCCGGACGCGGCGTACGGCCTGACCGGCGCCGAGGCCGACGTGTACCGGATCGAGCTGGACACGGCGTCCGCGGCGATCCGCGGCGAGCGTGATCCCGATTTCGGCCGGGCGGACGCGGTCGAGCTGGCCCGGGTGCTCGAGCTGGTTCGCTGGTCTGCCGAGTCCGGTCTGCCGGTCACGCCGTAGCGGCGGGTCCGGTGCTGCCGCGGACCACGAGGTGCGGTGTCAGCACGAACTCCTCGGCTGCGCCGCGGCCGTTCTCGAGCCGGTCGGCCGCGACCTGGACGGCGTGCGCGGCGAGCTGTTCGGCGTCCTGGTCGACCGAGGTCAGGTCGATGTGCGCGAGCCGCGCCAGCGTGCTGTTGTCGTACCCGACGATGGACACCTGCTCCGGTACGCCGACGCCTGCCCGGCTGAACGCGTCCTGCAGACCGACCGCGCACATGTCGTTGTACGCGACCACCGCGGTCGGCAGCTCCGGGGACTCCAGCAGTGCGTGGGCGGCTTGCGCGCCCGCCCGCTCGTCGAGCCCGCCTGGGACGACACGTACCGACCCGGTCAGGCCGTTCCGGCGCATCGCCGTACGGTAGCCGCGGCGGCGCAGCGACGCGATCGGGCCCTTGCCGGCGTCGACGAACGCGATGTCGCGGTGCCTGAGCCCGACCAGGTGGTCGACGGCCTGCGCCACACCCAGGTCGTCGGCCGCCCGCACCACGTCGATGTCAGCACCGGTCTGCTTGCCGATGACGACGACCGGCAGCTGCCGGCTGAGCGCGCCCAGCTGTGAGACCGAGACGGCCGGCCCGAGCAGGATGACCGCCTCGCAGCGGAAGTCCAGCAGCGCGTCGACGGCCCGTCGTTCGTCTCGGCCGGCGGTCACCGTGCTCAGCACCAGGTCGTAGCCGCGTCCCTCACTGGCCTGGTGGAGGTCCTCGACCAGCTCCGCGTGGAACGGGCTGCGGATGTCGAGCATGACGCCGAGCAGCCGGGTGCGCCGGCGCGCGAGCAGGCGAGCGGTCCGGTCCGGCCGGTAACCGAGCCGGTCGGCCGCCTCCCGGACCCGGCGCCGGGTCTCTTCGCTCGGCCCCGGCCGGTCGCTCAGTGCCAGCGAGACCGACGACGGGGACATCCCGATCGCGGCCGCCACGTCCTCCAGCCGGAGCCGCCGGGCGCGCGTGCCGTCGGCGTCCAGAGGTTGATCGCGAGTGGCCACGGAATCTCCTGGCGTGGTGTCGAGCTCTTGACAGGCGCTTGTCTCGGAAGGATAGTACAGGGAATTCAAGCGCTTGAAATCCAAGCAGCGCAGGGGACCTAGTCCGTCGGCAGCCGAGGAGCAACCATGTCGTCTTCGTCCATCGGGGTGGCCGTGATCGGCGCGGGCATGGCAGGTCGCGCGCACGTGGCGGGGTACCGCGCCGCAACCGCGATCCACGGCGCCGGTCTGCCGGAGGTGCGGTTCGTCGCCGTCGGCGACGTCAACGCCACCGTCGCGAAGGAGACCGCGAACCGGTTCGGCTACCAGCGTGCCGAGTCGAGCTGGCAGGCCATCGCCGACGCGCCGGACATCGACGTCGTGAGCGTCGTCGTCGCCAACACGCTGCACCGCGAGATCGTCGAGGGCCTGCTCGCGGCCGGCAAGCACGTGCTCTGCGAGAAGCCGCTCGCGCCGAGTGTCGAGGATGCCGAGGCGATGGTGGCCGCGGCCCGGGCGGCCGGGCGGCAGGCCGCGACCGGCTTCACCTTCCGCCGCTCGCCGGCGATCAACGCCATCCGCGCACAGCTCGAGTCCGGCGTGATCGGCCGTCCGCTGCACCTCGACGGTCACTACTGGTGCGACTACGGCTGCGACCCTAACGCCCCGATGAGCTGGCGGTACAAGGGCGGGCCGGGAAGCGGCGCGCTCGCCGACATCGGCGCGCACCTGGTCGACCTGGCGGAGTTCCTCTGCGGGCCGATCGAGTCCGTCAGCGGAGCGGTGCTGGCGACGTACATCACGGAGCGACACCTCCCGGTCGGTGCCGTCGTGGGGCACGCTCTGGCCGCGGTCAGCGAGGAGGCCGAGCCGGTCGAGAACGAGGACCTGGTCAGCTTCACCGCGCGGTTCGCGTCGGGCGCCACCGCGACGCTGTCGGCCTCCCGGACGGCGTACGGGCACCCGAACGGGCTCGGTTTCGAGATCTTCGCCGAGACCGGTGCCGCGACGTTCGACCTCGCCCGCGCATCCGAGTTCGGCTTCGTCGACCACAGCGCCCCGCACGCCACGAACGGCTACCGCCAGGTCCTGGTCGGTCCGGACCACCCCTACATCACCGGTGGGCTGCCGATGGACTTCCCGGGCGTCGGCCACGGCCAGAACGACCTGTTCGCGTTCCAGGCGAGGGCGTTCCTGGGCCAGGTGGCCGGCATCGAGGGCCTGCCGCCCTGCCCGACCTTCGAGGACGGCCTGCGCAACCTGCGACTGCTCGTGGCTGTCGTCAGGTCCGCGGAGACCGGCGGCGCAGCCGTCTCCGTCAGCTAGCTCGACCCACAGACCGGAAGGACACACCGTGAAGCTCGGCGCCTACACCGCATGCCTGCACGACAAGCCGATCGCCGACGCACTCAAGATCCTGCGTGAGATGGGGCTGGACAGTGCGGAGATCAACTCGGGCGGGTTCCTGCCCGCGCCGCACCTGCCGATCGAGCAGATCCGGGCCGGCCAGACCGCCCGGGACGACTACCTGGGCCTCTTCGAGTCCAGCGGTGTGGCCCTGACCGCGCTGAACTGCAACGGCAACCCGCTGCACCCTGACCCCGGGATCCGGCAGAAGCACGCCCAGGACGTGCGCGACGCCATCGAGCTCGCCGCACTGCTCGGCGTGAAGCGGGTGGTCACGATGTCCGGGCTGCCGGAGGCGCATGCCGGTGGCAGCGCGCCGTCGTGGACGGTGCTGCCGTGGGTCAGCGTCTACCTGGACGCCCGCGACTACCAGTGGAACGAGGTCGCGATCCCGTTCTGGAAGGACATCCAGGCCCGGGCCGCCGATGCCGACGTCAAGGTCTGCATCGAGATGCACCCGCACAACGTGGTCTACAACCCGGCCACGATGGTGCGGCTCGCCGAGGAGATCAACGCCACCCACGTCGGTGCCGAGATGGACCCCAGCCACCTGTTCTGGCAGGGCATCGACCCGGTTGCCGCACTGGACAGCCTCGGCGGCCTCGTCTACAACGCCGCGGCCAAGGACACCCGGATCAACGAGGCGGCCAAGGTCAACGGCGTGCTCGACGACCGGTTCGGCCGGATGCTGCCCACCGACCCCGGCGCGCTCGGGCTCGGTGGCACGGAGACCCTCAGCCGGTGGCCGGAGAACTCGTCGTGGGACTTCGTCGCGGTCGGCCGGGGACACGATGTCGCGTTCTGGACCGAGTTCCTCCGGGCGATCCAGCGGATCGACCCGGAGATGGCGGTCAACATCGAGCACGAGGACCAGGAGCTCGACCAGCTGGAGGGCCTGGAGTCCGCCGCCAAGACCCTCCTCGCCGCCCAGGCCGCCCTGTAAGTGCCAGCGTGTGCGCGAATCGCCATACGGGAGCGCTCTCCCTTGGCGATTCGCGAACACACAGAGGTGGTTCAGCGGCGGGCGGCGTGGTCCGCCAGGGCGGTCTCGAGACGGGCGGCGGGCCAGCGGTCCGCCACCGCCTGGCGGAGGACGTCGGCCTGGGACGGCGGGGCGAGACCGCCGATCGGCTGGTCCAGGTCCAGGTCGGTCGGGAACGCGTACCCCTCCGCGCTTGCCGCGATCACGTGCTCGCGGGCAGCCGGGTCGTCCATGGCGAGCAGCTCGGGGTAGAGCGCCAGGCACATCGCGGCCCGGTCGACCGACTCCATCGCCCGGCCGAAGGCGGACGAGATCTGTAGCAGGTTCGCCATCCGCCGGATGTCCGCCGAGTGGTTCGACCCCGCCGCGTGGAACAGCGCCGGGTTGAAGAACACCGCGTCGCCCTTGGCCAGCGGCAGCTGCACGTGGTGCTCGGTGAAGTGCGCGGCGAACTCGGGCCGGCGGTAGGCCAGGTACCCCGGCTCGTACCTGTGCGAGTGCGGCAGGTACAGCGTCGGTCCGCTCTGCACCGGCATGTCGCAGTGCGCGACCGCGCCCTGCAGGGTGAGCACCGGTGACAACCGGTGCACATGTGCCGGGTACGACGCGGCCACCTCGTCGGACTGGAAGCCGAGGTGGTAGTCGCGGTGCACGGTCTGGCCCTCGCCGCCGGGGTTCACCACGTTGACCTGTGAGGTGACCTGGTACGCGGGGCCAAGCCAGGCGGTCGCGATCAGCGCGAGCAGGTCGCTGGCGTAGTACGCCGCGAACGCCGCCGGGTCCCGCAGCGCCAGCTTCTGCAGGGCGTTCCAGACCCGGTCGTTGGCGCCCGGCTTGGCGAAGTGGTCGCCGGCCGCGCCACCCGCCGCCCGCTGGTCCGCGATCATCGCCTCGAACGCCGCTGTGACCGCGTCGACAGCGGGCGCGGCGAAGGCGCCGGACAGCACCACGATGCCCGGGCCGTCGCTCAGCGCCCGGGCCAGCTCGGCCTGGACGTCCCGCGGATCGGATGCGGCCCGCAGCCGCGCGGCGTCGTACACGAGCACCTCGTGGTCGACCTGCGAGGCATACGGATAGTCGGCGGGGTCGGTGCGCTCGGCGACGACGGTCAGCAGGTCCTCCAGCCGGCAGTCCGCAGGCCGCAGCCAGACCTGGGCTGTGGGTGAGGTCGGAAGTGTGGTCATGCCCCTAGCCTGGAACCACGATGACGGTCCGGCCACACCCCGAACCCGTCAAAAACCCGTCAAGCCCGTCAAGTCCGTCAGGTCCGTCAGCAACGGAGGCCGCGTGGGACGTCCGTACCGGGTCCGCGACATCGCTGTCCAGGCCGGCCTGAGCGAGACCACCGTCGACCGGGTGCTGAACCGGCGTGGCAGTGTCAGCATCCGGGCGACCCGTCAGGTCGAGCAGGCGATCCGCGACCTGGACCGGCAGCAGGAACAGCTCGGCCGGACATTCATCGTCGACCTGGTCATGCAGGCGCCGGAGCGGTTCAGCGGCGCCGTCCGGAGCGCGCTCGAGGCCGAGCTTCCGGCGCTGCGGCCGGCGGTGATCCGCTGCCGCTTCCACCTGCGCGAGGCGGGCGGGATCGACGACCTGGTCGGTGTGCTGGACCGGATCGGGTCCCGCGGCTCGCACGGCGTGGTGCTGAAGGCGCCGGACGTGCCCGAGGTGGCCGAGGCGGTCGACCGGCTGGTCGCGGCCGGGATCCCGGTGGTGACGCTGGTGACCGACGTGCCGGGCAGCCGGCGGCTGGCGTATGTCGGGATCGACAACCGTGCCGCCGGCGCCACCGCGGCGTACCTGATCGACAGCTGGTTGGGCGAACGGCCGGGCAACGTGCTGGTCACCCTGAGCCGGAACGAGTTCCGCGGTGAGGAGGAGCGCGAGATGGGCTTCCGGGCGGCGATGCGGCAGCGGGCCCCGCACCGCACGCTGGTCGAGCTGACCGACACCGACGGGCTGGACGAGACCGTCCGGGCGATGGCGCAGGCGGCGCTGCGTGGCGACCCGGACCTGTGTGCCGTGTACTCGATCGGCGGCGGCAACCTGGCGACGGTCGGGGCGTTCGAGGACCTGGACCGGGAGTGCCGGGTGTTCGTCGCGCATGACCTGGACGACGACAACCGGCGGCTGCTGCGGGCCGGCCGGGTGTCCGCGGTGCTGCACCACGATCTCGCCGACGACGTACGGCGCGTGTGCCGCGCGATCCTGCAGGCGCACGGCGCACTACCGGGCGCGCCGCACACGCTGCCGTCGAACGTCCAGGTGGTGACGCCCTACAACGTGCCGGTCAGGCTTCCTTAGGCGCGGCCGTGGTGCCCCGCACGACCAGCGAGGGCGGTACGACGAGCTCGTCGTCGGCGAAGACATCACCGTCCAGCCGGGCCACCGCACGGCCGACGGCCAGCTCCGCGAGCCGCTTCGGGTCCTGCCCGATCGTGGTCAGGTCGACGTGCGAGAGCCCGGCCAGGTTGCTGTCGTCGTACCCGACCACCGACATCTCACCGGGGACGTCGCGGCCGGCCTTGCGGAGCGTGTCCAGCATTCCGATCGCGCACTTGTCGTTGAAGGCGGCGACGGCCGTGGTGCGCGGCGCCTCACGCAGGATCCGCTTCGCGGCGGCGACTCCGTCGTCCTCGGTCAGCCCGCCGCCGACCACCCAGATGTGCTCGCTCATCCCGGCCCGCCGCATCGCGGTCTTGTACCCGACCCGGCGCTCGGCCGCTCCCGGGGCGCGGCCGCCGTCCACGTGCACGATCCGCCGGTGGCCGAGCGAGACCAGATGCTCGACCGCCTGACGCAGGCCGTCGCTGTCGTCGCTGCGCACCACGTCGACGCCGTCCGCGGTCACCTTCCGCGCCACCACCACGGTCGGCATCGCCGCGGCCAGCTCGGCGAGCGCCTTCGCCCGCTGGTCCGGCCCGAGCAGGATCAGGCCCTCGCAGCGGTAGTCCAGCAGCGCCTGGATCGCCCGTGGCTCGTCCCGGGTCGGCGCCACCGCGCTGAGCGCGACGTCGTACCCGGCCAGGTCGGCGGCCGCGTACAGCGCCTCGACCAGGTCGCCGTGGAAGGCGTGCCGGACGCCGTACACGACACCGAGCAGCTTGGTGCGCTGCCGGCCGAGCAGCCGGGCCCGGTGGTCCGGGCGGTAGTCCAGCTCAGCCGCCGCCTCGAGCACCCGGGCGCGGGTGGTGTCGCTCGCTCCGGGCGCGTCGCGATACACGATCGATACCAGGGCCCTCGACACTCCCGCCTTGGCCGCTACGTCCTCCATGGTCGGGCGGCGCGATCTGAGGTCGGGGCCTCTCACGTCACTCAGTGGTCTCTCCTGCCACTCGTGATTTCCCCGTCGAACCGGACCAAGAGTAGAGCGCTCTAGCAATCTTTGCCAGACCTCTTGACGAACCGTGGACGCCCGGTGTTCCCTGGCAGGACTAGAGCGCTCTAGTAGTTCGGCCATGACACGCAAGCGCCATCGAGAGGACGTTATGTCACGTCTGCACACCCCGGTCCGGCTCGGCCTGATCGGTGCCGGACGGATCGGCACCATGCACGCTCGCAACATCGCCCGCCGGATCCCGGCCGCGCGGCTCGCCGCCGTCGCTGACCCGGTGCCGGGCGCGGCCGAGCGGCTGGCGTCCGAGCTCGGCGCCGAGGCCACCACCGACCCGGCCGAGCTGGTCAAGGAGGTCGACGCCGTCGTCATCACCGCGTCGGCCACCGCGCACACCGAGCTGGTGATCGCCGCCGCGGAGGCCGGCCGGCCGGTGTTCTGCGAGAAGCCGATGGCGCTCACCCTCGCCGACGCGGACCGGGCGCTCGGTGCGGTCGGGGCCGCCGGGGTAGCGCTGCAGGTCGGCTTCAACCGCAGGTTCGCCGCGGACTTCCGGGCCGCGCACGACCTGATCGTTGCCGGCGGCATCGGTACGCCGCAGCTGATGCGGTCGGTCACCCGGGACCCGGCCGGCGCGGTCGCCGACCCGGGCGCGGTGAGGCCGTGGACGATCTTCCGGGAGACGCTGATCCACGACTTCGATGTCCTGCGCTGGCTGAACCTGAACGCGGAGCCGGTCGAGGTGTACGCCACCGCGGACGCGCTGGTCGCGCCGTCGTACAAGGCGAAGGGGCTGCTGGACACGGCCGTCGTCGTGGTCCGGTTCGAGAACGGGGCGATCGCGACCGCCGAGGCCAGCTTCTCCGCGGCGTACGGGTACGACGTACGCGGCGAGGTGTTCGGCTCGGCCGGCATGGTCAGCGCCGGCGACCTGCGCCGGCACGCGATGCGGTTCCACGGTGCCGACGGGCTGTCCCAGCCGACTGTGCGCAGTGATGTCGAGCTCTTCGGCGACGCCTACACCGCGGAGCTGGCCAGCTTCGTCGACTGCGTGCGCGAGCAGAAGGTGCCCGAGGTGACCGGCGCGGACGCGCGGTCGGCACTGGCCATCGCGGTGGCCGCGATCACGTCGGTCGAGCAGGAGCGGCCGGTCCGGCTGACCGAGCTGGAAGGCTACCGGACGCTCGACCTCACGGCGCGGACCTGATGGGCTTCGAGCTCGCGGTGTGCGCCGAGATGGTGTTCACCGACCTGCCGTTCGCTCACCGGGTCCGGCGGATCGACGAGCTCGGCTTCGCGGTCGAGCTCTGGGACTGGACCGCCAAGGACACCGACACACTCAAAGGGACCGGCGCCCGGTTCTCGTCGATGACCGGGTACGTGACCGGGGACCTGCTGGACGGTGCGGACGAGCTGCTCCGGACGGCGGCCGAAGCCCTCGCGGTCGCGGAGAAGCTCGGCTGCCCGCGGCTCAACCTGCACGGCACCGGGCTCGGCCCGGACGGTCTGCCGGTGACGCCGTCGTACCAGGTCACCGGCCCGATGTGGCTCGCGGCCGAGCGCACGCTGCGGCGGGTCGCAGCGCTGGGGGAGACCGCGGGCCTGACTTTCACCCTGGAGAACATGAACACCGAGGTCGACCACCCGGGCGTGCCGTTCGCGCGGGCCGCCGACACGATCGCGCTGGTGGAGGCGGTCGGCAGCCCGCACCTGCGCCTGAACCTGGACCTGTACCACGCCCAGATCGGCGAGGGGAACCTGATCGAGCTGATCCGGCGGGCGCTGCCGCTGGTCGGTGAGATCCAGGTCGCGGACGTGCCCGGCCGGTGCGAGCCGGGCACCGGCGAGATCAACTATCCGGCCGTCGCAGCAGCGCTCGACCGGGCCGGGTACCGCGGCACGGTGGCGCTCGAGGCCTGGGCGTCCGGAGACAGTGTCGTTGCGCTGGAGAGGTTCCGGGCGGCGTTCACGCCGACTTTGTCCTGACAGTGGCCCTGCCACTCACCATCATGTCTCGCATGAAGACAGTTCCGGTCACCGTCGACCGCACCAGCCGGACGCCGCTGCACGTGCAGCTGGCCGACCAGCTCGAGCAGGCGATCCAGGGCGGTGAGCTGCCGGTCGGTTCGCGGCTGAGCAACGAGCTCGACCTGGCCGCGATGTACGGGCTCAGCCGGCCGACGGTCCGCCAGGCGATCGCCCGGCTGGTCGACCAGGGACTGCTGGTGCGCAAGCGCGGGGTCGGCACCCAGGTCGTGGGCCGGGCGGACCAGGTCCGCCGTTCGCTGGCGCTGACCAGCCTGTACGACGACCTGGCCAAGCACGGCCGCCGTCCGCAGACGGAGGTGCTGCGGCTGGGCTCGATGGGCGCCACCGCGGAGGTCGCCGGCGCCCTGCACTGCCAGCGCGGCGACCGGGTGCTGCGAATCGAGCGGCTACGCAGCGCGGACGGCGAGCCGCTGGCACTGATGCGGAACTGGCTGCCCGTCGAGGTGCTGGACACCGACGCCGCGGCGCTCGCCGAGCACGGCCTGTACGAGCTGCTCCGGGCCCGCGGCGTGCGGCTCAAGGTCGCGCACCAGACAATCTCGGCCCGCCCGGCCGCACCGGACCAGGCCCGGCTGCTCGCCGAGCCGGTCGGCGCCCCGCTGCTGGCCACCACCCGGATCACGTACGCCGACCACGGCCGTCCGGTCGAGTACGGCGCACACCTGTTCCGGGCCTCCCGGTACTCCTTCGAGCACACCCTGTTGCAGCGATGACGCCGGCGTCGGTCGTTCAGGGCCGCAGCCGGTAGAACCGCCACTCGTGGTGCTCGATCGGCAGCACCTCGACCTCGTCGAAGCCCGCCTCCTCGGCGTACCGGCGCAGCGTGCCGATCCGCATCACCGCACCGGTAGCGGCCGAGTCGGGCTCGGTCATCACGGCCGGCAGGCAGTTCAGGACGCTCCAGCCGTAGTGGTGCCGGTCGAGCTCGGTGCCCGGGGCAACGATCTGGTCCGGCACCCGCTCGTCGGCGATCAGCACGGTGCCGCTGTCGGCCAGCAGGCCGCGCAGCTGGGACAGCACCGCGACCGGGTAGGACAGGTCGTGCAGGGCCTCGAACACGGTGACCAGGTCGTACCGGCCGACAGTGTCGAAGCTGGTCGCGTCACCGGCCACGAACCGCACCCGGTCGTCCAGCCCGGCATCCCGCGCGTGCTGCTGGGCATAGCCGATCGCGAGCTCGTCGAGGTCGTACCCGTCCACCAGTACGTCCGGGTACGACTGTGCCATCGCGATGCTGGACCAGCCGCTGCCGACCCCGATGTCCGCGATCCGCGCCGGCGGCTGCGCCGACAGCCGCTCGTGCAGATCCGGTACCGCGGGGAACCAGGCGGTGCCGAGCAGCTGCAGGAACCAGGCCCGGCTGCCGTCCGGCCGGCCCTCCTCCCAGTGGTACGGCTTGTTCAGCCCGGTGCCGGTGCGGAACGCCTGCTCGAGATCCGCGATCCGGCCCGTGGTGCGCAGCACGTCGTCGGCCATCGGGGCCGCGAAGCTCAGGCTGTCCGCATCGCAGAAGGCCTGCCGGGACGCGTCCGGCAGCGAGTACCGCCGCTGCTCCGGCGCGACGGTGGCGTCGGCGAGGTCGACGAACCCGGTGACGGCCTGCTGCTCCAGCCACTCCCGCACCATCCGCTCGTTCAGCCCGGTGCGCTCGGCCAGGTCCGGCGCCGTGACGGGCATGCCGTCCGCGAGCGCGTCGTACAGGCCGAGGCGGCGGCCGAGCTGGATGGTCATCAGGTCGAGGGTCGCGGTCGAGGACGCGCGGATCCGCGCGTACAGGTCGCCGGCGGCGGTGTCGGGCTGCAGAGAGGTCATTCCCCGATTGTGCTGTAACGCGCCGACGCCTTCGAGGCGTCTGTGCGGATGAGGACTTCCCTACGGAAGTCTGCCGTCAGCCGACCCACAGCACGCCGGCCAGCGAGACTCCCCCGATCACGACGGTGGACAGCGCTCCGAGCAGCAGTGCGGAGCCGCCGCGGCGCACGAGTGGCACCAGCCGTACGCCGGTGCCGAGACTGAACAGCGCCGCGGCGAGCGCGACGGTCTGCACCCGGGTCAGGACCGTCAGCGCACCGGCCGGCACCAGATCCAGGGTGCGCAGCAGCACGCAGCCGAGGAACCCGAGCACGAACAGCGGTACGACGGGCGGCGACTCGCCGGCACCCGCCCGGCGCTGGAGGGCGCCGACCGCGGCCACTACGGGTGCGAGCAGCAGCACCCGGGTCAGTTTGACCACCACCGCGACGGCGACAGCCGCTGCGCCCGCGGGACCGGCGGCGGCCACCACCTGGCCGACCTCGTGCACGCTGGCGCCGGCCCAGATGCCGAGCTGGGTGTCGGTCATCCCGAACGGTGCCTGGAGCAACGGAACCGCGACCATCGCGACCGTGCCGCAGATCGTCACCATGGCGACCGCGGTGGCGACGTCGTCCTCGTCGCCGTCGGCGTTGCGCTCCATCGCGGCGATCGCGGAGGCGCCGCAGATCGCGAACCCGGTGGCGATCAGCAGGCTGCGCGGCCGGCCCAGCCCGAGCCTCCGGCCCGCCCAGAGGGTCGCCACCAGGGTGCCGGCCAGCGTGATCACGACCAGCGCGATCACCGCTGGGCCGAGCTGGGCGATCGTGACCAGCGACAGGCTGAAGCCGAGCAGTACGACGCCCACCCGCAGCAGCCGCCTGGTGGCCAGGGCGAGCCCCGGCCGGGTGGTCGCCGGCAGCAGACCGACATTCGCGACGACCG
>Ga0209382_10003295_pt1 | contig 22506 bp, 17 predicted proteins | sample SoiMetdeltSBSDD5_FD_187599 | JGI IMG/M metagenome (GOLD analysis project Ga0209382, IMG submission 187599) | Bulk soil microbial communities from a Populus tree surrounding site in Tennessee, USA - Soil MetaG P. deltoides SBSDD5 (SPAdes) (version 2) | ecosystem: Environmental > Terrestrial >...
GGCTCGGGCGCGGCGCCGCAGGCGCTCGCCGACCACATGAGCCTGTCGATCGACGAGGCGCTGCCGCGCGTGGTCGACGCGCTCGTCGAGACCGGCCTGCGGCAGCGCGTGCGCGTGGTGGCCTCGGGCAAGATCGTCACCTCGGCGCGCGCCGCCTGGGCGCTGTGCGTGGGCGCCGATTTCATCAACACGGCGCGCGGCTTCATGTTCTCGCTGGGCTGCATCCAGGCGCTGCGCTGCCACACCAACACCTGCCCCACCGGCGTCACCACCCACAACAAGCGCCTGCAGCGCGCGCTGGTGGTGGAGGAAAAATACCTGCGCGTGGCGAATTACGCCCTGAACATGAACCGCGAGATCGACATGATCGCGCACAGCTGCGGCGTGCGGCACGCGCGCGAGCTGCGCCGCGAGCACGTGCGCATCGTGCAGGCCAACCACCAGTCGATCGCCATGAACATGCTGTACCCCTATCCGGAACCCAAGGCCCGGGTGAAGGCGGCGTGAGGCTGCTGCTCGTGCTGCTGCCGCTGCTGCTGCTGCCGCTGCCGGCGCTGGCGCTCACGCCCGCCGCGCAGGAGTTCATGGACATCACGGCGCGGCTCGAGCCGGTGCAGTGCGAGAAGCGCCAGCTGCGGCGCAAGATGGCGCTGGCGACGGCCGAGCAGCGCGGCGCCGAGCTGGAGAAATTCCGCGCGCGCTTCGCCGAGCTGAACGGCGACCGCGACACCGCGCGGCTCGAGCAACGCCTGGCCGAGCTGGAGAAGCGCATCAGCGCCGCGCGCGACCCGGCGGATCTCGACGCCATCAGCCTGCAGCAGCGGCAGGCCTTCTACCGGTGCGATTGACGGCGATCATCGCCGGCCTGCTGGCGGCGGCCGCGGCGGCGGCCCTGGTGCAGGGCATCTTCGGCAGCGGCCAGGAGGGCGCGCCGGGATTCACCGGCGTGGGCGTGCTCATCGCCGACGTGAACCTCGCGCTGCAGGCGCTGCTGCTCCTCGGCCTGACCTTCGGCTTCTATCTCGCGCGCCGCGGCAGCATCGAAGCGCACCGGGTGAACCAGACCGTCTGGGTGCTGGTGAACACGGTGCTGGTGGTGCTGATCATGCTTGCGTCGATGCAGGACGTGCGGCTCGGCAGCCTCGCCGACCTGGGCAATGCGCGCGCCGCCGTCACCTGGCTGCATGCGCTGCTCGGCGCGTTCACGGCGGTCGCCGGGCTGTGGCTGGTACTGCAGATGAACGACCTCCTGCCGCGGCGCTGGCACCTCGCCGGGTGGAAGACCCTGATGCGCCTGACGCTGGCGGGGTATTGGGCGAGCGCGCTGCTCGGATTCGGCGCCTACCTCATCTGGTACGCGGGCTAGTGCAGGCCGGGTTCCGGCCCGGACCCTTGCAGCCAGCGGTTCCATAGCGCGCGCGCGGGCTCGATCAGCTCCGAGGCGGTGAGACCAACGCCGATGCCCACGGCGTCGGCGGCGGCGCCATGCAGGTGCACGCCGAGCACCAGGGCGGCCTCGCCCGAGAGCCGCTGCGCCAGCAGCGCGCCGAGGATGCCCGAGAGCACGTCGCCCATGCCGGCGGAGGCCATGCCGGGATTGCCCGTGGTGTTGATGAACCAGTGGCCGTCGCGCGCCACGAGCACGCTGCCGTTGCCCTTCAGCACCACGTGCGCGTTCAGCTCCGTGGCGATGCGCTGCGCGGCGCCAAGGCGGTCGCTCTGCACTGCGGCGACGGGGACGGCCAGCAGCCGCGCCGCCTCGCCCGGGTGCGGCGTCACCAACGTGTCAGCGCCGCGCTTCTGGCAGGTCGCGCGCAGCTCGCTGTCGTCGGCGAGCAGGTTGAGCGCGTCGGCGTCGAGGACGCAGGGCAGTTCGCTCGCCAGCACCGCGCCGAGCAGCGCCTGCGCGCGCTCGCTCCGGCCCAGGCCCGGCCCGATCACCATCGCGTCGAGGTCCTGGCCGAGCGCGTCGTCGGGATGGCGCAGCATGAGCTCGGGCGTCACCGGGTCGATGCTCGTTTCCTCCAGCATGCCGACGTAGACGCGGCCGGCGCCGAGCTTGAGCGCGGCGCGCCCCGCGAGCAGCGCCGCGCCGGTCATGCCGGCGGCGCCGCCGAGGATGCCGAGCGAGCCCGCCTTGCCCTTGTGGAAATTGCGCGGCCGCGGCTTGAGCACGTCGGCGAAGAGTTGCGGGTGCGCCACCCAGGCGCCGGGCCGCGCCAGCTTCTTCAGGTCCAGGCCGAGGTCCGCCACCGTCACCGCGCCGCAGTGGTCGGGGCCGTCGAGCGTGAGCAGGCCGGGCTTGAGCGCGATGAAGGTGATGGTGTGCGTGGCGCGCACCGCGCGGCCGAGCACGCGTCCCGTGTCCGCGGCGATGCCGCTCGGGATGTCGAGCGCCAGCACCGCGCAGTCCTGGGAGTTGGCGTACTCGATGAGCCGCGCGTACTCGCCTTCGACGTCGCGCGCCAGGCCGATGCCGAACAGGCCGTCCACCACCAGGCCCCAGCGCCGGTCCACCGGCAGCGATGCCGCCTCGGCGGCGCCGGCCACGGTGACGCGGAAGAACTGCTGCCGCAGCACCTCGGCGACGATCCTCGCGTCGCCGCCGTTGTCGCCCGGGCCGGCGAGCACCAGCACGTCCTTCGCCGTGTCCGCGCACAGCCGCGCCGCGAGCGCCGCCGCCGCTTCGCCGGCGCGCTGCATCAGCGGCGCGTCCTTCGCCGCCTGCTCGATGCGGCGGATGTCCTTCGACAGGTAGATGGGCGCGGACACGAAAATGGGGTCTGACCCTATTTTTTGGTCACGCCCACCAGCGTGTCGGGCAGCCAGGTGCACAGCTCGGGGAACGCGGTGATCAGCGCGATGCAGAGCACCATCATGAGGAAGAAGGGCAGCGAGGCGAGCGCCACGTAGTTGGAGTCGCGCCCGGTCATGGTCTGCAGCACGAAGATGTTGAAGCCGAGCGGCGGGGTGAGCTCGGCGATCTCCACCAGCAGCACGATGAAGATGCCGAACCAGACCAGGTCGATGCCGGCCTTCTCGATCATCGGGATCACGATCGAGGTGGTGAGCACGATCATCGACACGCCGTCGAGCGCCGTGCCGAGCAGCAGGTAGATGCCGGCGAGGATGCCGATCAGGGCGTACTTGTTGGGCTGCAGCGAGGCCACCCACTCGGCGAGCGCGCGCGGGATGCCGGTGAAGGCCATGCAGGAGGAGAGGAAGCTCGCGCCGGCGAGGATGAACAGGATCATGCACGACAGGCGCGTGGCGCCCATCAGGCTCGCCCAGAAGGTGGCGCGGTTCAGGCCGCCCGACCAGCCGGCGATGGCGAGCGCGCCCAGCACGCCGTAGGCGGCGGCCTCGGTGGCGGTGGCCCAGCCGATCACCATCACCCAGACGATGAACACGATGAGCAGCAGGCAGGGGACCAGGTGGCGTATGCGGTACAGCTTCTCGCGCAGCGGCAGGCGAAACTCGTCGCGCGGCGTCTTGCCGGGATTGAGCAGCGCCCAGGCGACGATGTAGCCCGAGAACAGCAGCGTCAGCACCAGCCCGGGCAGGAGCCCGGCGATGAACACCTTGATGATGGAGACCTCGGCGGCCACCGCATACACCACCATGATGATGGAGGGCGGCAGCAGGATGCCGAGGGTGCCCGCGGCGGCGAGCGAGCCGAGGGCGGTCTTCTCGTCGTAGCCGCGCTTCTTCAGCTCGGGCAGCGCCACTTTGGCGATGGTGGCGCAGGTGGCGGTGGAGGAGCCCGACACCGTGCCGAAAATGGCGCAGCCGAAGATGTTGACGTGCATCAGCCGCCCGGGGAGCCAGCCGAGCCAGGGCGCGAGGCCCTCGAACATCTGCTCCGAGAGCTTCGAGCGGTACAGGATCTCGCCCATCCACACGAACATCGGCAGCGCCGCCAGCGTCCAGGAGGCGCTCGAGCCCCAGAAGGACTGGAACAGGTTGACGTCGGGCGGCGAGCTGGTGAACGCCTGCAGCCCGAACCAGGCGGTGATGGCGAGCGCGACGGCGATCCACACGCCGCCCACCAGCAGCACCAGCAGCAGCGCCAGCAGGACCAGCGAGGAGCCGAGGACCGTCATTCAGACCGTCTCGGAGAAGTCGCCGGCGGCGCGGCGCTCCTCCTCCGCCAGCTGGTAGGCGGGCTTGCGCTTGCGCGCCACCGCCACCAGCTCGTCGAGCACCGCGGCGAGGAAGATCAGCGCGCCGGCGACGAAGCTCATCTGCGGGATCCAGATCGGCAGCTGGATCAGGCCCTGCGCCACCTCGTTGAACTGCCAGCTTTCGTAGACGAAGCGCAACACCGACCAGACCATGTAGCCGGCGAACAGGGCCGTCACGCCGAGGGCGCACAGCTCGGCGATCCAGCGCGCGCGCGCGCCGAGCATGTCCAGCCACAGGCCGACGCGCACCAGCTCGCCGCGGCGGAAGGTGTGGCCGAGCGCGAGGAAAGCGCTCGCCGCGCACAGCCACGACACGATGTCGTCGGCGCCGCGCACCAGCACGCCGGCCTCGCGCCCGAAGGCCTGCGCCAGCATCATCAGCGCGATGCCGGCGAGGCAGAGCGCCGCGAGCGCGCCGCTCGCGGCGTAGAGGCGGTCGAGAAACCGCCTCAAGCCGCTACTTCTTGTACGCTTTGAGGATCGCCTGGCCGTCGGCGCCGGCGGACTTCTCCCACTCCTGCGCCATCTGCGCGCCCACCTTGGCGAAGGCGTCCTTCATCCCCTGGTCGGGCGCGCGCACCGCCATGCCGTTCTTGGCGAGCAGCTCGTCGCCTTCCTTCTCGCGCGCCTTGGACATCTCCCAGCCGCGCGGCTCGGCGGCCTTGGCCGCGGCAAGCACCGCGGCCTGCTGCGCCTTGGGCAGGCGCGCAAAGGCGCGCGCATTGGCCACCACCACGTTCTTGGGGTGGAAGGCGCTGGTGGTGTAGTAGTTCTTCACGAACTCCCAGGCCTTGGTCGAGGTGCCGGTGGCCGACGAGGTGATCATCGCGTGCACCGCGCCGGTGGCGAACATCTGCGGCACCTCGGGCACCTGGATCACGGTGGGGCTCGCGCCGAGCAGCTCGGCGAGGCGCGCGGTGAGCGGGCTGTAGGTGCGGAACTTGGTGCCCTTCAGGTCGGCGACCGACTTGAGCGGCTCCTTGGTGTAGATCCCCTGGCCGGGCCAGGGCACCGAATACAGCAGCGTCAGGCCGCGGCCCTCGAGCTTCTTCGTCAGCAGGGGCTTCTGCGCCTGGTAGAACTTCCAGGCGTTGTCGTAGCCGGTGGCGACGAAGGGCACGTTGTCCGCCGCGAACACCGGGTCCTCGTTGCCGAACTGGCCGAGCAGGAATTCGGCGATGTTCACCTGGCCGGTGGAGACGGCGCGCAGGATGTCGGGATGCTTGATGAGAGAGCCCGCGGTGTGCAGCGTGTTGTCGAGGCCGCCCTTGGTCGCCTGCTTCACGTCCTCGGCGAACTGCTTGATGTTGCGGGTGTGGAACTCGCCGTCGGAGTAGGGCGTGGGCATGTCCCACTTGGTCTGCGCCTGGGCGACGCCGAAGGCGGCCGACGCGGCGAGCAGCACTGCGATTCTGGCTTTCATGGATTCCCCTGGATTAGTGCGGAAGTTGCGCCGCCACATCATCGGCCAGCGCGAGCGACGCTGTCAATCCCGGCGACTCGATGCCGAACAGGTGCACCAGCCCCGCGACGCCGTGCGCGCGCGGCCCCTGCACGAGGAAATCCGCCGCGGGCTCGCCCTGGGCGGAGATCTTCGGCCGGATGCCGGCATAGCCCGGCGCGAGCGCGCCCTCGGGCAGCCCGGGCCAGTAGCGGCGGATCGCGGCGTAGAAGCGCTCGGCGCGCCGCGGATCCACCCGGTAGTCGATCGCCTCCACCCACTCGACGTCCGGGCCGAAGCGCGCGCGCCCGCCAAGGTCGAGCGTCACGTGCACGCCGAGCCCGCCGGGCTCGGGCACCGGGTAGACCAGGCGCGAGAACGGCGCGCGCCCGGCGAGCGCGTAGTAGTTGCCCTTGGCGTACAGCTCGGGCGGCGCGAGCCGCGCGGCATAGCCCTCGATGCGCCGCGCGACGCCCGGCGCGCGCAGGCCGGCGCTGTTGACCACCTGCGCCGCGAGCAGCGGCTCGGCGCCGGCGACGTGCAGCTCGATCCCGTCGGCGCGCACCACGCCTTTCTCGAGGGGGCTCTTCAGCGCCAGCATCGCGCCCGCGCGCTCGGCGTCGCCGAGGTAGGCGAGCATCAGCGCGTGGCTGTCGACGATGCCGGTGGAGGGCGAATGCAGCGCCGCGACGCAGCGCAATGCGGGCTCCATCGCGCGCACTTCAGCCGGGCTGACGCTCGCCACGTCGGCGACGCCGTTGGCCTGCGCCTTGCGCCGGATGGCGTCGAGTTCGTCGAGCTGCGCCGCGTCGGTGGCGACGATCAGCTTGCCGCAGCGCCGGTGCGGCACGCCGCGCGCTGCGCAGTACTCGTACAGCCGCTGCCGTCCCGCGACGCAGGCGCGCGCCTTGAGCGAGCCGCGCGGGTAGTAGATGCCGGCATGGATCACCTCGGAATTGCGCGAGCTGGTGTGCGTGCCGATGGCCGCCTCGGCCTCGAGGATCACCACCTCGCGCCCGGCGAGCGCGAGCGCGCGCGCCACCGCGAGGCCCACCAGCCCGGCGCCGATGACGACCGCCTCAACGCGATCCATGCAGGTGGCGCATCTTGACGTAGAGGGCGCCCGCGCCCGCGGCGAGCGCCACCCCCGCCATCGGCCGCGGCGTGCCGTCGAACAGCGCGCCGAGCGCGCCGCTCACCAGCGCGCCCGCGGCGAACTGCGTCGCGCCCATCAGCGAGGCCGCGGTGCCCGCGGTGCGCGCGAACGGCTGCAGCGCGAGCGCCGTGGCGTTGGGGATCACGAGGGCCGCGCCGAACAGGAACAGCATGAACGGCAGTACCACGGCCGCGGGGTGCGCGACGCCGCCCCAGGCGGCGACCGCCGCGGCGAGGCCGGCGGCGAACAGCAGCTGCACCCCGGCGCGCAGCAGCGGCAGGATGCCCAGGCGCAGCACCAGGCGGCTGGAGAGCCAGGCGCCGGCGATCTGCCCGAGCATCACCAGCGCGAACAGCAGCGCGAAGGCGAGCGGCGACACGCCCAGGCCGTTGACCAGCACGAAGGAGGAATTGGAGACGAAGGCGAAGATGCCCAGCTGCGCGCAGAGCATGACGGCGAAGCTGGCGCGGAAACGCGGCTCGGCGGCGATGGCGGCGAAGCTGCGCGCGATCCCGTCGGGGTGCGCCGCGGCGCGCCCGGCGGGCGCAGATTCCGCCAGGCGCAGCGCCACCGCTGCCAGCAGCAGCGCGGCGATGCCGCCCAGCAGGAAAAACACCGCGCGCCAGCCGCCCAGCGCCAGCATCGCCCCGCCGGCGAGCGGCGCGGCGATCGGGACCACGCTGAATACGATGGTCATATGCGAGAACAGGCGCGCGGCCTGCTCGTCCCCGTGCAGGTCGCGCACGATGGTGCGCGCCATCACCGGGCCCGCCGACATGCCGAAGCCCTGCGCCAGGCGTGCCAGCACCAGCGCCGGCGCGGAACCCGCGGCGGCGCAGGCCGCCGAGGCGAGCAGCGCGAGCGCGAGGCCCGCGAGCAGCACCGGCTTCCTGCCGTAGCGGTCCGACACCGGCCCCCATACGAGCTGTCCCAGGGCGAGGCCGAGGAAGTAGGTCGTGACGGTGAGCTGCATGCCGGCCACCGGCGCGGCCAGCGCGGCCGCGGCGACCGGCAGCGCGGGCAGCCAGGCGTCGGTGCCGAGCGCGGTGAGCGCGAACAGCACGCCCAGCAGCACGGTGAACGGCAGCGAAGCGGGTCGGGAATCCAAGTTAGGATGCGATTGTAATGGCACGTCACGACATCGTCGTCCTCGGCGCGGGCATCGTCGGCATCTGCGTCGCGCTGCACCTGCAGAAACGCGGCCGCGCGGTGGCGCTGGTGGACCGGCGCGGCGCGGCGGAGGAGACTTCGTACGGCAATGCCGGGCTGATCCAGCGCGAGGGCGTGGTTCCCTACGGCTTCCCGCACGATTTCGGCGCGCTGGCGCGCTACGGCCTGAACCGCACCGTCGACGCGCACTACCACCCCTCGGCGCTGCCGCGGCTGGCGCCCTTCCTCTGGCAGTACTGGAAGCACTCGCGCCCGGCGCGCCACGCCGAGGTGGCGCGCCGCTACGCGAAACTGATCGAGCACTGCGTCGCCGAGCACGAGGCGCTGATCGCCGAAGCCGGCGCCGAGGGCTTCGTCGCGCGCGGCGGCTGGATGAAGATCTTCCGCACCGAGCGCGAACGCGACCGGCGCTTCGCCGAGGCCGAGGGCTGGAAGCTGGACTTCGGCGTCGACCACCGCAAGCTCGACGCGCGCGAACTGCAGGAGGCCGAGCCCTACCTCGCGCCGGTGCTCGCCGGCGCGCTGCACTGGACGCAGCCGATCCGCGCGCTCGATCCGCAGGGCCTCGCGCTCGCCTACCTGAAGCGCTTCGAGGCGCTCGGCGGGCGCTTCCTGCAGGGCAACGCGGCGACGCTGGAGGCCGATGGCGCGCTCTGGAGGCTGCGCACCGCCGGTGAGCGCATCGAGGCGGCCGGCGCGGTGGTTGCGCTCGGCCCCTGGTCCGACCTGCTGGCGCGCGCGCTCGGCTACGCGCTGCCGCTGGCGGTGAAGCGCGGCTACCACATGCACTACCGGGCGGCGGGCGCGGCCCGGCTCAACCTGCCGGTGCTGGACGTGGAGCGGGGCTATTTCCTCGGGCCGGTGGCGCGCGGCATCCGGCTCACCACCGGCGCCGAATTCGCCCTGCGCGACGCGATCCGCACGCCGGTGCAGCTCGGCAGGGCGGAACCCATCGCGCGGGACCTGTTCCCGCTGGCGGAGCGGCTGGACAACGAGCCCTGGATGGGCGCGCGCCCCTGCACGCCGGACATGCTGCCGGTGATCGGGCCGGCGCCGAAGCACGCGAACCTGTGGTTCGCCTTCGGCCATGCGCACCACGGGCTCACGCTCGCGGCGGTCACCGGGCGGCTGGTCGCGGAGATGGTGACGGGCGAGGCGCCCTGCGTCGACCCGGCGCCGTATGCGGCGGCGAGGTTCGGCGCATGAAGTGGCAGTTCTGGATCGACCGGGGCGGGACGTTCACGGATGTGGTGGCGCGGCGTCCCGACGGGTCGCTGACGACGCACAAGCTGCTCTCCGAGAACCCCGAGAGATACAAGGACGCCGCCCTTGCGGGCATCCGGCATCTCCTAAGCATCCCCCCTGACTCGCCCATTCCCGGGGATCAGATCGAGGCGGTAAAGATGGGGACCACCGTTGCCACCAATGCGCTGCTCGAGCGTAAAGGCGATCGGACCGTCCTGTTCATCACCCGCGGGTTCAAGGATGCTCTCCGTATCGCATATCAAAATCGTCCAAAAATCTTTGAGCGGCACATCGTCCTCCCGGAGTTGCTGTATGCGGGCGTTGTCGAGGTGCAAGAGCGGATCGGCGCGCGCGGCGAAGTCCACCTGGCGCTGGACGAGGCGCTCGCACGCGCCGATCTCGAAAGGGTATATGGCGAGGGCTTCCGGTCCATTGCCATCGTCTTCATGCATGGGTATCGGTATCCCCAGCATGAAGCTCGCGTCGCAGAATTGGCAACAGCCGTGGGCTTTACCCAGATTTCCGTCTCGCACCAGGTCAGCCCCCTGATGAAGCTGGTCGGGCGGGGAGACACCACCGTCGTCGACGCCTACCTCTCTCCGATCCTGCGGCGCTACGTGGACACCGTCGCGGACGAGCTGCAGGGCGTGCGGCTGCTGTTCATGCAGTCGAACGGCGGCCTCACCGATGCGCGGCGCTTCCAGGGCAAGGATTCCATCCTCTCCGGGCCCGCCGGCGGCATCGTCGGCGCGGTGCGCACCTCCCTGTCCGCGGGTTTCGGCAAGATCATCGGCTTCGACATGGGCGGCACCTCCACCGACGTGTCGCACTATGCGGGGGAGTTCGAGCGCGAGTTCGAGACCCAGGTGGCGGGGGTGCGCATGCGCGCGCCGATGATGAGCATCCACACGGTGGCGGCGGGGGGCGGATCGATCCTGCACTTCGACGGGGCGCGCTATCGCGTGGGGCCGGACTCGGCCGGGGCGAATCCCGGGCCGGCGAGCTACCGGCGCGGCGGGCCGCTCGCGGTGACCGACGCCAACGTGATGCTGGGCAAGGTCCAGCCGGAGTTCTTCCCGCGCGTGTTCGGCAGGGACGGCGCTCAGGCGCTCGACGCCGCGGTAGTGAAGGAGAAATTCGCGGCGCTGGCGCAGACCATCGGCGACGGGCGCAGCCCGGAGCAGGTGGCCGAGGGCTTCGTGCAGATCGCGGTGGGCAACATGGCCAACGCCATCAAGCACATCTCCGTGCAGCGCGGCCACGACGTCACGGAGTACACGCTGTGCTGTTTCGGCGGCGCTGCGGGGCAGCACGCCTGCGCGGTGGCCGACGCCCTCGCCATGACGCGCGTCTTCATCCATCCGTTCGCCGGAGTGCTGTCGGCCTACGGCATGGGGTTGGCCGACCAGGCGGCGCTGAAGGAAAAAGCGGTCGAAGCGAACCTCGGAGAAACGAAGCTGGAGGAGGAACTGGAAGCGCTGGCGAAGTCGGCGAGGGACGAGCTGCTGCGGCAGGGAGTGGAGGAAAAGTCGATCCGGGTGTTGCGCCGCGTCCACCTGAAGTACGAAGGCACCGATACGGCTTTAATCGTCGCCTTTGGCACGCCGGACGAGATGTCGAAGCAGTTCGAGGCCGCCTATCGCAAGCAATTCTCCTTCCTGATGCCTGGCAAAGGCCTCATCGTGGAAGCGATCTCTGTCGAGGCCTTGTCTTCGGGTTTCTCCGATCGACCGGGTTCCGCTTCTGGAACCCGGTCGACCTTGGGGGCCTCCGAGACGTCGGTGCGAATGTTCAGCGGCGGCCGCTGGCATGCGACGCCACTGTTCAAGCGGGAGCGATTGGTTCCGGGGCAGAAGGTCGATGGACCGGCAATCATCGCCGAAGCCAACGCGACGACTGTTGTCGAGCCGGGATGGAGAGCCGAGGTGACGAAGCTCGACCACCTGGTGCTGGACAGGGTGGTGCCGAGAGAAAAGCGCGTCGCGCTGGGCACGCAGGCCGACCCGGTGATGCTCGAAATCTTCAACAACCTCTACATGTCCATCGCGGAGCAGATGGGCCTGCGCCTGCAGAACACCGCCTATTCCGTGAACATCAAGGAACGCCTGGATTTCTCCTGCGCCCTGTTCGACGCCGACGGCAGCCTGATCGCCAACGCGCCGCACATGCCGGTCCACCTCGGTTCGATGGGCGAGTCGATCAAGACGGTGATCCGCGAAAACGCCGGGAAGATGAAGCCGGGCAACGTCTACGTCCTCAACGCCCCCTACAACGGCGGCACGCACCTGCCCGACGTGACCGTCATCACCCCGGTGTTCGACGAACCGGGCCGGGAGATCCTGTTCTACGTCGGCTCCCGCGGCCACCACGCCGACATCGGCGGCATCACCCCCGGCTCGATGCCGCCGGATTCGACGACGGTGGAGGAAGAAGGGGTGCTGATCGACAATTTCCTGCTGGTCGAGGAGGGCCGCCTGCGCGAGAGGGAAACGGCGGCGCTGCTCGGCGCGGGCAGGTACCCGGTGCGCAACGTGCAGCAGAATCTCGCCGACCTGCAGGCGCAGATCGCCGCCAACGAGAAGGGGGTGCAGGCGCTGCGCGAGATGGTGGCGCACTTCGGCCTGGAGGTGGTGCGCGCGTACATGCGCCACGTGCAGGACAACGCCGAGGAGTCGGTGCGCCGCGTGATCGGGGTGCTGCAGGACGGCGTGTTCGAGCTGCCGCTGGACAACGGCGCGCTGATCCGGGTGCGGATCGCCATCGGCGCGGACCGCAGGAGCGCCTGCATCGATTTCGCCGGCAGCTCGGCGCAGCTGCCGAACAATTTCAACGCCCCCGCCGCGGTGAGCATGGCGGCGGTGCTGTACGTGTTCCGCACGCTGGTGGCCGACGAGATCCCGCTCAACGCCGGCTGCCTCAAGCCGCTGGAGGTGCGCATCCCGGAGCGCTCGATGCTGAACCCGCGCTACCCGGCGGCGGTGGTGGCGGGCAATGTCGAGACCTCGCAGTGCGTCACCGACGCCCTGTACGGCGCGCTCGGCGTGATGGCCGCGTCGCAGGGAACGATGAACAATTTCACCTTCGGCAATCAGCGCTACCAGTACTACGAGACCATCGCCGGGGGCTCGGGCGCCGGGCCGGGGTTCGACGGGACCGACGTGGTGCAGACGCACATGACCAATTCGCGCCTCACCGACCCCGAGGTGCTGGAATGGCGCTTTCCTGTCCTGCTTGAAAGCTTCGGCATCCGCCCGGGCTCGGGCGGCGCGGGCCGCCACCGCGGCGGCCATGGGGCGGTGCGGCGCGTACGGTTCCTCGAGCCGATGACCGCGGCGATCCTCTCCAACCACCGGCGGGTGGCGCCGCACGGCATGGCCGGCGGCCAGCCCGGCGCCCCGGGGCATAACCATGTTTTACGCGCCGACGGCAGCCGCGTGGCGCTCGGGCCGACCGACCGCATCGAGATGCGGGCCGGCGACGTTTTCATCGTCGAGACCCCCGGCGGCGGCGGCTACGGCGTTTGAGGGTGCTTATCCGCGCGTCTGCTTATAGAATACGGCGCTGCTTCGGCACTCCAATGGCATGAATCCGACCGCGATCTACTCGAAGACTGGCAAGGGAGTGCAGGAAGCCTCCGGCAAGACCAGCCAGCTGTCGCGCGGCGACCGCGCCATCCTGTCGGCGATCGACGGCAAGATCACGCTGAAGGACCTGGGCGCCAAGTTCGACCGCCCGGCGGACGACAAATTCTTCGCGCTGATCCAGAAGCTGGACAACGACGGCTTCATCCGCGAGGTGTCCCCGGGCACGGTGCAGCGCGGCGCCGCCAATGCGCCCAAGGCGCCGGCGGGCAAGGCGCCGGGCGGCGGCGGGGGCGGCGGCGAGGAGCTCGATTTCACGCAGATCTTCAGCGCGCCGCCGAAGATGGAAAAGCCGCCGGCCCCCGCGGCCCCGACTTCCAAGGACCCGATGGTCGCGGCGCGGGAGGCGGCCGAAGCGCGGGCGCGCGCCGAGCGCGAGGCGAAAGCCAGGGCGGAAGCCGCGGCCAAGGCCATGGCCGACGCCGCGCAGAAGGAGCGCCTGGAGGCGGAAGCGCGTGCCAAGGCGGCGCGCGAGGCCACCATGGCGGCGGCCGCCGAAGGCAAGACGCGCGCCGAGATGGAAGCGCGCGCCGCCGCCGAGGCGCGGGCCAAGGCGGAGGCCGAGCGCAAGGCGAAGGAGCGCGCCGAGCAGGAGGCGCGCGATGCCAAGGAGCGCGCGGCGCGCGAGCTGCGCGAGAAGGCCGAGGCGGCCGAGCGCTCGCGCTTCGAGGCGGCCGAGCGCGCGCGGCGCGAGGCCGAGGAGCTGCGGCGCAAGGTCGAGGAGGAGCGCCGGGCGCGCGAGGAGGCCGAACGGCGGGCGCGCGAGGAAGCCGAGCGCACCAAGCGCGAGGCCGAGGAACGCGCGCGCCGCGAAGCCGAGGAGAAGCGCGCGCGCCAGGAAGCCGACGAGCTGCGCAAGAAGCTGGAGGAGGAGCGGCGGGCGCGCGAGGAAGCCGAGAAGAAGGCGCAGGAGGAGCGCGACAAGCGCGAGCAGGAGCGCCTGGCCGAGCTGAAGGCGCGCGAGGAGCAGGAGCGCCGCGAGGAAGCCGAGAACCAGCGCCAGATCCGCCTGGCGCGCGAGGCCGAGGACAAGAAGCGCCGCGACGCCGACGCGAGGAAAAGGAAGGAGCAGGAGGCCAAGCGCTGGGAGCAGGAGGAGGCGCGGCGCAAGTCCGACGACGCCTACCGCCAGCGCGCCGAGCAGGAGGACAAGGAACGCGCCGAGCAGGAGGCGCTGGAGGCCGCGGAGCGCGCCGTGGCGGAGAAGAAGGCCGCCGAGGCCGCCGACGCGCTCTCCGGTTCGCTGCTCGCCGACCTGGATTCGTTCTCCTCGCGCCAGGACGAGGAGGCGAAGGAGAAGGAGGAGGCCGAGCGCAAGGCGCGCGCCGACGCGGAACAGCGCGCGCGCCGGGAGGCCGAGCAGCGCGAGCGCGAGGAAGCCGAGCGCAAGCTGCGCCAGGAAGAGGAGCGCCGGGCGAAGGAGGAGGCCGAGCGCCGGGAGAAGGAGGAGGCGGAGCGCCAGTCGCGCGAGGCCGAGGAGAAGAAGAAGGAGGAGGCCGAAAGGAAGAAAAAGGAGCGCGAGGAGAAGGCGCGCAAGCAGTCCTCCGGCGGCGGCATGCCGGCCTCCGGCGACGACCTCGCCGGCGACGAAGTGGCCGACGACGAGCGCAGGCTCACGCCCGAGGCGCGCAAGGCGCTGCGCGACCGCCAGCGCGAGGTGGCGCGCGCGCGCGGCAGGGGCGACGATGTCTCGAGCAAGGCCGCGGCGGCCTACAAGCGCAAGCAGCCGGTGAGCTGGGGCAAGCCCGCGGCGGCGGCGTTGTTCTTCCTGCTGCTGGGCGGGGTCGGCGTGGTGAACTTCATGCCGCTGTCGACGGTCGAGTACGAGAAACTGGCGAGCGACGCGGTGGGCGTGCCGGTGAAGATCGGCGCGGCGCGCATGTACGCGCTCGCCGGCGTGCAGATGCGCTTCGAGCGCGTCAGCATCGGCGACGCAGTGACCATCGCCGCGGTGCGCGCCGTCCCGGAGCTTGCCACCCTGACCGGCGAGGACAAGGTGTTCAGCCGGCTGGAGCTCGACGGCGTGGCGCTGCGGCAGGACGCGCTCGGCGAGATCCTGCAGGGCGGCATGAAGGGCAAGCGCCTGCGGGTCGCGCGCGTGGTGGCCAAGGACGTGAAGCTCGACGGGCCGCTCGCACTGCCGGCCGTGGACGTCGACGCCAGCATCGCCGCGGACGGCAGGATCGGCTCGGTGAAGCTCTCGGGCGATCGCGTCAGCGGCCTGCTCACGCCCAAGGGCGAGGAAATCGGGTTCGACGTCACCCTGGGCAATTTCAGCCTGCCCTTCCTCGGCGGCAAGCTGCTGGTCGCCGACTTCGGCATGAAGGGAGCGGCCAACCGCCTGGGCATGGCGGTGAACGAGCTCAACGGCCGCCTGTACAACGGCACCCTGGTGGGCAATGCGCGCATCCTGTGGGGCAAGCAGTGGAGCGTGCAGGGCCAGCTCGAGGGCCGCAGCATGAACGCGGCGGTGTTCGCGCCGCAGCTGGTGTCCGAGGGCCGCCTCGACGGCAAGGCGCGCTACGCGATGGGCGGGACGGACCCGGCCAAGCTCTACGAGTCGGCGCGCCTGGAGGGCAATTTCACCGTCGCCAAGGGAGCGCTCGGCAGCTTCGACCTGGCGCGCGCGCTGCAATCCACCAGCGCGCAGGCGAGCGGGCGCACGCCGTTCACCGAGCTGGAGGGCAAGGCGGCGCTGGCCGGCGGCGTGGTCTCGCTGCGCGAGATGACGCTGAGCTCGGGACTGCTCAAGGCGACCGGGTCGCTGGACGTCGACCCGAAGGGTGCGCTGGCGGGGCGCATCAACGCCGAGTTGCGCACGCTGCGGGGCACGCTCTACATCGGCGGCAGCCTGACCGACCCGCAGCTGAGGCGCTGATGCTGCTTCAGTTCCGCGGCGCGCGCGCGCTGTCGGATTTCAGGCTCGCCAAGCTCCTCCCGCAACTGCAAGCCGCCCAAGCGGGCATCCGCGGCCTGGCGGCCGAATACCGCCATTTCGTCGAGGCCGAGGCGCCGCTCGAGGCTGCCGAGGAGCGTCTCCTCGCACGGCTGCTCGAGTACGGCGCGGCTCCCGGCGCCGCGCCCGCGGGCGAACTGTACCTGGTGGTGCCGCGCATCGGCACCATCTCGCCCTGGTCGTCCAAGGCCACTGACATCGCGCGCAACTGCGGCCTGGCGAAGCTGCGGCGCATCGAGCGCGGCACGGCGTACTACGTGGCGGGCGGAAAGCGCAGCGACGCAGTGGCGGCGCTGCTGCACGACCGCATGACCGAACAGGTGCTCGACTCGTTCGACGGCGCGGCGCCGCTGTTCCGCCGCGTGGCGCCGCGGCTGCTCGCGCGCGTGCCGTTGGCGGCGCTGGAGGAGGCCAACCTCCTCCTCGGCCTGGCCCTGTCGGAGGAAGAGATCGACTACCTGCGCCGCGCCTACGCGGCGATGCGCCGCGACCCGACCGACGCCGAGCTCACCATGTTCGCGCAGGCGAACTCCGAGCATTGCCGGCACAAGATCTTCAACGCCGACTGGATCGTCGACGGCGAGCGGCGACCGCAGTCGCTGTTCGCCATGATCAAGCACACGCACGCGGCGCATCCGCGCGGCACGGTGCTCGCGTATTCGGACAACGCCGCGATCATGGAGGGGCGCGTGGCGCGCCGCTTCTACGCCGGCGCGGACCGGGTGTACCTGCCGCGCGCGGAGCGCACGCACACGGTCATGAAGGTCGAGACGCACAACCACCCGACCGCGATCGCGCCCTTTCCGGGCGCGGCGACCGGGGCAGGCGGGGAGATCCGCGACGAGGGCTCGACCGGGCGCGGGGCGAAGCCCAAGGCGGGGCTGGTGGGCTACTCGGTGTCGAACCTGAGGATCCCGGGCGCGGTGCGGCCCTGGGAAGACGATTTCGGCAAGCCGGGGCGCATCGTCTCGGCGCTGGCGATCATGCTGGAGGGGCCGATCGGAGCAGCGGCGTTCAACAACGAGTTCGGGCGGCCCAACCTGGCGGGATATTTCAGGACGTTCGAGGCCGGGGTGGGCGGGGTGCGGCGCGGCTACCACAAGCCGATCATGCTCGCCGGGGGCGTGGGCAACATCGCGGCGCGGGATGCGGCCAAGGCGGCGCTGCCCGAGGGGTCCTTGCTCGTCCAGCTCGGCGGTCCGGGGATGCTGATCGGCATGGGCGGCGGCGCGGCGTCGTCGCTGGGCGCCGGGTCGAACACCGAGGACCTGGATTTCGATTCGGTGCAGCGGGGCAATGCCGAGATCCAGCGGCGCGCGCAGGAGGTGATCGACCGCTGCTGCGCGCTGGGGGACGCGAACCCCATCCTTTCCATTCACGACGTGGGGGCGGGCGGCCTGTCGAACGCGCTGCCGGAGATCGCGCACGGGGCGGGGCGCGGGGCGAATCTGGACCTGCGCGCGGCGCCGTCGGAGGATTCGGGGATGTCGCCGCGCGAGATCTGGTGCAACGAGGCCCAGGAGCGCTACGTGCTGGCGATCGCGCCGGCGTCGCTGGACGGGTTCCGCGCGCTGTGCGAGCGCGAGCGCTGCCCGTTCGCGGTGCTGGGGACGGCGACGGCCGACGGCCGGCTGGTGGTGAAGGATCCGCAATTGCGCGACACGCCGGTGGACGTGGAGCTGCAGGTGATCCTCGGCAAGCCGCCGAAGATGCTGCGCGACGTGAGGCACCTGGCGCGCGCCGGCGATGCCTTCCCGCTGGATGGCGTCGAGCTGAAGGAAGCCGCCTACCGCGTGCTGCGCCACCCGGCGGTGGCGGACAAGACCTTCCTCATCGCGATCGGCGACCGGACGGTCGGCGGGCTGTGCTCGCGCGATCCCTTCGTGGGGCCCTGGCAGGTGCCGGTGGCCGACTGCGCCGTCACGCTGATCGATTTCGAGAATGTGTCGGGCGAGGCCTTCGCCATCGGCGAGCGCACGCCGTTGGCCGCCGTCGATGCGCCGGCGTCCGGACGCATGGCGGTGGGCGAGGCGCTGACCAACATCGCCGCGGCGCGCATTGCGTCGCTGGAGCGGGTGAAGCTCTCGGCCAACTGGATGGCGGCGGCCGGCTACCCGGGGGAGGACGCGGCGCTCTACGACACGGTTGAGGCTGTGGCCATCGACCTCTGCCCCAAGCTCGGGATCTCCATCCCGGTGGGCAAGGATTCGCTCTCCATGCGCACCGCTTGGGAGGGAAAGGAGGTGGTGGCGCCCCTGTCGCTCATCGTCTCCGCGTTCGCGCCGGTGGAGGATGCGCGCGGCACGCTGACGCCGAGGCTGCGCACCGATGCGGGCGAAACCGAGCTCGTCCTCGTCGACCTGGGGCAGGGCAGGAACCGCCTGGGCGGGTCGATCCTCGCGCAGGTGCACTCCAGATTCGGCACCGAAGTGCCGGACCTGGACGAGCCGAAGCTCCTGAAGGGATTCTTTGCCGCCATCCAGAAGCTCGCGCAGGACAATCTCGCCATCGCCTACCACGATCGCTCGGACGGGGGGCTGTTCGCCACGGTGTGCGAGATGGCCTTCGCCGGGCATTGCGGCGTCACCCTGAACCTGGACGCGGTCGCGTTCGACGCCCTGACCGAGGACGTGGACGGATTCCGCAAGAACGCCGAGGAACAGCTGCACGGCCGCGTGCGCGACCAGATCCTGAAATGCCTGTTCGCGGAAGAGCTGGGCGCCGTCCTCCAGATAAAGGCGGAGGACCGCGCCAAGGTCATGGACGCCTTGCGTGCGGCGGGGTTGGGCGCGGTGTCGCACATCATCGGCACCATCAACGACCGGGACGAAATCCGCTTCACCCGCAGCGCGAAGCCGGTGTTCGCCGAGAAGCGCGTCGACCTGCAGCGCGCCTGGTCGGAAACCACCTGGCTCATGCAGAAGCTGCGCGACAACCCGGACTGCGCGCAGGAGGAGTACGACCGGATCCTGGATGTGTCCGACCCGGGCCTCTCAGTCCAGCTCACTTTTGATCCGCAGGAAGTGTTCGTCAACACTGGTGCGCGGCCGCGCATCGCCATCCTGCGCGAGCAGGGCGTCAACGGGCAGGTCGAGATGGGCGCCGCGTTCCACCGCGCCGGGTTCGAGGCGGTGGACGTGCACATGTCCGACCTCATCGCGGGCCGCGTGTCCCTCGCCACGTTCAAGGGCTATGCCGCCTGCGGCGGTTTTTCCTACGGCGACGTGCTGGGAGGCGGGCAGGGCTGGGCCAAGTCGATCCTGTTCAACGCCAGGGCGCGCAAGGAGTTCGAAGCCTTCTTCGCCCGCACCGACACCTTCGCCCTCGGGATCTGCAACGGCTGCCAGATGATGTCCGCACTAAAAGAGCTGGTGCCAGGGGCTCAGCACTGGCCCTCCTTCGAGCGCAACCGCTCCGAGCAGTTCGAGGCGCGCATGGTGATGGTGGAGATCGTGGACAGCCCCTCCATCGTCTTCAAGGGTATGGCTGGCAGTCGCTTTCCGGGCGTTACCGCCCATGGCGAAGGCCGCGCGCAGTTTGCTTCGCCCGCCGACCGCCAGAAAGCAATCATTGCCGCGCGGTTCGTGGATAACCGCGGGCAGGCGACCGAAACCTATCCGCTGAACCCCAACGGCTCGCCCGGCGGGATCACCGGCCTCACCACCGCCGACGGGCGGTTCACGATCCTGATGGAACACCCTGAGCGGCTGTTCAGGACGGTGCAGATGTCCTGGGCGCCGGACGCGGCGGGGGAGGATTCGCCCTGGATGAGGATGTTCAGGAATGCGCGGGGGTGGGTGTGCTGAAGACCCACATCCTGGACGATCTCTACCGTCACTCGAGCAACGTGGCGCACGGCGTGGAGGTTCCCGCCGGAGCGCGGATGCTGTTCACCAACGGGCAAGTCGGCACCAAGCCCGATGGAACGACCCCGAACTCAACCGCAGATCAGGCCGAAGTCGTTTTCTCGCGCTTGAAATCAGTCCTGGCCGCGGCGAAAATGAGCCTCTCCGACATCGTCCGCCTTACCGTGTTCCTCACCGACCAGGGAGACGTGCGCACTTTCGTCCAGGCCCGCGACCGGGTCATGGGCGAACACAAGCCCGGTGCGATAATCCTGGTCGTCAAAGGGCTGGCGCGACCGGAACTGAAGATCGAGATCGAGGCGATCGCCGCAAAAATCGACTGAAGACACCGAGGTGCCATGAACCCGACTCGCCGGATTGTCTTGCTTGCTCTTCTCGCAATCAGCAGCGGCCTGCACGCGCAGGCCCCCACCGATGGCTTCCTGTGCTGCAACATGCGCACCGACGGCGCGTGGATCTCCGACTCGAACTACCAGGAGAGCGGCAAGCGCATCATCCCCTTCGGCACGCCGGTAAAGTACAAGGGGCTCGGCCGGAACCGGGTCCACGTCGAAATCGAGGGCAAGAGCCAGGCGATCGGCAACGACTACAGCCGCGACATCCCGCTGGAGGCATTCGCGCGCCGGTACATCGTGAGCGAGGATCCCAAGGCAAAGGTGTCCCGGGCGTCGCCGAAGATCCGCGGCGCGATTGAAACGGCCCGCGTCACCAGGGGCATGACCAAGGAGCAGGTCCTCACGGCGCTCGGCTACCCGATCAGCAGCGAGAATCCGAATCTGGACGTGCCGCGCTGGAAGTACTGGCTGTGGAGCTTCTCGCCGTTCGTGGTCCACTTCGACAACGCCGGCCGCGTCTCGCGCGTCGAGACCGACGACGATACCAAGGACAAGGTCTTCGTCGAGTAAGGCCCGCCCCTCAGCCCGCCGGCGGCGCGGCGCAGACCTCCTCGTAGCCGTAGCGCCGCTTGACCGCCGCGTTGTACTCGAACACGTCCAGCGTCCTTTCATAGGCCTTCTTCGTGATCTTCACGTGCGGCGTCCAGCAGCCCAGCTTCTGGTAGGTCGCGATGCATTCCGCCAGCACCTTCCCCTCGATGTCCGGAAAGTAAGGCGCCTCCGCCAGCGCGATTTCCGCCGCCGGCGTCTTGTTCATGTAGAGCCGCGTCTTGCGGTAGGCGCGCATGAACGCCTTCGCCATGTCGGTCGCGAGCCACTCCCGCGTCGCGGCCAGGCTGGAAAACCCGCAAGGCCCGATCAGCGGCCCGACCTGGGCCACGATGTGGCCGAGGCCGTCGGCCTGGATCTGCTGGGGGTAGGGACCCTGCTGATGGACGTACTGGCCCTGGCCGGTGCGGAAGGCCTTGTTGATGTCCCCGGGGCCGCCGGGGGTGATGAGCTTGATTTTCGAGTAGTCGATTCCCGCCTTGTGGCAGGCGTACTTGAACATGGCGTGCGGCTGTCCGCCCTTGAAGGTGACCAGTTCGGCGCCTTCGAGTTTTTTCCAGGTGAAGGAGGGATCGGGATTTCGGCCGGTGAGGAAGAAGCCGTCCATCTCATTGACCTGGGCGAAATGAACCGCAGGGGGCGCATGTCCGGCATCCAATGAGGTGAAGCTCTGCGAAAGCGCGGACTGGACGACGTGGGCCGACCCGTTTTGCAGCGCCGCGATCGCCGAGACCCCCGGCGGGGAGATGGACCACTCCGGCTCCAGGCCTTCGGCCTTGAGGAAGCCGCCGGACATGGCGGAAATGAGCGGGGAGTAGAAGGCGGAGAACAGGGTGAACTGGATGCGGATCTGGGCCACGACGCTTTGCTCCTTCCGTGCCGGCATGCGATTCTAAAGGCCAGTCCCGTGACGATCGTCCCCGTAACCAGCGAGGTTCACAGAAGCAGCGCCCGCGGGCTCATTTCGGAATACCTGCATGGGATCGCCGAAGGGGCGCAGCGGGAGTATGGACTGACGTTCGACGTGGAGGCGATGATTCTGTCGGACCTCGCGGACCGGCAGAAATTCCACCCGCCGCACGGCCGCTTCTACCTGGTGCAGGACAAAGAGACATTTGTCGGGGTCGGCTGCCTGAAGCGCCTGGACCCGCAGACCGGGGAAATCCAGCGCATGTACGTGCGCCCGGAAACCCGGGGGCAGGGTGCGGGTCGCCTCATCGTCGAGCGGCTGATCGCGGACGCGCGCGCGATCGGCTACCGCAAGCTGCGCCTGGAGAGCCTGAAGTTCCTCGCCGCCGCCCATGCGCTCTACCGCTCGGCGGGCTTCGTCGAGATCGACGCCTACGCGGGAAACAGCATGGAGAAGTACCGGGCGCCGGAGGCGGCCGAGGCCTACCGCTCCAGCGTGGTGTTCATGGAGATGAGTCTGTAAGATCTTCCGCGTTCACTCATCCAACGGACCAGAAGGGATCGCACCATGGGCAGATCGACCAACAGGAACCGCCGCAACCGCATGCGCAAGCAGAAGATCAAGAAGATGCTGGGCAGGCAGGCAAAGCAGCAGAAGAAGGAAGCCAAGGCGGCCTGAGGCCTGGTACGGTGATCTTCCTCCGCGACATTCGCTACGTCCGCCTCGGCAGCTGCGACCTGGACCAGTCGGCCAGGTTCGCGCGCGACATCCTCGGCCTCGAACCGGCCGGCAGCGAGGCGAACGCGCGCTACTTCAGGAGCGACTCGCGCGACCACACGCTCGTCTACCTGAAGGGCGATCCGCAGGAGCACGCCACGGCCTTCGAGCTGGAATCGAAGGAAGCGCTGGACGCGGCCGCCGAAGCGCTGGAAGGCATGAAGCGCGATGTGACATGGGGAACGAAGGACGGCTGCGCGCAGCGGCGAGTGGAGA
>Ga0209382_10003300_pt1 | contig 22486 bp, 20 predicted proteins | sample SoiMetdeltSBSDD5_FD_187599 | JGI IMG/M metagenome (GOLD analysis project Ga0209382, IMG submission 187599) | Bulk soil microbial communities from a Populus tree surrounding site in Tennessee, USA - Soil MetaG P. deltoides SBSDD5 (SPAdes) (version 2) | ecosystem: Environmental > Terrestrial >...
ATATGCCGACGCCGATCCGGCTGAAGCTGAACCTCGACGTCATTCCGCAACGCGTCGCGGCGATGATTGCCGGACTCGAGCACTGGCGCAGCGGCGAAGTGCTGCAGGTGCAGGACGGCCACGCGCTGGTTCGGGTCGCAGGCAAGACGATCGACATCTTCGTCGCCGAACGCGTTTGACGACGTTACTCATGGGTAACTTGCGCGCGCCCGTCCAGCTCCCGTGACTGCGGAGGTCGAATCGAATAGGCCGTCGTTCTGCGCGCCATCTCCGAATTCAACATTCCCTGCGCCTGCAGCTTCGCCGCCTTCAAGGACGCCGAGAGCTCGCCGTCCACGAGCTGTGCGCCTTGCCGCTCCAAATCCTCGATGACACCGAGTGCCTGCTGTACCAGCTCGACGGGCTGTCTGCGAGAGGTTTCGTCGGTCAGCTCGACGAGTACTTCGGGCAGCTCCCGTCTGGAGAGCAGCGAGCGCTGGTTCGTTGTGCGGAGTTGCTCGAGCGCATTGGCTGAACCGTCTCGCAGCGCTTTGCATCGAGTCAGCATTTCAAGTTGAATGGCGAGGAGCTCCTCCTGTTCGTCGGTCAAGTCGTGCGCAATGTTGGCCGAACCGAGTGAGCTCATGGCCGCATCGTGCAAAGCTGGGCGTGACTGCATCGGCGGCGCGACCTGTGCATCGGCATCCTGCACCAGGGCGATTGCGCCGAGCACAGCCCCCCGGGCAAACTCGAAACGAGGACTCTCGTAGCGCTTCGCATACTCATCGATCACCGCGTCCGCCACATAGAGATTGGCGAGTTGTCTGACGTGGCCTGCCCGGGCGAGCGATACCAATTCTGCAGCTTTGTTGCTCGAGAACAGCGGCAGCCGCAGCTCCCCCTGCGCCGACAGACCGAGATCCGAGTCACGAAAGCACTCACTCTCCGCAACGGCCGTCAACCACTGCCGATAATCGGAAGTCAGATGCCAGCTGAGATCCGCAAGCAACGGAGTTGCAAGCTGTGAAGCAGTGCGCGATGTGTCGGGAGGACGCGATTTGTCGGGACGACATGAGTACGGCCTGTTGGCCTGGACGAGGGAACCCTCGACCCACACATGCAATTGCCGCTCTGGCAACCTGCCTCGAGGCAGTGCATTCAGCGACACCTGGCGACGCGCATGACGATCCGCCGCTTGTAGCTCACTCAATGCAGGCGTCGCCGAGTCGCGCTCACGTGGCTGGGGTAAGCCCTTCTCTTGAATTCGAGTGCGATCACCTGCCAGTTCGGAGAATTGCGTGTCGTAGATGGCCAGGAACCATTTGTCCTCGAAAACCTTGGCGATGTCCCACAAATCCACCAACTCGGTCCAGGGTCGCTGGTTGCATTCGGCCGGAACTTCTTCCTCGGCCTCTTCGAAGGGATCCTCTGCGTAGCAGGGTTCGGCGCCTGCCATGGCCAGGTAGCGACGTCCGGCGTATTGTGCTCCTCGGCCGCTGTAGATCATTACCAGTAAGTCATCCTTTCCCAGACTCTGCGCTTCAGCCGCGAGATCGCTCAGGAAGGTACTCGCAGACTGCGGAGATCGTGGCTCACGGCGCACAACTGCCGCGCTTCCCTGTAATGCTTCGCCCACGACCTTCGTGTACTGCGACAGATCGCTGAGTACCGTCTTGGGCAGATCGTATGCCTGCGGGTTGGCGTAGTCCGCGATGCCCACAGGCATCAATACGACCTTCCGCTGATCGCGACGCAAGTTGGCGTCCCTCCTCTCCTGTGCCCGGCTGGCGATCACACCGAGCATTGCCCGAGCTGTCTTGGCTGCCTGCGAATTGGGCACGTCATTGGCATTAGCCGAATTCAATGAGCTCGCCAGCGATGCATAAAGGGTATCCGCCACATCGAGCTGACCGGCCAGATCCGCCTCGGCGGCCGTGCTCAGACTGTCGAAAGGATCGTCAACGCGCCGTTCGGCGGCGTCGGACCTCAAGCCAAACTTGCCCAGACTCTTCTCTTCACAGACGCGCTCGGGCTCGAGCACACACCCCGCTGCGACATGGAGAGCGAACCGCGATAGCGGCTCCAAGGTGTTACGGGCCAGATCTGTATAGCGCTTCCCTGTTGGCAACCACGCCGGAGTTCCGACGACGAACTCCGTTCGGCCACGCAGTAGCATTCGGAAACTCTCAGCTTCGCTGGATGAGCGATATTCTTCCAATCGTTCTACGCCACCGGCGAACGCCATAGCGATCTCTGCGGACGTTCCTGGGAACGTCAGGCCGTTCTTTTCTCGGGCGGCGAGCAGCAGCGAGATGTTCTCGCGCATTGGGTGCTCGGCCAGCACTCCGCCAAACGACGCCAGGTGAAACACTGTGATCGGTCCTTGCCAGTGAGCTGCGATCTTGGCGATGTCTGCCGCGCCAAAAGGCTTGAGATCGTTGTCGACCCGCAAACTGTTGCCGCTGTACACGATCAACAGCCGAGGCCACGAGGCGCCGTCCGGCCCTTGGGCTAACGCCCACTCGGCGATCGCTTCCGCGGCTGCAGCTCCCAGGGTCCCTTCGTCGTCGGCATCGCTGGAACGAGGAAGATTGAAGGGGATGACCTTCGTGCCGCGGTTGGCCGGGAACTTGTTGAACAACTCTTCCCATGGCCGCGTTCGCTCCCTGAGCGCCGAGGGTTGATTCTGTTGCAGGATCAGGGCGTAGTGAGCAGCTCCTTCCTGCAGGGTGTCGTGCAACACTTTGGGTGTTGCCGGGCCTTGCAGCTTGGAGTCGCTGAGCAGACGCTCCAGCGTCGACCTTGCTTCAGGCTCACGGGCCCGCACTGCGCCGTCTTCTCGAACGCTCGCCGGGTCGATGCTCGGGCTGCGCCCTTGCAAGAGATCGATCTGTGCCAGGCGCAACTGCGCAGAGTCTCGAAGATCGGGCGCACGAACACTCACACGCCCGAAATGCGACGACGCGACATCCAGAAGTGCCGTCCGATGCCGTCGCACCTGCTTGTCCGCGCTCGATGGATCGAGCGATTGAGCTGCGGCGAGCAACGCAGTACCGATCGCATACTCCGCTTCTCCTTCGAACTGCAGCGTCTTGCCGAGAACGATGTTGCCTGCAAAATTGTGGTTTCTCGGCAGAGTCCCCAGTTTCTTTTCAACGTAATCGATCAACGACTCCGTCGTGATCACACTGTCGCGAGCTGCCAGGCCGCTGAGTCCGTCGAGGAGATGCTGAGCGAAGACGCTCTTCTGCATCACCGGATCCTCGAACGTCTCCCGCCCGGGCTGCGTCGCCGGAATGATGGCGAGCTGCTTGAGACCGAACTGCTCATCCCGCCAATACTGCTTGGCGCGCTCAACGACTTCCCGCGGGTCCTCCATTGCCACGACGCCGGCGGCGTTCCCGGCGTTGCACATGTTGACCAGCATCGTGACCGACACGTTCTGCAGCGGGCGCTCGAGCTCTGCGGCCAACGTGGCGACGATTTCCTCGAAAGTGACATAGCGAGTCTTGCCGGCAGAATTGTAGTTGCTCGGGAGATAACGCAGCTTGCCCTTGCCACCGAGCGTGCCGTGCCCACCCAGATAGACGATGACTTTGTCGTTGTCCCTGATGCGAGTGACGAACTTCTGCAGAGCTTCGCGCAGCTCGTCGGCACTCACGTTGGTCCCGGCGGCGTCGTCCGCAACGAGCAAGGTGCTTGCGTTCTGATCTATCTTCGCCAGGACACTCAGTCGATCGTAGATGGCTCGCGCGTCGTCGGCAGCGAACTGGAGTTTGTTGAGTTCCGGGTCGTCGTAGCGTTCGATTCCCACGACGAACGCCAGCGTGCGCGAGGCAGGCTCGGCGTGTGCTGGATGTGTGACGAGTAGCGCACCAAGCAGGCCTGCTGTCAGCCACAGAGTTGCAGATTTCATTATTCCACCCGGATCATGTCGATCAGATCGCGCGTCCGCTCGTCCTTCTCGATGTCCTGCAGCACCGCACCCACCGGCAGCACGCGCTCGTGCTCCTTCCAGTTGGCAGTTCGCCTGAATCCTGTGTCGGGCGAGCCGGCAACCAGGATCCCCACCACACACTGTCTTCTCTCCCGTTCATAGACTGGCCCACCGGAATTCCCACGGAACGTGTCGGACACGATCCCCATGCGCGGCTCGCCACCATCTTCCACGTGGCGCAGGAAACGCCACGGGAGCCCCTCGAGAGTCTGCGCTACGTAGCTGGTGTCGAATTGCTCCATGAATTGGCGGCGCTCGGCTTCCTGGTACGAAGCTATGGCAAGCAGATCCGCGTGGATGTCCAGGCGAAGTTTGTAGAACTCCGAACCGTCCAGAATGCGATACGGCAGATAGACGCGCGCGCTGTCGTGAACAGTCATCGGCCTGCCTTCCGGAAACCCCATGACGTAAACGGGTTCGCCCTTATGAAGCGGCGTGCGCCTGAGACATTCAGGTGCGGCCGGATTGCCGCTCGCATCCTTGCGTGGCCTCGTCAAACGCACGACGACATAGTCCAGCAGGTTGGGGCTGAAGCTGCCGCTCAGGATGTCTGGCAACCGCTCGGGCCTCGGCGCAGCCAGTCCCGCTATGGGAATCCGTTCGACCGCGTCCGGCTCGCTATCATCCGGGCCGGACACATAGCCGAACCACGCTTCCAGCTCATTGGGCGGAGACGAAAACGGAACAGCGAAGCAGTGTCCGGCCGTCAACACGAGATCGCTCGCGATGAGCACGGCGCTGCATCGCGGCCGCGATGCGCCCGGCGCACCTATGGCGACAACCGCGGGAGACTGTCGGAAGATCCTGTCATAGCGCCACGGTGCGTAGTTGTCAGGGTCGCCATAGATTGCTTTGCTCTCATCGCTCTCGCTGTACGTGCGAACGAGCTGCCCCCGCAATCTCGACCATTCGCGCGCCAGTTCCTCGATCTCTCCGGCCGCTGCATTGTTGCGAACGAGCGTGCTGTAAGTCACAACGATGTCTGCGATTCCCTGTCGCGTGTCCGTCTCGATGCGCGTAGGGCCCTGGAAACTGCGCGTGGCCACATTCATTGCACCGGGCTTTACTGCTTCATCGAGTGCCGTCCTTAGGCGCCTCGTAGCTAACTGAACTTGAGCAAAGCGCAGCTGAGCGCTGCTTGCAGTGTCGAGCGCATAGCTCGACACGCTCACGGTGCGATCCTCCTGAACCTGGCCGCGCACCTTCAGCAGTGGCCCGACAGCGAGCGTACCGATGGCCTCGGGATTCGCGACCTGGAATTCGGGCAAGTCGACTCGATCGGGCACGAACACATAGCTGCCGCGCGGCCTCTCTACGAAATGTCCATCGAGCGTTCCGTGCTCGAGGGCACGATGCAGTTGCTGCTGGCGGTCGCTTTGCATCTGCTCGAGCGTGGTTGCGGCGAGACTCGAATGTGTTCCGATGCCGAGCGCGCAGCCGACGGCGAGTGTTGCTACAGTGAATGCGCGGCGAATGTGCAGCATACGTTCCAGGTCCGTAGCGCAGTCAGTTGTCCTTCTGTGTCGTCGCAATCCAGTCTGCGAAGTTCGCGACGCGCGTGTATACGCCAAAGAGGTCCTTGCGCGCGCAGCCGATTCCCCAGCTCACAATGCCGAGTTGCACAAAGCGCATTGCATCGAGTGGGGCACCAATGAACCCGCCACTATCGCCCTGGCAGCTGTCCTTGCCACCCTCGTCTGTGCCGGCGCACCACATGTTCTGAGTCACTTCAGCGCGAGGCACGGCTGCCTGATAGTTTTCCGCGCACAGCTTCCGCGGCTGGACGTCGATCGTGACCTCCATCAGCTCCGCGGAACCAGCTCCATCTTCTTGCAGGGCGCCCCAGCCGATAACCGTAACCGACTTGCCGTCTGCTCCATGGGCAGATTCGAGCTCCTTCGTTGCGACAATGGCCAATTGGGTTTCCTTTGGCGCCGGCGTCGTCAGCTGCAGCAGGGCCAGGTCGAAGTCATGGGTGCCAGCGTCGTACTTCGGATGAGAGAAGATTCGCTGCACGGGAATTCGCGCGCCTTCCAGAATCTTGCCCTGCTTGCTGCCCAGCAGATTGGCTCCCACGACGACGTCGACTTCGGAACCTTGCGTGTCCGGCACGCAATGCGCGGCGGTCAGCACCCACCGTCGACTGATGAGCGACCCGCCGCAGAATTGACCGTTGTATTCATTGCCGACTTTGATCCCGGACCAGATCAGAGCAACCTGAAAGGGATATCGGCCGGGGTCGGCGGGGTTGCCGCCGACGATCTTCTCCGTGGTTTGCTCGTTGGGCTGGGACTTGTGGATGACACGATCAACGGGTCGTTCAGACGACGCGTGGGTCACCGCGGCGAGCAAACCCAACACAGCAACGGCGACCCGGCCCTGAGTGCGGAGCGCACACGAGTTCATGTTCCTTCCTCATGTTGTTGTTATGTGACTTCCCTCCACTCTGTCGCGAGTCCGTCGGTCCATCTCACCGCCGCGAGCGATTATCGATACAAATCCGTGCTCACATACCTGAGCCCGGAATCGATCATGATCGTTGCTACGGTTGCCTCCGGCCCGAGCTTCTCCGCGACGCGTAGCGCTGCAATCACATTCAGTCCCGACGATGTGCCGGCAAAGATGCCTTCCTCGCGGGCGAGTCGACGGCACATGCTCATCGCCTCTTCGGTCGTGGCCGATTGAACTTCATCGACGTCGTCGGCACGCCACTGCGGCGGCACGAATCCAAGGCCGATGCCCTCGATCCTATGCGAGCCCTTCGGTCCGCCGGATAGCACCCGCGTTTCGGCGGGCTCCGTGGCAACGACATGGAGCTTGGGATTGTGCCCGCGCAAGATCTTCATCACGCCATTCAGTGAGTGCGCTGAGCCCACCGCCTGGACGAATGCATCGACTTTGCCGGCCGTTTGTTCCCAGATTTCTTCGCCCATCGAGTGGTAGCCGGCAGCCGCATCGGGATTGTTGAGCTGGTCGAACCACCAGTGCCCTGGCTCGCTGCTGAGCTTGCGAGCGGCATCGATCATCGCCTTGATGAGCTCGGCAGTGATTCGTCGGTTGTCGCTGGGTATGAGAATGATGTCAGCGCCGAGCGCGGCAGTCGTGCGCGTCTTCTCCTCGCTGAAAGCGTCCGACGTCACGATCTTGAGAGGATAGTGCTTCGCCGCGCACACCAGCGCCAGCGATGCTCCGGTCGAGCCGCCCGTGTACTCTACTAGCGTGCTGCCGGGCCGCAATCGTCCATCTGCTTCTGCCGCTGCGATCGCCGCTTTAGCCATTCGGTCCTTCATGTTGCCCGTCGGGTTGGCGCCTTCGAGCTTGACGACGATGCGTGCGGAACCAGGTGGCACGATCTTGCGGAGCTGGACGAGCGGTGTGTTACCGATGGCTCCGAGGACGCTCTCTGCAACTGCCATAGCCATGACTTCCCGAGGTACCCATGGCCAAAGCTTACTGGATCGCCTGCTACCGTGAGATTTCCGACCCCGCGAAGCTCGCTGCATACGCCCGACTTGCCGGGCCCGCCATCGAGGCTGGCGGCGGCCGCTTTCTGGCGCGCGGAGTCGCTGCGAAAGCCTACGAGGACGGCAAGGTCGATCGCACCGTTCTGATCGAATTCGAGTCCGTCGACCAGGCCGTCGCGGTTCACGACGGTGCCGCGTATCAAGCAGCCCTGGCCCTATTAAGAGGAGGAGTTGTGCGCGACCTGAGGATCGTGCAGGGCTCCTGAGATTCCTATCTGTACCTCCTTGGTGGTATCCAAACGCCCTGACTTCAGCGATAGCATCCTGAGCCTCGTTCAATCACGGGGATCAGCATGTTCAACCAACCTCGCTCTTGGGCTCTCGCTGCAGGGCTCGCGGTGACAGTGTGCTCGGCGGCAATGGCGGGCAACCCTTTCAAGGGGCTGACGACAACCGAAGGCGGCTATCACACGTGGGATTCGGACCTCATCAATGTCGATGCAGTGTCGCAGACTGGTCACGGCGTGTACGTAGCCGTGCTGGATACGGGCCTGGTGCCGAACTGGCGCGATTATTTTCCGGACGCGCGCGTCGCGACTGACCTGGGCACCGGCTTCGATCAGCCCGTGACGTTCCGGTCCTCCTCCAAGAACAATCCGTGTGGGCTCGAAGTCGAGGTGGGCAACCTTCAGCAGGCGACCTGGGTGGGCTCGACGGGCTCGACCCACGGCACGCACGTCGCGAGCACGATTCTTGGTTATACCTATCGCTCCAACTCCGATACTGCGGCCGGCTTCCCGCTGCCGGCGATCGTGGTACGTGGCATTGCGCCGGACGTGACCGTCATTCCGGTGCGCGTGCTCTCCGACCACCAGATTCCAGCGCTGCCGAAGTGCACCGACCCCGGTCCTCAGCCCTCGACGAATGCTGTGTTCGGCACTGATGCTCAGGTCGCCGCCGGCATCCGTTACGCGACCGATCTGAAGCGGGCCGGCTATAGCCCGATGGTGATCAACATGAGCCTCGGCGGACCGGCGCTCGCGCAAGTCGAAAAAGACGCGATCGACTACGCGATCGCGAACGGCGTCATCGTCGTCGCCGCGGCCGGCAACGAGGGCGAAGCAGGCATGGGATTCCCGGGCGCTTACGCGCCGGTGATCTCGGCTGGCGCGATCGGCTGGACGAAAGAATGGTTGAAACCCACTGACGGTCTGCCGCGCTATCGCATGTGGTGGCTCAAGGACGGCGACCACGTGCCCCCGCTGCTGCCCGGCACCGGTGAGGTTGCCGATCCGACGCAGACATCGGACATCTATGTGACGGATTTCAGCAGTCGCGAGCTGACGGGCCAGGAGCTCGACGTGCTGGCGCCAGGCTCATGGGTACGCGGCCCGTTCCCGGGCGATCCCGGCTTCAATCACCTGCCGTGGTGGTCGAACGGCATAGGCGACGTGAAGGGCGGACACAACTCCGGCAACTTCTTCTATGTCGGCGGCACGTCGATGGCAACGCCGCACACATCCGCGGTCGCCGCGCTGATCATGGAGAAGAATCCGAATCTCACGCAGGCGCAGGTCGAGAGCATCCTGAAATCCACGGCGCTGCCGTTGGCAGCGACGGGCTCGCGCGACATTTTCGACTTCGATCATGCCGCGACGATCACGTGGGACACGGACTGCGACGGCACGCCGTGCGAGGCGGTCGGTGCAGGCGTCCTTCAGGCCGATGCGGCGCTGGGGGCAACGCCAGCGCCTTGAGTTGAACCTGCAATCCTCTTCCTGACGAGTGCGTCGCAAGGCGCACACGTCAGGGAGAACCAGGGCAAGGTCAGGAAAGTGAAGGAGCTGGTCGCGAGCCACCGATGACGATCGGCAGCAGTCGACGATAGAGCAGCATCGTTCCAAGCAGCCCGAGCAGCAGCAGGAAGATCAGCGCCGACCCGATCAACAACGTTCGCCCGATCCAGGCACTGCCGGTACGCGTTGCCTGGTCGCTGACATACAGCAAGTCTTTGAGTATCGCTTTGCGTTGTGCGTCGATCGCAGCAGTCGCCTGCTCTAGCGTCGCCTGTCGCTCGCTGTGCACGATCTCCTCGACCTGATCGAGCGACGCCTTGCGCTCCGCTTCGATATGACCGAACAGATCATCGAGCGCGGCCTGACGTTCGCTGGACACCTGTTGAACCATTCCCGCCAGCAGGCCGGACACTGTTTCCATGATCGATGACATCTGCTCGAGCTGCGCCTGCGTCTGCTGCGCTTCCTTGGTCGCCAGCGCATTACCGGTATAAACCTCCGCCTGCAAGCGCACGAGAAACGGCATGCGTTGCGCAAGGAACAGCGAGCGCTCTGTAAGCAAGCGGACCTGATCGAACTGCTGGGTCGCAGCGTGCAGCGAGTCGAACAGACCGCTGTCCGATTCCACCGATGTGGATCCGGCGCGCTTCAGATCGGCGAGGCGGACGAACGCTACCTGGGCCGCCGACTCGCGCGATCCTTGCCACGACAGAATGTGCTCGCGAAACGCAATGCGAGTCGGCTCATTGACCCAGCGCTGCGCAACGCGCCAGGCATCGGCGTCGTTCTGTTCCAGTGCGCGCAGGAGCCTGGCCTCGGAGCTGTCGACCGCCTTGCCCATCGCGGCCACCCGCTGTGCATCCGCTGTCAGCGTCGTGAATGTGAGCAGGTCGGCGAGTGCATCCACCGGGTCCGGTTGCATCGCGATGGCGACGATGGAGGATGACAAGGCCAGACGCGTCGACATTTCGTCGCGCCGGGCTTCGGGTGTCGTGCCCGTGCGCGCAAGATTGATCTCCGCGGCGATGCGCTGCATGGAAGTGTCGGCGAGTGCCATCACGCTGCTCTGCAGACTCTGCACTTCGGCGCCGGTGACGATCGGACGTCCCACCTGGCCCGGCGGCAGCTTGCCCGCCGCCGCGGATCGCGGCGATGACGAGCACCCAGTCAGCAATGCACAGAGCATTGCTACGCAGATCTTCGTATTCATTGTTATAGCCCTCCTCCCCATCGGTACTGCCAGGCGATGCCGAGTGAATCGAAATCGGAACCAGTGCGGGTCGACACGCCGGTATTCGCGTAGAGCTTGAATGAGTTGTTGCGATTGACCGGCAGAGTCAGCGTCAACCCGATTCGCGAGTTGTTCTTGAAGTTCGTGCCGCGGATGCCGTCGACGGTCGTGCGTCCACCGTTGAAATACGTGGCAAAGAGCGCGAGCCACGCGCCCGAGGAGAAGATCCGGATACCCCCGCCCTGCACGGAGTAGATCGGCTCCTGTTCGCGCGTGCTGTTCGTCAGGAAGTCGTCGTTGTCCTCGTAAAACTGTGCAGCGCCGACCAGCTCGACAATCCACGGACCGAGCGCCTGCGACACGCCGATCTCGGGCTTGAGCGACCAGCGATGGGTGCCGATGTTGATCAACCTCTGCTCGTCGTACTGCCCGACCGGCACCCAGACTGTCAGGCTTGCGCCGACGATCAGGTCCTGCCGGTAGCTGCCCATCTCGCGCAATGTCAGGGCTGGCGCTCCATGGAGGTTGATCGAAAGGCGTACGCGCGGATCGCCCCAGCCGCTCACGTCGCGGGTCTGCGTCTGGCCGGCGACATCCGCCCTGCCGGAGAGCGACGCGTACGAGCCGATCGCATCGAGCTTCGCGGACCGGCCCCACGCCGCGAAGGAATGCGCATAGGCCAGGACCGCGCTGTGCACGTCGAGCTTCGCGTCGTCGAGAGGAATCGACGGATCGACAACCACGCCGCCGGTCGTGTAGGCATAGCCGGCGATCACGAAGTTCAGGCCGGTCGGCGCATTCGCATACAGCCGCGGCTCCAGCTCTTGTGCGTGCGGGGCGCTCGCCACGAGGAGCAACATGATGCTAACGAACCGCCTCACGGTGACTTGTTTAGTGTCGTCCTCGGCCTTCGGCCATACGAGCAACGGGCAACGCCGGGCGTATCCGGCCCGGGGAGCCAATTCTTGGTCCCAGTTCACGCACACACGCAGTCGGTTCGCTAAGATGCTGTTCCCCCAAAGCAACCGCCGTACTGCATCCTTGTCATCGCTGACCTCGCCAATCGGTCGCTGGATTCGCCTCGCGTCGGCCTGGATCGTGCTTGCGCTGAGCTTTGCCGCAGCTCAGGGCGCCGGGGACCTGCATCCGGCGCAAACGCTGATCGATCGGGCCTGGGCGGGCGCGCGCACCGACCCGGATGCGAGCAGCCGTGATGCCTACGCAGCGCTCGAAATCCTGAGCCGCACGCCGGACGCCAACCTGGAAATCCGCGCGCGGTTGCTGTTGTGCGACCACCTATCCGAGAGAGATCAGCCGGCGGCGGAGCAGCAAATCGCACGAGCACGCGAGCTGCTGGCGAAAGCCACCCGCCCCGGGCTGCAGGCCGGAGTGCTGACTTGCGAAGGCACGATTCGCGAGACGGCCGGCGACAACGCACAAGCGCGCGGTCTGTATGAGCGAGCCGTACAGGTCGCGACCGACACCGCTGACAAGGAGATGCTCGCCGGCGCCCTCTTCTCCCGCGGTTACCTGCTGGGTCTGCAAGGTCAATACGCCGCGGGTCTGACCGACCTCAAGCGCGCGCAGGCGGTGTTCGAAGAGATCGATCTGCCCGACCACGCGCTGACTGCGCTCAATGCCATCGCCATTCTCTACAACCGGATGAGCGACTATGCGCAAGCCATACATATTTATGAGCGCGCACTGAAGGCTCAGCGCGACGCCGGCATGCGTCGCGAACAAGCGGTGACGCTGCACAACCTTGGGCGGGCGCATGAGAACCTGCTCGAATGGGATGCCGCGGACAAGGCGTTCCAGGAGTCGCTCGCAATCAGTCGGGAGCTGCGCTATGCGCGTGGCGAAGCTTATGCGTTGCGCGGACTGGGCGCGGTCGCCAATGCCAAGGGCGATCCGCAGAGCGCGCTGACGACGCTGGAACGTGCGAGCGTTCTGCAGCGGCAAACACCCGATGCGCGGCTCCATGCGCAGATCCAGCTCGCACGCGGCATCGCGCTCCATCACCTCCGAAAGCTCTCTGCAAGTGTGGATGCTCTCGAAGAGGCTCTCGCGGTCTTTCAAAAAGCCGATTCCCTCACCGAGCTGCGCGCCACGCATGCGGAACTGGCTTCCGTGCTGGCGGATACGGGCAACTGGCGCGAGGCCTATGCGCAGCTCGCGCAGTCGAAGGAGACTGCCGAGCGGCAGTTCCGCAACCAGATCGATCAGCGCTTCACCACGCTCAAGGTCGAATTCGATACCGCCAGCAAGGAAAAAGAGAACGCCCTGCTGCTGCGCGAAAACGAGGCCAATCAGAAGGCACTGGAGCAGGGGCGCCGCGCGCGCAGCCTGCAAGCAACCGTGATCGCACTGATCATCGCACTTGCCGCGTTGCTCGCGACCCTCGCCATCCACCAGTGGCGAACTACCCGACGCATGCGCACGCTCGCAATGACGGATGACCTCACTGGCGTGCCGAATCGGCGCGCAGTGCTGGCGCGCCTTGCACCGCTGGTCGAAGGTCCGAACGACCGGACCCACGCGATGCTCATCATCGACATCGATCACTTCAAGAGCATCAACGACCAGCACGGACATCCGGAAGGCGACGAGGCACTGAAGCTCGTTGCTGCGCGCCTGCGAGCGGAAGTGCAGGAGCCTGCCTTCATCGGTCGCCTCGGTGGCGAGGAGTTCGTGGTCGTCATGCCGGATGCAGACGCGGAAGCAGGACGAGAACTCGCGGAACGCTTCCGGGAGAACGTGATGACGATCGATACGCAGCGCTGGCTTGCGGATCGCCGCCTCACTGTGAGCATCGGCATGACGGTGTCGAAGCTCGTGGGAGACACTCCGAGCCACATGCTGCAGCGGGCAGACGCTGCGCTGTACGATGCGAAACGTGCCGGCCGCAACTGCGTGCGACAGCAACTACCGCCGAGCCAGCACACTCAAAGCATGCGGCAGGTCCCTGCAGAAGTTGTCCGGCCCCAGCAGGTCGAGAAGCCCGGCCTTCTCTAGCTTGCCGGTGACGCGCTCGTTCGCGCCGGTGAGCATCACGCGGACCTTGCGGCGGTGGAGATCCCTCACCACCTCCTCGAGCGTCTGCAGTCCCGTGATGTCCATGAAGGGCACCCAGCGCAGTCTCAAGATCACCACTTGCGGATCCGTGTGCGTGGCGGCCAGAGCACGCTCGAAGTTTTCGACGGCGCCGAAGAAGAACGGCCCCTCTACGCGGTAGACGAGTACTCCTGGCGGGAACTCCAGGCCGCGATGGCCAAACTCTTCGCGTAGCTGGTCCGCCGTCTGCTCCTGCACTTCGACGCTGCTCGCCATGCGACGCAGGAAATGGAGCGTCGCCAGGATCACGCCGATGTTCACCGCGACGACCAGGTCCACGAACACAGTCAAGGCAAAAGTCACGAGCAGAATGACCACGTCGGCGGGCGGCGCGCGACGAACCATCCTGACGAAGTGCCGCGCCTCACTCATGTTCCAGGCCACGACGAACAAAATGGCGGCGAGTACCGCGAGCGGCACGTGCACGGCGAGGGGTGCCAGAAACAGAATGATCAGCACGAGCGTCAACGCGTGCACTATGCCCGCGAGCGGGCTCGTCGCACCGTTGCGGACGTTCGTCGCTGTTCTGGCAATCGCGCCGGTCGCCGCGAAGCCGCCGAACAACGGCGCCACGACATTCGCGATGCCCTGCCCGATCAACTCCTGATTCGAGTCATGGCGCGTGCCAGCCATGCCGTCCGCGACGACGGCTGACAACAGCGACTCGATTGCCCCGAGCATCGCGATGGCGAATGCCGGACCGATCAGCTCGATGACGCGCGCTGCGGATACGTCGGGGATCTGCAATGAGGGCAGCCCGGAGGGGATGCCCCCGAAGGCCGTGCCGATCGTGGCGATGCCCGGAAAACGCATCGTCGCCTGGATGAGCGTCGCGGCGACCAGGCCCCACAGCGGCCCTGGTACCCGCTTCAGAATCGGCAAGCGTGGCGTAACCACTACGACGATCAACGACACCACGGCGAGCGCCGTCGTCGCCAGGTGCAGCTGGGGAAATACCTGCAGCGAGTGCCACAGCTTCTCGTGGAAGTGCTGCCCGGATACCGCAGGCAGACCGAGGAAGTACTGCCACTGGCCGATCCAGATGATCACAGCGATACCGGCAGTGAACCCGGTGATCACCGGATCGGGAATGAATTTGATGATGGCGCCTAGGCGCGCGACGCCGAGCAGCAGCAGGATCACGCCGGCCAGTAGAGTCGCGATCTGCAAACCGTCGATGCCGTGCTGGGCAGTAATGCTCGCCAGGATGACGACGAACGCACCGGTGGGACCAGCGATCTGCAGGCGACTGCCACCGAACAGCGCAACCAACAGGCTGGCGACGATGGCGGTATAGAGCCCTTGCTCGGGCTTGGCACCCGAGGCGATCGCAAATGCCATCGCCAGCGGCAGCGCCACCACGCCGACGACGACGCCGGCAACGATATTGCGTAGCCAATGTGCACGATTCAGAAGCCCGGCACTGCGGGCTTCGAGCAGAGCGATCAATCAGCGGCTCCTGGTCTTCGAACTTCGCGCCGATGACCGCATGTTACCGGCAGACGCCTTACGATGCGCGCGTTCCGCAAGGTGGCTCGCTGGCTACGCGGGTACGCCACTCGTGCCGTTGCTCGCTCTTGATCGATCCCGCGATGTCGCACATCAATCCGGTGACGATGTCGATCGCGTCGTCGATGGCCATCACACCGACCAACGCGCCGCGAGCGTCGACCACCGGCACCCGGCGTATGCCCGAGAGCCGCATGCCCTGGAGCATGTCACTGAGCTCATCAGCCTCGTTCGCGATGAGGGGTTGACGTGTCATGACGTCATCGACCGTGACGGCACGCGGATCGACCTCCCGTGCCATCACGCCCAAAACGAGATCGCGATCCGTCAGCACCCCTACCGGTTTCTGCAAGGCGTCGCCTTCGCGGTACACGATCAGAAATCCGACATGCTCCTCGCGCATCAACTTGGCCGCGTCCGCGGCATCCGCGTTGGACGCGATCGCCACCACTGCCCGTTTGCAGTACTCGCCGACTTTCATGACACATCCTCCTTCGATGTTTCCTCGGGCCGATCCCGGACCAGGAGCACTGGCACCGAAGACAGACGCAGCACCAGCTCGGCGTCGCTACCCAGCGCCAGTCGTTTGAGACCTCGCCGGCCATGCGTGCCCATGACGATCAGGTCGGCAGACCACGCGTTCGCCTGCCTCACGACCTCGTCGGCGACGCGCCCGCCTACGGTTTCGACCAGCTTACGCTCGCAGCGCAGAGCGGCTCGCTGCACCGTCGCGGCCGACTGCTCGAGCACCTTCACACCGGATTGCCGCAAAGCTGCGAATAGCGGCTCGTAATACGCCGACGGCACATAGTCCGGCACCATGATGGCTTCATTCACCACGTGCACGAGCAGCAGCTGCCCGCCCGTGCCCTTCGCAACCTTGATGGCTTCCTCCAGCCCCCGTAGCGAGGTCGCACTGCCATCCACTGCGACGAGAATTTTCTGATACATGATGACTCCTCCCGACGTCATGCACCACTATCGAGCGAAGCCGAGAAAGGTGACTGCGACGCCGAACAGATAGATCGACCCGAAGATCAGCTTGTTGTAGCGCGCCAGCCATTCCGGGAGATAGATATCGAAGTTGTCGCGACGGTCCACCGTGTAGCGCGCCGCGACCGCCGTGAGCGGACAGTGCCCGTCGTTCGCCATCAGCACGAGCACTTCGGCGAGAACCACCAGAATCAGCGTCCTGGCCGCGCCATCGTGACCGAGCCACGCCAGCGCCGGAATGGCAATCACGCAACCCGCAAGGAGCGCCCAGACGATCGTGTGCGCAATCTTCACCAGACGCAGCGAGCTGACCGATCTCATGACTAGAACGGCAGAAAGGACGCGAAATCCGGCGGCTTCACGATCAGTGCGTCGCACGGCAGGTGCTCGAGCACATCCTCCGCTGTGCTACCGACGAAAATGCGCTTGAGCCCGCTGCGCGAAATCGCGCCCATGGCCATGATATCCGCGCGCAGATCGCCTGCCGCACGCGGCAGGACTGCTGCCGGGCCACCCACTTCCAGATGCACATTGCCCGGAGCAATTCGGTACTCGGCGATGAGGTCGTGCAACTGCGCGCGCTTCTCCTCGGCCTCGCGCGCCAGATCTTCCGCCGAGACGGTGATTGCTATCGGCGGGCTCCCGGCGGCCGCCGCCGCCACGATGGCGGCTGGCAAGTAGACGTGCAGCAGATGCAATTCGCCACCGAGCCTTTTCGTGAACAGCGCTGCGTAGTCCACGATGCGATCGTCGAGCAGAGCCGGCTTGTCGTTCGCATGTCCTGGATCGACCGCCGCACAGACTCTGGGCGCGCTTGCCCACGCGCTCGGCTTGGTCAGCAGCAGCGGCACCGGACAGGCGCGGATCAGCTCCCAATCGGTATTCGTCAGGAACGTGCGCTGGCCGAACGAGTGATGATGAGTATCCTTGACGATGAGATCTGCTGTCGTGCGGCAGGCACGATCGATCAACGCCACGTGCAGCGGATCGGCGCAGTCCACTTCCGTCGTAACGTCGAGGCCGCGCCCACGCAGCGGCTCGGCCAGCGTCTCGAGAAACGCCTTGAGGTTCGCCAGGAAGGGCTGGTCGGACCGTTTGCTGGTGTGCGCCGCCAGTCGCACCTCGCGCGACGCTTTCGTGTCGCAGACGTAAAGCTCCAGGCGCGCGCCCAGCTTCTGCGCTAGTAGAGCGGCCTTCTCGACGGCCGGTTGTTGCCCCGCCGTCGGGTCCACGATCACCAGGATGCTATTGATCGAATTCATGGCACTCGCCTCTCAATTGCGCAGCTTGCCGTCGTCGCGCAGCTTCGCTCGATCGCGGACGGGACCGCGCAGTCGCGACAGATAGTCCGCGACGGCGGTGATCTCTTCGGTGTCGAGGCTGTCGATGAAGCGAACCAGGTCGGCATCGACATTCGATCGATGCGAAGCGGCCAAGGCACGTGTCTGCTGCACGAGGTACGAGTAGTGCTGATCACGCAGCGACGGCACGAAGCCGTCGTCATCGCCGCGTGCGTCCTCTTCGTGACACGAAGCGCACTGCTCCTGAAAAATGGCCTCGCCGAGCTTCACGCCTTTACCGTCCGCGGTCTCCGGAAAGGCTGTCGCAGGAAGCTGACTCAGGTATGCCGCGACATCAGCCCACGCCTGCGGCTCGTTCAGCGTCGCCCTGGCGACGACCGCGTGCATCTCCTGACTCTCGCGCTCCAGCTCCGTAAAGTCCGCGAGCTGCTTGATCAGGTACGCCTCACGCTGCGCGGCCAGCGATGGAACTCCGTTGCGCGGATCGCCGATGGCGCCTTGATCGTGACAGCGCGCGCAGTTCTGCAGATACAGCGCGGCACCGCGCGAACGGTTAGGGTCCAGCTGCAATGCCGTCCTGACCAGCTGATCGACGCGGGCCGGCGACGCGAACACGCTCGTACCGCATAGAAGTGCTGCAGCCGCAAGTGCAAGTCGAATGGAGTTGCCCATGGACACAGTGTCAATCCGGGCCTGAGATGCAGGTATGGGGGGATCCGCGTAACGCTGCCGCGTTATCCCGGAGCCGTCGCGCTCAGCTCCGCGATGGCATCGACCAGTGCCGCGGTGTTCACCGGCTTGCTGAGGAAGTGACACGCGACGACCGGCGACTTGATCGAGCGCAGCACCGACGGCAGATCGCCGCTCAAGATCACTCCCGGAACGTCGTAGCCCACGCGCTCGCGTAGACGCAGCAGCAGGTCCAGGCCCGTGTTCCTGCCATCCAGGTGATAGTCGGCGATCACGACGTCGCCGGGCGCCAGACCCTCGAGCAATACCTCGGCCTCCGCAACGGTTCGCGCACTCAACGTCTCGTGACCCTCGAGCTTGAGGAACAGCTCGGTCGCAACCCGCACGCCATCGTTGTCTTCGACCAGAATCAAGCGCGCCTTGTGCAGCGCGGCGGCGTGCGTCGGAGCGGCCGCGGACTCAGTGGTCGCTAGCGCCGATGCGACACGGAACTTGTTGGGAATGAGCAATTGCGCCTGCGTGCCCTGACCCACTGTCGATTGAATCTTGACGGAGAACCCGAGCAGCCGCGCCACTTCCTTCACGATGGCCAGACCCAGGCCCACGCCCATGCGCTTGGTGCCATGCGTGTCGACCTGGTAGTACTCGTCGAAGATCCGCTCGAGCTTGTCGGCCGGGATGCCGATACCGGAATCCTCCACTGCGATCGTGACACCCTCCGCATCGGTCGAGCACCTGATGCGCACCCAGCCGTGGTCGGTGTATTTCAGGGCGTTGCCGACCAGGTTCTGCAAGAGCTGATAGAAGAGCGTTCGGTCCGTCGACAGCACGACGCGCTGCGACTCGACCCGCAAGTCGATCCCCCGCGCGCGAGCCAGCGAGGAAAACTCGGTGCGCAGTTCCTCGAAGACGTCCGCGACCGGTACCTCGACGCTGACCGGCTCGATGGCACCGGATTCCAGGCGGCTGATGTCGAGCAACGCGTTGAGCAGGCGCGTCATGCTCTCGATGGCCTGGCCCTGCTGCTGCAGCAACTCCCGGACTTGCGGCTCCGGGACGAACTTCATCATCGATGCGTTCAGCAGCTGGATCGTCTGCATCGGCTGGCGCAGATCGTGACTGGCGGTCGCGAGGAAGCGGCTCTTGGCACGGTTGGCTCGATCGGCTTCCTTGCGAGCCGCGATCAGCTCCTCGCTGGCGAGCCTGCGCTCCGTGGTGTCGCGAATCGCCGCGGCGACGAACAGCCGGCCGCCGATGCGAATGGGCGCAAGGCGGATACCCGCCGAGAACTCGCTGCCGTCGGCCCGCAAAGCGAACAGATCGGCGATGCGCGCTCCCATCTCTCGATTGTTCGGGCTGCGCATGAAGCTGGCAGTGTGCTTCCCGTGATGGGCGCGCAGGCGTTCAGGGATGAGCAGATCCAGCGGCTTGCCGATCAGGTCTTCCGGCGCATAACCGAACAGCTCCTTGACGGTTTCGTTCGCGAAGCGGATCCGATTGGCGTCGTCGATGACGACCAGCGCATCCGGCGAAAATCGCAGCAGGTGCTGGGTGATTTCTCGAAGCTCGTCCATCGTGAGGCGGCAGTATGCCTTGGCCTCCGGCTGGCGAGAATGGGAGCGCAGTCAGTGCGCTGCGCACTCGGCGCACGTGACGGCATGCAGCGCCCTGAGTCGCACTTTTTCGATGTCGCGGCCGCATTCCCTGCAGAGCCCGTAAAGACCCTGCTCCAGCCGCCGCAACGACTCCTCCACGTTGGCCAGCTCGTCCTGCGTCGCCTCGTCGATGACCTGCAGCGTCGCATCGTTTTGCAGTTGAATCGCTCGATCCGGCGCATCCTGCACGAGCGGCTCGTTGCGACGCTGCAGATCCTGCTGGATGCGCTCGTGCCGGTGCTTGAGCGAGGCACGTCGCGCCTGCAGCACATGCTTGATTCTGCTGAGATCCTGTGTGGGATACATGGTGCGGTACGCTCGCTTACGGCCAGTTGACGGACGTAAGATCGCCCCTTGCCGGGATGTTGTCTCTACGGGGCAGGCACAGGTCCCTCCGTGGAACTCGCGGGTGTGGGTCGAGCGTGCCTCGGGCAGGCTCCGCGCATGGATACTATTAGAGTTGCCGAAATTCATATGCAAGATCCCAGGGCACTGCTCGAGCAGCTGTTGCAGGTCGCGAGGATCTCTGCCCTGGAAGAAATGGCCAGCGGCATCGCGCACGAGCTCAACCAGCCGATCGGCGCCATCACCACGTTTGCCCAGGCAGGTCAACGCATGCTGGAACGCCCGGAGCCGCTGATCGGCCCGACCGCTGAAGTGCTTCGGCACATCAGCAACGAGGCGCTCAATGCCGGCGAAGGCATTCGACGGATTCGCAGTCTGTTCCATGGGCATCATGCCGACCGCACCGGCTGCAACCTCGCGGACGTCGTCGCTGAGCTGTTGCCGATCCTGCAGCTATTGGCCTCGCGCAGCGCCGCGAAGCTGCAGTTCTCTGCGCAGGATGCACTGCCGCTGGTCGCCATCGATCGACTGCGCATTCAGCACGTGCTGTTCACGTTGGTGCAGAACGCGCTCGAGGCGCCGACGCGCAGCGGTGAATCTCCTGACGTGCGCATAGACTTGAACGGCGATCGGTACGGCGTATGCGTCGCAGTCGAAGATCGTGGCCTCGGGATCCCGGACGAGGCGCGCGAGCAGCTGTTCCGTCCCTTCTTCACGACCAAGGCGCACGGCACGGGCCTGGGTCTCGCATCGAGCCGCGCAATCGCGGAATTGCACGAAGGCTCGCTCGATGCAGAGAATATTGCCGGCGGCGGGACGCGCTTCTGTTTGCGCCTGCCCGCCTGCGTCGAGAACGAGGAGGTCGAGGCATGACGGTCCCTGGCGTCGCGAAGGACACGAAGCGCAAGCCTGTCGTCTACATCGTCGATGACGACGACGGCATGCGTCGCGCGCTGACGGTGTTGATGACAACAGTGGGATATCACCCCATGGCATTCGCACGCCCGACCGAGTTCCTGGCGAAGTACGATCCGAATCAGCCGGGCGTACTGGTGCTCGATGTGCGCATGCCCGAGATGAGCGGATTGGAGGTGCAGCAGCACCTGAATCGCAATGGCTCGATGCTGCCCGTCATTCTGGTCACGGGTCACGGCGACGTGCCGATGGCGGTGCAGGCCATGAAGGACGGCGCGTTCGACTTCCTGCAGAAGCCGTTTCGCGACCAGGATCTGCTCGATCGGATCAACGCCGCCCTCAAACAGGACGCGCAGAATCGCGCGAGTGTCGACCGGCTGGCCGATCTCAGACAGCGCGCAGAATCTCTGACGCCGCGCGAGCGCGAAGTGATGGCGCACGTGGTCGACGGCAAGGCGAACAAGGTGATCGCGATCGACCTGGGCCTGAGCGAGCGCACCGTGGAAATTCACCGCGCCAACGTCATGGAGAAGATGGACGCGCGCTCGGTCGCCCATCTGGTCAAGATGCATTTGACGCTTGGCGGGGACACATCACCCGACGCGTAAGCTCCAGGTCGCGAGAGATCTGGAACAGATGTTGCGCCGGCTCGTAGCGAACCGTGAACGCCAGGCGCCTGGCCAACGCAATCATGGCCTCGTTGTCCGGCAGTACCTGGCCGATCAGGCGATGCACGCCCTGCTCCCGTGCATAACGAATGAGCTGCTCGATCAGCAGACCGGCGACGCCGGAGCGCTGCCACGCATCCGCGACACTGACGCCAAGCTCCGCGACGCCGGTCCGGTCCGTCTCAGCATACCGGGCAACGCCGACGAACTGCTCGATTCCGTCTTGCTGCGTCGTCGCTACGAACGCCATGCGTTGCCGATAGTCGACGTCCATGAGCTGGTCGATCAGATGCCGCGGCAGGAACTTCAGCGGCGTGAACAGCCGGAAGTAGCGCGATCGCTCCGAGAGACTGGCGATGAATGCCACCTCGCGCTCCCGATCGTCGGCACGGAGCGGCCGAATGCAGAGGGCAGCGCCCCTGCGGGTACGCACTTGCGTGACCCAGCGCTCCAGCGAGCTCATGTCGCCTGCGGCTGCCATATCCGTATCCGTTCCGACCGTTGGCCGTGCCGGTGCGGAGCGCTGCTGCGCGCCTTGAAGCCGGCGGGCTTCACGATGAAGATGTCGCAGTCCACGCGATCGATCACTCGCTCGGCGGTGTTGCCGATCACCGGGCGCATCAGGAAGCTGCGCGAGACCGCGCCCATTACCAGAACGTCCGCGCGCAGTCGCTCGGCCTCGGCCGGAAGCACATCGTCGGCTGCGCCTTCGCGGACAGCGCACTGGCCCGCGCTGATGTCATGCCTCGCTGCGAGCTTGGTGACGAGCTCAGTCGTTGCCGCGACAAAGCGGCGGGCCTCTTGATTGGGTTGCCGGGGCCGCAACGGT
>Ga0209382_10003302_pt1 | contig 22480 bp, 21 predicted proteins | sample SoiMetdeltSBSDD5_FD_187599 | JGI IMG/M metagenome (GOLD analysis project Ga0209382, IMG submission 187599) | Bulk soil microbial communities from a Populus tree surrounding site in Tennessee, USA - Soil MetaG P. deltoides SBSDD5 (SPAdes) (version 2) | ecosystem: Environmental > Terrestrial >...
CGTCACCAGCGGTGTCGGCAAGCTCGCCAAAGAGGGCACGTACGACATCGACAACCTCAGCGAGGCCCTCTTCACCCGCTACCTGTTCGCCTTCGAGCTGACCTCGGTGCTGCTGCTGATCGCCGTTGTCGGCGCTGTGGTGATGTCCCGTCGGGTCCGGAAGGCCGACGAGATCGTCGACCCGGGCCAGGAGGAGCGGGCCGAGGAGATCGCCGAGCGCATCGCCCGGGCCGAGAGCCGGGCCCACGTCTTCGACGAGGACGGGACCCCAGCAGCGCGCGAGGAGTCCGAGGCGTCCGAGGACCAGGAGGTGCCGGTGTGATGCTCGCCGAGACGTTGCACGTGACGCCCGCCTGGTACCTCGTGCTGGGTTCGCTGCTCTTCGGGATCGGCGCGGTCGGCCTGCTGGTGCGGCGCAACCCGCTGGTGATGTTCATGTGCATCGAGCTGATGCTGAACGCCGTCACGCTCACGTTCGTGACGTTCTCGCGGATGCTCGACGACATCGGCGGCCAGACGGTCGTGGTGTTCGTGCTGGTCGTGGCGGCTGCCGAGGTGGTGGTCGGCCTCGGGATCATCGTGGCCCTGCTGCGCAAGCGGCCCGAGGCCACGGCCGACGACCTGGCGCTGCTCGAGGGCTAGAGGAAACAGGGGAGAGATCGTGCTCGACATCGTGTGGCTCGTCCCTGCGCTGCCGCTGGCCGGCTTCCTGCTGTTGCTGCTGGGTGGCCGCAAGCTCGGTGAGCCGCTGGCGGGGTGGCTGGCCACGGCCATGTGCTTCGGCAGCTTCGTCACCACCGTCGTCGTCTTCTTCGGGCTGCTCGACAGGCCGGCCGAGGAGCGGCACTTCACCAAGACGCTGTTCGAGTGGCTGCCGGTCGGCGGCCTGCAGGTCGACCTGAGCTTCCTGGCCGACCCGCTGTCGATCACGATGGCGCTGTTCGTGACCGGCGTCGGGACGCTGATCCACCTCTACTCGGTCGGCTACATGCACGGCGACGCCGGCTTCCCCCGGTACTTCGTCTACCTGAACCTGTTCGTGTTCTCGATGCTCATGCTGGTGCTGGGCGGAAACCTGCTGGTCACCTTCCTCGGGTGGGAAGGCGTGGGCGCCTGCAGCTACTGGCTGATCTCGTTCTGGTTCGGCAGCAAGGCCAACGCCTCGGCCGGCAAGAAGGCGTTCGTCACCAACCGCATCGGCGACTGGGGCTTCATGGTCGCCATGTTCCTGGCCTTCGCCACGATCGGGAGCATCAACTACTCGGACCTCTTTGCCTCGGCGGCGGACGGGAAGCTGGCGGCGGTCACGGCCACGGCCATCGCCCTGCTGCTGTTCGTCGGGGCGGTCGGCAAGTCCGCGCAGCTGCCGCTGTACCTCTGGCTGCCCGACGCCATGGCCGGTCCCACCCCGGTCTCGGCCCTGATCCACGCGGCCACCATGGTGACCGCGGGCGTGTTCCTCATGACCCGGGTGAACCCCATCCTGGCGGCCGCCTACGACTGGGCGCCGGACACCATCGCCTGGATCGGCGCACTCACGGCGTTCTTCGCCGCCACCATCGCCGTGGCCCAGAACGACATCAAGAAGGTGCTGGCCTACTCGACGGTCAGCCAGCTGGGCTACATGTTCCTGGCTGTGGGGACCGGCGCCTACGTGGCGGCCATCTTCCACATGGTCACCCACGCCTTCTTCAAGGCCCTGCTCTTCCTCGGCTCCGGCTCGGTCATCCACGGGATGCACGACGAGCAGGACATGCGGAAGATGGGTGGGCTGCGGAAGTTCATGCCGATCACGGCCGCCACGTTCATCGTCGGCTGGCTGGCGATCGCCGGCGTGCCGCCGTTCGCCGGCTTCTGGTCGAAGGACGAGATCCTGCTCGCCGCCTACGACGTCCACCCGGTGCTGTGGGTCGTCGGTCTGGTCACCGCCTTCCTGACCGCCTTCTACATGAGCCGCCAGGTCTTCATGGTCTTCTTCGGCAAGCCGTCGTGGGAGGAGGCCGAGGCTCACGAGGCGGCCGCGGTCGAGGTCGAGGCGGAGGCCACGGACGAGGCGACCGAGCCCGAGCCGGTGGCCGTCGAGGCTGCGCACCACGACCACCCCGAGCCCCACGAGTCGCCGTGGCTGATGACCGTGCCGCTGGTGGTCCTGGCCGGGCTGGCGGTGCTGGGTGGTGCGATCAACCTGCCGTTCAACCACGACTTCAAGCTCCTCGAGCAGTGGCTCGAGCCGGTGGTCGGGGCTAGTGAGGTGCACATCGACGTGGCCACGGGCACCAAGGTGGCGCTGGCGGTGCTGGCCGTGGCGCTCGACGTGGTCGCGATCGCGGTTGCGTCGGTCATCTACCTCCGCAGGCGGGTGAAGCCGATCGAGCCCAAGGTCCTGGAGCACGCCTGGTACTACGACGAGGCTGTCACCGCCTTCGTGGGTGGCCCCGGTGAGGCCGGCTTCGAAGGGGTCGCGGCGTTCGACCGCAATGTCATCGACGGCGCCGTCAACGGGGTCGCCACGTCGGTGCGGGGCACGGGCCGCGTCCTGCGGCTGGCCCAGTCCGGGTTCGTTCGCTCGTACGCCCTGGGGATCACGGCTGGCGTCGTGGTCGTCCTGGGCTACTTCCTCACGAGGCTGAGCTTCTGATGCATGCGCCCGACTTCCCGATCCTGACGGCGCTGGTCCTCGTGCCGGCCGTCGGTGCGCTGGCGGTGGCGCTGGTGCCGAAGTCCCGGCCCGAGCTGCACCGCCTGGTGGCCCTGTCGTTCTCGGCGGGGGCCGGGGCGCTGACGCTGTGGCTGCTGGCGGCCTTCGACAAGAGCGACGCCGGGTTCCAGTTCGAGGTCAACCGCTCGTGGATCGCCGACTTCGGCATCTCGTGGCACCTCGGCGTGGACGGCATCTCACTGTTCCTGGTGGTGCTGACCGGGATCCTGTTCCCGATCGCGCTGTTGGGCACCTCGCCCCACCACGATCAGAAGGCGTACTACGCCTGGCTGCTGGTGCTGGAGGCCGGCTGCCTCGGCGTCTTCATCGCGCTCGATCTCTTCCTGTTCTTCGTCTTCTTCGAGATCGTGCTGGTGCCGATGTACTTCATCATCGGTGGCTGGGGCTACAGCCGGCGGGTCTACGCGGCGCTGAAGTTCTTCCTGTTCACGATGTTCGGTTCGGCGCTGATGCTGGTCGGGATCGTGAGCCTGGCGTTCCTGCACCGCGATGCCGTGAACGACACGGCCGAGGCCAAGGTCCAGGAGAAGATCACCGCCGCCTCCGAGGAGCTCTCGGAGCTGCAGGCCAAGGCCGACAGCGACCCGCAGTCGATCACCGACGAGGACCAGGCCCGGGCGGCCGAGCTCAACTCGGAGCTGCAGGCCCTCGACAAGGAAGCCGCCGACGCCGGCAACGCCAAGCTGGACTTCGACCTGGTGAACATCGCCGAGTCCCGGACCGTGGTCGACGACTCGAAGAGCGCCAACCCGTTCGACTGGTCGGCGGCCCGCTGGATCTTCCTCGCGTTCGCCCTGGCGTTCGCCGTGAAGGTGCCGTTGTTCCCGATGCACACCTGGCTACCGGACGCCCACACCGAGGCACCGACCGCCGGCTCGGTCATCCTGGCCGGCGTCCTGCTGAAGATGGGGACCTACGGCATCCTCCGGTTCGGTTTGTACCTCTTCCCCGACGCGGCCACGTTCTTCGCCCCGACGCTCGTGACGCTCGGCGTGATCGGCATCATCTACGGCGCCATCGTCGCCACCATGCAGAAGGACCTGAAACGGCTGGTCGCCTACTCGTCGGTGGCCCACCTCGGGTTCATCATCCTGGGCACGTTCGCCATCACCACCCAGGGGCTGCAGGGCGGCGTCATCCAGAACATCAACCACGGGATCTCGACCGGCGCCTTGTTCCTCCTGGTGGGGATGATCTCGGACCGCCGCCACACCCGGGAGATCTCGGCGCTTAAGGGCCTCCAGAAGGTGGCGCCGATCTTCGCCGCGGTCTTCACGCTGGTGATGATGTCGTCGATCGGGCTGCCGGGCCTCAACGGCTTCGTCGGCGAGTTCCTGGTGCTGATCGGCTCGTTCCTGACCCGGCGCTGGTGGACCATCGCCGCCGCGGCCGGCGTGATCCTGGCGGCGCTGTACCTGCTGTGGGCCTACCAGCGGGTGTTCCACGGGGAACCGGACGAGGAGAACAAGGGCTTCGCCGAGATGAGCTGGCGTGAGGGCCTGGTGCTCGCCCCGCTGCTCGGCCTGATCGTGTTCCTCGGGGTGTACCCGAAGCCGCTGCTGGAGCGGACCGAACCGTCGGTCGACCGGCTGATCACCCACGTCGAGAAGAACAGCGACTACCAGCAGCCGCAGGTGGCGTCGGGCAAGTCCGGTGACGCCGAGAACGCCGAGGACGCCGACGGGTCCGAAGAGGAAGAGGCCACTCCGTGATCGCGTTCCTGAACCAGCCGCTGCCGGACGACCCGACGCCGATCCACACGCCGACCGTCGACTGGTGGGCTCTCGCGCCGATGCTCGCGCTCATCGGCGGGGCGATGCTGCTGATGCTGCTGACCACGTTCTTCCGGTCGCGGCTGTTCCCCGGGGCCTACGCGGTGGTGACGTCGGTGGCGGCGCTCACCGCTGTGGGCTTCTCGGTCAAGCTCTGGAACGACGTCCAGGACAAGGACAAGGGCCCGTTCTCCACGGCGGCCGGGGCCATCGGGGTCGACGGCTTCTCGGTGTTCGCCACGGTCGTGATGGCGGCCGGGGTCATCGTGGCGGCCTTGCTGATCGACGGCTACCTGCGGCGGGAGGGCCTGGACGGGGTCGAGGCCTACGTCCTGCTGCTGCTCTCGGCGGCGGGTGGCGTGGTCATGGCCCAGGCGAACGACCTGATCGTGCTGTTCCTGGGCCTCGAGACGCTGTCGCTGGCGGTGTATGTGCTGGCGGCGATGCACCTGCGCCGGATCACGTCGCAGGAGGCGGGCCTCAAGTACTTCATCCTCGGCGGCTTCGCGTCGGCGTTCCTGCTGTACGGCATCGCCCTGCTCTACGGCGGGACGGGGTCGACGAACCTGACGACGATCGTGAACCTGTTCAGCACGAGCGTGCTGGAGAACGACGGCCTGGTGCTGGCCGGCCTGGCGCTGGTGCTGGTGGGCCTGGCGTTCAAGGTGTCGGCCGTGCCGTTCCACTTCTGGACGCCGGACGTGTACCAGGGTGCGCCGACGCCGATGGTGGCGTGGATGGCATCGGGCGTGAAGGTGGCGGGCTTCGCCGGTCTGATCCGGGTGTTCGTGCTGGGCTTCCAGGCGTACTCGGTGGACTGGCAGCCGCTGATCTTCGGGGTCGCGGTGGCGACGCTGCTCGTGGGCTCGGTGCTGGCCGTCGTGCAGACGAACGTGAAGCGGATGCTGGCCTACAGCTCGATCGCCCATGCCGGCTACGTGCTGGTCGGCGTGCAAGCGGCCACCGATCAGGGCGTCGAGGCGGCGCTGTTCTACCTGGCGGCGTACACGTTCATGGTGGCCGGGTCGTTCGGCGTGGTGACGCTGGTCGGCCGCAAGGGCGATGGTCGCCACGAGCTGGAGGACTACCGGGGCCTGGGTCGGGAGCGGCCGGTCCTGGCGCTGCTGTTCAGCCTGTTCCTGTTCGCCCAGGCCGGCGTGCCGCTGACGTCCGGCTTCTTCGCCAAGTTCTACGTCATCACCGCGGCGGTCGACGCGGGCTCGACGAAGTTGGCGATCGTGGCGATGCTGGCTGCGGTGATCGCGGCGTTCCTGTACCTGCGGATCGTCGTGGCCATGTACATGACCGACGAGAGCGCCCCGGACGAGGCGCCCAAGGTCGCCATCCCGTTCGGCGCCGGTCTCGCCCTGGCCATGTGCATCATCGTGACCATCGGCGTGGGCGTGTGGCCCGGCGCGATCAGCAACTGGGCCCAGGACGCCGTCCCGGTCCTCGTCGCGGCGACCTGAGCCCGCCCTGGAGCCGCAGCCCCGGCGACTTCGACCGGGTGTCGCTCCCGAGCGCCGACTGCGACGTCCTCCGTGACCTGCTGGTCGCCGAGGGGGTGGAGGTGGTCGTCGAGATCGGTCTCGCCTACGGCAGCTCGGCGCTGGCGGTCGCGTCGGCGTTGGTCGCTGCCGGCCGACCTCGACAGCGGCATCTGATCATCGACGCCTACCAGGACCAGTTCCGCGACGTCGGGTGGCAGGCGCTTGTCGACGCGGGGTTCGCGGACCTCTGCAGCCTGGTGCGGGAGCGGTCGCAGCTCGCCCTCCCCCGACTCGTGAGCGAAGGCCTGGTCGCCGACGCGGCGTTCGTCGACGGCAGCCACATCTTCCACAACGTGTTCGTCGACCTCTACTACCTCCGGGAGATCGTCCGCCCCGGCGGGCTGATAGTCCTGGACGACTGCGACTGGGCGTCAGTCGCCACCGCCGTCCGCTACTTCGAGCGGAACACCGGCTGGCGCCCCGAGCCCATCGCCCGGCCGACCCGGCTGCGGGCATATCGGCTCCCGGACCCGCCCAGCGAGCCGAGGTTCGAGGACTTCGAGCCCTTCTAGGCTGCGCGCCCATGGCGAACGACGGGGTGCTGCGGGTCGTGCAGCTGAACATGGGGTCCTTGCTCGAGCCGGAGTGGGACCGGCGGCGGCACGAGGTGCTCGCCTGGTTCGACATCCTCGACCCCGACGTCGTGTGCCTGCAGGAGGTCTGGGAGAGGGAGGACAGCCCCAACACGGCCGGCTGGCTCGTCGAGAACAGCCTCGCCGGCCGCTGGCACTGGTGCTTCGGCGGCCTCCCGCTGCCGGAGGTCCTCTGGCCCGACCGGTCGGTCCGCTTCGGCTCCGCGATCCTCAGCCGCTGGCCGATCGACCACCACGAGCTGCTGCCCCTGCCGGTCGACGCGGAGTCGCCCAACCCCTTCCGGCGGTTGGCGATGGAGCTGCTCCACGCCCGCACGGCCGGCGTCGACGTCTTCAGCACCCACACGGCACCTGAGCCCGCCCACGCCTTCCATCGCCTCCGTCAGGTCCTCTTCATCGACGAGATGGTCCGCGACCGCCGCGATCGCGAAGCGCCCATGCCCCCGGTCCTCTGCGGCGACTTCAACGCCGAGCCCATGTCCGACGAGATGCGCTACCTCAACGCCAACGCCGTCATCGACGGCCGCAGCACCTACTACCAGGACGCCTGGCGAGCCGCCGGCCACACCGACGCCGGCTGGACCCAGGACCCGGCCGGCAACCCCGAGTACGCCAAGATGCGCCTCCCACCCAAGCGCATCGACTACGTGTGGGTCGGCGACTGCTTTCTCCGTCCCGAGGGCGCCGGCCAGGTCCTCGCCGCCGACCTGGCCTTCCACACCCCCAAGACCGGCATCCTTGCCAGCGACCACTTCGGCCTTAGCGTCGACGTCCGCTGGCCCCAGCGGCCGGGTCAGTCGATCCAGTAGCGGCGGAACGGCGGGCCGGGGTCGGTCCGGTGGATGACCGACTCGAGGACGCCGCCGCAGCGCTCGATCACCTTGATGGACGCCACGTTGTCGTCGTCGCACACGAGGAGGACCCGGTCGAGGTCGACGGCCCGGGCGATCACCAAGCTCTGGCGCAGGATCTCCGTCGCGTAGCCCCGCCCTCGATGCTCGGGCAGCACCCCGTAGCCGATGTGGCCGCCCTCCCACGCCAGGAACGGGTTCAGCATGTGCCGGATCGAGGTGCGTCCGACGACGGCCCCGCCCACCACGGCCACCAGGAAGGTCGCCGGTACGAGGCTGCCGTCGGGCACCACGCCGTGTCGCTGAAGCTCCAGCGCCGCGACGTAGTCGGCCCACGACATGCCGTGCCGGTAGCCCAGACCGAACACGAAATCTTCGGTGGCCATCAGCCGATGGCCGGCGACGAACGACGCCTCGTCGGCGAGCCGGAGAGGACGCAGTCGCAACGTCGGGCCGGTCGTGCTCTGGATGAGGCGAAGGTAGCTGGGTTTTCTGCGCCGAACGCCGACCGGGCGCAGCCCGAACGGCCAATGGCACGCGCGCGGGGTGCTGGTGTGGTGAGATTCCTCCCTGCGTGCGCGGTAGACAAGGTCCCCCCGACAAGCGACTGTTCCGGCGAGCCCGACAAGGCGATCGCCAGGCCTTCGGCATCCTCCTGCGCCGCTACGACCCCCGGCTGCGCCGCCTCGCCGCCCGCCTGATCGCCGAGCCGGAGCGGGTCGACACCGTCCTCAGCAGGGCGTACCTGCGCGCCTGGCGGTCGGTGCCCATGGTCGTGCCACCCAACTCGGTGGCGGAGTGGCTCTATCGCATCGTCTACAACGCCTGCATCAACGAGATGCGCTGGGCGCCCGAACGACCTGGCCCCGCGCCGCTGCCCGGCCCCCGGGTCCCACTGCCGCTGGCCTCGGCCGAGCGCCGCGTCGTCGGCCTGCGCGCCCTGGCACCCGAGGAGCGGGTGCCGCTCGTCCTCGTCGACGGCGAGGGCTTCACCCTCGAGGCCACGGCCCGCATCCTCGGCCGCTCCGAGCGGGAGACCGCCGCCGACCTCACCCGCGCCCGCTACCGCTGGCGCGGCTTGGTGGTCGGCGAGCCGACGCCGCTGCCGGCCACGGTCGTCGAGCTGCCGCCCGACCCGGAGGCCGCTCCGCCCCTCGCCGAGCTGGCCGAGGTCGACACCGCTGGCTCCGAGCTGCGCGGTCACGTCAAGCTGGTCGGGGTCACGGCCGCCGCCGAGGCGGCCGCAGCCGACACCACCAAGACCGAGGAGCCGAAGGCCAAGCGGACCAAGCCACGGTCGACCTCCCGCCGCAAGGCCAAGCCGACGACATCCGAAGCGGGCACCGAAGCCACCGCCGTCCCGTCCGACGACGCCCGTGAGAACTGATGGCCCAACCCCCCGAGACCGACACCACCCCCGCCGAGGCGCCCGTTGACGCGCCGGCTGACGACGCTCAATCCGATGCCGCGCCGACGCCCGAGGCGCAGGCGGTCAAACCCGTCCCCAGCACTCGGGGTCGGCGCCCGGCGAAGGCCGAGGCCCCTCCCGAAGCCGCTGCGCCGGAAGCGTCGGATGACCCTGTAGCCGCGGCGCCGCCGGAGGTGGCACCCATCCTCGCCCTGCCCGAGGCGGAGGAATCGGTCGACATCGAGGTCACCGAGGTCGAGGCCGAAAGCGACAGCGGGCACGACGACGAAACGGACGGCGACGACCCCGACCCTGACAGCGAGCACGGCGAGCAGCCGGCGGCGAGGGGGCCGTCGAGGCAGCGGGGCTTGCGGGCGGCGCTCGCCAGCTTGCCGGTGCCCGAGCCGGGACCCAGCTTCTGGGCCGACATCGACCAGGCCATGGCCGAGCAGCCGCCCCTGCAGATCAGCGCCCGCCCCGCCATCCGGTCGATCAACGTGCCGCCGCCGCTCAGCCAGCCGTCGCTGAACGACTACTACGAACCCACGGGCATCCTCGTCACCGAGGGCATGTCCTTCGACGACCTCGCCGAGGGGGACGACCTCGACGACGAGCACGGCCCGGCCGTCAAGGTCCACGGCGCCGACGACGACGAGCCGCCGACCCCGCTCAGGACCCTTGCCGACAACCGGGCCAACGCCCGCAAGTCGATCATCATCGCCGCCGGGGTGGTGGCCGCGGTCCTGATCATCGGCAGCGCCCTCGGCCGGGGCGGCGACGACCCCTCCGGCGCCGACACCACCACGACCGCCGCCGAGGACGCCAACGCCAACCCGCAGACCACGGTGCCCACCACGTCGACCACTGCCCCACCGGTCCCCGGCCTCGACGCCGGCGCCAAGCTCACCGGCAACGGCATCGGCTCGCTGCGGGTCGGCACGAGCCTCAGCCAGCTCGCCGCCGGCGGCATCAGCACCGACCCCGACCAGGCGATGTTCACCCAGAACGCCGGGCTCTGCTACGTAGCGTCGGTGACCAAGTCCCCCGATCTGCGGCTGGGCCTGCGCAGCCCTGACCCGAGCCAAGGCGTCGCGAACCCCGAGGACGGGATCATCGCGTCGGTCACCATCACGGCGGCTCCCGGGTCGACCCGAGTCACCGAGCGGGGCCTCGGCCTCGGTGCCACCGAGCAGCAGGTCGAGGGGCTCTACCCCGAGGGCATCGAGAAGTCGACGAACCCGCTCCTCCCCGGCGGCCACCTGATGCTGGCCCGCCAGGACAACGACCGCGGGATCCTCTACGTCACCGACGGCGCCTCGGTCATCGAGATCTCGGTCGGCGAGATCGACGCCATCACCCAGCGCCAGGGCTGTAGCTAGCTCGCCCGGCGCCACATGAGCGGCTGATAGTTAGACCGCTCGTGCAAACGATCACTAGTCTCCCGAGACGATGTCGGACCTGCTCCGCTCCTACCTCGTAGCCGGTGTTTTCCTGGGTGTTTCGTTCGCCCTGATCGGCGCCGTGCTGGGCCTCGGGCGGCTCATCCGCCCGGTGCGGCCCCAGCCCGAGAAGTACATCAACTACGAGTCCGGGGTCGACCCGGTCGGGTCCGGCTGGGCCCAGAGCCAGGTGCGCTACTACCTGTTCGCGCTCCTCTTCGTGCTCTTCGACGTCGAGGCTGTCTTCATCTTCCCGTTCGCGACCCGAGCCGAGGAGTACGGCTGGTTCGGGTTCACCGAGATGGGGATCTTCATCGTGATCCTCGCCCTCGGCCTGCTGTACGCGTGGAAGAAGAACGTCCTCCGATGGACCTGAGGACATGAAGACCGAGGACCTGACCGGAACGCTCATGACCACTACGAACGACAAGGCGGCTGCCTGACATGGGCCTCGTCGAGAGCGGCAAGCTGCCGAAGCCCCTCACCACCCTGCTGAACCTGAGCCGCCGGTACAGCCTGTGGTGCTACCAATGGGGCTTGGCCTGTTGCGCCATCGAGATGGGTGCCGCGTTCGCCGGCCCGCGCTACGACGTCATGCGCCTCGGCGTCATCCCGCTGCCGGCCAGCCCCCGCCAGGCCGACCTCGTGGTCATCTCCGGGACCGTCACCGACAAGATGGTCCCGTCCATCAAGCGGCTCTACGAGCAGATGCCCGACCCCAAGTACGTCATCTCGATGGGTTCGTGCACCAACTGCGGCGGTCCGTATTGGGACAGCTACTCGGTCACCAAGGGCGTCGACCAGATCGTGCCCGTCGACGTGTACGTGCCCGGCTGCCCGCCCCGGCCCGAAGCCCTGCTCGAGGGCATCGTCCTCCTGCAGCAGAAGATCCGCCACGAAGACCCCGCGACCCGCTGGCGCGGCGACCCGATCGTGGTGCAGTAGGCCATGAGCGACGCGACCGACGCCGCAGAAGCCACCGGCGCCAACGAAGCCGCCGAGGCACCAGCCGAGGAAGGGCCCCGCGACGAGCTGCGGGAAGCCCACCTCGCGGTCTTCACCGGGGCGCTCGGCGACAAGGTGCTGGGCAGCCACATCATCCCGGGCAGCGAGCTGATCGTCCGGGTCGACCGGGCCAACTGGGTCGAGGCCGCTGAGCTCGCCAAGGCCAAGCTGGGCTGCACGTTCTTCGACTTCCTCTCGGCCATCGACTGGATGCCCTCGCCGTGGGGCCGCTACGAGGACGCCATCCTCGACGACGCGCCGAGCGCCAACGGCTCGAGCGGCATCCCGAAGCCCGACCCCGCCACCATCGAGGTGGGTTACGCCGGTGGCGAGACCCGCTTCCAGGTGTTTTGCCGGCTCGCCAACGTCCGCCAGCACCACAGCGTGGTCCTCAAGACCGACGTGCCGGACGTGGCCGTGGGCACGAACGAGTTCAGCATCCCGACGCTCACCAAGACCTTCGCCGGCGCCAACTGGCACGAGCGGGAGTGCTGGGAGATGTTCGGCATCACCTTCGACGGCCACCCCGGGCTGCGCCACCTCTACCTGCCCGGTGGCTTCGAGGGCCACCCGCTGCGCAAGGACTTCCCGCTCGTGGCCCGGATGGTGAAGCCCTGGCCCGGGATCGTCGACGTCGAGCCGATGCCCGAGAGCGCCGATCCCGAGGCCGCCGAGGCCAACGAGGAGACCCCCGAGTCGCCCAGCGGCCAAGGAGGGGACGAATGACGCTCACCGAACGCCAGCAGCGGGCCTACATCGACAGCCAGGCCGCCGACATGCGGGTCAACGTCGAGCTGGAGACCGACGAGGGCATGACCCTCAACATGGGCCCCCAGCACCCGGCGACCCACGGCACCCTGCGCGTCATCGCCAAGCTCGACGGCGAGCAGGTGGTCTGGGCCGACATCGCCCCCGGCTACATGCACCGAGGCTACGAGAAGCTCTGCGAAGTCCGCACCTACCCCCAGGTGACGACCCTCATCAACCGCATCGACTGGCTGGGCAGCTTCGCCAACGAGGTGCCGTTCATCCTGGCTGCCGAGCAGCTGATGGACATCGAGGCCCCGCCCCGGGCCCGCTACATCCGCACGATCCTCTTCGAGATGGCCCGGATCGCCAACATCGTCCTCTTCCTGGGCGACCTCGGCGTCCAGCTGGGCGCGGTGACCCCGGCCTTCTACGCCTTCCGCGACCGGGAGCACGTCCTCGACCAGATCGAGAGCGTCACCGGCGGCCGCTTCCACCCCAACTTCGACCGCATCGGCGGCCTCAAGGACGACCTGCCCAAGGGCTGGATCGCCGACACCAAGGCCGTCATGGAACGCATGCGCATGTTCTGCGACGAGGTCGAGGACCTGCTGTTCGGCAACGAGATCTTCGAGGCCCGAACCCGGGGCGTCGGCGTCATCCCCGCCGACGTGGCCCTGAGCTACGGCCTCACCGGGGCCAACGCCCGGGCGTCCGGCATCGACTGGGACCTGCGCCGCGACGGCCGCGTCGCCGGCCTGGCCCACGACGACGTCGACTGGCGGGTCTGGACCCACCCGGACGGCGACAGCTTCGCCCGCTGCTGGGTCCGGCTCCAGGAGACCCGGGAGGCCACCAAGATCGTCGACCAGCTCTGCGACAAGCTGCCGGGCGGGTCGATCATGGCCAAGGTCCCCCGCATCATCAAGGTGCCCGCGGGAGAGGCCTACGTAGAGACCGAGAACCCGCTCGGCGCCATGGGCTACTACGTGGTCAGCAAGGGCGACCTCGGGCCGTTCCGGGTGAAGATCCGCTCGGCCAGCTTCTCCAACGTCTCGGTGCTGCCGTGGCTGCTGCGGGGCGTGTACGTCCCCGACATCATCACGATCCTCGCCAGCCTGTACTTCATCCTCGGGGACATCGATCGCTGATGACTGCCGCCGCGCCCATCCTCGCCGAGCTCGCCTGGTGGATGCAGACCAGCCTCCGTTCCATCGGGGTGCTGGTCGCCGTGCTCATCCCGGCCGGCACGCTGGTCTACGTCTTCCTGTTCAAGATGATGAGCTTCATGCAGAGCCGGCTCGGCCCGATGGAGGCCGGCCCGTGGGGTTCGCTTCAGCTGCTCGCCGAGGTCGGCAAGTTCATCCAGAAGGAAGACATCATCCCGTGGCGGGCCGATCGGAAGCTGTTCGCCCTGGCCCCCTACGTGGTCGTCGCCGCGGTGTTCCTGATCTACCTCGTCGTGCCGTTCGGCCCCGACGCCTACTTCGTCAACTTCGACGTCGGCATCTTCTGGGTGCTGGCGGTGTCGTCGGTCAGTGTCATCGGCATCCTCATCGCCGGCTGGGCGTCGGCCAACAAGTACTCGCTACTGGGTGGCCTGCGGGCCGCCGGCCAGCTGATCGCCTACGAGCTGCCGATGGTGCTGGCGGTGGTCGGCGTGGTCATCCAGGCCGGCACGCTCAACATGCAGGGCATCGTCGACGCCCAGGCCAACGGCTCGATCTTCGGCTGGGACGGCATCGGCAACCCGTTCATCCTCACCCAGGGCATCGGGTTCCTGATCTTCCTCATCGCGATGCAGGCCGAGCTGACCCAGACGCCGTTCGACATGCCGGTCGCCGAGTCGGAGCTGGTCTCCGGCTACATGACCGAGTACTCGGGCCTGCGCTTCCTGCTGTTCTTCATCGGCGAGTTCGCCAGCGCCGGCGCCTTTGCCGCGGTGGCGGCGACGCTGTTCCTCGGCGGCTGGAGCGTCCCGTTCCTCGACAACGATGCGGACTGGATGAACGTCGTCGGGCCCCTGGTGCTGCTGACGAAGATGATGTTCGTCGCCTTCCTGGTCTTCTGGGTGCGGTTCACCTACCCGCGCTTCCGGGAGGACCAGCTCCAGCAGCTCGCCTGGAAGATCCTCATCCCGCTGTCGCTGGTCAACATCCTGGCGACCATGGCACTGAAGGTGGCCTTCTGATGGGCAAGGTCCCCGCTCCCAAGGTGCCCGGCCTGGTCAAGGGCCTGGGCGTCACGCTGAAGACGATGGTCAAGACGACCTTCCCGGCCCGGGGCATCAAGACCCTGATCCCGGCGCCGTCGGTCGGCTCGGCCACCGTGCAGTATCCCCACGAGAAGGAGCAGCCTGCCGATCGGGCCCGGGGCGTCATCGCCCTGAAGGAGGACAACTGCACGGTCTGCATGCTGTGCGCCCGCAGCTGCCCCGACTGGTGCATCTACATCGAGGGCCACAAGGACACCGCCCCGCCGCGGCGGCCTGGCGGCAAGCCCCGCACCGTCAGCAAGCTCGACCGCTTCGACATCGACTACGCGCTGTGCATGTACTGCGGGATCTGCGTCGAGGTGTGCCCGTTCGACGCCCTGTTCTGGAGCCCGGAGTACGAGTACTCGGAGCTGCGCCTAGCCGACCTCCTGCACGACAAGGACCGGCTGGGTGAGTGGATGCAGACGGTGCCCGACTTCGAGCCCTACGAGGCCGGCTCCGACCAGAAGGTCCGGAAGGTGCCCCGATGAGCCTGGCCTCGGTCGTGGCGAGCGGGACCCCGGTCGCCCAGTCGATCTTCTTCTACCTCTTCGCCGCGATCATCGTGGTCGCTGCGCTGGCCGTGGTCACCACCAAGAACGTGGTGCGGGCGGCGCTGTACCTGATCACGGTGTTCGCCGGCATCGTCGCCATCTACCTGCTGCTGGCCGCCGAGTTCGTGGCGGTCACCCAGATCCTCGTCTACATCGGGGCGATCATGGTGCTGATGCTCTTCGGCATCATGCTGACCCGGGCCCGCATCGGCCGGGACGTCGCCCTCACCCACGACAACTGGTGGATCGGCGTGGCGACGGCGGTGCTGCTGGCCGGGGTCACCGGCTACGCCCTGCTCGACGCCTTCGGTGACGACAAGCTGCCCCGCGACACGCAGATCAAGGGCGTGGCCGGCAGCAACACGGCCACGGTCAGCGACGTGATGTTCCAGCAGTACCTGGTCCCGTTCGAGGTCGTGTCGGTGCTGCTACTGGCAGCGCTGGTCGGCGCCATCGTGCTCGCCCGAAAGGACCGCGGCTGATGCTCGCCACCGTCGCCTCGCTCGTCCAGAACGAGTCCAGCTCCGGCAACGACGGGCTGTTCCTCAACCAGTTCCTGCTGCTCGGTGGCGTGCTGTTCTGCATCGGCGTGTACGGCGTGCTGGCCCGGCGCAACGCCGTCATGGTGCTGATGTCGATCGAGCTCATCCTCAATGCCGTCAACATCAACCTGCTGGCGTTCGGGGCCATGAACAACGACGTCGCCGGCGCCGTGTTCGCCCTGTTCGTCATCGCCGTGGCCGCCGCCGAGGTCGGCGTGGGCCTGGCGATCGTCCTGATCATCTACCGCAACCGGCACAGCGTCGACCTCAACGACGTCGACGCCATGAAGGGCTGAAGGTCGAGCTGCTGTGTTGGAAAACGCCTGGATCATCCCGCTCATCCCTGCGGCATCGTTCTTCCTGATCCTGTTCTTCGGTAAGAAGCTGCCCCGCAAGGGCAGCGAGCTCGGCATCGCCGCAGTCGGGCTGGCGTTCGTGCTGGCTCTGGTCACCAACGTCCAGTGGTTCACCCACGTCAACGACGCCGAGCACAAGGCGGAGGAGACCGAGCAGGAGGCGGTCGGGACGGGCCACGCAGCCACTGGCGAGTCCGCGGCGGTCGTCCAGGAGGAGCCGAAGGACGGGCACGAGACCGAGGAAGTGGAAGGCCACCACTTCGAGGTCCAGCCCGAGACCAAGGAGTGGACCTGGTTCGAGAACGGCGGTGTCGACATCAAGGTCGGCATGCTGCTCGACGGCCCCGCGGTGATGATGCTGTTCGTCGTCACCCTGGTGTCGCTGCTGGTGCACATCTACTCGACCGACTACGTGGCCGGCGACCGGCGGTACACCCACTTCTTCGCCTTCCTGTCGCTCTTCACCGCGTCGATGCTCGGCCTGATCATGGCCAAGTCGACGCTGCAGCTCATCGTGTGCTGGGAGCTGGTCGGCGTCTGCTCGTTCGTGCTCATCGGCCACTGGTGGGAGGAGAAGGCCAACAGCGACGCCGCGCTAAAGGCGTTCATCACCAACCGCGTGGGTGACGTCGGCCTGCTGACCGGCATGATCACGCTGTTCTTCGCGGCTGGCCAGACGTTCGACATCGCCACCATCAACGCCAAGGCGCTCGACGGCAGCATCACCCACACGGCCCTGCTGGTGGCGTCGCTGGCACTGCTCTTGGCGGTGATGTCGAAGTCGGGCCAGTTCATCCTCCACACCTGGTTGCCCGACGCCATGGCCGGGCCCACTCCCGTCTCGGCGCTGATCCACGCGGCCACCATGGTCGTGGCCGGCATCTACATGGTCGGTCGCCTCTACGGGGTCTTCTACGAGGGCCTGTCGATCGGCGTCTCGAGCGTCAACGCCCTGGCGGTGGTCGGCGGGGTGACCGTCATCGGCGGGGCGCTGCTGGCGTTCGTCCAGAACGACATCAAGAAGGTGCTCGCCTACTCGACGGTCAGCCAGCTGGGGTACATGGTCATGGCGCTGGGCGTCGGGGCCTGGACCGCCGCCTTCTTCCACCTCTTCACCCACGCCTTCTTCAAGGCCTGCCTGTTCCTCGGCTCCGGCTCGGTGAGCCACGCCGTGCACAGCTTCGACATGAAGAAGGACATGGGTGGGCTGAAGAAGTGGATGCCCCACACGTTCTGGACCTTCATGGTCTCGACCGCGGCGCTCATCGGCATCCTCCCGCTGGCCGGCTTCTGGTCGAAGGACGAGATCCTGGCCGGTGCCTACCAGCTCGGCGGGGCCGGCAACTACAAGGCGTTCATGATCGTCGGCGTGGTCGGCGCCTTCATGACCGCCGCCTACATGACCCGCTGCGTGTACCTCACCTTCTTCGGCGAGTTCCGGGGTCACGGCCACCCCCACGAGTCGGGCCCCCGGATCGTGGTCCCGCTGTACATCCTGGCCGGCCTCGCCGTCGTCGCCGGTGTGGCCAACCTGCCGGCCGCGCTGGCGCCCGGCAGCGTCGAGCTGCGGTTCGAGCACTTCTACGAGCCCAAGGCCGCCTACTTCCCGAGCATCCTCCCGGTGTTCGACGCCCCCGAGTTCAGCTGGGGCATCGCCCTCTTCAGCACCGCCATCGGGCTGATCGGCGTCGGCCTGGCCTACCTCTGGTACTTCAAGAAGGCCGGCCCCCACGGCCTCAGTGAGCGGTCCGCGCTGGCCGGCACCGGCTACCGGGTGCTGCAGAACAAGTACTACTTCGACTGGCTGTACACCGACGTCATCGTCGGCGCCACGAAGGGGCCCATCGCCCGGGCCGCCTACTGGGTCAACCAGAACGTCATCGACGGCATCGTCAACGGCGCCGGTCGCTTCGCCACGCTCCTCGGCCGCCTCACCTACAAGTACATCGACCAAGGCGTGGTCGACGGGGCGGTGCTCGGCTCGGGCGCCGCGGCCGAAGAGGGCGGCCAGATCTTCCGCAAGCTCACGTCCGGCAAGGTCCAGCAGTACGGCGCGCTGCTCTTCGGCGCCACCGCCGTGTTCGCCGGCGCCCTGATCCTCTTCGTCTGATCCCATGAATCGCATGATCCGCAAGGCCAAAGGCTCACCACGATGAACAACGAGTTCCTGACCGATTGGGGCTTGACCGGCATGGTGTTCCTGCCGCTGGCAGGCGCCCTGGTCATGCTGCTGATCCCGAAGGTGCACGAGGAGGCGCACAAGCTCATCGCGCTCGTGGCCTCGCTGGGCGCGGCCGCCTTCGGCATCGCGGTCTTCGCCGACTTCGACTACGACCAGAGCGACAAGCTCCAGTTCGTCGTCAACAAGAACTGGATCGAGGTCATCAACAGCCGGTACTTCGTCGGCGTTGACGGCCTGTCGATCCCCCTGCTGGCGCTGACGCTGCTGGTGGTCCCGCTGTGCATCGTCTACAGCTGGAACCACCTGCCCGAGCCGGCCAACGCCAAGGCCTTCCTCATCCTGATCCTGGTGCTGCACACCGGCATGCTCGGGACCTTCGTGGCGCAGGACCTGATCCTGTTCTTCGTCTTCTTCGAGGTCGTGCTGCTGCCGATGTACTTCCTCATCGGCGTGTGGGGCGGTGAGCAGCGCCAGTACGCGTCGCTGAAGTTCTTCCTCTACACGTTGTTCGGCTCGGCGTTGATGATCGTCGGCTTCCTGGCGCTGTACTTCCTGACCGGCGCCGAGACCTTCGCCATCCCCGAGCTGGCCGCCCGGGTGGCCACGCCGTCGCAGTTCGGCATCGACCCGCTGTCGCACACCACCCAGCTGCTCATCTTCGGGGCGATGTTCGTGGGCTTCGGCATCAAGGTGCCGATGTTCCCCTTCCACACCTGGCTGCCCGACGCCCACACCCAGGCGCCGACCGTCGGCTCGGTCATCCTGGCCGCGGTGCTGCTGAAGCTCGGCACCTACGGCTTCGTCCGGGTGGCGCTGCCGATCCTGCCGGACGCCGCCATCTCGTGGGCGCCGGTCATCGGCGGCCTGGCGGTGGTCGGCATCATCTACGGCGCCCTGGCCTGCCTGGCGCAGACCGACATGAAACGGCTCATCGCCTTCTCGTCGGTCGCGCACATGGGCTTCACCATGCTGGGGATCGCCACGCTCACCGACTTCGGCCTCAACGCCGCGGTCATGGGCATGGTCGCCCACGGCCTCATCACCGGGATGCTCTTCTTCGTCGCCGGCTCGGTGAAGGAGCGCTACCACACGTTGGAGATCAAGCGCCTCGGTGGCCTGCTGCTGCAGGCCCCGAAGCTGGGCTGGATCCTGGGCTTCACCGCGATGGCCTCGCTCGGCCTGCCCGGCCTGGCCGGGTTCTGGGGTGAGTTCCCGGCGATCCTGTCGACCTATCAGCCGGGCGCCGACCTCAGCGAGGTGCTGTTCCGCACCTACATGGTCATCGCCGCCATCGGCACGGTGTTCGCCGCCGGCTACCTGCTCTGGCTCTACCAGCGGACCGCGTTCGGTACGCCGAGCGAGGAGTTCGCCGACGAGCACGTCGAGGACGTCACGCTGCCCGAGTGGATCGCCTGGGTGCCGATGCTGGTGCTGATCCTGGTCATCGGCATCTACCCGAACCTGGTCTTCAAGGTCACCGACGACAGCCTGACGGCGTTGGCCGACAGGATCGACGAGGTCGCCGAGGTCGCCGCGCCATGACCCTCGGGGCCGTCGCCGCGCAGAGCTTCGTCAGTCCGACCATCGACTGGCACGCCTTCGCGCCCGAGCTCGTCCTCGTGGGCACGCTGGTCCTGGTCCTCCTCGCCGACCTGTTCCTGCCCGAGGGCAACAAGGGCGTGCTGCCGTCGCTCGCCGGCCTCGGCCTGCTGGGCGCCACCGTTCCCGTGTTGACGCTGGCCGTCGACGGGGCCGACCGGTCGATGTTCGACGGCGCCTATGTCGTCGACAACTTCTCGCTGGTCCTGAAGGCCTTGTTCCTGATCGCCGGCTACGTGGTGGTGCTGCTGTCGACCAACTACATCGCCGAGGGCGACTACGCGGAAGGCGAGTACTACTTCCTGCTGCTGTCGTCGATCCTCGGGATGACGGTCATCGCCTCGGGCCGCGACCTGGTGTCGATCTTCGTGGCGCTCGAGCTGCTGTCGATCCCGGCCTACCTGCTGGCCGGCTGGCGCAAGACCGACGTCAAGGGCAACGAGGCCGGTGCCAAGTACTACCTGATGGGCGTGTTCGCCACGGCGGTGCTGCTGTACGGCATGTCCCTGCTCTACGGGGTGGCCGGGAGCACCAAGCTCACCGAGATCGGCGCCGCGCTGGCTTCGTCGGAGAACCTGCCGGTCATCACGCTGGCGATCGTGTTCTGCGTCGTCGGCTTCGGCTTCAAGGTGTCGGCGGTGCCGTTCCACACCTGGGCACCCGACACCTACGAGGGCGCCCCCACGCCGATCACCGCGTTCCTGTCGGTGCTGTCCAAGGCCGCCGGCTTCGTGGCACTGCTGGAGCTGATCCTCATCGCCTTCCGGGGCCAGGGCGACGCCTACCAGCCGTTCCTCTGGGTGCTGTCGGCGCTGACGATGACCATCGGCAACATGGTCGCCCTGCGCCAGACCAACGTCGTGCGCATGCTGGCGTACTCGGGTGTCGCCCAGGCCGGGTTCATGCTCGCCCCGCTGGCCGTGGCCAGCGAGACCGACAAGACCCTCGCCGCCGTCGTCACCTACCTGGTGGTGTACGCGGCCATGAACCTGGGTGCCTTCGCCGTGGTCATGGCCGTGGCCCGCAAGACGGGGAGCGGCGAGATCTCGTCGTTCGCCGGGGTGTTCGAGTACGCCCCCGGCCTGGCCGCGCTGGGCGCTGTGTTCCTGTTCTCGCTGGCCGGCATCCCGCCGCTGGGTGGGTTCTGGGGCAAGTTCTTCGCCTTCCAGGCGGTGGTCGACGCCGGCAACAACTGGGCCTACGGGCTGGCGGTGATCATGGCCGTGAACTCGGTCATCGCGCTCGGGTACTACGCCAACCTGGCCCGCCAGATGTTCATGGAGCCGCCGCCCGACGGCGACCGCACCCCGGTGCGGATCCCCGCGTCGATCGGCATCGCCCTGGCGCTGACCGCCGGCCTGACCGTGGCCTTCGGCCCGACCCCGTGGGCCGCCGACCTCGGCGACCGCGCCGACCTCACCACCGGCGTCTCGTCCGCCGAGGCCGACACCAGCGCCGCCCCGACCCCTTGAACGCGCTCGACGGGATCGTCGAGCGGATCGAACGGCTGGGGCCCCGGCCGCTGAGCGAGGTCCTCGACGTAGCGCTCTACGCGCCGGGCGAGGGCTTCTATGACGCCGGCGGGGCGGCCGGTCGTCGCTCGGGCGACTTCCTAACGAGCCCCGAGGTGGGGCCCCTGTTCGGCGCAGTCATGGCCCGGGCTCTGGACTCGTGGTGGGCGGGGATGGGCCGGCCCGACCCGTATGTGGTGGTGGAGGCAGGGGCTGGGCCCGGGACCCTGGCGAAGACGGTCCTCGCCGCTCGGCCTGCCTGCGCCCCGGCGCTGCGCTACGTCCTGGTCGAGCGGTCGGCTGCCCAGCGCCGCGGGCACGCCGCCAAGGTTCCGATCGAGGACCCCAACGTGGTGCTGCCCGCCGTCGACCCCGACACCGGGGAGCCGGTGCCGGACGCCCCGCCCGGGCCGCTGTGCACGAGCCTGGTCGAGCTGCCCCGGTTGCCCGGCCTGTCCGCGGTCGTGCTGGCCAACGAGCTGCTCGACAACCTGCCGTTCGACCTGGCGGAGCGGCGGGCCGGCACCTGGTGCGAGGTGCGGGTCGGCCTCGGCCTCGTCGAGGTGGTCTTGCCGCTGGACGACACCCGGGCCTCGCTGCTCGAACGCCTGGCGCCCGACGCCCCCGACGGCGCCCGGGTGCCGCTCCAGGCCCCCGCTGCTGAGTGGCTGCGTTCAGCCCTCGCAACCGCAGGCCCGAAAGGGCGGGTCGTGGCCCTCGACTACGCCACGACCACCGCCGACCTGGCGTCCCGTCCGTCCGGTGAGTGGCTCCGGACCTACCGCGCCCACGCCCGGGGTGCCTCGTACCTCGAGGCCCTCGGGACGCAGGATGTGACGTGCGAGGTTGCGGTCGACCAGCTGGCTGTCGTCCGGCCGCCCCGCTCGACGACCACGCAGGCCGAGTGGCTGCGGTCCCACGGCATCGCGGACCTCGTCGCCGAGGGTCGCAAGATCTGGGAGGAGCGGGCCCACCTGGGCGATCTGGCGGCCGTCGCCGCCCGCAGCCGCATCGGCGAGTCCGAGGCCCTGCTCCACCCCACCGGCCTCGGCGCATTCCTCGTCCTGGAGTGGTGACTTCGGTACCTTCCGGCGGTGCTCCGCCGACCTGCCGTCGCCGTCGTCGCGCTCGTGATCCTGGGGGCCTGCGGCAGCGACGAGGGGCCACCGCGGGCGGCGACGACCACGACCCGCCCGAAGGGCCCGACCGAGCTCGACTACATCACCGCCACCGCCGTGGCCCTGTCGAAGGGCGGCGGCTTCGGCGACACGGAGACCAACAAGTGCGCCGCTGAGGCCTACGTGTCGGCCATCGGCGTCGACACGCTGCGCGACACGGTGACGCCCGCCGAGATCGCCGCCAAACCGAACGTTTTGCCCAAGGACCTCGGCCTGGAGC
>Ga0209382_10003303_pt1 | contig 22474 bp, 19 predicted proteins | sample SoiMetdeltSBSDD5_FD_187599 | JGI IMG/M metagenome (GOLD analysis project Ga0209382, IMG submission 187599) | Bulk soil microbial communities from a Populus tree surrounding site in Tennessee, USA - Soil MetaG P. deltoides SBSDD5 (SPAdes) (version 2) | ecosystem: Environmental > Terrestrial >...
GGCGCCCGGTGTTCAAGACCAGACGAACTTCTGGCGGGGCGGCGCGTACGCTCGCTTCGATTCCAGAACTCGCCCTTATCTGTCTGGCCGCGGAACGCAGTTTCAGGTTCGTTTTGACAGGTATGATGACCGGGAACGCGGCCTCTATTCGTTTGGCGTTCTCCAATTAGATGCTCGGCACGCGTTTGCGTTTCTGAACGAGAAACGCGTTCTGGCACTGCGTGCCAATACGGCGCTGAGTTACAGCGGATCAGACAACATCGTGCCCTTTTACCTTCAGCAGACCCTTGGAGGTCCGAACGATCTTCGAGGTTTTCGGCTTTTCCGGTTCACGGACAATAACAGCCTTCTATTGAACAGCGAGTACCGATGGGAGGTGGCGCCGCCTCTGGAATTCGCAATATTTGCCGATGCCGGAAAGGTTTTCACTCGTCGAGCACAGTTGAATTTCGCTGACCTGGAGGCGTCTGCAGGGTTCGGTGTCCGTATTAAGACCCGTAGCGCCGTCGCGCTGCGACTGGACACGGCGTTCAGCCACGAAGGGTTTCAACTATGGTTTCGGTTCTCCGATATTTTTTGATATTCGCCTTACTGACGGTGCTGGCGTTCGGACAGGTGACGCGTCCGCGCTTTTATCCGGACGATCCGATATGGTCCGTGCCGCCGCCGACTCCAGTTGCCGAAGTTAAAAAGCGCGACATCGACGCGCTCTATGACTTCATGTGGCAGTCGTTCAGGCCTCAGGGGAAACCGCCCGTTCCTTCACGCGGCATCAATACCCTCGGCGAAGTGCCGGACAGCGAGTGGTTCACGAATCGTCACGCTAAGAAACGCATGAGTCCCGATGAATTGCAGCGTGGTCCCGGCAATCAGAATTCTCCTGTCGCACCGTTCAGGGTTGTTGGCGCAAAAACGGAAGGCATCACACCAGGCTTCAATATCAGGGATGCACAGAACCGCCTGTATTTCGTGAAGATCGATCCTCGGAGCAATCCCGAAATGTCCACGGCGGCGGATGTGATCGGCTCCAAATTCTTTTATGCGTTGGGGTACTACACGCCGGAGAACTACATCCTGAACGCCCATCGCGAGCAGTTAGCTGTCTCGGACGATGCGAAGGTGGAAGTCGGCGGTAAAGAGCGGCAGATGAATTCCAAGGATCTGGACCTGATTCTCGATCACGTGCCGCGCCGAAAGGATGGATCGTATCGTCTGCTGGCAAGCCTCGCGGTCAAAGGCGCACCGATCGGTCCTTTCCGGTACGAAGGAACTCGGCGCGACGATCCGAATGATGTGGTGCCGCATGACTTGCGTCGTGACCTGCGCGGTCTCTACGTCTTCTGTGCATGGTTGAACCATACGGATTCGAAGGCCGGTAACACACTCGACGCCGTCGTTGAGGAAAACGGCATCAAATTCGTGCGGCACTACCTGATCGATTTTGGCGCGATCCTGGGCAGTGATAGCGATATGCCGAAGAATGCCCGCTTCGGTCACGAATACATCTTTCCAGACCGCTCCGAAGCGTTGAAAGCTATCGCCAGTCTCGGCTTGTACACTCGCGATTGGGAACGAGCCGACTCTCCGTCACACCTGAAAGCCGTCGGACGTTTCGAAGCAAAGGCCTTTAATCCCACCACATGGAGATCCAATTATCCGAATCCCGCTTTCCTGAGCCGTCAGCCGGAAGACGAATATTGGGCCGCGAAACAGGTGGTGGCGTTCACGAATGAGGACATCCGCGCAATCGTAGAGACCGGCCAATTCAGCGATCCTCGAGTTGTGGACTACCTGGTCGCAACTCTTGCCGAGCGTCGGGATAAGATCGGCCGGGCATTTCTTTCCGACGTGCTGCCACTCGACAATTTCAGAATTTCGGGAAACGAGATTGTGTTCGACGATCTGGCTCTCAAGTACGGATTTTCAGCGCAACGACAGTACCGATTCCGCTGGTTTCTGTTCGATAACCGCAGCGGCGCGCAAACCTCAGTGCCAGGCGCGCGTCCGCAGCTACCTTCCAATCTCACAACTTCGGGCGCAGATGTTTATCTGGCCACCGAAATCAGGCCCGCATCCGGTTCCGACAAGAGCGTAACCGTGTATTTACGCAAGGCGGGTGAAACCTGGTCGGCGGTGGGAATTGACCGGCAGTGAGCACATCCTGCGTTTAATTCATTCAGACGACCCAGGCCTGGTTCCTAGAATCGGGCTGTCTGTTTAGGAAATCGTTAACAGAGCGAGAGACCAATATGAGGCGTCCGTCGGCGACGGGTCCCCACACATAATTTACGGGGTGGCCTCCTTGCTTAGTCATTGCCCAAATCTCGGTGTTTGCGAAGTTGACGTGATACTCATTGACGAGAATTTCCACGAAGGCTCGAAGACGTTCCAGGTTGGGTGCGTAGTGGCCGCTGACGTTGTCCAACCGGATGATCTTGCCGTCATTTCCGATCTTCATGTTTCCTGCGCACACCACCTCATCGCCTGAAGTGAACGACGAGTGATTGAACATGCCGTAGATGCCATTGTCGTCCGGCATACAGAAGGCGTTTCCCCAATGATCCATGGCGAAAGGGTCTCCGTTCATGTGCTGCGTTGTCGCGGCCAGACCGCTGCAGTACTGCAGGCCCCCATTACCGTCGGATTCCAACATACAATTCAGTCGTTGGAATTTCGATAAGTAGCGCACCTCGATCTGGTGCCCTTGAACTTCCTTCGCAATTTCGTCGATCTTTTCCCAATCCTTTAACGTCAACGTCGTGAAAAATTTCGGGCCATGGTTCTGCTCGGCACGATCGTCGTGTGTGATCGCCGGTTGCCGATAAGCTCGGTCGAACGTGGCGTTGGCCTTTGCTGACAAGGTAAGTCCCGTTCTGGTCTTGTTGGTTTCGAGCAGTTCGGCAACCTGAGTTCCGGAGATTGCTTTCTTTTTATTGAATCGAAGAAAAGCCATACGCTCGTTGACGTATCCCGCCGCCAACGGTCCGCGCACTGCTCGCTGACCGCCATCTTTGCGATTCTCGTACGCCACAATCGCATCTGCAAAACCGCCGCCAACAGCGAGCATGCCGCGAAGCGTATTCAAGGATTCGTCCATCAGGCTATTCACAGCGCGGTGTCGCTTGAGAACTGTCGTTTCGGGACCGGCGGCAGCCAACCCTGCGACTTTCGGCTGCTTGACTCGCAGCCATTTCCTGCAGCTGGAAACGATTGCGCAGAGCGCCTTCATCTCATCATTCGCCGACTTGCCTCTGACAGCGTGGTAATGCGCCAGCGCTTCCACGACGCTTTTGAGGTTGGATCCCGATACTTTCACCTTTATGAAACCAAATTTGTATGGCTTGCCGGTATCGGACATGAAAATGTCTTTGCCTTTGGGGCCGAGGTACGCCATTCGCTTCTCCTGCGTCTTGCAATAAGTTTGCGTTCACTCCGTAAACACGAAACTGGTTGGAAAGGCGGAGAGTATAACGGATTGAAGGTGGCGTAGCATATTGACTTAACTGAAATTATCAAATCACAGGAACGAAATAGTGGTGTCACATGACAAGAGGCAACATCAGGGCATGAACATATCCAGACGCTGCTTTCTTCACACGTCTCTCGCGACACTGGCGTTCTCAGGGCTACGCAGATACGTCGAGGCGCGACCGACTCAGAGAGCGGGCAGACCTGCCGGTTACGGCCCTTTGAAGCCTGATCCCGATCGAGTTCTCGATTTGCCGCAGGGCTTTCAATACCGAGTGATCTCCAGAACCGGCGAAGCGATGTCCGATGGTCTACGGGTTCCGGGCGCCCACGATGGCATGGCCGCTTTCCCGGGCCCTCGCGGCACCACGATTCTCGTTCGCAATCACGAGCTGGCTGTGGAGAGTCTTTCCCAGAGCCCATTCGGAGAGCAGAACGAGCTGCTGTCTGTATGGAACCCGGAGAACTTATACGATGCCGCGCCGGCGCTTGGTGGGACCACAACGCTGACCTACGATACGCGACGGCACGTTCTCGAAAAGCATTTCCTGAGCCTGGCGGGCACGATCCGAAATTGTGCCGGTGGACCTACACCCTGGGGAAGTTGGATCAGCTGCGAGGAAAACAACGCAACCAGCCGACGACCTACATCGAAAAACGCATGGCTTCAATTTTGAAGTGCCGGCAAGGATGGAACGCATGGTGGCGCCTATACCCTTGAGGTCGATGGGCCGGTTTAGCCATGAAGCGATCGCAGTCGATCCGGCGACCGGCTTCGTGTACCAGACTGAAGACCGTGTCGATAGCCTCATCTACCGGTTTATCCCGCAGCGCCGCGGCCAGCTTGCGGTTGGCGGCAGACTTCAGGGATTAAAGATCATCGAGATGCCCGGTGTGGACACAGCCAACTGGATCGAACAATCGATACCTGTCGGTAAACGTTTCAACGTCCAGTGGATCGACCTGCACGACGTGGAGTCGCCGGACGACAGTTTGCGCAAGCAAGGCGCGGAAGGCGGCGCAGCGCGATTTTCGCGTGGCGAAGGTATGTGGGCCGGCCAAGGCGTCATCTACTTCGCGTGCACAAGCGGCGGCCATGCGAAGGCGGGTCAGATCTGGAGATATGTTCCGAGCCCGTTTGAAGGAACATCCCGAGAAAGCGAACGGCCAGGGACGCTTGAACTATTCATCGAACCGAACGACACAATGCTGATGGAAAACGTCGACAACATCACGATTGCTCCGTGGGGAGACATCATCGTCTGTGAAGACGGTCCCGAGGCAAATCGTGTCCTCGGCGTCACCCCCGGCGGCGTGCTGTTTGAGTTCGCAAATAACGCAATGAATACATCGGAGCTTGCCGGCGCCACATTCTCTCCGGACGGCACCACGCTTTTTGTCAACATCCAGAATCCAGGTCTCACTCTCGCCATTACTGGTCCCTTTAGAACCGGGAGCTAAGAACGGGCTACTCCCCCGCTCTCACCTTCCGTTCTCGTAGATTTCATAACCTCGGAACGACATCGTCATTTCTCAGCGAGAAGCTTTTTGCTTTCGAAGCTGTCTTGGGCGCCCGCGTCCGTCCGCGATAAGATTGCCGGAACGTTCTGGAGGTCACATGCATCGTCGGACGCTGCTTCAATCTGCAGGGTGGCTTGCGCTTGGTTATCCGATTCGAGGGCTAAGCGCATTCCTCCCCACGCCGAAATTTTTGGCGGATCCGTTTTCTGCCGGCGTGGCCTCGGGTGATCCCACACCGAATGGGATCGTGCTTTGGACACGACTGATTCCAGACAACGCACGCGAGCAGGAATGGCAACGCGAGTCCGTTGCCGTGCAGTGGGAGATTGCTGCGGACGAAGGCATGAAGCGCATTGTGCGCAGTGGACGCACACAAGCATACCGCGCATACGCTCACTCTGTTCACGTAGACGTTCGAGGACTGCAGCCGAATCGCTGGTACTGGTACAGATTTCGCACTGGCTCCGCCGCAAGTCCGGTCGGTCGAACGCGTACTGCGCCCGCCGGTCCCGTCGATCGGCTCCGGTTTGCTTTTGCTTCCTGCCAGAGTTTTCATGCAGGTTATTACACCGCCTATCAGCACATGGTGCGCGAGGACATCGATATGATCGTGTTCCTCGGCGACTACATCTATGAAAGCGGTGGAACTGTCGTCAGGACCGTCCCTACCGAGGAGCCGATGACATTGGCTGGTTATCGCGACAGGTACGCTCTCTACCGTAGCGATGAACACCTGAAAGAAGCGCATCGGCTGTTCCCGTGGATCATCACGTGGGATGACCATGAAGTGGAAAACAACTACGCCGGAGATGTCTCGCAGGATAATGTGCCAAAAGCGGAGTTTCTGCAGCGCCGTGCCGCGGCGTATCAAGCGCACTACGAATGGATGCCGCTACAGAAAGCGTGTATTCCCAGGGGAGCAAATTCACGGCTGTACCGAAAGCTCAGTTTCGGTCCTCTGGCAAATTTCTTCGTTCTTGATGGGAGGCAGTTTCGCAGCAACCAACCATGCGGAGATGGAACGAAGCCCCCTTGCGCTGAGTTTAACGATGACCATCGCACCATGCTCGGCCCTCAGCAGGAAAACTGGCTAGTGTCCGAATGGAAGAAGTCCAGGTCGCAATGGAACATCATGGCCAATCAGGTGCGGATGACGTCGGTAGATAGCAAGGCAGGCCCGGAGGAGTCGTTCTCGATGGATCAGTGGGCCGGCTACGAAAATGCGCGTAAAAGGCTCGTGTCGGGTATGGCGGACACTCGTCTGTCGAATCCAGTTGTTATTACTGGCGACATTCACACGAACTGGGTTGGAGACCTCAAGATCGATTACCGTGAACAACGAGCGCCGATCGTTGCCTCCGAGCTGATCGGAACATCCATTTCAACCGGCGGAGACGGCGCCGACACACAACCCAACGTCCAGCAATACTTGTCTGAGAATCCTCAAATCCATTTTTTCAACGCACAGCGCGGATACGTGCGATGTGAAGTCACCAAGGACCAGTTGACTACGGATTTCCGCGTAGTTGAAAAGGTTTCGGTGAAGGATCTTCCGATCAAGACCCGCGCGACATTCATTGTCGAAAACGGCAAGCCTGGCGCGCAGAGGAGTTAGATTACCAGCGATCTTCGCGTATTCTTTTGGGAATGATTGCTGATGTAGATAGTTGCAGGTCTGCACTCTCACGGCTTCGCCGTCCGGTCGGCGACGATTGTGACTTGCATGTCCGGAGCAAGACGCAGGATTTGTGAGGTGATAACTCCACTGCGTGAGACGCCCAACCGTTTCTTCTCAGGCCGTAGCAGAAAGATCTGAGTGATGCGCTCGCGCCGTGCGAAATCGACGAGGGTAGCCGCGGCATTCTGTCCGTGCAGGATCAGCGTTTCGATCCTAAGATTTCGGGCAAAGTTCAAATGGCGTTCGACGGATTCGCGTTCGGAGTCGGGCAGACTGGCAACATCTCCAGTGTCGGATACGTAAACCGCAAAGCACTCGGCGCCAAGATAGTCCGCCACCCGTCTTCCTCGACGTATCAACATGGCGGTGCGCGGTTCGTCCGTAATGTGAATGAGCAGGCGATCGTTGGTCCGCGGGATCTCGTGACGGACCTCCACTTCGTGAGCCGCCTGCCGCAGAGTCAATTCACGGAGGGCCACCAGCGACTGTTCCCGGAAGAAGTTCTCCAATGCCTGTGCCGCCTTCGCCGATTCGTATACAACACCTCGCTTTAAGCGATTGATGAGCGCTTCGGGAGTGACGTCCACCATCACCACTTCGTCGGCCTGTTTGATGACCCAATCCGGAACAGTTTCCCGGACCTGCACTCCGGTGATCTGGCGAATCTGGTCATTCAGACTCTCGATATGCTGAAGATTCATTGTGGTCTGCACGTCAATTCCAGCGTCCAGGAGTGTCATGACGTCTTCCCAGCGCTTGGTGCGTTCGGAGCCGGGTACGTTGGTGTGAGCGAACTCATCAACGATGCAAACGGCCGGTGACCGCCTCAGGATCGCGTCGACGTCCATTTCTTCGAACTTACTGCCGCGATATTCCATCGTTTTTCGCCGAACGATTTCCAGACCTTCAGTTTTGGCAATCGTGTCCTTTCGGCCATGTGGCTCAAAATAGCCGATCACGACGTCAACATTGCGCTTCTTAAGATTCTGCGCCTCCTCCAGCATTTGATAGGTTTTCCCTGCGCCCGCCGCATAACTCAGGAAAACCTTCAGTTTGCCTCTCTCGCGGGTTGGGTGGTGACTCACGTCATCAGCCTCTGCGGAAACACACGGACGTCGATTCCATTTGCGAGCTCAATCAGTCGGTCGACGGGATTGCCGCGAAGCCGATGCCACCAGCCGTGGCGATGGCTGTGGCCGATAAAGATCTGGGTGATGTTCTGTTTTCTTGCAAAATCGATCAACACTCGCACGGGATCCGTTCCCTCAAGAACATGAGTTGTCGCACCGAACTCGCGCGCGATCTCCAGATTCCTGTGCAACGCGGCGTCATCCACGGGTGAGAGTTCTTTTTGTTTGACGTATGCGACGAGGAGGTCGCAATGGAACCGGTCAGCGTTGCGCTTACCGCTTTCCAGAATCGGCCGCGCATCCGACCTGGGAGTGATACCGACGAGTATCCGTTCCTGAATTCCCCAGTTTTCCTCGATGTGATGGGCGGTGAGGTAGTCTCTGAGCTCGGATTCAACCACTTCAGCCGCCACGAGCAGTGCCATTTCGCGAAGTCTCGAGGACTGCTCCTCGGCAGCGGGCGCATCCACAATTTCAATGTCATTCGCTCTTTTGAGAAACGCGAGGGGGACCGTCTCCGCAGGTCGCTTGCCTGTTATTGCCGCAACCTCGTCTTGCATTTCTCCGATATATTGCAGGTTGATCGACGTCACAACGGAGATGTTCGCCTTCAGCAGTTCTTCAATTTCCTGCCAGCGGTGCGCATGATGGCTGCCCGGGGGATTGTCGTATGCCAATCCGTCGATCAGAACAACCTTTGGATGGCGCTGCAGGATCCGCTTGATGTCGATGACGTCGCGGCCGGCGGTTTTTAATGTCGGTATGATTTCGTGCGTCGCAAGGAGTCGGTCGATTTCCGGTGTGGATTTCGGCTGGATGGCACCCACCACAACATCTTCGCCGCGTTGGCGCCGGCGCCGTCCTTCATCGAGCATCTTTGCGGACTTGCCGACACCCGATGCATAACCAAGAAAAACTTTGAGGCGCCCCCGTTTCTGTCGAGCTTCTTCCCGTTGAATCTGTTGAAGCAGTCGTTCGGGATCTCGCTTAGGATCCTTGTCCATCCTACCAGCTTCCCTGTTTTCCTCCGAACCACCAAAGCAAAGCGAACGCAATGGTGTTCTGGCTCTTCTTCAGTTCGTTGGGTACGGGGGTGTAGAAAAATGGCACGTTCGAGAAGTCGCGGCGATATTCCAATCTCGCTTCAAAACCCTCTGCAGGCCGCAAAGCAACGGTCGATGTCAGTTCGTTTAAATTCTGAGAGACACCACTGAACAATCCGGCCTTGTCGTTGAGACGCTCGTAGCGCTGGCCAAAATACACCTTTGGCGTGAACTGATATTTTACGTAAGCGGCGCCTCCCGTCACGCGCTGAGGCGGTGCGTCTTTGAAGACACGGTTGATCACGTCATCAAGTTCAGCTACCAACGTGAGTTTTTTGATTTGAAAGGACGCATAAGAGTCCATTGCGTGAAATCGACCATTAGGAACGGGTTCGATAGGTGTCGTGGACAGTCCCGGTTGAGAAGGAATCGTCGGCAGTCCCGGATTCAGGAGAGGAACCAGGTCGCGCTGCTCCTGACCCACGTAGTAGTTGATCGTCCAGCTGATCGTCGATCGCGGATTCCAAATAAGTTGGGCGAACTGCGATTTGAATTCGTTGAATTCCTCTGTCTGGTTGGTACCGTTTACCAGCATGTAACCAACTGTCACGCTATCGGAAAGAGGATACGAGGTTCGCAGCCCCATGTGATAGAACGGCAGAAAATTGAAAAAATAACTACGCGAATAGTTAATCTGATCCTTAGAATAATTATTTTCGTATCCCAACGCGCTCGCCCATTTTCCGAAATCAACTTTAAGGCCGTTTCCAATATCGACCACATACGTGCCAAAGGCCTGAAAGAGGGGAACGTACAATTGCGGCCGCGGTTCATTCTGCGCACCTGCTTGCAGGGTAGCCGTAGCCTCTCCAAACATCAGATCAAGACGGTAACCCCATCGTTGATCGTTTTCGACATTTGTCGGCTTTTCGACAACGACGCCTGCCTGATTGATGGTAAAGCTGTTCGCTAACACGTCGTAAGCGCGCAACAGGTTGACGCGTCCAAGCGGGCGATTAAAGTTCCACAAGTAATAACCATCGAAACTGAAATTGACGGTTGATCCTTGCAACCAATCGGGAACCGCCTGCTGTTGTTGGGTAGACTGACCGAACAAGCTGTTTGCGGTCAGGAGAAGTCCGCACACACTAACAGCAATCGCCGTAACGAACGTGTGGACTTTTTGTTTAATGCGCTGTTGGGAATTGTTCATCGAGTGCGATGTTCAACAGTAGAACGTTCAAACGCGGTTCACCGAAAAACCCAAAACTCCGGCCCTCGGTAAACCGGCTGACCAGTTGTTCAACTTGTGCAGCGTCGAGGTGTCGAGCCTTGGCGACTCGATTGAGCTGCGCCTTGGCATTCGCGGGACTGATGTGAGGATCGAGGCCGCTTCCGCTCGCTGTCAGTGCGTCAGCCGGAATGGCGCCTGTAAAATCGGGATTCTCCTGCCGAAACTGTTCTGCAGAGGTTTTCACGCGATCGATTAACTTCTGATTTGTCGGACCGAGATTCGAGCCGCTGGAGGAGGCGCCGTCATAACCGGAACCTGCGGCCGACGGGCGAGGATGAAAATATTCGGCCTTCGTGAAATTCTGGCCGATCAGGCGAGAGCCTACGGCCTTCCTATCGATGAAAACGAGACTGCCGTTAGCCTGGTCATAGAACAGCCCCTGACCGAGAACAGTCACCAGACCGGGATACACGATACCCGTCAACACGGTGAACAACAGCGTCATGCGAAAAGCAGGTGCAAGTTCCTTGAACATTTCTATCTCCCTACGCCAGACCTAACGCGACTACGATTCGATCAATGAGCCAGATACCCGGAAAGGGCGCAATTATCCCGCCCAGCCCGTACATCAGCAGGTTGCGGCGCAGCAGGCTCGCGGCGCTTTCCGGACGGTACTTGATGCCTCGCAACGCGAGCGGGACGAGCGCAATGATGATCAAGGCATTGAAAATCACCGCGGCCAGCACGGCGCTCTGCGGGTTGTGCAAACCCATGATGTTCAGCCTGGCCAGGGCCGGGTACGTTGCCATGAACATCGCCGGGATGATGGCGAAGTACTTAGCAACATCGTTTGCAATCGAGAATGTCGTTAACGCCCCACGCGTGATCAGCAACTGTTTGCCGATCGCTACAATCTCGATAAGCTTCGTCGGATTCGAATCGAGATCGACCATGTTCCCGGCTTCTTTAGCGGCCATCGTTCCGGTATTCATCGCCACGCCGACGTCGGCCTGTGCCAGTGCAGGCGCATCGTTCGTGCCGTCACCAGTCATTGCGACAAGGCGGCCCTCTGCCTGCTCTTTCTTGATGTAGTTCATTTTGTCTGCAGGAGTAGCCTGCGCCAGAAAGTCATCCACGCCTGCTTCCGCTGCGATCGAAGCGGCAGTCAGCGGGTTGTCGCCAGTGATCATGACCGTTCGAATGCCCATAGCGCGAAGCCGTGCCAGGCGATCCTTCATACCGCCCTTGACGACATCTTTCAGGTGAATGACGCCGAGCGCCCGTTCTCCGTCGGCTACGGCGAGTGGAGTACCACCCTGCCTGGCGATGCGATCCGAACTGTCGATCATGTCCTGCGGAATCTGCCCACCTCGTTCCCGAACGAAGCGGCCGATCGCATCCGTCGCGCCTTTTCGCAACAAACGTCCATCCAGGTCCACTCCGCTCATCCGTGTTTGAGCAGTAAACGCGATGAACTTCGCTTCGTGCGCCGATACTTCTCTACCGCGCAGCTTGTATTGTTCTTTGGCGAGAACAACAATTGATCGTCCCTCCGGAGTTTCATCCGCAAGACTCGAAAGTTGAGCAGCATCGGCCAATTCGCCTTCGGATACACCTTTCACCGGCAGAAACTCGACAGCCTGGCGATTGCCTATCGTGATCGTTCCGGTCTTGTCGAGCAGCAGCGTGTTGACGTCGCCCGATGCTTCCACGGCCTTTCCGCTCATCGCGAGAACATTGTGTTGCATGACACGATCCATGCCGGCGATTCCGATTGCCGAAAGCAGCCCGCCGATGGTAGTGGGAATCAGGCAAACGAGGAGCGACACAAGGACGGCCACTGTCGGAATACGTCCGCTCCCGGCCGATGAAACACTATACTGAGCGAATGGCAGGAGAGTGACTACCGCCAGTAGGAAGATCAGCGTCAAGCCTGCAATCAGGATGTTCAGCGCGATCTCGTTCGGAGTCTTCTGGCGTTCGGCCCCCTCTACCAGACAGATCATGCGGTCGAGGAATGTCTCACCCGGATTTGACGTGATCCTGATTCTGATTTGATCGGACAAAACTTTTGTGCCGCCGGTTACCGCGCTGCGATCGCCGCCGGATTCGCGGATCACAGGGGCGCTTTCGCCCGTGATCACTGATTCGTCGACCGTCGCGATTCCATGAACGACTTCTCCGTCACCGGGGATAATGTCGCCCGCTTCACATAAAACCAGCTCACCGGCGCGAAGTTGTGAGGCGGGAACAGTTTCGATGCGACCGCCGTCGATGACACGCTTGGCCATTGTCTCGGCTTTGGCCTTGCGAAGCGTATCAGCCTGCGCCTTTCCTCGCGCTTCCGCCATTGCCTCGGCGAAATTGGCGAAGAGAACCGTGAACCAGAGCCAAAGCGCGATCTGAATCGGGAATCCAATGCCCTCTGCGCCAATGACTATGTCGCGGATCAGGAAAATCGTCGTCAGCGCAGCACCAACCTCGACCACAAAAATCACCGGGTTCTTCAGAAGAGCGATTGGATTGAGCTTCACGAACGAATCTCGAATCGCACGCTTCAGGATTTCGGGATCAAATAGCGGGCGCGCATGCGCGAGTCTTTTCGGCAACAGTTCGGTCGGATCTGTTCGGCGTGGTGATACCGGAGGTGTGGCTTGAGGCAGTTCGATGGCATTTCGCGACATGATTAGAACAACCTCCCTTCAAGCATAAGGTAATGCTCGACGATGGGACCTAACGAGAGGGCTGGAAAGTAGGTGAGGGCTCCGACGATCACTATCGTTCCTATAAGCACGCCGACGAATAGCGGCCCGTGGGTCGGCAGAGTACCAATCGTGACAGGTACGCGTTTCTTTGCTGCCAGACTCCCTGCGACCGCGAGCATCGGAACAATAAACAGGAATCGTCCGATCAGCATGGCGAGGCCAATCGTCAGGTTGTACCAGGGTGTGTTAACCGAGATGCCGGCGAATGCGCTTCCGTTGTTGCCTACGCCGCTAGAGTATGCATAAAGAATTTCGGAGAAACCGCGAGGTCCACCGTTGTTCAAGTTGCCGGTTGCAGGACCGTACGGCGCATTCCAGTAACTATCCTTCGCAAAGTGAACGACCGAAGAGACCCCAGTGAGAACCAGCAAAGCCGCGGCGGCAGCGATGAGAGCCAGCATCGCCATCTTTACTTCCTTCCCTTCGATCTTCTTACCGAGGTATTCGGGAGTCCGCCCGACCATCAGCCCTGAAATGAAAACGGCAAGGATTGCAAAAAGCAGAACACCGTAGAGTCCGGCGCCGGTACCGCCGAAGATCACCTCACCCGTTTGGATGAAGAACAACGGAACGAGGCCCGCGATCGGTGTGTAGCTGTCGTGCATGCTGTTCACGCTGCCGTTGCTGGCGGCAGTTGTCGCTGACGCCCACAGCGTGGAGGAGGCGACTCCGTACCGCACTTCTTTGCCTTCCATGTTTCCACCCGACTGAGTATCGGTCGCCTGGCCTTCGATGCCGAGTTTTGTGAGATTGGGATTGCCGGATTGCTCGAAACCGTAACAGATAAACGTGCCCACAAGAAACATGGCGCTCATGGCTGCGAAGATTGCCCATCCCTGGCGAGTGTCGCCAACCATGGTCCCAAACGTGTAGGCGAGGCCGGCGGAAATCAAAAGGATGTATATCGACTGAAGAAAATTGGACAACGGCGTTGGGTTTTCGAATGGGTGCGCGGAGTTCGCGTTAAAGAATCCTCCGCCGTTCGTTCCCAGTTGCTTGATTGCGATTTGAGAAGCCGCCGGTCCGCCTGGAATAGTTTGTTCGACGCCCTCGAGCGTGGTCACTTTCTGGTACGAACCAAAATTCTGAATCACACCTTGCGAGCACAGAAATAACGCGGCGACGAGCGACAACGGCAGCAGGACGTAGAGAGTTGCCCGGGTCAGGTCGACCCAGAAGTTGCCGATCGAGTTCGATTGCTGACGTGCAAATCCGCGAACGAGGGCGATGGCTACAGCGATCCCCGCTGCGGCTGAGACGAAATTCTGTACGGTCAGTGCCGCCATCTGGACGAAATAACTGAGCGTAGTTTCTCCGCCATATGCCTGCCAGTTTGTGTTCGTCATGAAACTGACCGCAGTGTTGAAAGAGAGATCCGGCGTTGTTTGGGCGGCTCCGAAACCTTGCGGATTCAAAGGCAACACTCCTTGAAGCCTCTGGAACAGATACGTAAAGACGAAGCACACGATGCTGAAAGCCAGTACCGACGCGGTGTATTGCGTCCAGCGCTGTTCTACCGTTTCATCGATCCCACCGAGCTTGTAGATCGCTCGTTCTATCGGTCTTAGAACCGGGTGTAGAAACGTCCGCCGGCCCTGAAAAACCATGGCCATGAAGATTCCTAACGGCTTGGTCAGAATTAGCAGGATCAGGAAGTACCCCAGTATTTGAAAAATAGCGATCGGGCTCATATCAGAACCGCTCCGGCTTCAGCAGCGCATAAAGCAGATATGCGAACAAGCCGACGGCTGCGACGCCGGCTATGATGTAGTCCATAAAGCACTCTTTCGTTCACAACCTGTCGCACGCCTTGGCGAGAGCCCAGCATGCGACAAGGAAAAGGCACCCAACTGCAAGATAGAAAAGATCGAGCATCGAATTCACTCGTGTCTGGAACGCAATTAACGAACCAACGTCCAAATTAGCGGTGAGAACCTGAAGAAGTCATAGAGAAGGCATGAAGAATTCATAAAGAAAGGAGCGGGGGAAACGATCATACTTCAACGTTCAACGGTGATTTGTCATTTAAGGTGCGCGCTTCGCGCGGGCATTTCCTTTATAAAGAAATCAAACCGCGCGAAGCGCGCACCTTAAATGACAAATAACAATTGAACGTTGAAGTATGATCGTTTCCCCCGCTCCCGCTCCCCTACCTTGTACTAAACCGGTACCCAACCCACGGCTCTGTCTTGATGTACTGGGGATCTTCCGGGGTTTGTTCGATTTTCTTCCGTAGATTTTTTACGACGACACGGAGATAGTCCACCTGATCACCGTAGTCCGGGCCCCACACCGCTTGCAGTAGTTCTCGGTGCGGAATGGCTTCGTCCGGACGCTGGGTCAGATACCGAAGGACGTCCAGTTCCTTTGGCGTGAGATGTGAAGAGCTCGAGCCTCGCGTCACGGTCCTTGCAGCGAAGTCGATCGTGAGATGTCCGAACTGGAGTTTGGCTGATGAACCTTGGGCGTCCGGCACACGTCGCAAAGCGGCGCGGACGCGGGCCAAAAGTTCTGGGGTGCTGAACGGTTTAGTGACGAAGTCATCTGCGCCGGCATCCAAAGCGGCGACTTTGTCAGCATCAGACTTTCGAACCGTGAGCATGATTATGCCGATATTTGAGTGATCACGAATTGCGCGGCAGACTTCGACTCCGCTCATCTCCGGCATGTTGATATCGAGCAGAACGAGATCAGGACGAAAGGCGCGCACTTTTTCGAGCCCTTCCATACCATTCCTGGCGTCATCAACCTCGTAACCGGCGCTGGTCAAAGTCTCACGCATGATGCGGCGAATCTGCGGTTCATCGTCGACTACAAGAATTCGTCCAGCGCTCACATTGTCTCCTTCAGAGAAAGCGTGAAGGTTGTCTTGCCCGGTTGACTGTTAACCGTAAGATCCCCGCCGTGGGCCTGCAGAATTTGATGAGCAATGCTCAGCCCAATCCCTGAACCGGGGATCCGTTCCTCCACGGACGGGCTTCGGTAGAATCGCTCAAAGATACGCGACTGCTCCTCCGCCGGGATTCCCTTGCCGCGGTCTGTCACTTCGACGGCCACCGTGCCATTCAACCGGTGCGCCCGGAGGGAGATTGGCGTGCCGGATGCAGAATACTTCAGCGCGTTGTCGATGACTTGTTTGATGGCAAGTTTTATCAGACGCCGATCAAGGCGCACGTGCGGCAGAAGGTTGTCACATGTGACCTCCAACGTTCGATCTCCAATCGTCGTTTTCATCGAGTCAACGACCTCGTGAACGACGGCGCCCAAATCCGACACCTCCATATCGAGGTCGATGTGGTCGCTGTCGAGATGTGCCATCTCTAAAGTATTGTCGATGAGTTCTTCGAGGTGCGCGGCCTCTTCATCAGCGATCTTGAGCATTCGCACGGAGCTCGGCGGCGTCTGATCGGCATTTGTCAGTAATGCTGTCGTCGCTGCGCGTATGGACGTTAGCGGAGTTTTCAGTTCGTGCGCCAGTGCATCGATCAGAGTCGTTCGAAGTCGTTCGCTTCGGCGGGCGGCTTCAATCTCGTGACCGAGCTCCTGCGCCTTCGCGCGTTCGAGGCCGATCGCAACCAGATTTGCGATGCTCTGCAAAACGGAATCGGTCATATGTGAACCTTGGAGAGCCAGACTGCCGATCGGCTCTGTTCCCAGCCGTACGCCAGTTATTACGCGTTTCTGTTCCGGATCGGCAAACAGCGTGCCTTGGATTGCAGCCTCGCGGAGTTGACTATCTATTCCTTCAAAATCAACTGGCCCGGCGCGAAAGATTTCTCCCGTTCGTCGGTCGTATAAGGCCACAGCGTCCAACTCGAAAGCTTCGGCCAGCTTTCTCGACAATTGTTTTGGGAAAGGCTCTGTGCCGTCGATCAACAATATCGACCGGCCGAAACTATACAAACGCTCCACATCCCGCCTGCGTTCCACGGCATCGAGTTCGCGCCGCCGCGCTTTGGTAGAGAGTCGGCTTGCAATCAAAGATGTCGCCAGGAAACTGAAGAGGGCTACCCAGTTTTGTGGATCGGCTATCGTCAGCGTACCCGTGGGTGGCAGGAAGAAAAAGTTGAATGCCAGGGTCGCCGCAACAGACGCTACGGATGCTTCGAAGAATCCCCAGGTGGTGGCGATACTGAGTACGTAGAGTAAATAGGCAAAACCTACCGTCGTTGCATTGACAGGAGTTAGACCGAGCGCGACATAGGTAATCAGGCCAATTCCAAAGATCGACAGGAACAGCGGTAACAGGCGCCGACGCATTCTCGAATCTCCTGAACCAGTCACAATAACGCGATGCGATCGTTTTTGGGTAGGAAGCGGCTTAGAATTGGCGTGAGGAGAACCCGTGCATGACACAGGCAACCGTTCACGGTGAACGAATCGAAGGCGTTGGTGGTTTAAAACTGTTTGTACGGTCGTGGCGGCCGCAGGAGAAAACGCGCGGGGTGGTGGCAATAGTTCCAGGTTTCAACTCGCACGGCGGTTACTATCAGTGGGTCGCAGAACAACTCACGGCTGCTGGTCTTGCTGTCTACGCTATCGATCTGCGCGGCCGCGGACAGTCCGACGGTGAGCGTTTTTACGTCGCACACTTTGCAGACTACCTCAACGATGCAGACAGGTTGGTGAAGCTCGCAAAATCGCGGGAACCCGAGTTGCCGGTATTCATGTTAGGCCACAGCGCCGGCGGTGTCGTGTCTTGCCTGTACACGATCCAGCATCAGACTGAGCTCGCGGGTCTCATCTGTGAGAGCTTCGCACATCAAGTCCCGGCGCCGGATTTTGTCCTCGCCGTGCTCAAAGGCCTAAGCCGCGTTGCGCCGCATGCCCATGTACTGCGCCTCCATAACGAGGATTTTTCTCGCGATCCCGATGTTGTCGACGCCATGAACAGCGATCCTCTGATCGCCCATGAAACTCAACCCACGCGGACTGTCGCTGAAATGGTTCGCGCCGACGAACGGCTGAAGAAAGAGTTCCCGATGATCAAGTTGCCGGTGTTGATCCTGCACGGTACAAGCGACAAAGCGACAAAACCGAGCGGCAGTAAGTTCTTTTACAGCAGAGCTGGTTCCAAAGACAAAACACTCAAGTTATATGAAGGTCATTATCATGATCTGCTCAACGACTGGCATAAAGAACGTGTGATCGCCGATATCACCGGCTGGATCAACGAACGCCTTCCAACAACCGCACACATTACGTTGGAAGCAGGTGCCTGAGGAGCTCGGCCGTGCCCGTGATCGTTGGAATTTCTGGAAGCCTGCGTCGTGCGTCGTTCAACACAAGCCTGCTGCGGAACGCCGTAGATTTGATGCCGGCCAACGCTCACCTGAGAATTGAGACCATCGAAGGCATTCCGCTTTATAACGCTGACGTGGAAGTCGCCGACGGCATTCCCAGCCGTGTTGCCGAACTCAAACGAGCCATTGCGGAGTCCGACGGCTTGCTTCTGGCAACCCCCGAATACAACAACTCGATCCCCGGCGTTTTCAAGAATGCGATCGATTGGCTATCGCGGCCGCCATCAGACATTAAAACGGTCTTCGGCAATAAACCGGTTGCGGTGATGGGAGCCAGTCCCGGAGGATTTGGGACCATCCTGAGTCAGAGCGCGTGGCTCCCTGTCTTGCGTACCCTTGGCACGACGTTATTCAGCGGCCGCCTCTTGGTTGCGCGTGCTCAAACCGTCTTCGATCCGGACGGCAGAATCAATGACGAGGCGATTCGGAAACAGCTGGCCCAATTCCTCTCAGGCTTTGCGGCGTTTATCGGCACTCATTAAGACTTCGATAAACTCGGGACATTGCGCCGCCGGACACTCAGCGTAACCGCGGCGCCAATTACTGCCAGAACATTCAGGGTCAGGGCGAGATAGGGTTCGGCTGAAAAGGTGAGACCGAGCAACGCATCAAACGAGAAGGCGCCGGCGCCACTGAAAGACACAGCCAGTGCGGCGAGGGCATACAGGAACGGCAGCTCGATGCCATTGCCCATCGCAAAGAAGCCGTTCTTCAAGTGAACGCTCACCATGGCAACGACCATCGCTGCCACAACCGCTGCCGAGCCGAATGGCGTGAACAGCCCCGCAGCCATCGACAGACCGCCGGCCAGTTCGCTGAGTCCGGCCATAATCGCGAAAGCCGCGCCAGGACGGAATCCAAGAGATTCAAACATTCCGCCCGTTGCTTTTACACCATATCCACCGAACCAGCCGAACAGTTTCTGTGCGCCATGCGCCGCCATGGCAAAACCAAAGAACAGTCTGATGATGAGTATCGCGATATCCATAAATCTCCTTCCTAATCGGTCTCAGTTGCTTATTGAGCCCATTCGGCCTGTGCGAAAGTCTTCGAATGCTTGCTGAATTTCCTGAGGCGTGTTCATAACAAACGGCCCATAGCGAGCGATGGGTTCGTTTAATGGCCGGCCACCAACCAGGAGCACGCGGGCCGGAGATTTGTTCTCAGTCGGCGCCTCGATCTGTACCTCATCGCCATCCTGTGCGAACGGAACCATATTGCCGCGTTGCACAACCGTGGGACTGCCGGCAAAACGGACCGCGCCATCGATGACGTACGCGAATACGTTGAAGTCATGCGGCACGGGTTGCGCGATTTTGCCGCCCGGCTTCAGTGCGATGTCGAGGTACAAAATCGGCGTTCTGGTTTCGATGATGGCGCGAGCGCCTAGCGATTCACCGGCGATCACACGCACCGAGACATTTCCATCCGGCGTCTGTGCGGATGGGATCTGTCTTCCAGGTATCTCCTGATAGTTAGGACGGATCATCTTGTCCGTCTTCGGAAGATTGACCCAGAGTTGCACACCGTGCAGCGTCCCTCCGGAACGTTGGAACTCGTTCGATGGTTCCTCGGAGTGGACCACGCCGCGACCGGCGGTCATCCATTGCACATCGCCCGGTTCGAGCCTGCCCTGGTGTCCTTGTGAATCCTTGTGCTGGAAACTTCCAGACAGCATGTAGGTCACGGTTTCGAAGCCACGATGCGGATGGTCGGGAGCGCCTTTTGCTTCGCCCGGCCGAACATTCATCGGGCCCATTTCGTCGAATAGGAGAAACGGATCAAAATCCGACAATGCTTCCGTGGGGAACGGCCGGTGAACCAGGAAGCCTGCTCCTTCGAGGGTCGCTTGACCTTTGTAGATGCGGGAAACGGAACGGACTGCCATGATTACCTCCTATGCTTACTTTAAGTAACTGGTTGTAATTGTAAAGTAGGCACTATAAAGTAACCATATGAGGAAAGAGTTACATGAAGCGTACGCAAGAACTTCCGGCTAAATGTCCGCGTCCCACTCATGAATTGCTCCAGCTGTTGACGCGGCCCTGGACGATGCACATTCTTTGGGCCCTCAGCTCCGGAGGTCCAACTCGCTTCGGCGCGTTACGCCGGCACATTGAAGGTATTTCGTCGCGGCTCTTGACCGAAAGGTTACGCACTCTCGAGGAAAAGGGGTTCATCTATCGTCACTACGAACCGACGATCCCGCCGGCTGTCACTTATGGATTAACCGAACGAATGGCAGAAATTAGCGAGGCCCTCCAGAAGCTCGACGATCTTGCACGCAAATGGCAGGACGAAGACGACAAGGCCCCCCGCAAACGGAAAGCTCGCGCGGCGCGGGCATGAGGTTGTTCAACTTGTCGCACGGAGCGCATGAATTGAACAGTTGCTCAGCGCCTCCGGCGCTCAGCAAGAGCTAACGAGGCTTCGGGATCACGCGAACCGGGACCGCGCGGTTGTCACCAGCGACGATGCTCACTGCGACGCCTAGCGGTTCGTATGCGCGAAGGTAGTCCGAGTTCAGGTAGGCATTCTCTTCCAGCTCTTCCCAGGCAAACAGTTTGTAATTTCCAGGCGGAATGCCGCGCAGGATTGCCTGACCGTCTTCGCCGGCGGTCGCTACCCGATACTGTTCCCGGCGCCCGCGGCGGGCGGTGTCCGGAACCAAGACGAATTGCGCGCCCGGATCGAGCGACTCACCCAGGTAAGCTGCGACGGGGAGGTGCCCGCCATCGGTACCAACCAGTATCTGCAACGGAAATCCAGCATTCCGGTATTCCAACCCGATCGGTTTTTCGAGGATGTCGTCTTCACCGAAGCGAGCAGCTTTGAGATAGAAGTCCTCCGGCAGGCCCGTCAAATCCAGAACATAGCGTCCGGCGACAACCTCGTTCAGGATGAACTGGCCGTTCATGCGAGTCTTCACACTACGTGGGGACGGGAGATCCGGATCGATGGACGTGAGCGTCACGGTTGCATCGGGCAACTCGAGTGGCTCAGCGGAGTTACCGTACAGCCGTCCATTCACGGATAGTTGTGGACTCAACTTCAGCGTAACGTCGTAAGTCGGAGGACGAGGGGGCGGCGGAGCCATTGCACGAAGCTCGATGCGTTCAAACGCAGTGACTTCCTGGCCGTTGAATCGGCCTTTTGCCATGACGATGTATGACCCGGGACCGACATTGCCGATGGAATACTCGCCGGCAAAACGTCCATCCTGCAGACTCTGCGCCCGAAACCGTGACAACGCTGGATCCTCCGCAGGCGGGGTCAGCGAGATTGTGGCGCCAAGCGAGCGGCTCGTCATAGCGCTCATGGTCTGTCCTCGAACCGTCCACAATGCCGCACGCCGCAGGCGGAAGTCGACGCGTATCTCGCGGCCTATCTCCAATCGAAGCGGCTGCGCATCGTCCGGTGAGCTGACATCGGGATAGTAGGTCGTCGTGTAAGCTCCCTGAGGTTTCTCAGGGTCGTCCGATACCGATGCGCCGGCATAAAAGAAATACTCTCCGGCGTCGAGCCAAAAGATCCGATACTCGCCGCGATCATCCGTCACGGCTGTCGCTACGCGAGTCATTCTCGGATTGCCGCGGACGTCGTAGCTGCGACGCAAGGCCTCGACCATGACGTTACCGATCGGTTCACCGTAGTTGTCGAGGACACGGCCCGCTGCAGTTGGTGCGATCTCCAGATCAAATCGAATGTCTTCACGTTTTGCGGGCTTGAGAACGATCTTTTTATATTCCTGCCGGATGAATCCATCGCAAGTAATCCTTAAGCGGTATTCGCCCGGCGGCACGTTGACGAATGCGAATCGTCCATTACCGTCAGTGCGGGCGATCCATCCCATACGGGATCCGCTGAGCTCCAGACGCGCATTGCGTAACGGTTGTTCGATCGCGGTGCCGGCCTTCATCACGATTCCCGCGATCGTGCCGGGTTCGGGCGCCCGCTGCAATCCGAAGAATATGACGATGAGTCCAGCCCAGAGTGTTTTCACTGAAGACCCGCAGTGTCGGAAGCAGGGATGACAGTTAACTCAATCTGTTTCATGCCACCGCCCTCGCCAATCGTGACAGGGAGCCCGCGCTCTCTGAATCGGCTGTCCGCGAGTGGATTGTATGCCAGTGCGTAATAAGCGCCTTCAGCGATGCGCTCGAATGCGTATGCCGTGTAAGTCCCCGGCGGAACGTTGGTCAACCGCACGTCGCCGGATTTGTCGGTAAAAGCCGTGAAATATCGATCCTCTCGCCGACGAAGTTCCGGTTGCGGAACGAGCACGACCTGCACTCCACCAATGGAGTCGGGGCCTTTAACATGCACCGCGAG
>Ga0209382_10003305_pt1 | contig 22457 bp, 24 predicted proteins | sample SoiMetdeltSBSDD5_FD_187599 | JGI IMG/M metagenome (GOLD analysis project Ga0209382, IMG submission 187599) | Bulk soil microbial communities from a Populus tree surrounding site in Tennessee, USA - Soil MetaG P. deltoides SBSDD5 (SPAdes) (version 2) | ecosystem: Environmental > Terrestrial >...
AAACCCGGATCGGACCATGGCCAGAGCCGCGTCAAGCAGGCCTGGATCAAGCTCGTCATGCGGGCGGGACAACAGGTCGACGAGCTGGCGCCAACGGACGGTCCGGTCGTGGGCATCCGCGACCGGCTGGGTCATTACCGTCCTTAGGCGGTCGTCGTAACGCACTGAACCAAATCCCCCGCCGGCCGAAGCCCTCACATAAGCGTGCGGTCAGCCTTGCGGTCTCGCGCGTGAGCGTGACAGTGGGGGGGTATTAACCATCCCATATTGGGACGGAAAAAAGGGGCGCCGGGACCTGTGTCCTGGCGCCCCAATTTTGGCGGATTTGCTGTTTTGCTTACGCCCTGGTGGCGACGTAGGTCAGCCACAGCTTGGCGACTTCGACCTGGGTACCGCCAGCGGCCTTGAGCGCGGCTTCCGCGCCGGCCTTGTCGCCGGCCCGCGCCAGCGACATGCCGAGACGGAGATTGGCCAGGTCCTTGTCGACCCCTTCCTTGCCCAGTGCCGCACGGAACAGCTCGGCTGCCTTGGCATAGTCGCCATAGCCGTAATAGGCCTCGGCAGTGACCATGGCCTGGCGCGCGTTCGCGGCCGCAAGCGCGGTCTTGGCGGAGGTGCCAAGCGAAGCCTGGTCACCTTGCGACTTTGCCGTAGCAACATTGTACAACTGGCTGAAAGTCGCCCTGTTTCGGTCGAGCGCTTTGGCGGCGAACGCCTGCTCGAGAACCAGCTTGGCCTCGCCTGCATAGCCCTTGGTCACCAGCGTGTTGGCGAAACGGAAATAATCGCTTTCGCCGGCCAACGCGCCGGTCGCCTGGGCCAGGCGCATGGTGTCGAGCAAGGCATTGTCGTCGATTTGCCCCGACGTCTGGTAGATGCGGATCGCATCCCGCCAGGTTTTGGCGTTGGGATAAGCCGCAACCCATTGGCGTCCCAGTTCCGGCGCATTGGGCAGCTTGGCATTGAACGCCAGCGCCACCGCCCGCTTGTACCACGCCTCTTCGGCCTTCTGGCCCGCTGCCTGCTTGGCGGCGATCGCCTTCTGGATCAGGCTGATCGCCTCGGCCGTCCGGCCCTGCCCGTTACGGCTTTCGGCAAGCAGCACGGTCGCATCGACGTTGTTGGGGTCGACCTTCAGCATCTGTTCGAATGCTGCCGCGGCCAGGTCATAGGCCTTGGCGTTGTAGTTGAGCTTGCCGATGTTCAGATAGTGTGGAAGCGTATCGGCGGGCGACAGGAAGCCGGAATTCACGACCGCCTGGAGGCCCGCGATGATGGCGGGATTGTCATTGGCATCCACCGCCGCCTTCAGCTGCAGCTGGGCGATCGCAAAACGATCGTCCTTGCTCTTGGCTTTGGCTTGGGCGGCAGCCAGCTTGGCCGGGATGTTGGCTGCATCCTTGGCATTTACCGCGGCCTGCAGCGCGGCAATATCCTTGCGGGCGCCACTGGATACCTTGACCTCGGGCCCCTTCGACTGGGTCTCGGGTTGCGCGGCCGGGGGATTTGCCGGCGGCGCTGACGCATATTGCGCAAGTGCCGGTGAGGCGGCGAAAAGGCCGCCCAGCATCAGGCCGGCGGTAATGGGGTTAAGTTTCATTCCGGTCTCCTGTAGCGCCGGCCCTTGTTCGGCCAGGCCGGCGGCGAATTGCTTTGTCGATTACCGGGCAGCCCCATAGACCTGAAGCCCGGTCGCGAAAAGCGCCAATGAGTTGAGCGGCCTGAACGCCATTTGAACCGCGTCTTTCGCGCGTGCGCGTAACGCGCGTGCGCGGGGGTGGCGCTGCCTGCCTCCATCGGCTAGCAGCAACTTGAGGGGGCGTCTCCTGCCGGACGGCGGGCGATTCTCCATTACAAACCAGAATAGAAACGACAGGATTTCCCTTTGGCGACCCAGCCTCCGGCCGACGACCAGATCACTCCTCCGGGCGGTGACATTGCCCCCATCTCCATCGTCGAGGAGATGAAGGCCAGCTACCTCGACTATGCCATGTCGGTGATCGTCAGCCGCGCGCTGCCCGACGTGCGCGACGGGCTGAAGCCGGTCCACCGCCGCATCCTCCACGCCTGCCAGGAGGCGGGTTATGTCGCCGGTCGGCCCTACCGCAAGTCAAGCCGCATCGTCGGTGACGTCATGGGTAAATATCACCCCCATGGCGATAGCGCGATTTACGACGCGCTCGCCCGAATGGTGCAGAGCTGGTCACTGCGCGTGCCGCTGATCGACGGCCAGGGCAATTTCGGCTCGATGGACCCCGATCCGCCCGCCGCGATGCGCTACACCGAGGCGCGGCTCGCCAAGGTCGCCAATTTCCTGCTCGGCGACATCGACAAGGACACCGTTGACTTCCAGCCCAACTATGACGCCAGCGAGCGCGAGCCGCAGGTCCTTCCGGCACGTTTTCCCAACCTGCTGGTCAACGGCGCTGGCGGCATCGCGGTCGGCATGGCGACCAATATCCCGCCGCACAATCTCGGCGAAGTGCTCGCCGCCTGCCGCGCCTATATGGACGATCCGGCCATCAGCTCCGAAGGGCTGATGGAACATGTCAAAGGCCCCGATTTTCCAACTGCACCGCTGATCCTCGGCACGTCGGGCATCCGGGCAGCCTACACCACGGGGCGCGGATCGATCCTGATGCGCAGCCGGGCGCATGTCGAGGAAGGGCGTGGTGACCGGCGCTCGATCGTCCTGACCGCCATCCCTTACCAGGTCGGCAAGTCGGGACTGGTCGAGAAGATCGCCGAGGCGGCCAAGGACAAGCGGATCGAGGGCGTCTCCGACATTCGCGACGAATCCAACCGCGAGGGCGTCCGGATTGTCATAGACCTGAAGCGTGATGCGACCCCGGAAGTGGTTTTGAACCAGCTGTGGCGCCACACGCCAGCGCAGTCGAGCTTCCCCGCCAATATGCTCGCGATCCGCGGCGGGCGCCCGGAAACGCTGGCGCTGCGCGATATCATCGAGAGCTTCGTCAAGTTCCGTGAAGAGGTCATCACCCGCCGCTCGAAATTCGAGCTGCTGAAGGCGCGGGAGCGGGCACACATCTTGCTCGGCTTGGTGGTCGCGGTGACCAACCTCGACGAAGTGGTCAAGCTGATCCGCGGATCGGCAAGCCCCGCCGAGGCGCGCGAAAAGCTGATTGCGCGTGAATGGCCCGGCGACCAGATCCGCTCCTACATCGCGCTGGTTGAAGCGGTTGAGCCGCAGAAGGCGGGCGAAAGCTATCGGCTGAGCGAAGCGCAGGTCCGAGCCATCCTCGAGTTGCGCCTGCATCGACTCACCGCCCTGGGCCGCGACGAGATTGGCGGGGAGCTTGAAGGACTTGCCAAGAACATTGGCGAACTGCTTGAAATTCTTGGTAACCGCGCTCGCCTCTATGAAGTGATGCGCGAAGAATTCGACGAGGTCGAAGCGGAGTTCGCAACGCCTCGCGTTGCCGAGATCACCGCCGCATTTGACGGCCTCGAAGATGAGGATTTGATCGAAGTCGAGGACATGGTCGTCACCGTGACCATGACCGGCTACATCAAGCGCACCCCCCTCGCCCTGTTCCGCGAGCAGAAGCGCGGCGGCAAGGGCCGTTCGGGCATGAGCACCAAGGACGAGGATGTCGTCACCGAGCTGTTCGTCACCTCAACCCACAATCCGGTGCTGTTCTTCTCCAACATCGGCCGCGTCTACCGGATGAAGGTGTGGCGCCTGCCGGAGGGCGGGCCGACCGCCAAGGGCCGTCCGATGGTCAACCTGCTGCCATTGGCGGAGGGCGAGACCATCACGACGGTGCTCCCGCTGCCCCAGGACGAAGCGGATTGGGGCGGGCTCCACATCATGTTCGCCACGGCCAAGGGCACGGTCCGCCGCAATTCGATGGATGCCTTCACCAACATCCCGACGGCCGGCAAGATCGCCATGAAGTTTGGGACGTCGGAGGAAGGTGAGGAAGGCGAGGAAGATAGCCTCGACCGCATCATCGGCGTCGAACTGCTGACCGAAGATGACGACGTCCTGCTCGCCACCCGCAACGGCAAGGCGATCCGCTTCAAGTCGACCGACGTGCGCGAATTCCAGAGTCGCGCCTCGATGGGTGTCCGCGGCGTCCGCCTGGTCGACGACGACCAGGTCATCTCGATGTCGATCCTGCGCCGGGTCGGCACCACCCAGGAGGAGCGCGAGGCCTATCTCCGCTGCCCGGCCTGGCGCGAAAAGGATGAAGAATGCACGTTGCCAGCCGAGCGCTATGCCGAGCTGGCGGAAGGCGAGCAGTTCCTGCTGACGGTAACCGTGAACGGCTATGGCAAGCGCTCTTCGACCTACGAATATCGCCGCACCAACCGCGGCGGCCAGGGTATCATCAACATTGTCACCAGTGAGCGGAACGGCGGCGTCGTCGCCAGCTTCCCGGTCAAGCCGGGCGAGCAGCTGATGCTGGTCACCGACCAGGGCAAGATGATCCGCACCACCGTTGGCGATATCCGCATCGCCGGCCGCAACACCCAGGGCGTCACCATCTTCAACGTCGCCGAGAACGAGAAGGTCGTCTCCGTTGCTCAGATCGACGAGAGCGAGGAAGAGGAAGTCGAGCTGGAGGGCGGCGACGAAATCGCGCCGGAAAGTGGCGGCGACACGTCGGAAGACTTGGCGGCCGGTCCAGAGGATGGCCAGTAGGGGAACGAGGGCGTCCGGGGGCGCGTTGGTCTAGGGCTAGTTTTCAACCGGAGGAGACCCTGATGCCGCTTGCCAACAACGCCCTCGTCCTGGTCACCGACGGCCGCAAGACGCTCTTCCTCCGCAACCATGGCGACGAAAACCAGATCGACCTGCGGACCGAGGATTTTGAAGAGCGCGAGGACCTCAAGGATCACGATATGAAGTCCGATGCCGCCGGCTCGTCGAAACAAAGCTTCGGCTTCGCCCGGCCGGCGATGGAAGAGACCGATTTCCACGAGCTGGAGAAGAGCCGCTGGGCCAAGCAGACTGCCGAGCGCGTCAACAAGCGCGCGCTGTCCAATGACTTCGACGCGTTGGCGGTGATCGCGCCGCCCAGAACGCTCGCCGAGCTTCGAAAGAATTTCCACAAGGAGTCCGAACGGCGACTGGTGTGCGAAGTCCCCAAGGAAATGACTGCCCGGCCGATCCCGGACATTGAGGCGCTGATCGAAACCCAAACCCAGGCGAAGGCGCCCGCGGAATTTTAGGGGAAAAGGTGCGTGACTTGGGCGTCACTGGCAACCGCGGCCAACAGTAACGAGCGGTGACATTGGGCTGGTTCGCGCTCGTAGCAAAGTAGCGCACTCGGCTTTTCCATCGCCAGCTCGCGCATCTGTTCGGCCTGGACGATGGCTTCGGGCAGTTCCAGTTGGGTGGCGTAGATCCGCTCCAGATCCGCCTGCCGCCCTGCCCTCGCCGCCGATCGCCCGTCCGACGGTGTGCCAAGCGCCTTCAGGTGAACATATTCGATGCCCGCTCCCTCAAGCTCGGCCCTGAGCGGCGATTTGGAAAAGCCCGGCCGGCGCGACAGCGGCAGGGCGCGCACATCGATCATTCGCTCGACTCCCGCCGCCTTCAACGCGCCAAGGAACTCCGCCATGGTCGTCGCCTCATAGCCGATGGTGAAGATGTGCATCATCATTCGGGCCGATGGCTGACCGCCTCAACGTTGATCCCGTCCGGATCGAGCACGAACGCGCCATAATAGTTGGGATGATATTTGGGGCGAAGGCCGGGCGGGCCATTGTCGCGCCCGCCGGCGGCGATGGCGGCTTCATAGAATGCGTCGACCGCCGCTCGATTGGGCGCATTGAACGCGACATGCGTGCCCTCTCCGACGCGTTCCTTATCGCCGATCCAGAAGAAGGGCATCATGTCCTTGCCGAAACCGATGGCGGTCCCGCCGCTGTCGGTCTTCTCAGGGCCATATTCATAGAGCTTGGCGATGCCCAACGGCTCGAGGGCCGCCGCATAGAAGGCTTCTGACCTCCGGATGTCCGATATTGCCAGTCCGATGTGGTCGAGCATGCCATTCTCCCTCGCGTCGTGAACATTGAAAGACTATCGCACCGGGCGATGACTCACCAAATCCATATCATTGGCGGCGGATTGGCCGGATCGGAGGCCGCTTGGCAGCTGGCCGAGGCCGGGCTCAAGGTCAGGCTGAGCGAAATGCGCGGGGGCGGCGACAAGACGCCGGCCCACGAAACCGACCGGCTGGCGGAAATGGTCTGCTCCAACAGCTTCCGCTCCGACGATGCCGAGAACAATGCGGTCGGCCTGCTCCACCAGGAGATGCGGGCGATGGATTCGCTGATCATGGCCGCCGCGGACCAGCACCGCGTGCCCGCTGGATCGGCTCTGGCCGTTGACCGGGAAGGCTTCGCGGCCGAGGTTACTTCACGCATTGCCGCCCATCCCAACATCGAGGTGGTACGCGAGCGGATCGACCAGCTTCCCGTCTCTGGCTCGACTATCATCGCGACCGGCCCGCTGACTTCGCCCGGCTTGGCTGAGGCCATTGCCAAGGTTTCCGGCAGCGATGCCCTCGCCTTTTTCGACGCCATCGCCCCGATCGTCCACCGCGATAGCATCGACATGGACGTCTGCTGGATGGCCGCCCGCTGGGACAAGGGTGGCAAGGATTACATCAACTGCCCGATGACCAAGGAGCAATATGAGGCCTTCGTCGCCGCGCTGAACGAGGGCGAGAAGACCGAATTCAAGGATTGGGAGAAAGACACCCCCTACTTCGAAGGCTGCATGCCGATCGAGGTAATGGCCGCTCGGGGCATGGAAACGCTCCGCTACGGCCCGATGAAGGGCGTCGGCCTCGACGATCCGCGCACCGGGCGCTGGCCTTATGCGGTGGTCCAGCTGCGCCAGGACAATGCGCTCGGCACCTTGTGGAACATGGTCGGCTTCCAGACCAAGCTGAAGCATGGCGAGCAGATCCGCATCTTCCGCACCATCCCAGGCCTTGAAAATGCCGAGTTCGCGCGGCTGGGCGGTATCCACCGCAACAGCTTCATCAAGTCGCCGGAGCTGCTCGACCAAGAGCTGCGGCTGAAAGCGATGCCGCACATCCGCTTTGCCGGCCAGATCACCGGGTGCGAAGGCTATGTCGAAAGCGCCGCGATCGGCCTTCTGGCCGCGCGTTTCGCCGCGGCCGAGGCACAGGACCGCGCCCTGCCCGCTCCGCCGCTCGAAACGGCGGTCGGCGCGCTGCTCAACCATATCACCGGCGGCGCCAACGCCGAGACCTATCAGCCGATGAACGTCAATTTCGGCCTGATGCCCCCGATTTCCGGCCCAAAGGCGAAGAAAGCCGACCGCAAGCGGATCTACACCGACCGCGCACGCGCCGCTCTGAAGGAGTGGCTGGCCCTAGTTCCTCCCCAAGATGAAGTCTTGGGGAGGGGGACCATGCGCAGCATGGTGGAGGGGTAGCCGGCCCAATGCTGTCCGAACGATTGTCCGCACGACCGCATCGAGGTCGTTCATCACATCCGCCGCGCCGAACCGGATGACCTGAAGGCCCTGCCTACGGAGCCAATGATCGCGCCTTAAATCATGTTCCGGCCGGTCTCCCATGATATGACTCTCGCCGTCGATTTCGATGATCAACTGGGCGGCCGCGCAGTAGAAATCCGCAATATACCAACCGATGGGGTGCTGGCGACGGAACTTGAGTCCATTGGGTCGTGGCTTCAACGCCTGCCATAACAGGCCTTCCGGGAGCGTCGGCTTGCGCCGCAGTTCTCGCGCCCGCATCACTGTCTCATTTCGATCAGGACTGCGCATCTACCCCTCCACCATCTTCGATGGTTCCCCTCCCCAGCCAAGCTGGGGAGGAATTAGCCGCAGCTGCACCCAGCCTTGGGCCGCGGCTTGGGTGCGGTGGTCGCATATTCCGCCGGTGTCAGTGACCTGTTGTCATCGGCGTCGGCCGTATCGAACTTGTCGATCGTCCGCGCCGCCCACTCCTCGAAGCTCAGCCTGCCGTCCGCATTCACGTCCAGCTTGGCAAATGCCTTGCGCCTCGGCTCGACCAACTCGGCCAGCGTAATCCGCCCATCCTCATTTTTGTCGGAACGGGCGAAGCGCTTCTGCTCCTTGCTCTTGGCATCGGCCTCCGGTGCGTTGGGGATGGGCGACAGGGGAACAGCCGCCGCCAGCCGCGGCTGCGGCGCGGACGGGAGTGGCGGCTCTTCGGCATGGCCTTTGAGGGCGATCACGCTGCCCGCGATGAGAAGAAGAACGGCGGCAATTCCGGCAAGCCAACGGACCATCGGCCCCTCCAACGAACGGGCGATCCGGCGCGCGGAGAAGTAATGGGCGCAAGTCAAATGTCAAACTGGCGGCGTCTTAATTTGATAATAGTCCGATCAAGTCGTCTAATGTATGTAAGCTGCAGGAGTTTACCTTGCTCTCGACTGTCCGCATTGCTGCTATCTCGATCTTGGCGGCCTGCACCTGTCCTGCGCTTGCCCAAGACAAATCCGGCGAGACGATCGTTGTCAGGGGCACGCGCATCGACCCGCAACAGGCGCGGCAGCAAGCGATCGACTTCGTCAAGCGGACCGGTGTCGCCCATGGCCAGCAGCAGGTCGCCCGCTGGGTGGTCCCGGTCTGCATCAAGGTCATCGGGCTCACGACGCCGCAGGCTGCGCGGATCGAGAATGTCATGGTCGACATCGCATTTGAGGCAAGTGTGCCGGTGGCCAAGCCAGGCTGCCAACCGAACGTCACCGTCAGCTTTGCGCCTGATGCTGGGGAGGTCGTGCGGTACATCCATGCCCGGAAGCCGCGTCAGTTCGACGAGCTACCAAAGACGGATCGCGATAACCTCTTGAATGGCGCCGCTCCGGTTCGTTGGTGGTATGCCACCCAGATGCTCGACCGCGACGGAGTAAATTCCAACAATATTTCCTCGCCGTGGATTACAGCTGGAGAGGGCGCAAACCCAACCTATCTTTCGCTCCCAGGCGACAGCGTCACCGCCACGCAGCAGTACAACAGCGGCAGCAATGTCCGGACGCCGACAGTACGTTCGCTTTATGGCGCGACGGTCGTGGTCGATGCGCCGAAGGTAAGCAGTGCGCCCCTCGACGCCGTCGCCGCCTATGCCGCAATGGTCGCCTTTGCCGAGATGAACGCCAATGACCCTCCGCCGGACTCGATCCTGGGCCTGTTCAAGCCGGAAAGCATCGAAACGTCGCTGACCGATTGGGACCTGGCCTTCCTCAAATCGCTCTACCGGATGCCGCTCGATCGCCGCTCGCGGATCCAGCGTGGCCATCTGGTCGAAGCGCTGCTCGACGAGCGGCTGCCTAGCAAGGTCTCGGCCAAGAAGCCCTAGGCCACCCGTCCGAACAGGCGGTGTGACAGCAGTGCGGCCGCCCTGCCCGGCATCGCTTCCGGCTCGATGGTCGGCGCCTGCTTGACGTCACGCGCGGCAAGCCGCGCCAGCGCCGTCAGCGGGCGCAGCCGACGCGGGAAGCTGTGCCCGGCCAGCATATGCATTTCTTCCATCGGGTAATGCATCCTCGCCAGGCCCTTCCGGGCTACTTGCTCCTGAGCAAAAAGCCGGCCTGCAGTCTCCAGGCGTTTATCATCGACTCCAAGCAGCATGGCGCCGATGGCGAATAGCTTGGCCCCTCGCTCGCCAATGCGCTCCACATCAGGCTCCTCATCGAGCAGTGTCGCCCAGCCATCCTCCAGCCCGGCGAGCATGGCTCCTGTGACTTCCTTCGGCAAAAGATCGATCGCGGCCGCTTGCAGCCGCGGTTCGGGCGGCGGCGGGTTGCTATCGAGCCGTTCCAGCGCCTCGCGCCACCAGGCGAGCCGGATCGCGCCCAACGCCGGCTGGGTCGATGAGATCACCACGTCGGCTAGCGCATCGTCGATGCCGAACAGCGCATCGAAGGCCCCCCGGAGCTCGACCGGCCAGTGCAGCTGGACGAGGTCGCGGTCGCGCGCCGGCTCAGCGATACGAGACCGCCTTGGCCGCCTTCACGACGTCATCCGCCTTGATCAGCGCCATTTTCTCGAGGTTGGCGGCATAGGGCAGCGGGACGTCGACATTGGTCACGCGCAGCACCGGCGCGTCCAGGTCGTCGAAGCCCTCTTCCATGCAGATCGCCATGATCTCCGAGGCGATGGAGCAGGTCGGCCAGCCTTCCTCGATCACCACCAGCCGGTTGGTCTTGGCCAGCGAGGTCAGCACCGCCTGCTTGTCGAGCGGGCGCAGGGTGCGAAGGTCGATCACTTCCGCCTCGATGCCTTCGCCCGCCAGCTGCTCGGCCGCCTCCAATGCCACGCCAACGCCGATCGAATAGCTGACCAGGGTGACGTCATTGCCCTCGCGAACGACCCGCGCCTTGCCGATCGGCAGGACATAATCGTCCATTTGCGGCACATCGAACTTCTGGCCGTAGAGCAATTCATTTTCGAGGAAGACGACCGGATCCTCGCTGCGGATCGCGGCCTTCAAGAGCCCCTTGGCGTCCGCCGCGCTATAGGGCGCGATGACCACGAGGCCGGGCACGCTGGCATACCAGGGCCCGTAATTCTGGCTGTGTTGCGCGCCGACGCGGGCCGCCGCGCCGTTGGGGCCACGGAACACGATCGGGCAGCGCATCTGCCCGCCCGACATATAGTTTGTCTTGGCGGCCGAATTGATGATGTGGTCGATCGCCTGCATGGCGAAGTTGAAGGTCATGAATTCGATGACCGGCCTCAAACCGCCCATCGCCGCGCCCGACCCGAGGCCGGCAAAGCCATATTCGGTGATCGGCGTATCGACCACTCGGCGAGGCCCGAATTCGTCGAGCAGCCCTTGCGTCACCTTGTAGGCGCCCTGGTACTGGGCGACTTCCTCGCCCATCACGAACACGCGCTCGTCCTTGCGCATTTCCTCTGCCATGGCGTCGCGCAGCGCTTCGCGCACGGTCGTCGTGGTAAGCGGTGTCCCTTCGGGGACCTCGGGCGCATCGTGAGTCCTGGCAACGTCGGCAACCAGGTCGCGCGCGGCCGTTTCCATCAAATGCGGCGTCGGGGATTCAGACTCCGGGGCCGGCACCGGTGCAGATGACTTGGGTTCGTCCGCTTTCGGCGTCGCTGCGGGTACCTCGGCAGCTCCCTCTTCGCCGCCCATCAGGGCGATCACCGTCCCGACCTTTACCCCGTCGGTGCCTTCGGGGATCAGGATCTTGGCTATCGTCCCCTCGTCGACCGCTTCGAATTCCATCGTCGCCTTATCGGTCTCGATCTCGGCCAGGATATCGCCGGAGGAGACGTTATCGCCCTCCTTGACCAGCCATTTGGCGAGCGTGCCCTCTTCCATCGTCGGCGAGAGTGCCGGCATCTTCAGCTCGATACCCATCAGTAGCTCTCCACCAGCACGTCGGTATGAAGCTCGGCCGCTTCTGGCTCGGCCGCTTCTTCAGCAAACTTCGCAGCCTCGACCACGATATCCTTGATTTCCTTGTCGATTGCCTTGAGCTCTTCTTCCTTGACGCCCATTTTGGTCAGCTCGGCCGCGGCATGGTCGATCGGATCGCGGTGCTCGCGGTAATCCTGCACCTCTTCCTTGCTGCGGTATTTGGCCGGGTCGGACATGGAGTGGCCGCGGTAGCGGTAGGTCAAAAGCTCGAGGATGATCGGACCCTTGCCCGCCTGGGTCCAGGCCATCGCCTCTTCCGCCGCGCCGCGCACGGCCAGCACGTCCATGCCGTCAACCTGGATACCAGGGATGCGGAAGCTTTCGCCGCGCTTGTAGAAATCGGGCTCGGAAGCCGAGCGCTCGACCGCCGTGCCCATCGCATATTTGTTGTTCTCGATCGCGTAGATCACCGGCAGGTCCCACAGCTTCGCCATGTTGAAGCTTTCATAGACCTGGCCCTGGTTGGCCGCGCCGTCCCCGAAATAGGCGAGGCAGGTGCCGCCATCCTTCGAATATTGATGCTTGAAGGCGAGGCCGGTACCGAGCGCCACCTGCGCGCCGACGATGCCGTGCCCGCCGTAAAAGCCGTGCTCGACGCTGAACATGTGCATCGAGCCGCCCTTGCCCTTGGATATGCCGGCGGCGCGGCCGGTCAGCTCGGCCATGATCGCCTTGGGATCGATCCCGTACGCCAGCATATGGCCGTGATCGCGATAGCCGGTGATGACGCTGTCGCGCCCGACCTTCATCGCCGACTGGAGGCCCACGGCGACCGCTTCCTGGCCAATATAGAGGTGGCAGAAGCCACCAATCAGCCCCAGCCCGTACAGCTGACCCGCCCGCTCCTCAAAGCGGCGGATGAGCAGCATCTGCTTGTAGAAGTCGAGCAGCTGCTCCTTGGTCGCCTTGTAGCGCTTGGGCTCTGCCGGACGTTCCCGGTTCGGCTTTCCGGGCGCTGCTACATGGGCAGCGGTTTTACGGGCGGTTTTCGCCACGGACCTCTCCACTCAATCTTCGTTCGCGCGCGCTATAGGAGCGGCACGTGCCAAAGGGCAATGCCGTAGCGTCACGAATAGCTATTCAGCCGGAAATCAGTCCTCGAGCGGGACGACCACCTCATCGGTGCGTACGAGGCCCAGATCCTTGCGAACCATTTCATCGGCCAGGTCGGGATCGGCCCTGCGCGGGTCAAGCAGTGCCGACTTGTGACGCAAACCGTCGCGCTCCGCCTCGAGCGCCGCCAGCTCCGCCTTGCGCATCTCGAGCTGCTGCGAATAGCCGCGCCAGGCAAACAGGCCGTTGGGTCCGGCAATCGCGTGACCGGCGAAGGTGCCCACGACGAGCAGCGCCAGCACCGGCCAGGCCGCGCGGCGGATCATTCCAATGCTCTTGGGCTTCCCCCTCATACCTTAAGAAGAATCAGAAAGACGCCATGAAGGCAAGGATAATTATCCATTTGATTCACAATAATTCCTCCCCCTCGGGGGGAGGTGCCGCGCCAAGCGCGGCGGCGGGGGCAGTGCTTAGCCCCTATAAGCCCTGAGCGCCCCAACCCCCGGATATCCCGCCGCGTCGCCCAATTCCTCCTCGATCCGGAGCAGCTGGTTATACTTGGCCGTACGGTCGGACCGCGCCAGGCTGCCGGTCTTGATCTGCCCGCAAGACAAGGCGACCGCGAGGTCGGCGATGGTCGAATCCTCGGTCTCGCCGGAACGGTGCGACATCACCGCCGTATAGCCCGACGACTGGGCCAGCCGGACGGCATTGACCGTCTCGGTCAAGGTGCCGATCTGGTTGACCTTGACCAGGATCGAGTTGGCGATGCCATGCTTGATGCCCTCGGCAAGGCGCATCTCGTTGGTCACGAACAAATCATCACCGACCAGCTGGACGCGGTGCCCCAGCTTGTCGGTCAACGCCTTCCAGCCGACCATGTCATCCTCGGCCATGCCGTCCTCGATCGAGGCGATCGGATAGGCGTCACACAGTTCGGCGAGATAATCGGCCATCTGTTCCGACGAAAGGCTCCGCCCCTCGCCTTCCATCTCATAGGCGCCGCCCTTGAAGAATTCGGTCGAGGCGCAGTCGAGCGCGATTAGCACGTCGCTGCCCAGCTTGTAGCCCGCGGCCGCAGTCGCTTCGGCGATGACGTCCAGTGCCGCGCGGGCCGAAGCGATATTGGGCGCAAATCCACCCTCGTCGCCAACCGCGGTGCTGAGCCCCTTGTCATGCAGCGCCGACTTCAGCGCATGGAAAATCTCCGCGCCGCAGCGCAGCGCCTCGGAAAAGCTGGGCGCGCCGACCGGCATCACCATGAATTCCTGGAAGTCGATCGGATTGTCGGCGTGGGCCCCACCGTTCAGGATATTCATCATCGGCACCGGCAGGATGGTCGCGCCGGTACCGCCGACATAGCGATAAAGCGGCTGCCCCCGGGCCTCCGCGGCGGCCCGCGCAGTCGCCAGGCTGACACCGAGAATTGCATTGGCGCCGAGGTTGGCCTTGTTGGGCGATCCGTCGAGGTCGATCATCGCCGCGTCGATTTCGGCCTGGTCCTCGGCTTCATAACCGACGATCGCGTCGGCAATCGGCCCGTTAACCGCATGGACCGCCTCAGAAACGCCCTTGCCGCCCCACCGCGACTTGTCGCCGTCGCGCTTTTCGACCGCTTCATGCGCGCCGGTCGAGGCGCCCGAAGGCACGGCCGCACGGCCCATCGAGCCATCTTCCAGGGTCACGTCGACCTCAACCGTCGGATTGCCCCGGCTGTCCAGGATCTGGCGGGCGTGGATGTCGACGATCGCGGTCATTGGGGTCCCTTTTTCGACAAATCGGCAGATGAGCTCGTTGCGGCCCCTATACGGCGCGATTGAAAGCGTGCAACTTTAGCCTACCTCCGGAACGATGGGCGGGCGTGCCGGGTTGAGCGGCAAAAGGAGGAGTTTGGAAATGGCCGACCCCAAGGGACTTCCAGAAGGCACCGACGCCGTCATTGCCGGCGCATCCGCAACCGAAAATGAGGAGGCACTGATCGTGCGCGAACCCACCGCCCGCGGCAAGGCGATCGAAAAATTCAAAGGCAGCACCGACAAGCTGTCCGGCCAGGCGGCCGACAAGGCGCGCGAGCTGGTCGGCCAGGGGCTGGAGCGCTCCGGCGAAGCGCTGGCAAATGTCTCCAAGCTGGTCGGCGATACCGCCTCCAGCCTCGATGACCGACTGGGCGAGGAATATGGCGAATATGCGCGAAAGGCCGCCGGCGCGATCGAGGAGGCGGCCAACCGCATTTCGGCCAAGAACCCCGACGAGCTGATCGACGACACCCGCGAATTCGTCCGCAAGAGCCCGGGCATCGCGCTCGCCGGCGCGGCGATCATCGGTTTCGCGCTGGTCCGGCTGGTGAAGGCCGGCCTCGACCGCGACAAGAGCGACGAAGACTAAGCCATGGCCGACGGGGGCGAGGACGAGGTTGACGAAAAGCCGATCGGCGAGCTGTTCGGCAAGCTGATCGACGAGGGTAAGGCCTATGCCAGGGCCGAGCTGGGCCTCGCCAAGGCGACCGCCGAGGCCAAGGCGGAAGCGGCCAAGAAGCCGGCCCTGCTCGCCGGCGCCTCACTCTTGTTCCTCATCGCCGGCGTGGTCGTGCTGTGCATGACCATGGCGCTGGCGTTGAAAACGGTGATGGGGCCGCTGGCCGGCGGCCTGGTCGCCACCCTTATCACCTTCGCGATCGCCTACGGCTTGTTCCTTTGGGCCAAGCAGGAAGCCGGGAAGCTCAAGTGACTGAAACGCCCAAGATCACTGCTGCGAGAATCGAGGTCGCCCGCACCCGCGGGGCGCTACTGGAGACGACGCGGGAGCTGCAGGGCCGGCTCCAGCCCAAGACACTTGCGGGGGAAGTTTGGGAAAAGGCCAAGGACAAGGGCGCCGACCTTGCCGAAGGAGCGGTCGATGCAGTGGCCAAGCGGCCCCTCGCCGTCGGCGGAGTGTTGGCGGCGCTGGCCATGTTCCTCGCCAGGGAACCGCTGAAGCAGGCCACCATCAAATTTTATGACGTCATGACGCCATTGTTTGAACCCCGAAAGAAGGCCGTGGCGTTAAAGGAAAAGCAGCCAACTAAACGCCCAAGGCCGCCGGCGAAACGGCCTGCACGGACACCCCGGCGCGCGCCGCAGAAGAAAATGGAGAAAGCATGATGGCCCGGCAGCACAAGGATAGCCCTTCCAAGGCCCCTTCCCCGCGGGAGCGGGCGATCGAGGCTTATGACAGCGCCCGCGGTCGGGCGCGCGAGCAGGTCGACGGGTCGCCGCTACTGGCGCTTGGCGGCGGGCTTGCGATCGGTGCGCTCATCGCTGCCTTGCTGCCCAAGACAAAGGCGGAGGATCGGCTGCTTGGCGACGTCGGCGGGCGGATCACCGACACGGCGCGAACTGCGGCCGGTGCCGCCAAGGAAGCGGGCCGCGAGAAATTGGCCGAGCTCAACATTACGCGGGACGCCGGCAAGGGCGCGATGCAGTCGCTGATCGAAGGGATCGGCGAGGCAGCGAGGGCCAGCAGCAAGGCCGGGCTTGATGCCGCTCGCAACAAGGGTTGATTGAAGGGGCGGCTCCTTTGATGCTAGCGCTCTGCTCATGAGCAAGCTCCACCTCGTCTTCGGCGGGCGGGTCAAGGACCCGCAGGGCCTGGAATTTGTCGACCTCGACCATATCGACCTGGTCGGCCTCTTCGACAGCTATGCCGCGGCTGAGGATGCCTGGCGCGGCGCAGCCCAGCGCTCGGTCGACGATGCCGAGATGAAATATGTGGTCGTCCACCTCCATCGCCTGCTCGAGCCCGACATGGAGGGAATTTCACGGCCGAAGGGTTAGGCCTTCCGGTACCTCCACAGCAGCAGTGGCCGCTGCAGCAGCATCCCGGCAATGAACCCGCCGATATGGGCCGGCGTCGCGAGCATCACGCCCTCCGCGCCCGCCGCCACGCCCGCCATCCACTGCAGCACGACCCAGGTGGCCAGCAGCCACAGGGCGTGGATCCAGCGGTTGAGCTTGATGTTGCGGGTGACCTGCTTGGGCCGGCCGAAGAACATCGCGTAGAGGCCGAACAGCGCGCTGATCGCTCCGCTCGCGCCGACCATCGGGATGATGCTCATGGGGTCGACCGCATATTGCGCCGCCGCTGCGGCGACCGCGCCGATCAGATAGGCACAAACAAGGCCGGAGGCGCCGACGACCCGCTCGACCTGGCTGCCGATGATAACCAGCGCCAGCATGTTGATTGCGAGGTGTAGCCAGCTGCCGTGAAGCAGCGCCGCCGAAAAGGGTGTCAGCCACCAGGGAATCGCCAAACTGCTGGTCAGCTGGGCGCCGACAAGGGCCGGGGTGAAGCCCCAAAAGGTTGCCGCGACACCCACATTCCAGAGGATCGCGGCCGCCGACAACGCCACCGTCAGAACGGTGATGATTCCAGTCGCGCTTTTCAGCCCGAACATCAGATGAATTCGATCTTCGCCACTTCGTAATAGCGCTCGCCGGCAGGCGTGGTCACTTCGACCTCGTCGCCGACCTCGCGGCCGATCAAGGCGCGGCCGAGCGGCGAATTATAGCTGATGCGGCCGACCCTGGCGTCCGCCTCCTGCTGTCCGACCAGCTGGTAGCGGACCTCCTTGTCGTCTTCGTCGACCAGGGTGACGGTGGCGCCAAACACGACCCTATTGCCTGACAATGTCGTGGGATCGATGATGAGGGCGCGGCTGAGCCGGTCCTCGATCTCGGCAATTGAGGCCTCGACATGGCCCTGCCGCTCCTTGGCGGCATGATATTCGGCGTTCTCGGAAAGGTCGCCATGGGCGCGCGCTTCCTCGATCGCGTCGATGATGGACGGCCGCTCAAGCTTCAGCCGCTTCACCTCATCGGTCAGCGCCCGGTGGCCCTCGGCCAGCATCGGCACCTTGTCGCTCGCCATGTCTCACTACCCCTTATCGAATCCGTGTCGTCAAAAACCCGCCCCGGCGCCGGACCAACTGTCGGCGCAACCGCAAGCGGATTGTTGAGAAAATCTACCTCTCGGACGCTGAATAATAGGATTGGAGCGATTTGACTTCAAGCTGGTGGCCGCGCAGCGCCTCGATCGCCCGGGCGGTGGCCAGGCTGGCCGGGGCGGTGGTGAAGTATGGCACCTTGTTCTTCAGCGCCGCCTCGCGGATCGTCTGGCTATCCTTCAGCGACTGCCACCCTTCCGTGGTGTTGAACACCAGCTGGACCTGGCCGTCGACGATCTTGTCGACGATGTGCGGCCGGCCCTGCGCCACCTTGTTGACCCGCTCGACCGGAAGGCCCTGCGCCTCAAGATGCGCCGCGGTCCCGCCGGTGGCGATGAGGTGGAAGCCAAGCTCAACCATCTTCTGGGCGGCCAGGACGATGTTCTGCTTGTCGCTATCCTTGACCGACACGAACACCGTACCCTGTTCGGGCAGAAGGACCCCGCCGCCGAGTTGTGACTTGGCAAAGGCAATATCGAAATTACTATCGATTCCCATGACTTCACCGGTGCTCTTCATTTCCGGTGACAGCACCGGATCGGTCCCCGGGAAGCGCGCGAAGGGGAAGACGCTCTCCTTGATCGCGATATGGCCGATGTCGCGGTCGATCGGATCGAAGCTGCTCAAGGGCTCCCCGGCCATCACCCGCGCCGCGATCTTGGCGACCGGGCGCCCGATCGCCTTGGCGACGAACGGCACGGTGCGGCTGGCGCGCGGATTGACCTCGATCAGATAGACCATCTCGTCCTTGACCGCATATTGGACGTTCATCAGTCCCTTGACTTTGAGCGCCAGCGCCAGCGCCTCCGTCTGCCGCTCGATCTCGGCCACCACCTTGTCGCTGAGGCTGTAGGGGGGGATCGAGCAGGCGCTGTCGCCCGAATGGACCCCGGCTTCCTCGATATGCTGCAGCACACCGGCGACCACCACGTCCGTGCCGTCGCAGATGGCATCGACGTCAACCTCGACCGCATCACGCAAATAGCGGTCGATCAGCACCGGCGAATTCCCGGAAACCTGCACCGCGGTCGCAATGTAATGGTCGAGCTGCTCCGGCCCGTCGACCACCTCCATGGCGCGCCCCCCAAGGACGTAGCTGGGCCGCAGCAATACCGGATAGCCGATATGCTCGGCGACCACGATTGCCTCGTCGCGGCTGCGCGCCAGGCCGTTGGCGGGCTGCTTCAGGCCCAGCTTGTCGACCAGCTTGGCGAAGCGCTCGCGGTCCTCGGCCAGGTCGATGCTGTCGGGCGACGTGCCGAGGATTGGGATCCCATCCGCCTGCAATTCGGCGGCGAGCTTGAGCGGCGTTTGACCGCCCAGCTGCACGATCACACCCTCGAGCGTGCCCTTCTCCGCCTCGCGGTGGACGATTTCCAGCACATCCTCGGCGGTCAGCGGCTCGAAATAGAGGCGGTCGGACGTATCCGGGTCGGTCGATACCGTCTCCGGGTTGCAGTTGATCATGATCGTCTCGAAGCCCGCATCCTTGAGCGCGAAGCTGGCATGGCAGCAGCAATAGTCGAACTCGATGCCTTGGCCGATGCGGTTCGGTCCGCCGCCAAGGATGACAACCTTGCGCCGGTCCGAAATCTCCGCCTCATCCTCGGGCTCGCCGAACAGCGGCGCCTCATAGGTCGAATAGAGATAGGGCGTGGCCGCATCGAACTCGGCGGCGCAGCTGTCGATCCGCTTGAACACCGGGCGAACGCCCAGCTTCAGCCGGGCCTTGCGCACCTCCGCCTCGGTCACGCCGCCGGTGAGGCCCTTCAGCGCATCATGGACGACCCCGCCGCCCCGCGCCGCCGCCTCCGACAGCTGCCGCTCGACATGGGCCGACCGTAGAGCCAGCTGGGCGAGGCGCTTGTCCGAAAAGCCCATGGCCTTGAGCCGCCGCAACCCCGCCGCATCGTGTGGCAGGCCTTCGTCGCGCACCTGCTCCTCGGCCTGGACGATCTCCGCCAGCCGCTCGAGGAACCAGGGGTCAAAGCCCGAGATTTCGTGGATCCGCTGGACGGTGAAGCCATGGCGCAGCGCCTCGGCCGCGACCAGCAGCCGGTCGGGCGTCGGCTTGCCGAGCCGGTTCTCGATCTCCTGCTCGGGCGCATTCATCAGCTCCGGCACCCGGTCGAGCCCGGTTAGGCCGGTTTCCATGCTGCGCAGCGCCTTCTGCAGGCTCTCGGCGAAGCTGCGGCCGATCGCCATCACCTCGCCGACCGACTTCATCGCGGTCGACAGCTGGTCCGACGCCCCCTTGAACTTCTCGAAGGCGAAGCGCGGCACCTTGGTCACGACATAGTCGATGGTCGGTTCGAAGCTGGCCGGGGTGGCGCCGCCGGTGATGTCGTTGGCGATTTCGTCGAGCGTGTAGCCGACCGCCAGCCGCGCCGCGACCTTGGCGATGGGGAAGCCGGTCGCTTTGGACGCCAGCGCCGACGATCGCGACACGCGCGGGTTCATCTCGATCACGATCATCCGTCCGGTCTTCGGATTGATCGCGAACTGGACGTTGGAACCGCCTGTTTCGACACCGATTTCGCGGAGCACGGCGATCGATGCCGAGCGCATCCGCTGATATTCCTTGTCGGTCAGGGTCAGCGCCGGGGCGACGGTGATGCTGTCGCCGGTATGGACGCCCATCGGGTCGACATTCTCGATCGAACAGATGATGATGGCGTTGTCGGCGCGGTCGCGCACCACCTCCATCTCATATTCCTTCCAGCCGAGGAGCGATTCCTCGATCAGAACCTCGCTGGTCGGGCTGGCGTCGAGCCCGCTCTTCACGATCTCGACAAATTCCTCGCGGTTGTAGGCGACCCCGCCGCCGGTCCCGCCAAGCGTGAAGCTGGGCCGGATGATCGAAGGAAGCCCCGTTTCCTCAAGAACCTTGAGCGCATCGTCGAGATTGTGCGCGATGCCGGATCGGGCGCTTTCCAGCCCGATCTTGTCCATCGCCGCCTTGAATTTCTCGCGGTCCTCGGCCTTGTCGATCGCCTCGGCCTGGGCGCCGATCAGCCTGACGCCATATTTCTCCAGCACGCCGGTGCGGTTGAGGGTCAGCGCGGTGTTGAGCGCGGTCTGCCCGCCCATGGTCGGCAGCAATGCGTCGGGCCGCTCCTTCTCGATGATCCGCTCGACGATCTCGGGCGTGATCGGCTCGATATAGGTGGCATCGGCCAGCTCCGGATCGGTCATGATCGTCGCCGGGTTCGAATTGACCACGATGACCCGATAGCCTTCCGCCTTCAGCGCCTTGACCGCCTGGCTCCCCGAATAATCAAACTCCGCCGCCTGGCCGATAACGATCGGGCCGGCGCCGATGACGAGGATGGAGCTGATGTCGGTACGCTTAGGCATTGACGGACAAGCTTTCGTGGATTTGGTTTGCGTGGTGCCGAACACCCCTCACACCCATCAGGGGGAGAGGGAAAGCCGTCGCGAAGCGGCGGCAGGGAGAGGGGGGTGAGCCTTGAACCACCCTACTCCTCCGGAAATTTGATGGCGTCGATCACCACCAGTTTCAGGTGGTTCTTGCGCGCCCATTGGTAGACGCAGTTGCGGCGCTCGGGCGTTGGCGCCGCCCGGAACATGATGAGCAGCTTCTTCTCCTCATCGTCCTGGATCAGCTCGCCATAGGTCAGCCCGCAGGCCAGGCCGGCGCTGTTGAGCTCATCCTGCGTATGCATCCGCGGCGTCGCGCAGGCGGAGAGAGCAAGAGCGGTTGCCATTACGATAATGCGGAGGTCAGGCCGCCTCACCGCATCATCCCCACGAACTTCTCGAACAGGTAGAAACTGTCCTGCGGCCCGGGGCTGGCCTCGGGGTGATATTGGACGCTGAACGCCGGGCGATCGACCAGCTCGATCCCGCAATTGCTGTCGTCGAACAGGCTGACATGGGTCTCGCGGACATGGTTGGGCAACCCCTGCCGCTCGACCGCGAAGCCATGGTTCATGCTGGTGATTTCGACGGCGCCGTCGGCCAGCCTTTTCACCGGATGGTTGGCGCCGCGGTGGCCCTGGAACATTTTCGACGTCTGACCACCGACCGCCAGCGCCAGCATCTGGTGGCCCAGGCAAATGCCGAACAGCGGCTTCTTCGACTCCAGCATCGCCTTGATCACCGGCACCGCATATTCGCCGGTCGCGGCCGGATCGCCCGGGCCGTTGGACAGGAAGAAACCGTCGGGCTTGTGGCTCATCACCTCGTCGAATGACGCCGTGGCGGGCAGCACCGTCACCCGCGCGCCGGCCTCGACCAGGTTGCGAAAGATGTTGCGCTTGGCGCCATAGTCGATCGCGACGACATGCGGCTGCGACATGTCGTGGCCGCCGAGGCGATAGCCCTCACCCAGCTCCCACTTGCCGCCGCTCCACGCTTCCAGCTGGTCGCGGCTGACCTCCTTGGCCAGGTCCATGCCTTCGAGGCCCGGCCATTCCGCCGCCATCTGCTGCAGCGCATCGAGGTCGAAATGGCCCTTGGCATTGTGCGCAATGGCGATCGTCGGCGGTCCTTCGCGGCGGACCAGCCGGGTCAGCGCCCGCGTATCGACGCCCGAAATGCCGATCCGTCCGGTCGCCGCCATCCAGCTCGGGAAATCCTGCTGGCTGCGGAAATTGGACGGTGACGTCACCGCCTCGCGCACCAAACAGCCCAGCGCATGCGCCTCGGGGGCTTCGATGTCTTCTTCATTGGCGCCGACGTTGCCGATGTGCGGGAAGGTGAAGGCGATGATCTGCCGTGCGAACGACGGATCGGTCATGATCTCCTGGTAACCAGTCATGGCGGTGTGGAAGCACAGCTCGCCGACCACCTGCCCTTCCGAGCCGAATCCCCTGCCCCAGATCGTCCGGCCGTCTGCGAAAACAATGACTCCTGTCGCCCCTTCAGGTTGCTGGGTGCGCGCAGGATGTGCTTCGGCCATCGGCGGGAGGAGCCTTTCCGTTCAGGTGTTGCGGCAATGTCGCTAAGCCATGGCCGCTACG
>Ga0209382_10003306_pt1 | contig 22456 bp, 26 predicted proteins | sample SoiMetdeltSBSDD5_FD_187599 | JGI IMG/M metagenome (GOLD analysis project Ga0209382, IMG submission 187599) | Bulk soil microbial communities from a Populus tree surrounding site in Tennessee, USA - Soil MetaG P. deltoides SBSDD5 (SPAdes) (version 2) | ecosystem: Environmental > Terrestrial >...
TCGTCTCCCAGCGGCGTCACCCACCTCACGTTCACGCGCAAGGTCGTCTCGTGAACGTCGACGCCGAACGGCAAGCCCGCTGGGTAGACGTGCGGGTCTGTCGTGTCATCCGCGCGTTGCGTCATTCCGCCGCGATGATGCTGTACCCCGGTGGCCGCGTCATCGTGGCTGGCCCTCGGTCCGAGGCCGGAAAGCAGGTCTGTTGACCCGCTTGTTGTGGCGCGGTCACCATGAGCACGTGGTCGAGGTGTTGGAAGCCGACTATCTGGTTAGGGCGCGGGCGCGGCGGGGATGGCGTTCACGGACGCACTGATCGATCATGCGGACGTCAGTGTGATCTTGGTCGACCGTCGGCACGCCGGAGCGACCGCGCCGGCGTGGCTGTACGGCTCTGCCGCGTTGGCGTTCGTCTCGATCCGCAGGGCCTTCGGCGCGGGTGATCCCGGCGCGTCGCATCCTGCCACATCTTCGTATCCGATGAGGGCGGTCGCAGCACCATCCGCCTTCGGCGAGGTGAACTTCTCCAGGTGAGGATCGTTCACCGTTCCGGGCGGATTGTGTGCTGTTGACGGAGCGATTGGCGGACATCACCGCCCTGGACCTCCAATTGCTGCCGGTCGGCGAGACATCCAGGTTAGTCGGCGGCTCGGGCGTGCTGGCGGTATTGGCCGGGGGCGTGGCCGGTCGTGCGCTTGAAGGCGCGGGCGAACGCGAACTCGGACTCGTATCCGACGCGCTGGGCGATTTGGCGCAGTGTGGCTGGTTCGTCGCGGAGCATGCGGGCGGCCAGGGTCATCCGCCAGGCGGTGACGTAGGTCATCGGCGACTGGCGGGTCAGTGCGGCGAATCGGCGGCTGAACGTGGCCCGCGGCATGCCCACGGCGCGGGCGAGCGCGTCGAGGGTCCAGGGGCGTGCGGGGTCGTCATGCACGAGAGCGACGGCGGCACCGACGGCGGGGTCGAACAGTGCGCGCCCCCAGCCGGTCTCCTCGTGGTGCTCGGCGAACCAGGCGCGCAGCAAGTAGACGAACAGCAGGTCCACCAGCGACGCCATGACGGCAGGCGCCCCGGGATCGGTGCCCTCGATCTCCGCGGCCAGTAGGTCGACCGCGGCGCCCAGCCCGGTGCCGCGGGACTGGGTGGCCGTGACCACCACCACGGGGGGCAGCATCCTGGTCAGGGGGTGCTGCAGGTCGGGTGCTAGCCGGTACCCGCCGCATAGCCACACAGTGCACGGTCCGTCCCCGTCCACCACCACGCACTCCGGGGGACCGTCCTCGAGCGACCGCCCGGCGATCTCGGTGATCGGGCGGGCCGGGCGGTCCGGGGCGTCGGTGAGCCGGTGCGCGGCGCCGGACGGGATGATCACCACGTCGCCGCGGGTGAGCTGGATCGAGTCGTGTCCGTCCACGGTAAGCCAGCACACCCCAGCGGCGACGACGTGCAAGCTCGCCGCCTGTCCAGCGGGGAACGAAGCTCCCCAAGGGGCGTGGAAGCGGTTGCGCGAGTACATCAGGCTGCCGCGTCTGGTGGTCGCCACCACGTCCGCAACGATGTCCGCCACCACGTCTGACATGCCCACCAGGATACTCATCGAGCGAAACGAGCATGATCTGGCCCCGATCTGTCATGGATCCGCCCGACGATCACTCCTAGGTTCGAGCTGAACCGCCCCGGCCCACCGCAAGGAAGACGTGATGACCTCGGAGACGCTCATGCCCCCCGATCCCCGCCGCTGGAAGGCCCTCGCCCTGCTGTGCGGTGCCTTCTTCATGGTCATCCTCGACACAGCCATCGTCGTCGTCGCCTTGCCCTCGATCCAGACCGATCTGGGCTTCTCGCCGTCCGATCTCCAGTGGGTGCTGAGCGCGTACGCGCTGACGTTCGGCGGCCTGTTGCTGCTCGGCGGCCGCGCCGCGGACCTGCTCGGACGCCGGCGCGTATTCATGGTCGGGCTCGCCTTCTTCACGCTGGCCTCGCTGCTGTGCGGCCTGGCGTGGTCGCCCGCGACGTTGATCGGCGCCCGCGCGATCCAGGGCATCGGAGCGGCGATCTTGACCCCGACCGCGCTGTCCATCCTCACCACGACGTTCGAGGAGGGCGCCGAGCGCAACAAGGCGCTGGGCATCTGGGGCTCGCTGGGCGCGATCGGCGGCACGGCCGGCTGGCTGATCGGCGGGCCCCTGACCGACCTCGGCTGGGAGTGGATCTTCTTCCTCAACCTTCCGATCGGCACGGTCGCTCTGCTGCTCGCCCCCCGCCTGCTGCGCGACAGCCGCGACAGCGCCGCCCGGCGCGGCTACGACCCGCTGGGGGCACTGACCGTCACCGCCGCGCTCGTCCTGCTCGTCTACGCACTCGTCGATGCGCCGGAGGTCGGGTGGGGCGACGTCCGGACGGTTGCCCTGCTCGCCGGCTCGGCGAGCCTGATGGCGCTGTTCGCGCTCGTCGAGACCCGCACCGCCGCGCCGCTGCTGCCGCTGCCGTTCCTGCGCTCGCGCACGCTCGTGGGAGCGAACGCGGTGATGCTCCTCTTCTCGACGGTCGCGTTCGGAATGCCGTTCCTACTCACCCTCTACGCACAGCAGGTGCTCGGCTACTCGCCCGTCGAGTTCGGCCTGACCTCGATCGTCTTCCCGGTCGCCGCTGCGGCCGGAGCCATCACCGGCCAGGGGCTGGTACTCAATCTCGGGTTCCGCCCGGTGGCCCTGACCGGCCTGCTCCTGCTCGGGGTCGGCTGCCTCTACATGACTCAGGTCTCGGTCGACGGCAGCTACTTCGGCGACGTCTTCCTCGGCCTGCTGCTCTGCGGTCTGGGCGTCGGGTTCACGTTCGTGACCGTCTCGATCGCCGCTCTCGCCGGCGTGCCCGAGCACCAGGCAGGACTCGCCTCCGGCCTCAGCAACACGTCGTTCCAGATCGGCGCCGCGCTCGGCACAGCCATCGTCTCCACCGTCGCGGTCTCCCGGACGACCGATGTGATCACGGCCGGCGGCGGCCAAATGCTCGCGCTCACCGAGGGCTTCCAGCGCGGCTTCGCGGCCTGCATCGCGCTGGCGGCAGTTGGCGCCCTGGTGACACTAGCGACACTCGGCCACGCCCGGTCCATCCCCGAAGTCGACACCCTCGAGCCCACCCCGGAGCCGGCGGGCGACTAAGCACCTATTCCAACGCTTCCGCCCGTCGTGACAACGCGTGGCCGTCCCGATGGTCGCTGGCTCGACGCAAGCGCGTCTTTTCGTCGCGAATGCCGCACTGCCAATCGACCTCAGGCACAGACCCTTCAGCGAGAAGTACTCACCTCCACCTGGCCGTTTGCACGCCGTCGTCGGGCTTCGCCAGCCCAAGAGGAACAGATCGTCCGTGACACGGTTCGTGACGCGAAGTGGCGAAAACTCGCGAGTCTGGACGCCGTCATTGGGGGCATAGGCGAACTCCTGACGCCTGGAGTCGACCAGAGGACGCGGGGACGGATGCTCTTCTAATCCACCGGTCGCAGGTTCGAATCCTGCCGAGCGCACTGGATCAGACGACCCTGCGGGTATACGCCCGCCTGGCTTTCCGAAGCCGACCAGCGTAGTGCGGCAACGAACTCGCCCCGTCGGCTCGTTGCTGCTGATCGCGCACGGAATCCGACTCAGTGCGGCAGACCTGCCTGCATGTCGATCTCGCCCGGCTCAGTGCATCTGCGATGACCTACCGTCAAGGCATGAGTGCTAGACCACGGCTGTCGCCACCTCGATCCGCCGGCCCGGCCGTCGGGTTCGTCGTTGCGATGCTGATGGCTGGCTGCAGCGGCGATGGTGCCGAGTCGGCTGGCACTCCGGCGGCCTCGGCGCCGGGCACGGAGACTTCCCCCGACGTGGAACCCTCCACGGCGACAGGACCGGACGAGCCCACCCGAAGCACCGACGCGAACACCGCCCCGCGACGCAGCCAGGCCGAGCTCGACCTGGCGCTCATCGACGCTGCCTGGTCCAACGACGTACCCCGCGCCCGCCGGCTGATCGCGCAGGGCGCCGACGTCAACGCGCAAGACGAAACCGAGCAGAGCGCCTACCTGATCGCGACCAGCGAGGGCTACCTGGAGCTGCTCGAGCTGACCCTGCGGCACGGTGCGGACATGAGCTCGCTCGACAGCTTCAACGGCACCGGGCTGATCCGGGCAGCCGAGCGCGGACACGCCGACATCGTCGGACGGCTCCTGCAAACAGGCATCGAGGTCGACCACGTCAACAACCTCGGCTGGACCGCGCTGCACGAGGCGATCGTCCTCGGTGACGGCACCACGACCTACGTCGACACGGTTCGGCTGCTGGTGGCGGGTGGGACCGACGTGCGCATCGCACCGAGGCGCGACGGGATCCCGCCTGTCCAGCACGCGAGGTCGGCTGGCTTCGGTGCCATCGCAACGACCCTGCAGCGCACCCTTGACCACAGGCGAGTCCCCGACGCGAACCAGGCGCTGCTCGCCGCCGCCGTCTCCGGCGACGCCGACACCGCCGCGCTCGCGCTGCGAGCCGGAGCGACGTTCGAGACGACAGACGACCAGCGACGCACCTCACTGCTGCTCGCCGCGACCCACGACAACCTCGCCGTGGCGAGACTGCTCGTCGCGCTCGGCGCCGACCCGGACGCACTCGATGCCCAGCACGACACCCCATGGCTGGTCACCGGTATCACCGGAAGTGTGCCCATGCTCGAGATCTTGCTGCCGGCCGACCCCGACCTGACGATCCGCAACCGGTACGGCGGCACCTCTGTCATCCCGGCGAGTGAGCGCGGCCACGTGGACTATGTGCGCCGAGTCGTACGCACCCCGATCGACGTCAACCACGTCAACGACCTCGGCTGGACAGCCATCCTGGAAGCGGTCATCCTCGGCGACGGGTCACGGCCCTACCAACAGATCGTGCGCATCCTGATCGACGCGGGCGCCGACCCGTCGATACCCGACTCCGAAGGCATCACACCGCTACAACATGCCCAGGCCCGCGGATACGACAAGCTGGCCCGCATACTCCGCCGCGCAGACTGACCCACATCGCCCGTCGCCCGCGTGATGCAGGCCGATGACGGGAGCATCGCAACGGTAATGGGGTCGCCGCCCTCGGGACACGCGGACGACGACACTGCCAACCTTCAGTCAAGAGGAGTTTGAGGCGATCCGCGCAACCCCTGTTGTAGGGCAACATGCGCACAACGCCGTGCGAAGGAGCATGCCACTGACGCTGCACTCCACGGGCCAGTGTCGCCTCGGGTGGCTGGACCAGTCTGTCCCTTAGCAGACCGTGACTAGAACTGAGTCTGATATGCCGTCGAGAGTGGCGGTTATGTCGGTAGCCGTACCAACCGCGCCGACGGCGGCGACCACCCCGTCTGGGTCAACGGTGGCAACTGACTCGTCGGCCGCCGACCAGACGACATCCGGTTCGAGTTCGGTGGTGCCGTTGCTGTCGGTGGCTTCCGCGTTGAGGTCTACGGCGTCTCCTGCGCAGATCAGTATCTCGTCCGGCACGGGGTTGCCGGCGATGTCGGTCACGGTGATCTCGGTCCCAGTGTCCGTTGTCGGTCCCGTTGTCGTGGTCGTGTTCTCGTCCGGTATGGGGAAGGTCGTGGATTGGTCGTTGTTGATCAGACTCTTGCCGGTCACCTTCTCGGCACCGGTAAAGCCAAGCACCGTAAAACACACCGCAGCCAAGGTTAGGAGGGTGACCGCCCCCACTCGCAGGCCGCCAGCCAGTTTCTTTCGCCTCGTGGTGAACAGTGCCGCGATCATCGGCGAGATAGCCGCACCAGCCAGCGTGGCACCTTGGCTCGTCCCGAGTTTCGCGATCAGAACGGTCCCGACCACGGAGGACAGCACGGCCAAGCCCAGCGCGCCCGGGCTGAGCCCGTCCCTGATAGGCACTGGCCGTTCGTCGACCCAGCGCTCGCCATCGTGGTATCTGGCTCGCTGACCTCCGGATGGATCAGGCCACCAGCCAGCTAACGGCGGACCAACAGCTTCACCCTGATCCGCAACATCAGGCGGCCACGGGTCGGTCCCAACCGCGTGTGGGTCAGCGAAGTAGACCGTCCAACTCGCACCATCGTGATAGCGATATGCGTGTGTCCCGGTCGGATCAACCCGCCAGCCTGGCACCACCACAGTTACCACCGCCGCCCAAACAGGGCGCTGTCCACGCACAGCCTGGGCGATAACTGGACCATACGGGGCAAGGACCGCCCCGTCAGGGGCCGAAGGTCCCGGAAGCTCGTGACGGTTGGGTGCACCTGCGAGACGCCGGTGCGATGCGCTCACCAACGCATCTGGCCACGCTGGTTGGTTATCCCAAGGAAGGATTGGGCCCGAGCGCCACCTTCCACATCATGACCCCCTACCCATCAACCGGACTCTGGCATCAATTGGACCGCGAGGGCCGAATACTGCATCGCGATTGGGACCTCTACGACGTCCGCCACGTGGTACGGGCTAGGAGTAGTGCCCGCATCTGCCGCTGAGTGTCCGCATGCTCCGACGGCGGGCTGGGAGGTGACCATCACAGAAATGTCATCGCGGCCGCGCCAGCGCAAGGCACGATCGCGCCACTCCCGCTATGCTTCGGTGCTGAGTCGCGGCTCCAGAGCGCGAGACGCCTCCCACCATCGACGGCCGTCGCCGACGAAATCGTCAACGGCCTGTTCGGTTCCATCCGCCCTCAGAACGCGCGGGCGATCGAACGCGACCGTTCCCTCCAAGCACTCGACGACGCGCCCGTGCTCGATCTCAAGCAGGAGCGTCTTGTCCGACTGAACGACCATGGGCCGTCGTTCCACCCCTGAAAGGTACTGACGGCGCAACTCAGCAGACGAACGACGTCGCCGGACCGTACTGAGTGCCTGCACCGGGCGACTGGCCCTGCCACTTCTGGTGGACGACGGCGCGCACGGTGTACCGCGTGCCGTTGCGGCAGCCGACCAGCCCGCCCGCGGCGCGGTCGACCGAGCTGTGCCAGCCGTCGTAGTCAGCGGCGTACGAGCCGCTCCAGTACCGCCAGGTGCCGCCGACGTAGCGATGCAGCCGCACCTGCGATGTGGCCACCATGTAGTTCGGATCGGGGTCGCTCACGGCGGCGTCCCAGATGCCCGAGTGCGCGCGCAGCCGGTTGTTGGTGTGGTCGACGTTGAACCACACGCAGCGGACGACCTCCCTGCCGGAGCACTCCGAGCCGATAGACTCCGGGGCGGCCTGAGCCGGCGACGCTACGACGGGCGGCGCAAGGCCGAGGGCAGCCGCCGCGGCGGCCCGGAACAGCAGGTTCATGTCTCTCCAGCCGATGAGGCGACGTCGTCACCTTACTCGGACCACGACGGTCACTCTCTGGCGTGCCGCGGGCCTATCCGGCGGTGATCGGCTTCAACGGTGTCGGCCCAGGCGTACCACCGGTTCATGGGTCGTTTCTCCCGCACCGCTCGCGGTTCGCTTCGCCGAGCCGGCCGGCGTACGGCGGGGCAGCGGGCGCTCGACGTGGGGTGCGGACCGGGCCCTAATCTGCCGGTGCGATCCGTTAGGCGGTGATGACGCACGGCAGCGGCGACGAAACGACGCGTCCGGCCGTCGGAATCTCGACGACGATCGACCACGATCCGGGCGGCACCGCATAGCCCAACTCCGGCACGACGGAGTCCGTCCCGACAAGGACAGGCACGTCCTGGCGCTCGTCTGGTTCCACCGTGAACGTGACCAGGGGCGTCGTTTGAGCTCCGGTATAGCGACCGACGACGGATCCATCTGCACCAATCACTGCTGCCTGTAACTGACCGTTGGTCATCAGCAGACGAGTATCCGTAGAGTGATTAGTTACCTGTGCCCGTGCGGTAGTTGAGCGCCCTGTACGAACCGTTAGCGGTGCAGCCAACTCGAGCGCGAGTCCGATCGACTCTGCCGGGCTGCCATGTAGCTGAGTGCGTCGGGGATCGGGCCGGTATCCGGTGTTCGGGAACGGCATCGCTCCGACCCGGAGATCGATCTGGTCTCCGTACTTCTCGTGAAGCGAGGCGGCGATGTCGCTCGCCCAAGCCGCCAACTCAACAGACAGTCTCTCGTCCGCTGAACGCTCGCTGTTCGGGTCGGGGAAACCCCTCAACGCCCCCGGGCGCAACTTCCAGCAAGTCACGCAAATCAACCCTCAAGCTGCCCCAGAGAGCCATGCGGCAACGATAGTCCCGCCAGGACGGCGATCACGCAGCACCACCTCATGCCGCTCCGCTCAGCGGACGACCTGCCTCACACCGCCGCGTCAGCACGCCAAGAATGCCGCTGTGGGCGGTCGGCATCGATGGGATCGTGGATCCGGCCGGCTTGCTCAATTGATCGTTATCGAGAGGTCCTTCTCAGTGAAGGCGCCCAGATCGTCGGTGACGCGAACGGTGAAAGTGAACGTGCCAGCCGTGGTGGGCGTTCCGGAGATGGTGTTCTCCCGTCTCGGCAGCTCCAGTCCGGGTGGCAGTTCCCCGGTGACCACAGACCAGGTGTAGGGCTGGACCCCACCGCTGGCGAACAGGTTGTCGCAGCAGTAGACCGTTGTTGGTTCGGGATGTCACACGGCGGATGGGGATAGCTCAGCTCCGGTCCTGTCTTGCTTTGCGTGTGCCCGCGCAACCGAAGTCGTCTGTGTCGGCCGCGGCTTCGTATCGGTCATCGCAGCTTGAGGTTGGCGACCTTGTCGATAAGGGACTCCGCGTACCAGGGGTCACCGTTCGCACCGATCGTAATCCCGACCGGGTCAGGCCGTTTCGGGTCGGCGAAGTCGATCGCCTTCGAGGCCTCGGTGACCACACCGTCCTGGGTTATCCGAGCGATGTTACCGCGGAGATTCTGGGTGAACCACACGTTGCCATCCGGGGCCGCGGCGATGTCCAGCGGGGTTGCGTCCACCGGAGTCGGGAACTCCACGAGGTCGTGGGGGCCGGCTGCAGTCGGCGTGAGCCGGGCGATGAGGTCGGCGAAGATCTCGGTCACCCACACGGTCCCATTGGGAGCGACAGTTATCCCTCTGCCCTCTGCACTCAGCGGTGTCGTGCTCACGACACCGACCGCGGGATCGATCTCCCCGATCGCCTCCGATCCGGTAAACCACACCGTGCCGTCCGGAGCCACCGCGACATCGCCGACCCCGGGAGCAGGAAAGTACGTGAACGGATCCTCGCCCGGGGCGGCGAGGACGTTGAAGCGACCGACCCGGTTGTTGAAGAAATCGGCGAACCAAATGCTGGTCGAGTCCGCCGCAACGCCGCCGAGCGGAGCGCAGAACACTTCCCCACAGGGCGAAATGCTGCCGAGGACCTCTCCGGAGGTCGTGATCCGGCGCAGCTGACCATCGTTGTCGCTGATGTAGAGGATCCCGTCGGGACCTTCCACGATGTCATTGGTCACACAGGAGTCGCAGACGGCAAACTCGGCAATGTCGCCCCGCGGTGTGACCCGCGCGACCGAGCCGGGGGTGGAGAACGTGACCGGGTCGAACGCTCCCTGGACCGTAAACCAGACGTTGCCGTCGGACGCGGTCGTCACGAAGTGTGGATCGCTACTGGCAGGCAACCGGTAGTGCTTGACTGTTCCCAAGCCGGACGCCGCCTCGGCAACCGGCACAGCGGTTGACGCGACCGAGACTGCAGCCACGATCACGCCCCATCTGCTCAGCCGTCGCAACCTCCCTTTCCGTCGGGCGTGAGAACGAAGGTTCATGGCCATATCCTTCCCTTCGGAATCCACTACACGTACGTATTCCATAAAGAGATGGATTGCGCACTCGGGAGCCAGCCGCCGGCGCCGAAGCGAACGCGGATTGGTACGAGCGCCTGTTGATGGAGCAGGTAACTCCCGCGATCGCCGAGCATTGGATCGACGAGGAGTTGCCGGCCGGCGAGGTTGCGGCGCGACGTTGACGGCGGAGTTGAGTTCACGACGGCGATCACCACCGTGGCCGCGTCGGCGAGGCTGGCCCTCGGTCCGAGGCCGGAAAGCAGGTCTATTGACCCGCTTGTTGTGGCGCGGTCACCATGAGCACGTGGTCGAGGTGTTGGAAGCCGACTATCTGGTTATCGGCGCGGGCGCGGCGGGGATGGCGTTCACGGACGCACTGATCGATCATGCGGACGTCAGTGTGATCTTGGTCGACCGTCGGCACAGTGCCGGCGGACATTGGCAGGACGCGTATCCCTTTGTCCGCCTGCACCAGGCATCCTCGTTCTACGGCGTGGCGTCGACTCTGCTCGGCGATGGGCGGATCCAGCAGGATGGGCCCGAGGCCGGGCTGCCTGAGCGAGCGACGGCGCCTGAACTCTGTGCGTACTACGCCCACGTACTGCATGAGCGGATGCTTCGGTCAGGGAAAGTGACGTTCTTTCCGAACTGTGACTACGTTGGCGGGGGTCAGTTCGTGTCTCGTCTGTCCGGCAAGCGTTACGAGGTGCGAGGGCCACGGCGCGTTGTCGACGCCCACTACCTGTCTCCTCGGATACCTGCGACAACACCGGTACCGTTCGACACCGCCGACGGGGCGCACGTGGTATCCGTCAACGAGCTGGTCAAGCTTGGTGGGGCGTCCTCGCAGTACGTGATCGCTGGCGCGGGGAAGACCGCCACCGACGCCTGCATCTGGCTGCTGGACAATGGCGTCGAACCCGATGCCATCTGTTGGGTGAGGCCTCGTGAGCCGTGGATGCTCAACCGGGCGGTGGTGCAGCCGGATCCGGTCGTGTTCCTCAGCACTGCGGCCGAGATCATGGGGGCCGCGGCTGCAGCCGCGTCGGCGGACGAGGTGTTCTTCTTGCTGGAGGACGCGGCGGTGATGTTCCGGATCGACCGGTCCGTGACTCCCACGATGGCCAAAGTCCCCACGCTTGGCCGGTGGGAGCTGGATTGGCTGCGCACGATCGAACGAGTCGTCAGGCTCGGTCACATCCGTCACGTGGAGCCCGGTCGGTTGGTGCTCGACGACGGCGATGTCGCGATCGCTACGGACGCCGTGGTCGTGCACTGTGCCGCCTCGGGGCTGCGGTACCGGCCCTTGGTGCCGATCTGGGGCCGGGAGGCGATCACCGTGCAGCTGATTCAGCTCGGCTTCGCATGCTTTGGTGCAGCGCTGGCGGGGTACGTCGAGGCGACACTTGAGGATGACGCCCTCAAGAACCGCCTTTGCCCGCCCGCGCCGTTCTCCAACACACCGGCGGACTGGGCGCGTCAGCAGGTCCTCGGCGCTCGGGCTTCCTTCAGATCGGAAACGCACATCAAGGACTGGGCCGATCGCGTCTCGCTCAACCCAGGGCGCATACCGCCGGAACTCGCCAACTCTGCTGCCGTAACTGCAGCCCAGGAACGATTCCGCCACGCCGTGGGACCGGGGATGGCCCGGATGACCGACCTCGCTGACATGTCGTGAGGCGGCTCGAGCGCTACCGATCCGAGCACCAATGGCCGGACGCCGGCACCTACGCCGCACCGTCCGACTGATCCGCGCGGTGGCACGGAGACGCCCGGATCTGCCGCTGATCGTGCGCTGGTGCCGATGTGCGTGCGCAGGACGGGCCGATCCTGGGAGGCTTCTCGTTGTGGCGATGGACCCACTGCCGGATCTGGCCGACCTGATCTGGGCATTCGAGGGCGAGCCTCGCTATGCGTATGAGGTGGACGACAACGCTGCTGGCTACGAGTTGGACTGGCGAGAGACGTGGCCATACACGCGGGTCGTGTTCGCCCTGAATCGAGGGCCGCGTCACGTTCGCTTGACCTACAGCCCGGCTATGAGCAGGCGCGACTGAGGATCGCGGATTCCGACAGCGAGGTCGTGGACTTGCTGCTCCGTAAGTGCGGCGCCATAGAACTCGACCGCTCGAAGGGTCGCGAGTTTCAACCACGCCTACCCACTCGATGCCGCCAAGGATCTCTCCACGTTGGCGGTCCTCGATCGTGTAGAGGAACAGACCGTTGTACGAATCCGGAAGACCGGCGTTCACGCGGATCGTCATTCCCAGCCCACGGTCGCGCTCGAATTCGATGGATGGACACCCACAAGCGCACATCCCAACAACGACGGCTTCGCGCGCCTGTCGTCGCAGGTCCTCAACACCCGGAAACGCGACAGACAGCAGCGCCTCAAGCACACCCCGCTCACGGCTCGTCAGCGGTCGCTAACCGCGCGAGGGTCCGTCCCGCGCTCGAGGCGCTCTGCGCGGACGCCCCGAGGCCGCGTGCTAGCGACGACAGCGTCCACGCCGCCGTGCGCCTTGCCCTCGACCGGGCCGAGCCCCACCGCCGAGGTGCATCCCCCCGGCGCGGCTAGTTGTTGGGGGCGACGGGCCTGTCGCTGACCGGAGTGATCTCGCACAACGTGACGCCAGCGCCCGGCTTGAGGAACGCCTGGAGGTGCGCGACGTCGTCGGTCTCCACAACCAAGTACGTGGTGTGCTGTGGGAATGCCAGCCAGAAGCCGTGCACCGTAACGTCGGGGTGCTCGCCGTCGAACAGCGAGCGTGAGCCGCCCGCGCCGAACGGGCAGTCCGCCGGTGCATGCGTTTGCTTGATATGGAACAGCATGGTGCTCCTCTGTCATCGAGCGTCCAAGCGGACGCCTCCCGTCGTCTCAGAGCCTAACGACGGCCCCGCGAGGCAACCCTCGTCTGTTCAGGCTGACACCCCACCGAACATCAGAGCACGGACCGGCAGACGGGTTGCGCGACCTCCCGAAACTGCGCCAATCGCCGCGATAGACCGCGTTCGACACCACAACCTGGCCGGACCGCGTGGGATGGCTGCCCGGACACCCGCCGGTGTTGGGGTCGGTCTGCGCGAGAGATCCGCCGAAAGCGCGGGTCAGAGGCGATCTTCTCATCGAAATCTACGACATGTCATAGACGAAGACCTCTATCCGCACGTCGATGACGTACGGCTCTGGTCGGCTGGGTGCACGACGTGAATCGTGCAACCGGAGCGGAAGGAACGCCTGAGCTCCCGTAGATAGACGCGTGGGAGCCGTCCATGAAGCCCCTTGTCGGCGTTGGCGCCACGGTTGGATTGCGTGATGGCGACGCTTGGTGTGGGAGGGGAGGTACCGCCCGCAGTCGTCGCGGCCGACGCCGAGCGGACCGTCATCACCTTGGTCGGCGGGCCTGTCACCTTCGAGTTCCCGGCTCCCTGCCGGGACGGTCGCCGCGTACATCACGCGTTGCACTAGCAGGACTCCTGGGCATGCTCATCGTCAGCTGCGGAGGTGAATCCGATCCAGCGACGAACGCAACGGATGCGGCCACGACCGCCGCGCAGCCCAACCTTGAGAAGTACCTCCTGCAAGCCGACGAGGTCCCGGGCCTGGAACCGATGTCGTCACCGCAGACCGACTCGGGAGAACCCTTCGATCTGCCCAAGGACGGCGTCGAGCGGCTTCGGCGCACTGGCCACATCTCAACGACCTACCAGCCCGCCGAAGGCGACCGCAGCGCCGGCGTCAGCAGCGTCCTGCTGTTCGAGACCGAGGCCGGTGCGCGCGACTGGATGGCCTACGAGACGAGCGAGGAGGCGATCAGGCATCAGATCCCCGGCGCCAAGATCAACCGGTTCCAGGTTCCCAACGTCCCCGGCGCCAACGGTTGGGCTGGACCCGACCTGCACGGCAACGCCATCGGCCACGTCTATTGGACCCAGGGTCGCTGCATGATGCTCATCGGCCTCGAGGTCGAGGGCCCGCGTGTCGAGCGGCTGTCGGCCGGTGCCACGGCAATCTACGAGCGCACGGGTGGCACCTGCCCGAACTGATGCCGCGTCGGGGCAGCGGTCCAGGAGGTCCAATGCCTCTCCACCTTGGGCCGCCACGGCCTATCCGGCCGACGTAGTCACGCACTTCCTCAACTCGGCTCAACGGAAGAGGCCCGTCGCAGGCTTCGCACCACCCTGCGGCGGTGTGCGCCTGAAGCCACGGCACTCTGCATCAACCCCGGCGGCAACCACCCCAAGGCTGTGAACAAGGAGCGTGTCGGCTGAAGGCGACTTTCCCGTGCAGAACGGCAAGGCCAACTTCACCCTGTCCGTCACTGCCACCTTCCAACCGGAATGCAGCCCGCCCATGACGGTGGCGTTTACTGACGTCACCGTGACCGACGAGACCAACAACCTGACGAGGTCCTTCCCCGGCACGTTCTAGCCGGATCGACCTGACCGCTGGGCGACCGCAGGTCCACCACCCCGCAAAGCCAGCGTCACCATCTCACCGAAGTTGAGTCCTACCAATCGTAGGACGTTCGACCCTAATCCTGGTTCTTACATCAGGCTAGAAAGATCCCAGTCCCTCGACCGTCTGAACCCGGCCGGCCGAGGGACACCGACGTTCACGCCATCGACCAGCAGCGTCGGCGAGCCCGGCGCGCCGTAGGTCAGGGCTGGCCGATGGCGGCCAGCAGCGGGCATCTGCGGTCCGATCGAGGCAAATCACAGGTCGCGATCAAGTCGCCCAGTGAATCCCGCATCCGTTGCAGGTCGGCGATCCGCGTCTCAAGATCCGCCTTGTGCGCCTCGGCGAGGGCCCGCGCCGCGTCACAGCTGTCTGGCCCGCCATTGTCTAGGTCCAGCAGTTGCTCGACCTCGTCCAAACTGAACCCGAGCTCTTGAGCGCGCTTGATGAACCGCAACGAGTCCACCGCCTCGTCCGGATAATCCCGGTAACCACCCGCCGTACGCGGCGGCTCATCGATCAGGCCACGCCGCTCGTAATAGCGCAGTGTCTCCGCCTTCACCCCGACCCGAGCTGCCAACTCACTCGTACGCATAACCCGTCACCGCCGTCATGTGCGCGTTCGCACCTGTTGGAAGCACGAGTGGACCGCCACCGACCGTTACCCCGTTGCACGACCTGCTGTACCCCGCGCTCCGCACTGTTTGCTGCCGTGTCAGCCCGTCAATCCGTTCCATGTCTCGGCTCTAGCCGGATTGGTCGTCTGGGTCATGTCATCTCAGCTACCGTGCGGGCGGTCAGATCTGTTACATCCTCGGCGCGACCTGGGCGCCCAGTCGGCACAGCCCAGGTCGCGGGAGAGTCCCAAGACCCGTGTCGCTCTAGGGAAGTGTCACTCAATGCCGGCTGCTCGGTCCAGCAGCTGCAACAGTTCATGAGCCGCGAGCTCGATCTGCTTGTGGCGCCACTCCGCGGCCCGGTAGACGCACGCGATGAGACCGGTCCGATGGACCCTGCGGAAGTCACCGTAAACGAAGCCGTAGCGCGCCTTCGTCTCGTCTGTGGCACCGACGGTCAAGCCCAGGTGCCACGCGGAGTACTCCTCCCAAGAGTGACGCTCGAGGTAAGCGTTGCCCGCGCTGGCGTTCGGCTGGACCTCGCCCCAGTCGCTGTCGAGGACGTACTGCCGACCGTCGATCAGCTCACGCGCCCTCGCCACAGCCACGTCATTGACCTCGTAACGCGCCATTCCGACACCGTAACCCGTCGCCCAACTCGGGCATTCGAACCAGCATGGGTCACACCACCGCACCTGACGGATTGGCCAATCGACCTCGGGCACGAGCTCCGGGAGGCACCCGTCTACCTCTGACCGGACATCCGCCGGGGTCGTCCGGCGCAGCATCCCGTGGTGCGGGTCGTGGTGCGAAACCCGTCAGCTGGTGGTGCCTGGTGCTGCTGGACGGCGTCTTGGGCGCCGGGCGTCCCCATGCGGGTCGGGGTTCGGTCTGCCACCGATGGGTACTCCCCCGAATCGGCCATCCGCCGAACACCGAGCGTGGCTCCTTACCCGCCGCGTCGGGCGAGATACCCAGTCCCACGTCCCCACCGCGACCTGACCCAGGAACATCCGCACCGCGTCGCTCCCAGTCGGCGAAGCAGAGACCCGCCTCTCGGCGCATGGGTGGTCAGTCCTTGGGTACAGCGGTCGCGGAAAGGGCGCGTCTGGAGCTGGAACTCTGCAGTCCCCGAGCAGGTCCCCGACACAGGGGCAGGCGCGCCCTTTCGCTTGCTGTCGGTTGGAACGAGGTCACTGGCCACCGTCAGCCGAGACCTCCCGACCGTCCTTGGACGTAGGAGGGACCTGCTCGCTCGGCTCGGCGTGCACCCGACACCGCTGTTTTGCACACGACGGAATTCTGAGACGTGCTCGCGGAGTATCAGCCCAGGATCACCGTTCGAGTCGCCTGGACGCCTGCTCGCATGAGTGGCGACAGCAGGGGTACAGACCTCAACCGAAACGGCGCGCCCGGTCCACCCACTGTTCGAATCGGGGGAGGGCAACCGGCCAGCGACCCATTACTCAGCGGCGAGAAGAAGCCGCAGGTAGACAGCAACGGAGGATCTCGTGGCAGGCACACCGACCGTAGGTCTACTCGTCATGATTGAGGCCAAGCCCGGCCGGGAAGGCGACGTCGAGCAGTTCCTCGACTCCGGCCTGTCGCTGGTCAACCAGGAGCCGGGAACCGCCTTGTGGTTCGCCCTCCACCTTGGCGGCTCCAGGTACGGGATCTTCGACGCCTTCCTCGACGACTCCGGGCGGGATACACACCTGCACGGCAAGGTCGCCGAGGCCTTGATGGCCCAGGCCGTCGACCTGTTCGTCGGCCCGCCCGACATCCAGAAGATCGACATCCGGGCCGCGAAGCTGCCGTGACGTCGACTCGACGAGGATGGTCGCCGAGTGACACGGCGAACGCATCAACTCGGGCATACAGACGGCTGTCCAAGACCCACTAGTAGTAGTGACGACGGGGACCGACCTTGCGGTCCATGGAGCCGAGCAGCCACAGGACCCCACCGACCACCGCGAGGATAACGCCGAGGATCCAAAGGATGTAGACGTCCAGCAGCAACCCGAGGATCAGCAGAATGACGCCAAGGATGATCATAGATAACCACTCCCTGATTATCGGCACCGCGCTTGGTGCACAGGCAGTGTTGTGCGTCCGTCAATCACTGTCAACCATGCAGATGTAGCGGCGTCAGGTAGGGCCCGTTTCGGGAGTCGCATGCTGGCCACTGCGTTCGCGACGCCTCGTCTGATTGAGGCGGGTGCAGGTGGGTACCCGGAGGCCGAGAAATGGAGGACTCGATGGACACGGTAATTGTTGTCGTCATCGTCATCGTCATCGTGGTGGCTGTCGCTGTGGCCGCCGCCGTACTTCACCGACGTCGGCGCTCCAACCAACTGAAGCAGAGGTTCGGTCCAGAGTACGAGCGCGCCGTCGAAGAGACGGCCGACCGCCGGGAGGCGGAGAAGGACCTGCTGAGCCGGCAGAAGCGCCGTTCCGGCTTCGAGGTCACGCCAGTGACCGGACAGGACGCCTCCCGCTACCGCCAGGAATGGGTAGAGATCCGACAGGGGTTCGTCGACAAGCCTGCGGAGGCGGTCGATCGAGCGGACCGACTCGTCGTCCAGATCATGCGCGACAGCGGCTATCCGGTCGACGACTTCGAGCACCGGGTGGAGGACATCTCCGTCGACCATCCGGAGGTGGCTCAGTACTACCGCGAGGCTCACTTGGTCGCGGTGGCCCAAGACGCCGGCACGGCTGACACAGAACAACTCCGCCAGGCCGTCACCGCCTACGGCCAACTCGTCGACGCGCTGCTGCGCGAGAGCCAGTCCCCTGACCGGCGGGGAGAACAAGGATCGAGCGACGATCGGGAGCACACATGACCACAGCCAACAGCGAGCCGACGACCGAGGCAGCCGTTGAAGCCACTCAGATCGGCGCGGAAACTGAGCCGCGTGAGGCCGGAACCTCGACCGGCGAGCACCTGATACCCCACGACGCGGTTGTGGACCTCAGGTCCCGATGGGACTTGATCCAGCAGGGGTTCGTCGACGACCCACCGCGTGCAGTCACGGACGCCGACAACCTCATCATCGACGTGCTACAGATACTCGCCGCCGCCTTCGAGGAACAGCGACGACACCTTGAGGGACAGTGGAGCGACGGTCAGCCCGACACGGAGGCGCTGCGGACGGCCCTGCGACGGTACCGCGACTTCTTCAACCGTCTGCTGGACATCTAGGACCACCCGAGCGGCATGGACGGCGTCCCCACTCACGCGCTCCGCCGTGGCGTGGGACCGTCAGTCGCGGCTCCTAGTCGCCTAGAGAGCTGAAGAACCGAATCAGACTGTTAGCGGCATCGCCGAGAAACTCGCCGATCCCCTCCAGCGTGTTCGCGAGCTGAACGGGGGCCGTCACGAGAAAGAACAGAAGGAAGACGACGAAAAGGATGAGAAGCAACGACTGAAGGTTCATCGCGCGCTCGCCTTCGCACGGATCGCCGATCGCCGATTCATCGAGAAGCTCAAGACCGCGATCCGCAAACTCCGAAACGCATCCACGCCCATGCCCGAATCTGTACCCAATCAGCGCGATTCAAGCCGTCTCCAGCCTGATCAGCACCCACGCACCGACCATGGCCCTAATCCGGGGTTCCGTGAGAGGTGTGATCTCTGCCGGTCCGGGTACGCGGATGCGGTACGCCGAATCGTGAGGAGCAGATCAATGGCACAAGCGGCTGAGCAGTACGACGTCCGCCGAGAGTTGCTGAGCCTCCTGCTGACCAAGGTGGAGGAAGACCGGTACCCGTCGGCGACGATGATGGATCTCATCGAGCAGCTGATGGGTCCGGACGAGCGTTCGGTCTATGTGCGGGTGCTCCTCGACAAGATCCATCAAGACCGGTGGCCCAGCATCCCGATGATGAGGCGGGTCCTGGCACTGGGTTGAGTCACGCGAGTTTGCGCGGGTCTGAACACTGGTGAGTGAGGAGACCGGGCTCGCCCGGTCTTGGTTGAGCTCGGGATTGATGGTGTTCCGGCCGCCCCGACGCGGCTCATGGAGAGCGCCGACGAGATCGTTGCTGTCGAGCAGTCGGCGGACCTTCTTGGAACCGAACTTGCTGCGCGGTCCGGGTGCTGAATCGTCCTGCCGGGCTCCGGAGCGCGATGACGTCTCGGCTCGACACATGCCGGTATAGGCATATGATGGCTGTCATGGCACGAGCAGCGACGACGTCGGACGTCTTCAACGCGATCGCCGAGCCGCAGCGCCGGGAGATCCTGGTGCGGCTGCGGGCGGGTGAGCGGCCGGTGACCGAGTTGGCCCGGGAGTTGGGGATGACCCAGCCGCGCGCTTCCAAACACCTGCGGGTGCTCCGGGAGGTCGGGTTGGTGCGGAACCGCAAGGCAGGCAAGCAGCGCCTGTACGGCCTTGACGCCCGCGGGCTGCGACCGGTCTATGAGTGGACCGGTGGGTTCGAGCGGTTCTGGAACGAAAGCCTCGACCGGCTGGACGCGTACGTGCAGGACCTCGAGCAGGCAAGGCAGGAGGAGTAGCTGATGAGGGCGACGGGACGAGGAGGGCCGGCGCAGTCTGCGACGGCCGACCGCGAAATCGTCATCTCCCGGGTCATCGACGCCCCACGGGAGTTGGTGTTCGAGGCGTTCACCGAGGTGCGGCACCTGTCGCGGTGGTGGGGCCGGAGGGATTCACTACCACTACGCGGTCCTTCGAGTTCCGCGTCGGTGGGGCGTGGGACTTCGTGATGCACGGACCGGACAGGACGGACTACAGGAGTGGATCTCCTGGACTGAGATCGCCCCGCCGGAGCGGATCGCGCTGGTCCACGGTGAGTCCCGCAGCGACCCGAACGCCTTCGAGTCGGTCGTGACGTTCGAGGCAGCAATTGGACTGGTGCATCGGCTACCTGCACGCCTCCGGCAAGCGAGGAATTGCCGGTGCGCTCGCGGCCAACCGGTCCCACATCCGCCGGCACCTTCTGCAGCGTTCGGAGCAACCGCTGCCCTCCGACTGAAGCAAGGCATCCGACGGTGACACCGGATGCAGGCGAACGTTGAGGCGATCGGCCCGGCTAGCTGCCGGCGTACCGGGGGTCGAATCTCGCGTGCCTGGCCCGGGTGTCGGCGACGCTGGCCGTCGGCCTGCCCTGGCAGAACTCATCGCTAGCGGTCAGGGCGTGGTCGGCGTGGCGGTCGTCGGTTCTGGCGTGGTCGGCGAGGTAGTGGGGCTCGGCGTCGACTCGGGTTCCGTCGTGGTCGTCTCATCCGTCGGGCTGGGCTGTGACGTGGTCGGTGTCGGCTCCGGAGGTGCTGCGGACGGCGAGGAGGTCGTCGGCGCACTGGATGGAGCCAGCTCAGTCGGTTCGCTCGGGCCGACAGGTGACGGCTGGCTCTCAGCGGAGGTCGACGGGGACGTGTTCAGGCTCGGGTCGTTCGGCGCGTCGGGAGCGGCCGGCAGCGTCAACGCCTCGTCGTCGGCAATGATGTCGAGGATCTGCTCCTCGTAAGAGCTGAGCATGTCGCGTAGCTCGGCGAGCGGGTAGTCCTCGATCGACCGGCCGAATTCCGCGATCTGCGCCCACAGCTCGTTGAGCGCTGTCATACCGTCGGCCGAGAGCGGACGGTCCAGCGTGAGTACGAGCTGCGTTGCCAGTGCATACGTCAGGCACTGCACGCAGTTGTAGTTCAGCGCGCCGGCCAAATTCTGGGGTACGACGATGTCCGCGCTGCCGACTACCAACACAACCTGGAAGCCGATCGCCACAGCCGCACAGCGAGTACAGCTTGCGTACGCGTGGGCCTCATTGGTGTTCGTCACCGGATCCGAGGTGTCGTCGATCCAGACCAGAGCGAAGGCTATGTCGTAGACCACGGTGTTATCCGTGGTGTTGACGGCGAGCGCTTGATTGTCACCAGGATCCGGGGGAAGCGGCATGTCGAAGGGGAACACCCACACCGGGGGCGGCGGCGCTTGGGTGTCGTCGCCTCCGTTCGGGCCGTCCGGATCTTCGGCAGGCGGTGATTCGCTCGGCACTGCGGACGTCGGAGCTGGTTCGCTCTGATCCGCAGGGATCGACACGTCCGTGTCGGTCGGTGAGGAGGGCTCCGAGGTGCTGTCCGGGGTGCGCGGCACCATGACAAGGGCCAAGGCCGGATGCCGACGGGTCGGTTGCTCGACGTCGGCCGGCCAGACGAGTTCTGCCCGATTCAGATCCTCCGAGTGCTGGGGTCCGCTCTGCGTTGGTGGTTCCGTCGTTCCGGATTCCTCCTGCGACACGAGGTCAGTTATCGTGCCGCCTTCGTCCGGGGCAATCGGCCGGTACCGGCTGTCATCGGGCCACCACGCCCAGGCCAGACCGGCGAGAACGGCGGCCGCGGTCACGACGGCGACGGCGCGTTGCCCGGGTTTGCCTGAGGTGCGTCTCCAGACTGACCTGACGAGGGAGCGCACGAGCCGCCAGAGGAGCAGCACAAGGCCGAGCATCGGCAGTGCCAAAGCCACGATGGCGAGTCCGCGCGCCATCACCTCGACGAGGTCTCCGGCACCCCAGCTGCCGGCGAGCATCACCCACTGGTTCTCAGCACTCGCCCATGCTGTGGCAAGCAGCCTCGGCAGGGTCACCACCATGATGGCCAGCATGACGAGCATCAGGGGTACGACCGTGAGGCACCACAAAGTGATGATCGTCTGCGCCCACCGCTTCAAAGCGCGGGTGTCACGGCGACGCCAGCGCCACGGGAGCAGGCCGATCAGTGTGGGCTTGATGTGGTGGTACAGATCGGGGACGCCAGTCAGGTCCGCGAGCAGGTGGTAGCCGTCGAAGCGAATGGTCGGCAGCAACTGCCGAGTCATCTGCAGGATCTGCGTCGCCACGACAAGGAGCAGAGCGTCGTACCCGGTCGCGAGCGACACAACCACAGTGATCACCGCAACGACGGCGTTGAAGTACAGCCCACCGAGATCGGTTCGGACCCGTCCGCCCCGACCCAACCGATACGAGTCCGTGACATCGGTGTAGAAGGCCGGCCAGAAGAGATAGAAGCCCATGCCCATGGTTCCTGGCGTCGAACCTCCATACCGCGCAGCGGCTGCGTGGCCAAACTCGTGGAAGCCTGCTGACAGGACAGTCACGCCGAACACCAGCAGCAGGAGGCCGGGCTGGTAGAACGCCTCGTGAGTTGCGGATGCCAGGCCCTTCTCGAAGAACAACCACCAGCACACGTACAAGAAAGAGCCGAGGAAGGCGAGCACTGGGAACGGCCTGAAGAGGCCGGCGAACGGTCGCGTTATCTGCCGAGTACGTTGCGGGTCGGTGACTGCGCGCCTGAACTGGAGCCCGAGCAGCGGGTTCGACTTGCCCGGCCTGGGTTCGGATCCGTCGGTGGCACGTACGAGTCCCAATGGGCGCAACTTCGTGACAAGGTGCTCGATGTTTCCTGCCGACACGGCCCTACGGCATTTCCGGCCGACGACGTCCGCGATCTGGGCGTAATCGCGGCGTCCGTCGATGGCCTCGAGCACGAGGTACAGCAGCGGGGTCAGCTGGATCATCTGCCCGTCCGCGCGGCGGACGAGTGCTGGCGGGGAGCGATAGCCCGATCCGGCCATCTCACCCAGCAACACCACATCCGCCGCCCGGAACGGG
>Ga0209382_10003307_pt1 | contig 22455 bp, 24 predicted proteins | sample SoiMetdeltSBSDD5_FD_187599 | JGI IMG/M metagenome (GOLD analysis project Ga0209382, IMG submission 187599) | Bulk soil microbial communities from a Populus tree surrounding site in Tennessee, USA - Soil MetaG P. deltoides SBSDD5 (SPAdes) (version 2) | ecosystem: Environmental > Terrestrial >...
GTATGGCGATACTGCGGCTCGGCGCGCAGCGCACGAGCCACTTCGTAGCCGTCGTGGACCGGCATGTTCACATCGAGCAGCACGAGATCGAAGACAGCGCCGGCCGCGAGGCGCAGCGCCTCCGCGCCGTCCGCAGCGGAAGTCACCTGGAAGCCGGCGCTGCCAAGCGACATCTTCACCATCTCGCGCATCGAGGCCGAGTCGTCCGCAGCGAGAATTCGCATCATGACGAAACTCCCGGCAGGCACAGAATCGCTTCGATGCCGAGCAAGCGTGCCGCGTCGCGCATCACCGGCGAGTCGCCGAGCCACTCGACCTTGCGTTGCTGTGCGGCCCGATCGCGAGCGAAGGCACACAGGAGCTGCATCGTAGAAGTGTCGACGCGCTCGACGCTGCCGATGTCGAGGGACACCGCCTCGCTCTCGAGGTGCTGAGACAACGACGCCTTCAGCTCGGCGGCGTCCTTCACGTTGCAGTTGGTCGCCAGCACGATAGTCGGCTGCGAGGGCGCGAAACCTTTCGCGTCCTCATCAACCGCAGCGACAGGGGCCGCTGCGCGCTTGCGCTTTGCCTTCTTGGTACTCATCGGTCTCTTCGGGACGGATTTCACAGATTCCTTTGCGGTATCGGCACTTGCCCCAGTGGCTTTAATAAAGAATGGGGACTCAAGGTCGGCGCCCGGCTGCCGCTAAATTGTTGAAGCAGTTCACAGCGGAACAGTGAAAAGCGGCTTGCAAGAATGCGTATCGACGTGCTCAACCTTCTCGGATCGGGCAGCAGCCCGAGTCCGAGCCTGCTAGCGGAATGGCGCGTCGGCGCCATTCTCGAAGCCGTCGCCGTTCGCGACGCCCGCAGCGGCCAGTTGTGGCTCGACATCGCCGGCCAGCGACATCCCGCTCGCCTTGCATCGGGTGACGCCGCCGGACCGCAGAACGGCGAACGCCTGCAGGTCCGCGTCCTGCGCAACAGTCCGGTGCTGGCACTCGAAACGGTATCGACGCAGCAGACGGAGTCGTCGCCGGAAACAGCGGTCATCGCCGAAGCGCTGCGGAAGTTCGTGCCGCGGCAACAGAACCCTGCCCTGCTGCTCGCGAATCTCGCCTGGATCGCACAACGTAAGAGCGGCGTGGAGACATTGCCGCGCTCCGTCGTGCAGGCGGCGGCGCACTTGTGGCATGCACTGCCGGAGGCCGAGGCGCTCGGCGACCCGAAGGCGCTCGAAGCCGCCGTCGCGAAGTCAGGCGTATTCCTCGAAGCGAATCTCGCCACGCATCGCGGCCCGCCGGATCCGCGCATCGCATCCGATCTCAAGACGCTGATGCTGACCTTGCATCGCACGCTGCAGGCGCAAGGCGCTAAGCCCTCGTCGACGCATTCGGATGCGGCTGGCCATGTGCCGATTCCCACTGCGCGCGGAACACTTACGACGTTGCCTGCCGCGCCGGCCACATTGGCGGTGTTGGAAGAGCCCACGCAGCAGCTCAACGAACTGTCGCGGCAGACGGATGGCGCGCTCGCCCGGCTGGCGACCGTACAGATTGCGAACAGCGCACCCGATCCCGCCGTGCAGTCGCTGCTGATCGACTTGCCCGTGCGACATGAGGATCGTGCCGCAATGCTGCGCTTGAAGATCGAACACGACGGCTCGCGGCGTCGCGATGGCGACGGAGCGGAGTCGTGGACCGTCGAAGCGGCCATCGACCTCGGTGCGATCGGCGCGTTGCACGCAAAGGTCACGCTGATCGGCAAACGAATCGGAGTGCAGTTGCGCGCCGAGTCCCCGGCGATCGTCGAAGCGCTCTCGCAGCGCACGGATGAACTCGAAGCAATGCTTTCGGAGTCTGGCCTCGAGGTGGATCGCGTCGTATGCCTGCACGGCATGCCGGCGGGTGAAGTCGGTGTTCGGCAGGCGCGGTTATTGGATGTACGCGCATGAACGAGCGTAATCGACCGCCGTTGGCAGTCGCACTCCACTACAGTGGCTCCGGCGCACCGCGCGTCGTTGCCAAGGGTGGCGGCCTCGTCGCCGAGCGTATCGTGGAGACGGCGCGCGATCACAACGTGCCGCTGCAGCAGGACTCGGCGCTTGCCGCTGCCCTTTCCCGTATCGATCTCGGCCGTGAGATTCCGCGCGAGCTCTATGTCGCCGTCGCCCACGTGCTCGCCTTCGCGTGGTCCGTCGCTGGTAAGTCGAAACCCTAACCGACGACGCTGAGCAGCGATCCGCGCTTGCGCGCCGGAGCCGGGGCCGGTTGTTCACGCGTCTTCGAGACGTGCAGCCGGCTCAGCAGTTCCGCTTCATGTCGCGTAATGCCGCAGTTAGCAACGAGCTCGTCGACGGCAGCACCGTTCTTCGCAAGGCGCGCGGCCAGGTCATACCCACGCTGGGCATTGACTGCTCCCGCGGGCGGCAGGCGAACGCCAGATTCAGCTCGCTCGCTGATCGACTCCAGGCGCGCGCTCATGACTGCGATGGTCTCGTGCAGGCTGCGCACCTCGGCAAACGTGCGCTGGAGCTGGGCGGCCAGATGCTGCATCTGCCGCTCGTCCGTGCGACGCCAGCGGCTGAACGCCAGGGCGAAGATCCAGAACGCGCCGATCAGCAGCGCGATACGGCTGATCATCATCACCGTCTCGACCGACGGGTTCGGCAGAATCTCGAACATGGCAACTCCTGTGACGGCCGTCACACTGCGTCAAACGACTGACGCAACGACCACGGCCCTACAAAGGAGCAAGCAAAAATGGTGCCGGGAGAGAAATTGAGGGGAAACTCAGCAGTGCAGCAGGATCCACTTTGCTGCGGCGTGCAGTTTCCCCTCGTTTTCTCTCCCGGCACCGGCCTCTAGAACTTCGCCTTCGCGGACAGGAAGAACTGCCGCGGGGCGCCGAGCAGCAGTGAATTCCACGTGCCGTTCGGGTCGGCCTCCGTGAAGCCGTTCGAGTCGATCGTGCTGAAGTACTCCTTGTCGGTGACGTTGGTCGCGTCGAGCTGCACCGACACCTCCTCGAACGCACCGAAGCCGCGGAAGCGGTAGCCCGCCGCGAGGTTCACCAGCGTGTATGCGTCGACGCTGCCCTGGTTCAGGTACGTGTAGTAGCGCTCGTCGGTGTAGTTCACGTTCGCGCTCGCGAAGAACGCGCCGTTGTCGTACGTCAGCTCGGACTTCAGCAGGATCTCCGGCGTATCCACGACCTGCTTGCCCTTGACCGGCACGACGCGGGCGACGCCCTGCCCGTTGACCGTTGCGACCGTGGTGTAGTCGTCGTCGTATTCCGAATCGTTCCACGACAGCGACGTGAACCACGTCAGCGAGTTCATCGGCCGCCAGGTCAGCGCGGCTTCGGCGCCATTGGTCGTCACGCTGCCGACGTTCGCCAGCACCGACGGATTGCCGATGATGCCTGGGCCGTTATTGATGCCGACGAGACGATCCTTGAAGTCGACGTGGTACAGCGCGACCAGCGCTTCGAACGCCGGGCCGCGGAACCGCAAACCGGTCTCGTAGTTGTTCGCAGTTTCCGGCTCGAGCACATCGCGGATCGCTTCGAAACCCGCCGCAGTCGTGCTGAACGGACCCGACGTGCCGCTGCTCGCGAACGCGCGAACGTTGCGCGCCGCGGAGCCGAACCACTCCATGTCGTCCGAGATCGACCAGTTGAAGCCGACCTGCGGCAGGAACGGCTCGTCCGCCTCGATGGTGCCGTTCTTCACGAGCGTGGCGTTGGCCGCGGCAACCGTATGTGCGGTGTTCTCTGCATGCACGGAGCGGAAGCCGAAGTTCAGGCGCAGCTTGTCGTTGACCAACCAGGTGTCCTGCAGATGGAACACATAAGACTCGGTGTCGAAGTCGTATTCCCAATCCGTGCGGAACGAGTTGGTCAGCAGCTCCGTGAAGTCGCGTGTCGGGCCGGAGCGCGAGGGCTCGCCGTAGAAGCGACGCGCCTGCGTGAAGTCATTGGTCTCGTACCAGAGGCCGCCTTCCACTTCGTGCGAGTTGCCCTTCCAGCTCAGCGACGTCAGCACGCCGAGGCGCTTGAGGTAGTACTCGGTCGAGCGCACTGAAAGCGGCGCACCGCCCGGCGTCGGTGCATACGGCGTGCCCCACAGGCCTTGACCGCGATTGTGGTGCGCGTAGGCCGTGGTCTTCCACTCCATCGTTTCGCCGATCGGCAGATCGAGCGCGAGGTAGCCGAGGTGATCCTTGCGCAGGCCCGACGCGTTCCAGTAGGCATCGTCGCAAATGATCGCGTTGTCGAAGCCTGCTGCTGCACAGGCATCAGCAGCCGCGACCGCAGCATCCCAATCCGGATAGAAGTTGTCCCAGTCCGGTCCTCGCCGCGTCACGATGTCCTTCGACAGGTCCTGGTAGTCGATCTCGGCGCGATCGGAGTAGTCGTAGTAGCCGGTCAGCGTTGCGTCGCCGACCGGCTGCACGGCCTTCAAGGTGTACATCCGCGTTTCTTGCGTACCGTTGCCCTTCCACTTGTCCGTGGACGAGTCGACGACTGAGATATAGGCACGCGTCCCGGTGCCGAGCTCGCCGCTGTCGAAACGCGCGAACGTGCGGCGCGCGGAGTCGCTGCCGAACGTCTGTTCGACCGTCGCGCCGAGCTCCGCGTCCGGGCGCGCAGAGAAGAATTCGACTGCGCCGCCGAGATTGCTCAGCGACGCCGTATCGATGGAGCCCGTGCCTTGCGACAGCACCGCGCGCCCGACCAGCTCGCTGGGAATCGCACGGCTGATGTGCAAGCCGTTGTGATTGCCATAGGTCATGTCGCCGAGCGGCACGCCGTCGAGCGTGAAGCCGAGGCGGTTCTGGTTGAAGCCGCGCACGGTGATGCGGGCCGACCACTCGTAAGCCCCGTACGGGTCGGTCGACTGGAAGTTGACGCCGGGAAGCTTTTCGATCGCCTTCAGCGGACTGGTGCCCGGCGGCAGGTGTTCGATCTGCTGTGCAGTGATCGATTGCACTTGGCGTGTCTCGCCGCGCCCCAGCACAATGATTTGCTCCAGAGTGGCTTCTTCTAACGGGTCGGTTGCCTTGTTGTCAGCCTGTTGGGCTTGTGCCGCGGCGCCAGCCAGAACGGCGCCGATTGCGAAAAACAATTTTCCTGAACGCATGTGGATCTCCCCATCGGTGGCCCCAGCGGTGGCAACCGTAGAGAGATCGCGTTACGGAGAGTTGGCGGAGAGATGAAGGAAAAGAGTCAGGACGAGGTGAACTCAACGGGCCGATAGTGTGGAATGCGCTGACAATGAAGCGGAACGTTGCCGTGTGGATGGCCATATCAGCTGCGGCGCTGCTTGCGGCGCTCGCTCTTTCCCTGTCCAACAAGGAACTCACACCGCCGCAGGCCGCCGCGGAGCCGGCCCGGCATTCCGAGCAACGGGGCGAGGTCAAGCAGGAGCCCACACAGGCTCGATCCATGCCGGCGCCGCCGCAATCCTCGAGCTCGAAGGCCACAACGTTGGCGCCGCTCGATTGGAGTGCGCCGCTGAAGTCTTCACTCCGCGACGCTCAACTCGGGATACCTGAAGCTCAGTACCGTGCAGCAGTCCTGCTGCGCGATTGTCGTAACGCGCGCATGACCGCCAGCGACTTCGATCGACTCCGCGATGCCGGACTTACCGCAGCACACATCAGTCTGATACAGCGGCGCGTTGAACGGTGCGCTTCAGTGAAAGAACTCGTGCAGGGCGATCCGAGCGCCGCCAGCAAGAGTTGGTTTGAAGCAGCGCTGCGGCAGCGCTATCCGATAGCGACGGCGCGGGACCTGATCACAGGACAGGACCAGCCGACGGCGGAACAAATCGACGGCGCCTTGCGAGCTGCCCTGGAAGCGGCGGGTGATGATCGAGTTCTCCGGTCCGAGTCCTTCTTTTACGTGCTCGCTGCGATGGACAAGCGCTCCAGAGCTACCGGCATCGAGGCAGACGCCACTGTTCGGAACGCATGGACGCTGCTCCATTGCCGCGAGGCCTGGGACTGCGATCTGGATGCCACGATGGCGCAACTGCGCAATGAGCTCACGCCCGTCAGTTTGCGGCTCACGGTCGACCGGGCGGAAGAAATAAGTCGCGACCTGCAGGCGCGCAACTGGTCGAATGTGCCGCTGAACTGACTCACCACTCGCGTGCGAACACGTTCACCGGATCGCCCGGCGTCAGCTCGATCAGTCGCTCGAACTTCATCCCTGCCTTCTCGAGCACGCGGATCGACGCGTCGTTGGTCGGCGTCGTGATCGCGAGTATCCGACGCAGTCCGAACGCGCGATTGCCGTGGTCGAGCACGGCCGCCGCAGCCTCATACGCGTAGCCCTTGCCGCGGAACTCCGGAAGGAACGCGTAGCCGACGTCGACGTCCGGCAGCGTGTCGCGCTTGATCAGCCCGCACATGCCTGCCGGCTTGCCGGTCGCCCGCTCCTCGACTCGATACATGCCGAATCCGTAGCGCTGATACATGTCCAACGGTCCTTCGCGAAGGTACCGGCGTGCGTCATCGAGGTTATGCACGTTCTTGTCGCCGATGAACCGCAGCCAGGACGGATCGTTGACGAGCCGAAAGATGAACTCGGCGTCGTCGAGGGTCAGGCGACGCAGGATGAGACGGGGCGTTTCGAGGACGAGCATGCCGCGCATTATGCGCGAATCGGCTAGCATGGCCACGGGAGTGCCCACAGGGATAGTCGATGAAGAAGCTCATCGTGATCGGCGCCTCGCTTGCGATTCTCGCCGTCGCTGTCTCGCTCATGCGCTCGCAGCCTGCAGACGAAGCGAGCAGCGCGAAGTCACCCGAGCGCGCTTCGCCCGCAGCCCCACCTCACGACCTGAAACCACCTGAGTCCGTCGCGCCTGCGCCTGCGAGCGAGCCCGCCCGTACGTCTGGTGTACAGCCTGCGCCGGACTCACCGCCAGACCAGCAGCCTTCGCAGCCAACTGCTGCAAAGTCGACTGACGAGAAGCAACAGCTCGCGGAATGTAAAGCGATGTGGGAGCGCCAACGCACCGCCGAGCAGGTCGCCCGTGCAGCCGAAACAAGGGACGCTGCTTGGGCGTACGCGACGGAACAAAAGCTGCACGAGTACCTGTCGAGGCGATTCAAGACGATTCCGATCGAAGTGACATCGATCGACTGCAGGGCGACGTATTGTGAGATCAAGGCGCAAGCTTTCGCCGAGGAAGCCGCACACGAGTTCACCACGGCCCTCTCAGACGTCGGCAAGGAATCCTGGAACGATTTCACCGGGTCCTCGTTCTCTCCGGCGGAGGAAGCAGGCAAGTCGATCTACCGTGGAGAGGTGCGCCGCAGACAGCACTACGGAACGCCTTTCGAGCTGCACGACGATCCGAGGCAGGTCGCCTGCTTCACGTTGATCGGTCGCCAGAATCAGCAGCAGCGCGACACTCGCGATGCGGAGCCCAGAGACTCCGGCTGGGCGGATCAGATGGAGCAGCTGCTTCGCATGTACTTCACAAAAGAGTTGAGCAGGCATCCCGTAGAGCAGCTCGAGATCATCTGCAGGACGACTTTCTGCCAGATCAAAGCAAAGGGGACGGCGCAGGACGCGCTGCTTGCCCTTCAGAAGGCCACGAATGGCGTGGAGTCGGAGCCTTGGGCGAATCTGCGCAGCGGCGAGAGTGGAAGCAGCGGCTACGGCGATCACTGGACCGCAGACTTCACGCTGATCCGGCAATGACCTTGCCGGGACGCAGCCCGGCTCCCGCAACCAAAACGGTGGGTCGACGAGTCTGAAGGCAGACCCAGACTCTCGGGAGCGATCAACACATGCGACTGAATTCATCCGCCGCGGCTGTAGCGGCCGCCAGCATCCTCTTGGGGACCAGCAGCGCAGCCGCGCAATCGAAGACAGCGACGCCGGCCGAAGTGTTCGACGGCGTCGTGAAGACCGTGAGCGAGCAGTTCTACGACCCTTCCTTCCACGGCGTGAACTGGCCGGACGTGCAGGCCCGCTATCGCGCGCGTCTCGACAAGGTCACGGATGACGCGAGCCTGCAGCAGCTCATCACTCAGATGCTCGCGGAGCTGAAGTCGTCGCACCTGCATGTCTACCGCACAACTCCTGGCGTCAAAGGCGGACTCGCGGCGCGGATCGAGCCCGTCGAAGGCACGGACACAGTCCTGGAGCTTGCGCCGCTTTCCGACGCTCGCACGAAGGGGTTGCGTCCCGGCGATCGGATCGTCGGCGGAGTTGCATCGCTGGAAGGCCCCGCGGGCACTATCGCCGACGTCGCCGTGCAGCGCTGCGACGGAGCCACGACACAACTCAAGATCCGTCGCGAGCGTTGGCTGTTCCCCGAAGAGCACCCGGGCTGGCGGTGGGCGCGGATCCGTGTCGCACCCGAGAAGGTCATCGGTTACATCCGCGTCGACCGCTTTGACGATGGCGCAGCCGAGCTGGCTGATCAAGCCATGGAGGAGCTGGGCAAGACTCAGGGCCTGGTGATCGATGTCCGCACCAACAGCGGCGGCAACATCTCGGCGATGCGGCTGGCCAGCTACTTCATCGATCACGACGGACCGGCCTTTGCACTGATGTCGCGCCCGTATCTGGAGAAGCTGGGCCGACCGGTCACGGCAGCCGACGTTGCGGAAGCACCGAAGGTGATCGGCCGCTATCGCGGCGAGGATGTGGGTGAGGCGCTGGCGAAAGGCCACGGTGCGGCCACGTTCTACGCCGAAGATCTGGGTGACAAACGCTATCGCGGACCTGTGATCGTGCTCATCGGCCCGGGCACCGGCAGCGCTGCAGAAGGCTTCGCGTGGGGCATGAAGACGTACAGTCGCGCGCGGCTGGTCGGCGCGCCAACTGCTGGCGCAATCCTGAGCGGTGACAATTTCGAAATCGCACCGACCTGGAGTCTCACGGTGCCGGTCGCTGGTCATTGGAGCGGTGAGGGCAAAGACCTCAACGACAAGCCGGTGACACCGCACGAAGCGGTGCCCGAGACGCGAGCCGACATTTGCGCGGGCCGCGACCGCGGCGCCGAGCGCGCCATCGCAATCCTGACCGGCAGTTGATGCTTGCACTTGTAGGTCGGGCTTCAGCCCGACAATCCGTGCGAAGCCAGAGTCGGGCTAAAGCCCGACCTACAGGTCTAAGGAAGCGTTCGGTTTGTCGATGCCGGCGGAAGCGATGCTTCAACTGTCGCGGGTTGCGGCAGCGCTTCCGTGATCGGCGGCACGTCTTCTTCCTGCCCGCGCTCGCCGGCGTAGTCGCCTTCGGGCCGATTGCTGCCGCTGAGGATCACCAGTAGCACGCGTCGATTCGCATTCCGTCCCTGCGGAGTCGCATTGCTCTGCGCCGGCCGATTCTCGCCGAGGCCGATTACGGCGAGTCGCGCTGGGTCCATGCCTGCGCGCGTGAACAAATGCACGACACTTGCGGCACGCGCCGCCGACAGCTCCCAGTTCGACGGAAATGCAGAGGTGCTGATCGGCCGATTGTCCGTGTGGCCCTCGACGCGGATCGCGTTCGGGAACGGCTTCAACGTCTCTGCGAGCTGCTGCAACACCTGTTCCGCAGCGGGCGACAGCGTCGCGACGCCGCTCGGGAACAGAATGTCGGTTTTGATCTCCACCTCGACCCAGTTGCCGTGCCGGCGCACCGTCACGAGCTCACGGTCGATCAGGTCCGACATCGACTGCTCGACCTCGTTCGCGACGCCGGCCAGTTCCTCGCTCTGCGCTGCCGGATCGGACGGCATCGTCGTCTGCGCCATCGCGATCGGTGCGATCGCGCGCCGCGGCTCGGTCTCGATCATCGGTTGCCGCGTGATGCTGATCGCGAGCTCGGCACCCGGGCCCAACTGCTTCTCGCCGACCTGGATCGGCTCCATTGTCTTCGGCGCGCCCTGGAAGGCGGCGACGAGCGAGTCGGACAGCACGCGATACTTGCCCTCGTTCACCGAGGACATCGCGTACATCACGACGAAGAACGCGAGCAGCAGCGTGATCAGATCGCCGTACGGGATCGCCCACGCTTCGTGATTCGCGTGCTCCTCATGCTTGTGTCGGCGTGCCATACGTTGTCCGGAAATACTCTCGCCAAGACGCCAAGAATGCCAAGAACGCCAAGAAGAGTAAGAATGCTGTTCCGGAATTCATGATTTCCTACTTGGCGTTCTTGGCGTCTTGGCGAGAGAAATTCTCCTAATGCAGGTATCCGGCCAGCTTCGCTTCGATGCTGCGCGGGTTCTCGCCCTGCGCGATGCCGATCATCCCTTCGATCACCATCTCGCGCGATTCGCTCAGCCCCGCGATCGCCACCTTCAGCTTGTTTGCGACCGGCAGGAAGAACAGGTTCGCCAGCCCGATGCCGTAGATCGTCGCGACGAACGCCGCGGCGATGCCGTGGCCGAGCTTGCTCGGGTCGGCGAGGTTCTGCATCACCGCCATGAGGCCGAGCACCGCGCCGATGATGCCGAGCGTCGGCGAGTAGATGCCCATGCCTTCGAAAACTTTCGCGGCGCGCGTGTCGGACTGCTCGCGCACGTGCAGGTCGACTTCGAGGATGCTGCGAATCTGGTCGGGCTCGCTGCCGTCGATCACGAGCTGCAGACCCTTCTTCACGAAGTCGTCAGGCTCGCCGTCAATAGCGGATTCCAGCCCGAGCAGCCCCTGCTTGCGTGCAGTGTTGCTCCAGTCGACCATCTTCTTGATCAGGTCGCTGCGCGTCACCGACGGCGGCTTGAACACCCACGGCAGGATGCGGATCGCATGCTTCATCACGGAGAGCGGCGTCTGCACGCAGATGGCCGCGATCGTGCCGACGACGACGATCATGAACGCCGCAGCCGACAACAGCGCTTTGATACCGGCGCCCTTGAGAACTGCGCCGACGAGAATCGCGCAAGTAGCCAGCACCAGGCCTATGAAACTGAGTATGTCCATTGGCGGTTAAACGCCCAGGCCGGAGAGCAGTGCGTCTACGTCCTGCTGGCCGCTCACGGCCGGTGCAGTCTTGATGCCGGGAATCGGCGGGCCGAAGCCGCGCCGCGTTTCCTCGGAGACCTGTCGCGCGGTGCGCGCGCCGGCCTGCGACAGGCGCACGAGATCGACGAGCGCGATCTCCAGCTCGGTCACGAGCTTCGTCACGCCGCGGATGATCTGACCTGAGAGATCCTGGTAACCCTGCGCGAGCAGCACTTGAGAAAGGTTCTCGCGCACCTTGTCCATGTCGCCGGAGGCCGCCTCCAGGAAGGCATCGACGTTGCGCACCATGCGATGGAAATCTTCGATAGCGATCTTGCGGTCGCGGAACAGCTTCCACGGCTCTTGCAAATCGTTCGCCGCGCGCGCCGTGCGCTCGGCCAGCGGACCGGATTGCTCCACGAGATCGAGCGTGCGATGCGCCGCCTCGTCCGTCAGGCGCAGCACGTGATCGAGGCGCAGCTTGGCATCGGGTACGTCTTTCTCGGCGAGGTCGACCAGTCGCGAGTCCATACGAAATCGCGTCAGCGCCGACTGCAGGTCGCCCGTGAGCTTGCGCAGATCGAGGAACAGCATGCGCTCGCGCCGCTGCAGCAGAGCGTCGAGCTCAGCGTAGAACGCACCTTCATTGTCGGCCGCAAGCGCGTCGGAGAGCGCTGTGATCGTCTCGCCGAACTCCGCTTGCAGTGCATTGGTCACGACGTGGCTCCAAGGATCTTGTCGATCTTCTCTTTCAAGGTGATCGCGGTGAACGGCTTGATCACGTAACCGTTCACGCCGGCTTGCGCCGCTTCGATGATCTGTTCGCGCTTCGCCTCGGCCGTGAGCATCAGCACCGGCATCTTCGCGAGCTTCGGATCGGCGCGCACCGCTTTCAACAGATCGAGACCCGGCATGCCGGGCATGTTCCAGTCCGTCACGAGAAAATCGATACCGCCCGCCTGCAGCAGCGGCAGCGCGGTGTTGCCGTCGTCGGCTTCCACGACGTTGGCGTAGCCCAGGTCGTTGAGCAGGTTCTTCACGATCCGCCGCATCGTGGAGAAGTCGTCGACCACCAGGAACTTCAAATTCTTGCTCACCTACCCGCCTCCATCCTGTAGGTCGGGCTCAGCCCGACACTCCCGCCCGATCGCGCCAGTCCACCAGGCGCGCCTTCAATCTCACCAGTGCCTGCCCATGGAGCTGGCACACGCGCGATTCCGTGACCTTCAACACCGCGCCGATCTCTTTCAGGTTCAGCTCGTCGTCGTAGTACATCGACATCACGAGCCGCTCGCGCTCCGGCAGCTCCTTGATCGCGCCGGCGAGCGCGTCGCGGAAGCCGTCCTGAGTCGCGTCCTGGAAAGGATCCGCGCTCTCGTCCTCGACCTTGCCCAGCAGCGACTCGTCGTCGCCGTTGCTCTCATCCAGGCTCGCGATGCGGCAGCTCGCCGCGTCGTGAGCGATCTTGTGGTACTCGTCCAGCGACACGTTCATGCGCTGCGCGATCTCGGTGTCGCGGGCTTCGCGCCCGAACTCCGCCTCGATCTCGCGCACCGCCGCTGCCGCTGCACGCGCCTTGCGATGAACCGAGCGCGGCGCCCAGTCCAGCTTGCGAAGCGCGTCGAGCATCGCACCGCGAATGCGGATGCCCGCGTACGTTTCAAAACTCGCACCGCGGTCGGCGGTGTAATTCGCCGCCGCTTCCAGCAGGCCGAGCATGCCGGCCTGGATCAGATCCGCGACTTCCACCGATGCCGGCAACCTGCCCGCCAGGTGATAAGCGATCCGCTTCACCAATTCCGCGTGGCCGACGACGAGCGCATCCGTGTTGCGCGCGGCGGAGCCGGCCTTATAAGCGCGTACGCCGCTCATCGGACCACCTCCAGCCGGGCCTGGGGCTTGCGCACCAGACGCTCCACGAAAAACTCGAGATTGCCCCGCGGGCAATCCGGCACAGGCCACTTATCGGCTTTGAGCGCCAATTTCTTGAATGCACGCGACGCGGGACATGAGGGAAACGCTGCAGTCACCGGACGCTGTTCACGAATCGCCTTTTTCAGGTACGGGTCTTCAGGGATTTCCCCTACGTACTCGAGCGTGACATCGAGGAAGCGGCTGGCCACCCGCTGGAACTTGTTGAACAAAATGTCTCCTTCGCCGGGGGCCCGGGTCTGGTTCGCGAGCACGAAGAACTTGCTGACGCCGTGATTGCGGCTCATGACCTTCACGAGTGCATAGGCGTCGGTCAGCGACGCCGGCTCGTCGCACACGACGACGATCACGTGCTGGGCCGCCTGCGAAAACTGCACGACGCTGTGCGCGATCCCTGCGGAGGTGTCGACGATCAACGTGTCGACGCGTGCGCTCAGAGCGCTGAATGCCTGGACGAGCTGCAAATGAGCGGCGGCCGGGAGGTTGGCGAGCTCAGCGACGCCGGAGGCGCCGGGCACGACGTTCACGCCGTACGGCGACTCGACGATGATTTCTTCGAGCGAGCGCTCGCCCGTCAGCACCTGCGCCATCGTGTGGCGCGGCGAGAGGCCGAGGAACACGTCGACGTTCGCGAGGCCGAGATCGCCGTCGAGCAGCAGCACGCGCTTGCCGGTCGAACCGAGCGCCGTCGCGAGATTCACCGCGACGCTGGTCTTGCCCACGCCGCCCTTCCCGCCGGTGACTGCGATCACCTGCACGGGGCCGGGATTGGCCGAGCGCTTCAGACCGGTTGCTTGGACTGATTGCATCTTGTTTTCCTTGGACGTCATGCCAGTGCGTGCGCGACTGCGCCGAACCTTCTTTGCAGCAAGTCTTCATCCGCGTGCGCGCCGGCCTTCTTCGAAAGCTCGACTGCACGCGCAATGAGTTGATGAGATCGCGCCGGGCTCAAGTCTTCGGGGACCTGTTGGCCGTCGCTGAGGTAGGCGAGCGGCAGCTTCGTGCGAATCAGCGCTGAGAGCGTGCCGCCGAGGCTTGTGGCTTCATCGAGCTTCGTGACGCAGCAAGTCGTCGGACGCGCCGGAGCGAATCGTTCCAGCGACTGTTCGATCGCGCCGGCCTGCGAGGCGGCGGAAAGAACCAGGCTCGTCTCCAATCGATCGCTCGTGTTCGAGAGCGCTTCGAGCTCGTCTGCCAGCCGCGGATCGCGCTGGCTCAAGCCGGCGCTGTCGATCAACACCAGGCGATGCTGGCCCAGACGATCGAGCAGCTCGGTCAAATCCGCTGCGCCATCGATCGCGTACGCGGGGACGCCGAGCAGTCGACCGAGTGTGTGAATCTGATCCTGCGCGCCGATGCGGATACAGTCGGTCGACACGAGCGCGAGATCGCGTGCGCCGTGACGCAGAACCCAACGAGCGGCCAGCTTCGCGATCAGCGTCGTCTTGCCGACGCCAGTCGGACCGACCAACGCGACGACACCGCCGCCTTCCATCCAACGCTCGCCGACAGTCTCGATGCGACGAGCCATCAACGCGAGCGCGAGGCGCTGTGCCTCCGCCAACTCGATTCGCTGCGGCAACTGACTCACGAGCTCGCCGGCGAGATCGTGTGCGAGGCCGAGTTGTGTCAACTGACGCAGCAACTCAGTTTGAATCGGCGCACGACGCGACAAGTCGTTCCACGCGAGCGTCGCGAGCTGCGTCTCCAGCATGCGGCGCAGGGTGCGCAGTTCTTCGTTAGCATCAGCGGGTAAGTCGCTGATTTCCTGACGATCCTGACCACCCTGAAAGCGCTGTGCGAGCGCCGCGTAATCGGCGGCCGTCGGGATGCGCGCCTCGGGCCGCGAGGGCTCGTTGTCGACGGACTCGTCAACCACGTCGACGTCGTAGTCGACAGCGGCGACGACTTCGACGCCGTTCGCGATGCGACGACTCGAAAGAATCACTGCGTCCGGGCCCTGCGCTTCGCGAACTTGTCGCAGCGCCTGGCGCATGTCAGCAGCACGGTAATGCTTGATCTTCATCCACCTTATCTCCCAACCGCGGTGACCAACCGCACCTTGCGGTTGTCGGGGATCTCGTTCCACGCGAGCACGTGCATGCCCGGCACGACCGAGCGCATGAAGCGCGCGAGCGTCTGCCGAAGCTGCGGCGGCACGAGCAGCACTGCCGGCTCGCCTGTCATTTCCTGTCGCTGCGCCGCTTCGGCGAGTCGACGTTGCATGCGCTCTGCAAGGCCGGGCTCGAGACCCGGCGTGGCGGCGTTGCTGCCGCTGAGTGAGTTCGTGAGAAGCTGCTCGAGGTCGGGCTCGAGCGTGATGACCGGCAGCTCCGTCGACATGCCGGCGATGTCCTGGACGATCTGACGGCCGAGCGCGACGCGCAGTTGCGCCGTGAGCTGCTGCGGGTCTTGTGTACGAGCCGCGTGCTCGGCGAGCGTCTCGACGATCGTGCGCATGTTCTTGAGCGGCACGCGCTCCGCGAGCAGACCCTGCAACGTGCGCACGACCGTGCCGAGCGGGAGCAGTCGCGGCGTGAGATCTTCGACGAGCTTCGGCGCAGTCTTGCCGAGCGAGTTGAGGAGCTGCTGCACTTCTTCGTGACCGAGCAGCTCGTGCGCGTGGCTCTGCACGACGTGGCTCAAATGCGTCGCGATCACGGTGCTTGCATCGACGACCGTGAAGCCGAGCGTCTGCGCGTGATCCCGCGCCGAGGGCTCGATCCACACCGCTTCCATGCCGAACGCCGGGTCACGCGTCTCGATGCCTGAGAGCTTGCCGAATACCTTGCCGGGGTTGATTGCGAGCTCGCGCTCCGGATAGATGACGCCCTCGCCCACCGGCACGCCGGCGAGATTGATGCGATAGGAATTCGGCTGCAGATCCAGGTTGTCGCGGATGTGCACGGCCTGCACGAGAAAGCCGAGATCCTGCGTCAGCTTGCGGCGCACGCCGCGAATTCGAGCCAGCAGATCGCCGCCCTGCGCCTTGTCGACCAGCGGCACGAGTCGATAGCCGACTTCGAGACCGATGATGTCGACCGGCTGCACGTCTTCCCACGTCAGCTCGCGCGCTTCGGGCGGCGGCGCCGCTGCTGGCGCCGGCGCCTTTTCCACCGGGTCAACCGGCTTCAGAGATCGCTTGTGGAGCATCCAGGCGCCGCCACCGCAGAGCGCGCCCATCAACAGGAACGGAATGTTCGGCATGCCCGGGATCAGGCCCATCACGCCGAGCAGGGCAGCGGCAATCGCCAGTGCGCGCGGCTGACCGAGGAGCTGCCTCGCAAGCTCGCCACTCATGTCCTGCGCGCGGGACATACGAGTCACGATCAACGCGACCGCTGTCGAGAGCAGCAGCGCCGGAATCTGTGCGACGAGACCGTCGCCGATGGCCAGCAGCGTGTACACGCGGGCCGATTCGCCGAAGGACATGTCATGGGCCATCACGCCGATGACGAGACCGCCGAGCATGTTGATGACGAGAATCAGGATGCCGGCCGTGGCGTCGCCGCGAACGAACTTGCTCGCGCCGTCCATCGAGCCGTAGAAGTCCGCTTCGGCGCGCACTTCGGCGCGACGGGTGCGGGCTTCTTCTTGAGTGATGAGGCCGGCGTTGAGATCGGCGTCGATCGCCATCTGCTTGCCGGGCATCGCGTCGAGGGTGAAACGCGCCGTGACTTCGGAGATGCGGCCCGCACCCTTGGTGACGACGATGAAGTTGATGATCGTCAGGATGGCGAACACGATCACGCCGACGGCGTAGTTGCCGCCGATCACGAATTCGCCGAAGGATTCGATCACGCGGCCCGCGGCGTGGCTGCCGGTGTGGCCGTGCAGAAGAACGACGCGTGTCGAGGCGACGTTGAGCGCCAGGCGCAGCAACGTGGCCAGAAGCAGGACCGTCGGGAACACGCCGAAGTCGAGCGGGCGGGAAACATAGAAGACCGCCATCACGACGATGAGCGACAACGCGATGTTGAAAGTGAACAGGACATCGAGCGCGAGGGGCGGTAATGGCAATACGACCATCGCGAGCGCCGCGAGGACGCCCAGCGGCACGCCGATCCCGGAGCGGACCAGCGAGCGGAAGTCGAGACCTGTTGCCTGAGCAGCCATGAGTTTCCTGCGCCAAAACGTCGGCGCGTTGACACCACCCCGATAGGTGCAACTGGCGGGCCACGGCATGCCGGCGGCGGCGGGACGAAGTCACAGTTTGGAAAGCAGGCCCTAGGGGAAAGGCTGAGGCCCGTGGTGCGTCATTCGCTCGAATCCGCAATCGACGCCGTTCCCGCGGCAATCCATGGCTGCCCGCCTGCGCGGGGATGACTCCTGACCAAAGTCCGTGGGAGCGTCGAGGCCTGCCGCACACACTTGTGCCCATGAGAGTTGCAGTCATCGGAGCCAGCCGCGGCGTCGGCCGGCACATCGTCGAGCAGGCTCTGGCGCGGGGACACGAAGTCACGGCCGCAGTGCGCAACCCCGCTGACGTCAAGCTGCGGCACGAGCGTCTATGGACCGTCGCTTGTGACGCACTCGACAAAACAGCCGTTGCCGCGACGCTGCAGGAACAGGACGTCGTGTTCTGCTCACTGGGAACCGACTCCCGCGGTCCCACGACTCTGTATTCATCGGCGGCGCAGAACGTGCTCGCGGGCATGCGGCAGCACGGCGTGCGCAGGCTCGTGTACCTGTCGAACTTCGGTGTGGCCGACGAATCGGCCACCGACTTCATGAGCCTGATGATGCTGGTGCTGGCGCGCCAGGTGATCCGCCACACGTTGGCTGATCATCGACGAGCGCTGGAGGCCTTCATCCACAGCGATCTCGAGTGGGTCGCCGTGCGGCCGATGGCGCTCACGGATGGTCCGCTGACCGGTCGCTATCGTGTCGACGCGTGGGGACTGCCGCACAAGGGCCGCAGCATCGCCCGAGCCGACGTTGCAGATTTCATGCTCAATCAGGCGCAGGACGATCGGTATCTGAAACTGGCGCCGGCGATCGCGTATTGAAGAGTCGTACTAGCGGGGGTGCCGGGAGAGAAATGCGGGGGAAACTGAGCGCCGCAGCAACCGTGCTTTGCTGCGCCGCTGAGTTTCCCCCGTTTTCTTCTCCCGGCACCTATTCCTGGACTTCAACGTCGGGCTTCGGGGGCACTGGCCCGCCACCGCGCTTCGCGACGCGGAGCTGGAACACGTACGTCAGGATCTGCGCGACGGCCACGTAGAGCGTCGCCGGAATTTCGTCGCCGATGTCGACGTTGCGATAGAGCACGCGGGCCAGCGGCGGTGCTTCGAAAATCGGCACGGCGTGCTCGCCGGCGACTTCGCGGATCTTCGCCGCCACCAGGTCGACGCCCTTCGCGACCACGATCGGCGCACGCATGCGCTTCTCGTCGTATTTGAGCGCGACGGCGAAGTGCGTCGGGTTCACGACAACGACGTCCGCCTTCGGCACATCCTGCATCATGCGCTGGCGGGCCAACTGCTGCTGCAGTTGCCGGATGCGGCCTTTCACTTCGGGCGAGCCTTCGCTTTCCTTGTATTCCTCGCGGATTTCTTCGCGGCTCATGCGCATCTGCTTGGCGTATTGCCAGAGCTGATACGGCACGTCGAAGCCCGCGATCACCAGCAGACCGGACGAAATCACGAGCAGCGCCTTGCCGCTCAGTTGAACTGCATGCCCGATTGCCTGCTGCAGCGGCTCGCGACCGAGCGCCATCAGCGTCGACGCGTCGTTCCACAGCACGATTGTCGCGATGACCGCGACGATGCCGAACTTCGCCATCGCCTTGGCGAGCTCGACGAGGCTGCGCAGCGCGAACATGCGCTTGATGCCCTCGATCGGATTCATGCGGCTGAGCTGCGGCATCATTGCCTGGCCGGAGAAGCTCCAGCCGCCGAGTGCGAGGGGCGCGATGATCGCAGCGAGCGTCATCGCGGCCAGCACGGGCATGGACAACCAGAGCCCATCGGCTGCGGCGTGCGCAAGCGCCGGGAGCATGAACGTCGAGTCGGTCGCTTCGTCGCGGGAGAGCGCGAGGCTCCGACGCATCATCTCGGCCATCTGGCCGGTGATCTGACTGCCAAGCAGGTATAGGGCCGCGCCGCCAACAAGCGTGACCGCTGCAGCACTGAGCTCACGCGAACGCGGGATCTGACCCTTGCGCCTCGCTTCTTCGAGGCGCTTAGGTGTTGCCTGTTCTGTGCGTTCTTGTGCGTCGTTCTCGGCCATGGCTCAACCTACGCCCAGCAGCGCACGCACGAATTCGAACGCGGATTCCATGAGTTCGATGAAGCTCGCCTGCACCGTCGGCAGGCCCACGTAGATGATCACCAGGCCGGCGATCAGCGTCACCGGGAAGCCGACAGCGAACAGGTTGAGCGTCGGAGCAGCGCGACTCATGACACCGAACGCAAGATTCACGACGAGCAACGCAGTCATGCCCGGCAAGGCGACGGCGAGAGAGCCGCCGAAGAGTTGGCTGCCCCACGCGGCGATGTTCCAGAGCGCCGGGCCGTCGAAGCTGCTCATGCCGACCGGGAGCGTCGTGAATCCCTGCGCGAGTGTTTCGATCAGGATGAGATGGCCGTTCAACGCGAGGAACGTCAGCGTGACCATCAGCATGTAGAGCGTGCCGAGTACGGGCGTACTCGCGCCGCGCTGGGGATCGACGTTGAACGCGAAGCCGAGACCCATCGTGTTGGAAAGGAGCTGACCGCCCATCGCGAGCGCGTCGAAGATGAGCTGCAGCGCGAAGCCGGTCGCGACGCCGATGAGGATCTGGTGAATGGCGACAAAGCCGCCCGCGAGCGAGAACACTTCGATCGTCGGCGGGGTCACGAGCGGAGCAACGATCAGCGTCATCGCGCCGGCGAGGAACAGGCGGACGCGAGGCGGCACGAATTGCGCGCCGAAGATCGGGGCCGCCATGAAGCAGGCACCGATACGGATGAAGACCCAGATGTACTGCGCTAGCCAGGCTTCGAGTTGACCTGTGGTGATGTTGAGCATGATGTGCGGAGTCAGGCTAAAGCCTGACCCACGGGTTGAGATGCACTTGTGGGTCAGGCTTCAGCCTGACTCTGCTCATCAGGCATCTCATCCTATGAGCCCCGGGATGCTCTCGAACAACTCGCGCGTGTAACCGACGATCGTCTTCAACATCCACGGGCCGGCCACCACCAACGTCCCCGCCATCCCGATCAACTTCGGGATGAACGACAACGTCATTTCATTGATCTGCGTTGCCGCCTGAAACACACCGACCAACAGACCAATGATCAACGCCGCCAGCAGCAACGGCGCCGCCAGGAGAATCGTAATCTCCAGTGCGCGCTGACCGATCGTCATCACCATTTCAGGCGTCATGAGTAGAAGCTCGCGGCCAACGTGCCCATCACCAGACTCCACCCATCCACCAACACGAACAGCATCAGCTTGAACGGCAGCGAGATCAGCACCGGCGAGAGCATCATCATGCCCATCGACATCAGCGCGCTCGCGACCACCAGGTCGATGATCACGAAGGGGATAAAGATCAGGAAGCCGATCTGGAACGCCGACTTCAGCTCACTTGTCGCGAACGCCGGCACGAGGATACGCAGCGGCACGTCTTCGGGCTTCTCGAAGCCTTTGCCGCCCGAGATGCGCACGAACGTCGCGATATCGCTCTCGCGCGTCTGATCGAGCATGAAGCGTTTGAGCGGCTCCGAGCCGCGCTGGAGCGCCGTCGTTGCGTCGATCTGCTCAGCCATATACGGCTGCAGCGCGTCCGCGTTGATCTTGTCGACGACCGGGCCCATGACGAACAGCGTGAGGAACAGCGACAGGCCGATCAGCACCTGGTTCGGCGGCGCCTGGCCAGCACCGAGCGCCTGGCGCAGGATCGCGAGCACGATCACGATGCGCGTGAACGCGGTCATCATCAGCACGATGCCCGGCAGCAACGTCACCGCCGTCATCAGGATCAGGATCTGCAGCGTCAGCGAATACTGCTGACCGCCATTCGGCGCGGTCGTGACCGTCACTGCAGGAATCCCAGCGGCCGAAGCGATCATCGGCATGAACAGGATAAGCGCGAGCAGCGCCGCGCAAAGAAGCGGACGGAGCGTCATAGACCGAGGCTCCGCTTCAGAATCGACTTGAAGTCCGGCCGCGGCGAAGAAGGGGAAGAGGGAGAGAGCTCGTCCCCTCCTCCGCCGCGCTGGGCATCGTTCGTGCGCACGGGCTCGGCGAGCACGTGCAGGGTATTCACTTGGCCGGGCGCAACGCCGAGGAGGAGTTGCTGTGCGCCGACTTGAATCAGGACTGCGCGCTCTTTGGTGCCGAGCGCGACGTCCGCAATGATGTTGATTGCGCCAGCACCCGGCCGACCGAAGGTACGCAGGCGACGAACCACCCACGCCGCGGCGAAGACTGCCGCGAGGACGAGCAGCAGCGAGAGTGTGACTTGTGCCAGGCCGGCGGCTGGCCCCGTGGAAACGGTTTTAGCCGTTTCAGGCGCAGCAAATGGCTGCTCGGCCGCGAACGCGGCCGAATGTTGGGCTAAAGCCCAACCCACAAGGATGATCGACCTCAACTTCATCGAAGCTTCTTGATCCGCTCGGCCGGCGAGATCACGTCCGTCAGACGAATCCCGAACTTGTCGTTCACCACGACCACTTCTCCATGCGCCACCAGCGTCCCGTTGACGAACACATCGAGCGGTTCACCCGCGGCCCGATCGAGCTCCACCACCGAGCCCTGGTTGAGCTGCAGCAGGTTGCGGATCGGAATACGCGTGCGGCCGACTTCCATCGACAGCGTCACGGGCACATCGAGGATCACTTCGAGATTGACGTCGCGCGCGCCGGCATCGGCGCCGCTGTCCGTCACTTCGTTGAACTCGGCCTTGGCCGCTTGTTCGTTTGCTTTGCTCATGATGAGAACTTCAGTTGCTTTGAAATCAGGGCTTGCGGGTCAACATGACCGCTTCAGGGGCTTTCACTTTCGAGCGAGCGACGCGCTCTTCGATCTGCACGGCCTGCTGGCCGTGCGACACGCCGAACTTGCCGCGGAACACCGGAACGTCTTCGGCCAGCACCGTGGCGCGGCCGCTGAAATCGCAGGGCAGGATGTCGCCGGGCTGCAGCGACATGAGCTGCTGCATCGTGATCTTGCCGCGGCCGAGCATCGTGCTCAGCTCCACTTCGGCGTCTTCGATCTCTTCGCGCAGCGCGTGGCCCCAGCGCTCGTCGTGCTCAGCCCGATCGCTCGCAACGCCTGCGTGGAGCAACTCGCGCAGCGGCTCAAGCATGGAATACGGCATCGTGACGTGGATGTCGCCGCCGCCGCCGTCGAGCTCAATGCGGAACGTCGAGACCACGACGATCTCCGTCGGGCTCACGACGTTGGCGAAATGCGGGTTGACCTCGGAGCTGAGGTATTCGATGTCCAGGCGCGCGACGTGCGACCACGCTTCCTTCAGGTCGCCGAACACGTGCTTGAGCATCATGTGGATGATGCGATTCTCGGTCGCGGTGAACTCGCGGCCTTCGATCTTGGCGAAGCGGCCGACGCCGCCGAAGAAGTTGTCGACGGTCGCAAA
>Ga0209382_10003311_pt1 | contig 22427 bp, 19 predicted proteins | sample SoiMetdeltSBSDD5_FD_187599 | JGI IMG/M metagenome (GOLD analysis project Ga0209382, IMG submission 187599) | Bulk soil microbial communities from a Populus tree surrounding site in Tennessee, USA - Soil MetaG P. deltoides SBSDD5 (SPAdes) (version 2) | ecosystem: Environmental > Terrestrial >...
CGCTGGCGCGGAGGATCACCCAGGCTTCCGCGGCCATGCAGATGTACGAGAACACCGTGGCGATCGACAGCACGAGCAGCCGTTGCGGATTTCCGCGGACCAGTTCCAGCATCTGCGCTTCGACTGCACCGACGAAGCGCGCCACCAGTCCCGTGCCGAGCGACGTCCCGAGGGCTCTGTCGATGCGGCGGATCGCGGCTTGGAAATAGGTGCCCCGTCCCGCGATCACCAGCGCGGTCAGGACCGCCAGCACGCCTGCCGCAATCGCGAACGCACGGAAGACCCTGAACCACAGATGCGAGAGTGGCAGGCCGACAAGCGCAGCGAACGAGCCGATGCCCACGATGAACGTCGTCCCGACCAGGTACGACACTCGCTCTAGCGCGACCGCGGCAGTTGCTTCACGGGCTGGAACCCGGTCCGCGAGAAGAACGACCTTCAATGGCTCGCCGGCGATGCCGCGGAGCGTCAGGTAGCTGAACGCCTCCGCAGCCAGCCGCACCCGCGCGAGCCGCAAGAAGCTCACGCCCGGCTGCGGAAAGCACCAGGACCACGCCCACGTGCGGGCCAGGTGCCACAGCCCGCTGAACAGCAACGCCAGCGGCAGCGCTGGCCCGAGCCGTCGAATCGTATCGACCGCGAGATCGACATTGACGTAGTAGAGCGCCGCCAGGAACAGGACGATGCCGAGCGCCAGCGTTCCCCAGGTAATGAGCCGCTGCTTCATGCCGACTCGGCCCGTTCGCCGAGCAGGCTCTCGGCGTGCTGCAGGTCGGCGACCGTGTCGATGTCGTACCAGTCGGCCGGGCCGGTGTCGACGGCCCGGATCAGTCCTTCGGCCGCGAGCTCGCGAATGCCGCCGCTCAGCGTCGTGTCGCCCCGATCGCGCGAACGATCGAGCGCCCGGAACACGTGCGGCGAGCAGACGAACATGCCGGTGTCGAGCGCATCGTAGCGCTGGAGATCTTTCCCGATCGCCACGATCCGATCTCCCGACATGCGCACCTTGGTCGCTTCGGCCGCGACATCGGCCGCGACGGATCGCGAATCGACCGCGAGCAGCGACTCCCGTGGCCTCGCGGGTTCGGCAAGGAGCCGCGTGAGGACCGGCGCTTCGAAGAGGTGGTCTCCCATCAGGAGGGCGAACCGCCGATTGGTGAGCCGGCGTCGTGCCGTCAGGACCGACACACCGTTTTCAAGGTGCCAGTCCGGGTTGTAGCAGAAGTGCAGATGAAGACCCGACGGCGTATGAGCCTCGATGAGGGCGCGGAGCCGTACGGCCTGATACCCGAGCACCACCTCGGCGTGCGTGATGCCCGCCGCGCGCACGCTGGCCAGCGTGCGCAGGATGATCGGTTCGCCGAGAATCGGTTGCAGGAGCTTGGATTGGCGGGTTCCGTCGTGGAAGCGATCACCGTTGCCGGCGGCGAGAACGAGCGCATCCCTGACGGGGACGAACGGCACTGCTGTCACGGTCACCTCGAATCATGCTCACTCAGCCCCCACTGTCAGCCACGTTCACGACTCGTGCCCGTTCGGACAGACCGCGGCTACGAGCTGAGCTTGGCAGCTCGACAGTCGCGCGGTGCGGGGTCTGAAGGCTAAGACGCCGTTCGGTGACGAATCGGCTCAGTCCGTGGTGCGGTTCGAGCGCGTCGTGAGGTGATGCACGCGCTGTTCGTTCAGTTCGCGGTCGTGCAGGATGCGGCGCGTGGTGACGCCGTGGCGGACGAGCAGGGCCGTGCCGGCGAGTTGCCAGAACAGCATCCGGGCGCGACGGACGATGGCGAGGGTGCTGGCGATCTGCCTGGACACGCCGAGCGCCTGCGCGACGAGCACCGTTCCAACCTCGTTCAGTCCGGGCTGCTGCATCGGCACGAATTTGAAGAGCACGATGATGAGCCGGTTGGCGGTTTCGAGGATGAACGACGTGACGATTGATGGGGTGGCGGCGGACAGCATCCAGAGCGTCAAATAGATTTCGATCACACCGAGCAGGTGAAATGTCAGCTCGGTGGCGATCAGGATCGCTGCCGCGTCGGGACGGCGGCTGGCGAATGTGTAGATGTCCTGCTCGAGCCGGCGGACTTTCTCGAGCCGTGCGTCGAGGTGCGCCCAGGGCGCAATCTGGCTCGCGGCGGCGATCGTGCGGCTGATGAGCGCGGGACGCCGCAGCAGTGCCCACGCTGCCACCGCATACATCGCCAGGACCACGACGATGCCGAGCTCTGCGGCGAGCCGGAGCTCGCGGTCGAGCCCGCCACGCAGCAGCAGCGCGATGATCCCGGCCGCGATGACCGCGGCGACCGACAGCGTGTAGAAGAGGTTTTCGATCGCCAGCGCGGTGAATGCCACGCCGAGCGGCACGCGATCCCTGACGAACGCGGCTTTCGCAGGCTCGCCCACCAGCGGCCCGAGCGGCGTGGCGTTGCCGAGCGCGTCCCCGCACACGACGGCCACGAACGCGTCGGCAAATCGCAGCGAATGCGGCGGCTCGAGGCACCGGATCCACGCCGCCGCGCGCACCGCGAAGCGAAGACCGGCGATGGCGATGATCGCCGCGAGGCCCCAGCCGATCTGCCGCAGGTCGCTCCAGATCCGTTCGGGCCCGGCGCTCCAGACGATCCAGATCAAGAGGAGGATGCCAACACCGGTCGTCGCGATGGCGGCGACCGAACGACGCTCGGCGGGGGGCACGTGGAATGATAACGAATAGCATCAACTGATCGCAGCCCGCCCCTCGACGATGCTCGGGGCGGCCCTGAGCGAAGTCGAAGGGCCGCGGTCCGCAGCCCGCAGTCCGGTTTCCTTCCCGATCGATTCGCGCTCCGAATGTGGATCGCGGCCCGCGGATCGCGGGCTGCGGACCGCGGGTTGCGGACTGCGAAGAATATAATCAGCGCTTCATGCTTCCTGCGACCTTCCAGACACCAGCGGCGATCATTCTGCTGCTGGGCGGTCTGCTCGCGTGCTTTGCCGGGTACCGTGTGTTCAGACTGGTCCTGGCCATCTATGGATTCATTCTCGGGGCGCTGCTCGCGAGCTCGTTCATGGGCTCGGAGCAGACGCTGTGGATGGTGCTCGGCTGGATGGCGGGGGGGATCGCCGGGGCGCTGATCCTGCTCGTGGCGTACTTCGCGGGGGTCGCGCTGCTCGGGGCGGGTATCGGCGCCGCGGCGGCGCACATGATCTTCGCCGCGTTCACGTCAGAGCCCGGTGTGCTGATGCTCATCCTGTTCTCCGTCGCCGGCGCCCTCGCTGCGCTCGCGTTGCAACGGTATGTCATCATCATCGCGACGGCGTTCGGCGGGGCGCAGACGGCGCTGGTCGGCGCGGCCGCGCTGATGGGCGACCCCGCCGCGGCCCAGGTGGCGGCACGGACCGTGTACCGCGTGTATCCGCTGGATCCGATGCCGAACACCCACTGGGATGCGACCGCCGCCCTCGTGCTGGGGGCCGTCGGCCTGCTCGTACAGCTGGCGGTCACGGCAAAAGGCAAAAAGTGACCGGTATTTGATTGGAGCTCAGTGAAATGGCGACCTTTTCTCGAAGCGTAGAAGTGGACTGGACCGGACCGATCATGGAAGGCACGGGTACGGCCAAGGCCGGCAGCGGAGCGTTCAACCTGCCGGTGTCGTTTCCGTCGCGGATTGGCGAACCGGCCGGCAAGACGAGCCCCGAAGAGCTGATGGCGGCCTCGCACGCGTCGTGTTACGCGATGGCGCTCAACGCCACCGTCGGCCGCAAGGGCGGCTCGATCGGTCACACCATCGTCACTGCGACGATCGTCGCCGACAAGGGCGATGCGGGCATCAAGCTGACGACGTCGAAGCTGAAGGTCGTTGCCGAGAACCTGCAGGGCATCGAGAAGGCCCAGTTCAACGAGGTCGCGCGCGAAGCGGAGAGCAAGTGCCCGATCTCGAACGCTCTGCGCGGCTCCCTCCAGATCGAACTCGAAACCGAAGTGAGGTAGGTCTCTTCAGACGGCAGCCGCTCCTCACGAGCGTGTGAACAGGAAGAATTCCTGAGCGGCTGTCGCTGATTCTCACTTCCCGCCGGCCCCGTACACCTGTTCTTTCGTGTAGAACCGATCGTTGATGAGGATGGGGATGGTGTCCTTGTGAATGATCACAGGGTTCCACAGCACTGCCTGCACTTCCTTCAGGCCGTTGTCGACGGTTGACGTGCCTTCGACCTTCTCGCCCTTGGCCATCTGCACCGCCGATTGCGCGGCCTCGCGCGCGAGGGGCCTGAGCGGCTTGTAGACCGTCATCGCCTGCGTCCCTGCGACAATCCGGCGCAGGGCATCGAGATTGGCGTCCTGGCCCGACACGAGGACTTTGCCGGCGAGGCCATTCTTTTCCAGCGCCTGGACCACCCCGCCCGCGGTGACGTCGTTCGAGGCGACCACTGCGACCACCTGGTTCTTGGCTTTCTTGAGTGCCTCTTCAGTCAGCTTCGAGGCCGCGTCGGCCTGCCAGTCGGCGGCCCAGGGATCGGCGACGATCTTGATGTCGCCGCGCTTGATCGCATCTTCGAGCGCGCCCATCTGTCCCTCACGAATCAGCTTGGCGTTGTGATCGGTGGGTGCGCCGCCAATGAGGATGTAGTTGCCTTTCGGGGCGCGGTTGCGCAGGAACTGCGCTTCCTGTTGCCCGACCATCCGGTTGTCGTACGACAGGTACAGGTCGATGTCGGCCTTCAGGATGAGCCGGTCATAGCTGATGACGCCGACGGATTTCTTCTTGGCGGCCGCCACGATCGCGCCCGCGGCTTCCGCGTTGTGGGGCACCACGACCAGAGCCTGTACGCCGCGCTCCAGCAGAGACTCGGCGAGCTGCTGCTGCTTCGCCGCGTCACCTTCAGCCGACTCCACCAGCACGTCCGCGCGCAGCTCCTTGGCGCGCTCGACGAAGAGGTCGCGGTCGCGCGTCCAGCGTTCTCCTTCCTTGAGCGTGTCCATCAAGAGGCCAATCTTCGGCCGCGGCTCTCCCTGGGGCTTTCGGGTCCCTTCCTGCGAAGAGCCGCACGCAGCGAGGAATCCAGAAAGGATGCCAATGACGAAGACCGAGCTGCACCGGGTCATAGGACCGCCTCCCTGTTGTGCCGATACCGACGTGACTGGTGGCGGAGTGTATCACCGCCCATACGGAGGATCGCCGGCCGGCTCGACGATCCAGTCGCCGGGTGCGAGCTCGACGCCGGCGATCAACTCCGAGCCCAGCCGGACCTGCTCCGGCCCGGCACCGCGCAGCCGATACAGGTGGTTCTCGTCAACCGTGAACCACTCGGGGAACTCGTTCAACCGGACGTAGTTCTGCGCGAGGTTCAGCACCCGCCGGTGGCGGGCGAAATCGAACCGAATGCGCTCGGGCGCGTTCATCGCCAGGTGCAGGCGGAGACGTGGGCCCTCGCGCGTGGCGCCGACGCCGATGCCCTGCTGCCAGCGCTCGGGCCGGACACCCTGGCTCTGCATATAGGCGTAGATCAGCGCCGTCCGGTTGAAGTTACCCTCGCCGTACCAGTCCTCGACGTGGCCGTCGGCTCGCTGCATCGCGAGCATCACGTCCATCTCCGATTCAATCCAGTCGAACGCTTCCGGCACGGGTTCGCGCGAGACCAGATAGATCGCGCTCTCGATCGTATCGGCGTAGCCGTCGAAAGAACCGAGCGGCAATGCCGGATCGTTGCGGGGTTCCCAGGCGTACTTGCGATACTTCGGCAGACCACGCAGCACGTGGCGGACCGCGTCCCGGTACCGTGTCTCGCCGGTGACCATGTAATAGCTGTAGACCGCGCCGTAGACATAGCCCCAGTTGTCGGAGAGATGGCGATCGATCGGCTGCAGCGTGTCGACGTTCACCTCGTTGTAGAGCAGGCCGTCCGGGTTGGCCGACGCCAGGACCCGATCCAGCATCCGCTGAATGACGGGCCGATAGCTCGCGGCGCGCGGGGAGCCGAGCTGGTGCTCCAGCGCGAACAGCATCACCAGGCCGACGATCGTTTCGTTGCCGTGATCACGCAGCCGGAGCCGGCGCTCGCCCGAGTGCGTCTGAAAGTCCCACTTGTAGCCGGGAACGCCACCGCTGCCGGGAAGGACTTCCTCGATGTAGGCGTCGCCGATCCGCCGTGCCCAGTCGAGAAACCGCTGGTCGCCGGTCATCGTGGCGATTCGGACCAGCGCCTGTAGATAGTCGCCGTTGGTCTCGGCGTCGGCCGCCGGGAGTGCCCCGAATCGCGAAGTCACCGTGGCATCGGTCATCGCGTCCGCGATCATGTCGACCATGCGATAGAACCATGGCGTGCGGCCAAGGTATTCGGTGACGGCGATCAGGCCGTCTTTCGCGTACTCGGCCGCGCCGAAGAAGCTGGCGGCCCCGACCTTGTGATCCGCAAGCGTGAGGTCGGCTGGAATCGATCGCTGGACCGTGGTGTAGCGCACCTCGTTCCGCAGCATCTCCATCAGCCGGCCGTGATAGAGGTCCGGGTCGGTCAGCTCCGCGGTCAGGATCAGATACGGGTACAGATCGGCGCCCGAGTTATGGGGCGTGTAGATCCACTTCTGGCGGTCCGGGAGGGGTCGATCCGGCAGCAGCAGCGTTTTCGGATCGGCATGTTTCAACCAGGCGTAGAGAACACGCTGCGACGCCTGCACAGCCCGCTCGAAACGGCGCGCGTGGACCACGGCATCGGGAGCTTGGCCGGTCGACGGCTGTCCTGACAGGGACGCAGCCAGTGCCGTGGCTGCCGCAGCGACGAACCACGTTGTTCGCATCGCCGAAGTCTATGCCGATTCGCGGCTCGCGGCCGTGCACGGCTCTCGCCTCCTCCGAAGCGGGTGCGGCTGGCGTGGCGCCGGTATCGGCGACGCACGATCAGCAGCGGCAGGATCAGGAGTGGCACAAGCTGTTATTCTCTCCGCCGTGTCGACTTCATCACGCGAGCGTCCGGGAGCCGGCGGCACGCCGGGCGGCATCGGTCAGTTCTTCGCCGGCCTGATCATGGCCGCGGCCGGAGGCTATCTGACTCTGAATCAGGTGCAGGTGACGACGTCGTTCTGGCGGTTCGGGCAGTACGGCGGGTTCGGGCTGACGCTGCTGCCGCTGCTCATCGGCATCGCGTTCCTGTTCTACAACGGGCGATCGGTTGCGGGCTGGCTGCTGACCAGCGTCGGTGCCGCGATCATCCTGGCCGGTGTCCTGATGAACATGGACATCTACTTCCGGCAGACATCGCTGTTCAACACGATCGTGATGCTCGGGCTGCTGTTTGGCGGCCTGGGGCTGGTTGCGCGTTCGCTGCGGAGCGCGTAGCCCAGGTCCCCAGGCCAGCTACGGAATCGCGAGGTGCGGCATCGGCTTCGCTGCGAAGAGACGCCGGCACGGCTTGGCGATGACCCGGGCCCAGCGTGCCGACCGATTGACCCGCGCGCTGTCGGTGGCGATGCCGGTGTTGGCGTACATCTGCCGGTACAGCTTGGAGATCAGCACGAACGCGAGGCGCGCGCGCAACGAGGTCACGCAGCCGGATCGCTTCCAGATCTGCTCCAGGCTGTAGAAGCGATCCCACACCGCCTGTGTCCGCTGGCGGATCTCGTCGGCGGACATCACGGGGTGCGGGGTGTAGACCTTCGGGCGCGAGGCCTGCGGGATCAGCCAGTGCCGGCTGATCGGGACGCCGGCGATGCTTTGAGCCGGGTCGATTGTTTTCTCCCATTCCGCGAAATCGACGGTGCCGGGGAACGGCGTCAGCATCACGAACTGCGCGAAGGTGAGCTCCGCCTGTTCCGCCAGCGCCGCGGTCGCATCGAACGTCGTGGGATTGTCGCTCGGCAGCCCGAAGATGAAGGACCCCAGGACGTGCACGCCGTGGCGGCGGAACGCCCGGAGCCGGGCGACGAGCTCGTCGCCGGTGGCGTTGAAGCCTTTGTAGATGTCTTTCAACCCGTCGGCGGTCACCGACTCGATCCCGACCAGCGCGCCCTTGATGTGCGCCCGGTGCATCGCTTCGAGGAACTCGGGGTCCTCCGAGGCTTCCATCGTGATCTGGGTGTAGAACACCATGTCGCTCGGGAGTTTTGCCAGGCGCTCCATCAGCTCGAAGCGGTCCTGCCGCAACGCCTTGAGTTGTTCGAGCCGGGCAGGATCGGCCCGGCGCGAGGCCTGGTGCAGGTCGGTCAGCGTCACTGGATAGAAGTTGTCATCCGCGAGCGCAATGAACCGGAATCCCTTGCGCCGGAGCTCGACAATCTCCTCGACCACCGCGTCAGAGGGGCGCTGACGGGGACGCTGGCCGTCGGTGCGCCACACCGAGCAGAAGGAGCAGTGTTTCGGGCATCCGCGCACCGTCTGCACCGATGCCCACATGTACCGGCCTTCCGGCAGGAGATCCCATCGCGCCGGCTTGAAGCTTCCGGCTTCGATCCGGCCGCCGTCGTAGATGCGCTGCGGTGTGCCGTTCGTGCAGTCGGCGATCACCGTGCCCCAGATCGCGTCGCCGTCGCCCTTGACGATCGCGTGAGCGCCGCCGAGCTCGTGCGCTTCCTCCGGGTACAACGTGGCATGAATCCCGCCGAACACGACGGAGGCTCCAGCGGCGCGCGCGGCGCGGCCGATCTCGTAGCCGCGCAGGGCGTTGCCGGTGTGGATGCCGATGCCGACGACGTCGCCCTGGCGGATGGTGCCGAAGTCGAGCGGCTCCAGGGTTTCATCGGTGATGACCGGGTCGCCAAACGCCCGTGGCGTGGCGGCGGCAATGACGAACAGCCAGCGCGGCGTGATGACGCCGACGCCGAACGACACATGGCTCGGATTGACAAGATGAACTTGCAAAAACGCGGATCCTCGAATGTGACTAACGTGGGATTGCCAGTGGCCTGAGGCAGCGCCGGGGACAACGGGCACTATACAGGTCATCGGCCGCCGTGTCGATGATTTGACGCACGAACCCTTGCGCGCGCGGCGGCCTATCCGTTAAACTGAGGGGTCCCTCACGAGCGATTCTCGCTGTCCGTTCCTCAGTAGCTCAATGGTAGAGCATCCGGCTGTTAACCGGAGGGTTCCTGGTTCGAGTCCAGGCTGAGGAGCCAATTCCTTTTCGCGAAGGCCCCGAAGCGAGAACGCCTTCTGAAGGAAGGACCCCGCGCGTCGTGGAATGGTCCCGTTTCAGGCATGGTCGAGTCTCCTTAGTTAGGAGGTTGCCGCCGTGTCCTCACATGCGTGGCGGATCGGTCTCTCGGGCGAAGTGCCGATGTTTGGCGATCGCCGCGACGAAGTCGTCGGTCGCCGCCCCGCTATGCGATGCGACCATCGAGCGGATCGGTCGCGACTGCTCTTAGCCGGCGACAGAACTTCTACGTTACCGTGCGCGCTAAGCGCTGTCTGTCTCGTTCGAGACAGTTTTGAGGCCACTCGATGCGCGTCGATTCAGACGTGCGGAAGCCCGTCCGTTGCGTGGATGTGGGGGTGGGAGAAGCGTCACGGCCCGTCGATGAGCCAGCCGCGGCAGTGCTAGCATAAACCGATGCCTACCGAGAAAGGCGAGGCTCCCGGGCCGAGGAATACTTCCTCGCTGTTTCAATCCCTTGGCGTCGTTCACAGGGTGACGCAGTACCGTCGCTCAGCCGTAATCTTCGCGCAGGGCACGGACTGCGCGGAGGTGATGTATCTCCAGCAAGGATCGGTGAAGCTCTCAGTGCTCTCGCCGCGGGGCAAGGAGGCCATCGTCAGCGTGCTTCAGCCAGGGGACTTTTTCGGGGAAGGATGTCTGGCTGGACAGCAGCTCCACATCGCCACCGCTGTGGCGGTGAATCCGAGCACCGTCGCGGTGATTGACAAGAAGCACATGCTCGAGATGTTGCACACGCACGCCGAGCTCAACGAACAGTTCCTGGCGCACATGATCAAGAGGAATATCCGCGTCGAAGAGGATCTCATCGACCATCTCTTCAACTCGGTCGAAAAGCGACTGGCCAGAACGCTGCTGCTCCTGGCGCGCTACGGAACCGAAGATGGCTCCCCTCAGCGGATCGTGCCAAAACTGTCGCAGGAAGCACTCGCCGAAATCGTGGGGACCACACGCGGGCGCGTGAACTTCTTCATGAACAAGTTTCGGAAGCTGGGCTTTATCGACTACAACGGCGGGATCAAGGTCAAGCCGGCGCTCTTGAGCGTCGTGCTTCATTCGTGACGACGGTTACTTCGTATCTCTGCCAGCCTCGCGTCTGAGCGCTTCGACCGCCTCCATCCGACCCAGGAGCGTCGTCAGCGTCGCGATCGTCTCGCCCACTTCTTCTGCCACAGCACGACGCCCGTGTTCTGCGGACACTCGTAACTCCTCGGCGACAGCCCGCGCACGCTCAGCGGTTTGACGAGTAAGCTCATGTTGCTGGCGTTCGGCTTCAGCCTCGGCGCGACGGCGGTCCAGTTCGATATCCATATCCTCGTACCTCAAAATCCGAGCCGGTGACAGCGACGGTACCTCCATTGCCCCCGTGGCGATGTCCTGCATTGAACGTCCTCAACTCGACGCATCTGTCGTGATCAATTTTGAACAGACGACGGACAACTCCTTTGGGCCATCGCGTCCATCGTCGCCGGCGGGAGCACCGCCGAACCCAGGTTGTGCCACCGCATGATCAGATGCAGGTTGTGCCGTCGACGAATCCACCAAGTCCTAACCCCAGCACGATCCCAGCCAAGCGCATGAGAGGTCTCCTCTCTAGGCAACGTGCGAGAGTGCCTGGCGCACAAGACGGCCAGCAAGAACCGCGATCGGATTCTGTCAACGCCCCGTTTCGGCATGCGGTGCGTGCACCGGCTTGGACTCTGGCGACCACCGTTGTCGAAGGTACACGCCGAGCCACACCATCGAGGCGATGGCGAGGAACTCACTCTGCCAGTTCTGAAACGACTCGAACCAGAATCGAGACGAGGTGACGTAGTCGGTGAATGCTGGCTGGGGCTGATGGTGCAGGACTTCTTCGGCGGCATAGTCCGAGAAGCCGCCGAGCGCATGACCGATCCATGACATTAGGAAGAGCAGAATGAACGCGAGTCCGAGTGAATGCTCATAGAGCAGAAGGAGCCAGCCGCCTCGCCTGACTGGCCACGGAGCCTCCGGATCATGAGCAAAGTCACGGGGATCGGTATCCACGAGTTCCTTCACGCCCGGTCGTCTCGATTCGGGGGACCCTTTCTGCACCAGCCACGTCGTCAGCAGCACGAATACGGCCATCTGCAGGAATTCGCTCTCCCAATTCTCAAAGAGCGCTTCCCACGGATGCCCGGTCGCCAAGTACCCCGTCATGGTCGCGAGTGGCTGGCCATGCTCGCGTTGTGTCGCGTTGAATTCGTACAGGCCGGTGATCATCTGTGCGGCCAGGCACACCAGGAACATGACCATCAGCACCAGCGTCAATGCGCGATCACGAAACCATTTCACAAGGACCTCTTTGATGGGTGTCGCGCAATTCGTCGATGAAAAGCGTCTTGGAGCGTTCCTGTTTCAGCCGTGGTCGAGTCTCCTCAGGCAGGTAAGTTGCCGCCGAGACGCGTCTCTTCAGACGCGCGGCGGATCGGTTTCTCTAGCGAAGTGCCGATGTGCGGCGATAGCGGCGACGAAGCTGTCCAGCCCCGCGCTCGTATCCGATGCGACGATCAGTCCCGGGTCCTGTTGCCCGTCGGGAAGTGTCCCGTCGATGCCACAGGCACGAAGCAACTGCTCGCCTTCGCCCAGCGCGAGGAGCGGCTTGCAATGGCGGTACTGATCCTTGATGAATTCGAGGGTTCGTCCGTCGGCGCGAAGGGCGGTGACGGCTTCGCCGCCATCGGGGAGCACCAAGGCGTCGTAGAGGACGGCCGGCGCCGCTTCCAGGCTGACGTCAACCTCGATGGCATTGCCGTCGGCTGGCTGCACGGAGCCCAGCGTCGTCGACACGAAGCGCGGTACCGCACCTCGACCGGTCAGCCCATCGGCCAAGGCGGCCAGTGCGGCGCCGTTGCAGCCGTCCGCCACCAGGATCGCCACTCGCCGGGTCCGGATGCTGCCGTCACCGGGTCGCGCAAACAATGACAGCGCCTGCGACACAGATACTTCCGGGCTGACCTCTCGCGTCAAGACTTTCGGCATCGGGTCCGGCATCTCGCGGATGCCGAGGCCCCCCGCCACGGCTGCTGCGAGCTCCGCCGCGACGTTCATCAGGCCCGACACCATCCGCTCCCGGACCGCGGGCGTCTGCACGCGCGAGAGCTCGAACCGGAAGGCGTTGATGATGTGCTGCTTCTCGACGTCGGTCTGGCTGTTCCAGAACAACGTCGCCTGCGTGTAGTGCTCGGCAAACCGCTCGGCCTTCCCGCGCACCTTGTGATCGCGCTCCTCGCGCGGTTCGGGAAACGAGACGAAGCCCGCTGTGCCCGCCTGAAAAGGACAGCCGCCGCCAAGGGAATTGGGTTCGTACGAGACCCGGCCTCGATGGATAGCCTGACGATGCATCCCGTCACGCTGGTTGTTGTGCACTTGCGCAACCGGAGCGTTGATGGGAATCTCGTGGAAGTTGGGTCCGCCCAGGCGTGAAATCTGCGTGTCCACGTACGAATGGATGCGGCCGGCGAGCAGCGGATCGTTCGAGAAGTCGACACCGGGCACGACGTGAGCGACGCAGAACGCCACCTGCTCGGTTTCGGCGAAGAAGTTGTCCGGATTCCGGTTCAGCACCATCCGGCCGACCGGGACAATCGGGACGAGCTCCTCTGGGACGATCTTCGTGGCGTCGAGGACGTCGAAGCTGAAGCCCTCCGACTGCTCTTCGGTGAAGATCTGCAGCCCCAGTTCCCATTCGGGGTGGGCACCCGCCTCGATCGCTTCCCACAAGTCGCGACGATGGAAGTCTGGGTCGGCGCCGGAAATCTTGACCGCCTCGTCCCACACGAGGGAGTGGGTGCCCGCCTTGGGATTCCAGTGGAACTTGACGAACTGCGATTCTCCGCTGGCGTTCACCAGGCGGTAGATGTGCACACCGAAGCCCTGCATCATCCGATAGCTGCGCGGGATGGCCCGGTCGGACATCGCCCACATCAGCATGTGGGTGATCTCGGGCATCAGCGAGGCAAAATCCCAGAAGGTGTCGTGCGCCGTCCCCGCCTGCGGCATGGCGAAATGCGGCTCGGGTTTGGCGGCATGCACCAGGTCCGGAAATTTCATCGCGTCCTGAATGAAGAAGACCGGAATGTTGTTGCCGACGAGATCCCAGTTCCCTTCGTCCGTATAGAACTTCACCGCGAAGCCACGCACGTCCCTCGCGGTATCGGTCGACCCGCGTTCACCGAGCACGGTCGAGAAGCGGACGAAGACCGGCGTCTGCTTGCCGACTTCGCCGAGGAGCGAGGCGCGCGTCAGCTCGGGCACCGCCTTGGTGCACTCGAAGAAGCCGTGCGCCGCCGAGCCGCGCGCGTGCACAATCCGCTCGGGAATGCGCTCGTGGTCGAAGTGCGTGATTTTCTCGCGAAGGATGAAGTCTTCGAGAAGGGTCGGGCCGCGGAGGCCCGCCTTCAGCGAGTTCTGATTGTCCGCGACAGGCACGCCCTGGTTGGTCGTGAGCGCGCGATCACTTGAATCGACGCGCACGCGATCGAGCGGACCGACGGTCGGATTCTGGCCGAGGTTCGGACCACCGCTGCCGACCTTGTCGGACCCAATCCGCTCGCTGACCGTACTGGCGCCGACGATCGGATCGGCGGGCTTGACGGACGCGCCCTCGGGAGGCGCGAGCGCTGCGTCCGGATCGTATTCGGCCGCCTTGTTCGGATTGATGGGGAACGCGGACGCAAGGTGCTGTGTAGCCGCGGCCTTCTCGGCGGCGATGTCCCCGGCTCCCGACGTGTCCGGCTCGGCCGGACCGCTCACGGTCGTCCGGCTGTTTCGTACCGTGCTCGTATTCTTGGCGGTGTTCTTCTTCGCGGTCTTGACTGGTCTTGATGATTTGGCCATGGATGGGGTCACCGGTGTCGAGAAGATGGGATCTAGCGGATCGGTCGCGGCTTCTCTTGGCCGACGACAGAACGTCTACGTTACCGTGCGCGTTTAGCGCTGGCTGTCTCGTTCCTCACCGGCGCCACGTCGATGTTGCAGGCGGTCAGCAGGGCGCGGGGAAGGGGCGTTTGGGTGCATCGATGAGCCGGCTAAGGCAGTGCCAGGATTTACCGATGGCTACCGTGACGGCGCGATGCAAGCTCCCGGCGGGCCGAGCGAGGATCCAATCCGTCGAGCAGCGAACCGCTCACGACGTCCAGATGTCTCCAGCCAGTTCGCCTCAGAAGATAGGCTGGATCGGTTCGCTTCAACATGCATAGAATCGCTGCTGGGGTCGGCGCGTGCGCGTTGATCGCCCAGCCATTGTCGCGGGCGATCCACCAGGGCCTGGCCCGTTACGGAACCGAAGATGGCTTCCTTCAGCGGATCGTGCCAAGACTGTCGCAGGAAGCACTCGCCGAAATCGTGGGGACCACACGCGGGCGCGTGAACTCCATCATGAACAAGTTTTCGGAAGCTGGGCTTTCTCGACTACAACGGCGGGATCAAGGTCAAGCCGGCGCTCTTCAGCGTCGTGCTTCATTCGTGAAGACGGTTACTTCGTATCTCTCCAGCCTCGCGTCTGAGCGCTTCGACCGCCTCCATCCGACCGAGGAGCGTCGTCAGCGTCGCGATCGTCTCGCCCACTTCTTCTGCCACAGCACGGCGCCCGTGTTCTGCGGACACTCGTAACTCCTCGGCGACAGCCCGCGCACGCTCAGCGGTTTGACGAGTCAGCTCATGTTGCTGGCGTTCGGCTTCAGCCTCGGCGCGACGGCGGTCCAGTTCGATATCCATATCCTCGTACCTCAAAATCCGAGCCGGTGACAGCGACGGTACCTCCATTGCCCCCGTGGCGATGTCCTGCATTGAACGTCCTCAACTCGACGCATCTGTCGTGATCAATTTTGAACAGACGACGGACAACTCCATCTCCTACGCTTACGGGCCGTGAATGCTCGCGAGGTTTGGTCGAGGCTGTAGCGATTGCCGGCCGCGTCTGAACATCGAGCGACGCTGGGTCGTGGGCGTGTACTCCTTGTGCACGCCCACAGCTCTTTGGACGGTCTCACGACAAGTCGTCCATCGTCGCTTGGTCGCGATCGAGGCGTCATGGTCGCCAAGTCCTCACGAATCGTCAGTGTGCGCCGAGGCACGTCGAGATTCTGAGCTTGGGTGCGCTCACGCACTCACCCTTCGGTAAACAATGCACACCCCCGAGGCCTCAGAAATAGCCGACCCGCGGGCCGAACCTGGCGCGCCGCCGCAGGCGCCACCGATCCAGGTCCGGAATATCGCGTTCGTCCTGGTGTCCATCGCCATCGTCGTCCTGCTCCTGCAGTTCATGCAGCCCGTGCTGCTGCCGCTGGTTTTGGGCGCATTGTTGTTCTACGCCCTCGATCCGGCCGTCGATCGCTTGCAACAGCTGCACGTGCCACGCGCTCTCGGGGCGGCGCTGATGCTGTTCATGGCTGTCACAAGTTGCGCAGTCCTGGCGTACACGCTTCAGGGCCAAGCTGTGACGGTGATCGACCAGCTCCCTGTTGCCGCGCGCAAGCTCGCCGCCACCTTGCGAAAGGCTCCGGGTGCAGAACCTGGTGCCATGGAAAAAGTTCAACAGGCGGCGGATGAGCTCCAGGCCGCGGAGAAGTCCTCCGCGCCCAAGGGCGTGACGCGGGTCCAGATCGAAGAACCCGGATTCAAGGCCAGCACGTTTGTGTGGTCAACGTCACTCGGCCTGGCGTCGGCGGCAAACCAGCTGATCATGGTGTTGTTCCTGACGTACTTCATGTTGCTCTCGGATCAGTTGTTCAAGCGAAAGCTCGTTGAAATCGTGGGCACGCTGTCACAGAAGAAGGTCACGGTCACAGTGCTCGAAGACATCGCGGGCCAGATCGAACAGTTTCTGGTCATCCAGCTTGTAACGAGCGGTATCGTGGCCGTTGTAACGGGCGTCGCGCTGTGGGCGATGGGTCTGCAGCAGGCTGCGCTCTGGGGACTGCTCGCCGGGGTCTTCAACTCGATTCCGTACTACGGGCCGCTCCTGGTAACCGGAGGCCTGGCGCTTGTCGGGTTCCTCCAATTTGGAACCATCGGGATGACGATAGCCGTTGCGGGCGTGTCGCTCCTCATCACGACCCTTGAAGGCTCAATCCTCACACCAATGCTGATGGGCCGCGCGGCCTCGATGAATCAAGTGGCCGTGTTCGTCGGTTTGTTGTTCTGGAGCTGGGTCTGGGGCGTCTGGGGCATGCTGCTCGCGGTACCGATGATGATGGTCGTCAAAGTCATTTGCGATCACGTAGAGCCGCTCCAGCCGGTCGGTCATCTTCTTGGCGAGTAAACCATCACAGACCGCCGGTCGCAGCCGCGCGGACGTCGTGGCCTTGGCCGCATCCGGGATCGCTGATTCACGCCTGCTCTTGAAGAAACGCGGCCACGAACTCCTGGGTTCGGGCCCACGCTCCGCGGCGGCGCCACTGCTCGAGGGTCAGTCGCTCACAACCCCTGACGTCGTCAAGGAAGACGTCATGCAGGTCCTGCGCGAGACGCTGGTCAAAGAAGCAGACATTGCTCTCCTCGTTGTGCGCGAAAGAGCGATTGTCGAAATTCGCAGTACCGACGGTCACCCAGCGGCGGTCGACCACCATGGTTTTGTGATGCAACATCGTGCGGTTGAATTCTTGAATCTCAATGCCGGCTATCAGGAGTCGACCGAAGAGCCGGACGCTGTTGTGCCGGGCCAGCCAGTTGTCGTTGCGAATACCCGACACCATGATCCGCACGTCGACGCCACGCTGCTTCGCTTCGATCAAGGTTTCGATCGCCACGGGATCCGGGACAAAGTACGGGTTGGCGATATAAATCGACTTGCGCGCGCAGACGATGGAGAGGTAGTACATCGTGCGCACGTTCGACGCGCCCGTCTCCGGCGAGCTCAGTAGCGTTTGCACGGCGAGTGCCCCGCACCTGCCAATAATTGGATAGAACAGGTCGCCGGAAATGAGCTCGCCCGTGGTCTGTTGCCAATTGTGCGCAAACCCCGTTTGCAGGGGTACGACAGCCGGCCCCTCGAGGCGGATTTGCATGTCGCGCCATTCGTCTGGGCCTTTTGCGTTGCCGCGCCAGTGGTCGGCAATGCCAGCGCCACCCGTGAAGGCGACCCGTCCATCGACGATGAGCGATTTTCGGTGGGTGCGGTTGTTGAACCGTCCCAACGTGTACCAGCGGATCGGGTTGTACCAGGCGACTTGACATCCTCCTCCTTCGAGGGTCTCGAGGATGTCTGAGCCGATGCTCGCCGAGCCGATCGCATCGAGCAGAATCTTGACGCGGCAACCGCCTTGGGCCCGCTCGGCGAGCGCCTCAGCAAAGACAGCCCCGATTTCGCCGGCCCAATAGATGTACGCCTCGATCGTAATCGAGTGTCGAGCTCCCTTGATGGCCGCGAGCATCGGCGGATAAAACGCATCGCCGTTGTTCAGCAACTCGAGGCGGTTCCCATCGAGAAACGGACTCCCGCTGGCCCCAGCGACCGTCCCGACGAATTCCGGTGAGTCGATCGAGAACTCGTGGTCAAGACCGAATCGCGGAGGCGCGGCGGCCGGCGCGATCAGATAGCTCACCATGGCCATCGCACCCGCCCCGAACGCCCAGCCCCACCGAGCATCTCCGATGGCCCAGATGCACACAAACGCCCAGGGCCACCATGACCAGAACAGGCGTCGAGCGCGCGTCCAGAACGTCAGAATACCCTTCGGCAGTCGCTTGCGCGTGTCGGCTCGTGGACGCCGATATCCCTTTCGGTGCTTCGGTCGACGCCAGACACGAGGGTGGCTTGTTGGTCGTGGTCCCACGGCTGTCCTGGCGATTTGGGTCACGTCTTGGTCACGTACGGTAAGCCGACCGCCCTGGCATCAGCCGGAGCGAGTACCGCTCAGCTGCTTGCACGAATGGGTCCCATGAACCCTCCCAACAATGACAATGTTTTGACGCGGTAGCCCGCTCTGAGAGCTCGACCGAGAAACATCGACTCCCCTTCGGGATTGGTACTGTGCTTGCTGTATGGACGGCAGCTTCGCTTGTCGGGCAGCCTGCTTGGCAACACATGTCCCACCACCCGGACGGGAGGCATCTGGCCTCCCGCATCCTCAGGCAAAGCCTGAGAGCTAGCGACGCTTAAGAATCAAATCGCATCCGACTGGGCTCGGCTCGCCCAATGGAATGAGGCTGCTGCCCCGCAACTCTCCCGCGGGTCACAACACCGAGACCATGGAATGGGCCATTGGGCCTGGTCTTCGACGGTCTCCGAATGAAGAGCGAGTCAGACACTTGAATCAGACTGAGCCCGGCGTTGGAATGAACGCCACTCTCACGGCGCTCCGCGGACGGCGTACCCTGCTGGTCGTATTTACGCTCGTTCTGATCGCTGGCGCGATCCTTCTGTCGATCGCGACTCGAATGACTCCGAACGTGAGGCAGCGAGCCGTTGCCGCGCTGAACGAACGATTCAAGAGTGACGTCGATCTGGCCTCGCTCCAGGTCACCATTTTTCCACGACCAGAAATTCTGGGGACCGGTCTGATCCTGCAGCACCACGGCCGCAAGGATGTCGCTCCCCTGATCAAAATCGGGTCCTATTCGGCAAGCGCTGGCCTGTGGGGCCTCATGAGTTCGCCGCTATACCTGAAGTCAGTGGAGCTGGATCGCCTGGAGATCAGCATCCCGCCCGGCGGAGTACACGGTGACGTCACAGATCCTTCTCTCGAGGGAGCGGGGCCGGTGACGCGGCAGGACGGACCGAGCGCGTCGAAATTCGTCATCGATCGAATTACTTCGAGAACGGCTCGTCTCGACATTGTGCCGCGAGACCCAAGGAAACTCCCACGCCGGTTCGAAATCCACAATCTGGTTATGCACGGTCTCGGGGACGCTGACGGTGCGACGTTCGACGCCGCGCTCACCAATCCGACACCTCGCGGAGAAATCGCCACCCACGGCAGGTTTGGTCCATGGCAAGCGGATGACCCCAGCCAAACGCCGCTCAGGGGCGAGTACACGTTCAAGTCGGCGAACCTCGACACGATCAAAGGTATCGGGGGCACGCTGTCATCTGCTGGGACGTACGCCGGAGTCCTCGAACGAATTGACGTCAAGGGTGAAACCGACACTCCGGATTTTTCAATCGATCTCGCCGCACAACCGGTCCCGCTCAAGACTCGTTTTCATGCCATTGTCGACGGCACCAATGGCGACACGACGCTCGAGCGCGTCGAGGCTCGCTTGATCGAAACGTTGATCGTTACGCGAGGCGCGGTCATACGAACCGAAGATGTGAAGGGGCGGAGAATCTCTCTGGACGTCGCCATCGACGACGGTCGGATAGAAGACATTCTGAAATTGGCGGTCAAGGCCACGAAGCCGATCATGACCGGACGCATGCAGTTGAGGGCAAAGGTCCTGTTGCCCGCCGGCGACCGGGACGTCATGGACAAGCTCGATCTGGCTGGGACGTTCAAGCTGAACGAGGCGCGGTTCACGAACGTGAACGTTCAGCAGAAGATCAACGCGTTGAGTCAACGCGCGAAAGGCGACGAGACTGCTGAGACCGGTCCCGGCGTGGTGTCGCGTCTCTCCGGAAAGTTCACGCTCCAGGGTGGCATGCTGACGTTCTCGGATCTCTCGTTTGGAGTGCCAGGCGCGATCGTTCAGATTGCGGGGACCTACGACGTGAGACAGGAGACGCTCGATTTTCGTGGCAGCCTCCTGCTGGACGCGACTCTCGCGGAAACGACGGGTGGCTGGAAGGCCGTTCTTGGAAGAATGGCCCAGCCGCTCTTCCGCCGTCCGGGCGGTGGGTCCAAGCTGCCGATTCGGATTTCGGGTCCACGGGAACAACCGAAATTTGGGCTCGACGTGGGGCGTGCGCTCGGTCCCGGCTGAGCTGCGACGAAACTCGCCGGGTGCAGCTCGCAGGTGCCCGATGAGCGACAAGGATTTGGGCCCTGTTCGGTTCTGAACAGACCCCGTTGAGCGAGGGAGGTACGCTGGCCCCCGGCACGATGAAGAACTACCAGCGGCGTCCGATGCCGGTGCGTACCGCCGAAGGAAACGGTGAGGAACGCGCCGCACAAATCCAGCACATCCAAGAGCGGCTGACTCGCCTTCACCGCGTGCATGAGCAGATTAGCGGTGAGGTGAATCAACTCACCGCCGACGTGAGGACGCTCACCGAAGAACCGGCCGCTCCTGCGCCCCCCGAAAAAGAACCCAACTAGAGCGGCCACGCCCAGAAGTACGCGTCACCTGCAACGTGCTTGGCGTATTCCTCCGTGATCTTCACGCGTGCGTCAGGACCTGGCGGCATCGCGCGCGACCAATTGCGAGACGGATTCATCGCCACTCTCCCTTCATTGCGCGCCATCGGCAGCGAACCCGTTCCTCAGTCGCGCGCTATCGCCGCCGCCAACGTTCGCTCGAGGTTGACATAGACGTCGTCGGCCGCGCTCCAATGGTGCCGACTAACCTTGGAATCCGCCCTGATGACCTCGAAGTATCGCGTGGCGTGAGCATCATTCCAATTCTATTGGGGAGTGCGCAGCGCTGCACCGACGCTGGCTCGAGTGCAGTGACCGTCGACGTTGACTGATTCGGGCACGCGGCGTCATGCTGCGAGCAGGGGAGGAATCGATGACGCTCAGCGCACGGAACCATCTGAAGGGGACCATCGACGAGATTCAGCTCGGCGATGTGCTGGCGCACATTACGGTACGCGCCGGAGACAGTGTGATCGAGTCCGTCATCACCAGGCGCAGCGCTGAGGAGATGGCGCTCAAGAAAGGCGACGCCGTCACCGCGGTTGTGAAGGCGACCGAGGTGATGATCTCGAAGCCTTAGCGCATGGGGATGTCCCCGAGGGCATTCTGACGAGGAACTCGGCGTTGGCAACGTTGTCTAGTTGATCTACCAGGGAGTTCGACGTGAGCATGAGCTTTCCGAACGAAACGCCGGAATACCGCGCCGCCCGTGACGCCCTCCTCGCGAGCGAAATGGCGTTGCGCCGGCAGATGGAGGCGGTGGCCGCACAGCTTCGGGGCCTGCCGCGCGGAGGTGACGTGCCCGAAGACTACCTGTTCGACGCGATTGGTGCAGGAGGCGCCGCGACTGTCATCCGCATGTCAGAGCTGTTTCGCGGCGGCGACACGCTGATGATCTATCACTACATGTTCCCGCGAGACTCCAGGGATGAGCGGGCCGGGCCCGCCTCGGGAGCCATGGCGAACGTGCCGCTCGCCGAGAGTCCGTGCCCGTCCTGCACCGCGCTCATCGACATGTGGGACGGCACGATGCCGCATTTCGAGGGTTTGGGCGGAAATCTTGTCGTCGTGGCACGGGCGCCCATCGCACGTGTCGCCGCCTTCGCGCGCGACAAGGGCTGGAAGCATACGCGGCTGACCTCGGCGGCGAACAGCACGTTCCGGCGCGACTACGGCGGCGACGGGCCGGATGGCGAGCCGGTGCCAATCATGACCGTGTTCAAGCGCTGGTCCGATGGCGTGGTCAGGCTGCACTGGGCCAGCGAGTTGATTCACGAGCTGCCCGATTCCGGCCAGGATCCGCGCCACCTCGGGACCGTCGAACCACTCTGGACGCTGTTCGACCTCACGCCTGCCGGACGCCCGGCGGGCGACGAACAGATGGCTTATCCCTGCTGTCACGGTCCGCGTGACAACTCAGGGACAGTGCCTGGCCTAGAACAGTAAAGCCCTCTCCACTTGCGGCCGCCGGCGGAGGTCGGGGCGCTTCTCCTTGACACTCTAGGAGTGCGGGCGCTAGATTCTCTATGTCATTCGAGGAGAGTCATGCCGCCCACGATCGAGCTGTTGCAAGGAACCCTCGACGTCCTGATCCTGAAGGCCATCTCACTCGGCCCTTTGCACGGGTACGGCGTGCTGCTCCGGATCCAGCAGGTGTCCCGCGACAAGCTGAAGATTCAGCAGGGGTCCTTGTATCCCGCCCTCTACCGGCTGGAGCACCAGGGCCTGATTACGTCGGAATGGGGCGTCTCGGACAACAAGCGGCGAGCGAAGTATTACCGTCTGACCACGGCAGGGAGGCGCCGGCTGCGCGATGAACTTGCGTACTGGCAGCGCCTGTCCGAGGGGATTGGGCTGGTGCTGTCGGCGGCGACCGGAGATGTCTAGTGTCGCGTCCCCGAAGTCCTGTTAACACCGAGGGCGGCGATGCGCCCGGCGCGCAAGGCGCGAGGAGGGCGCATACCGGGAGTATGCAACCGACGAGCAACGCCGCGCCCCGGGATGCAGCGCCGGCCGAATGTAACAGGACTTCGGGGACGCGAC
>Ga0209382_10003312_pt1 | contig 22424 bp, 13 predicted proteins | sample SoiMetdeltSBSDD5_FD_187599 | JGI IMG/M metagenome (GOLD analysis project Ga0209382, IMG submission 187599) | Bulk soil microbial communities from a Populus tree surrounding site in Tennessee, USA - Soil MetaG P. deltoides SBSDD5 (SPAdes) (version 2) | ecosystem: Environmental > Terrestrial >...
CCTGGGTTGGTCTGCCACCCCTTACCCCCCTTGCCCCCCTTTCCCCTCGCCGGGGGAAGGGGGGTTCAGATGGGAGGAAGATCCTGCGCGAAGGAAACTCTGAGCGGGTGAGCGCCGGCACAATCCCCGTTCATGCCAATGCCCTATAATTCCGGGGTCCATTAGGCATCCGGCCGCGGTCCTTCGCCGACGCTGACCGTCCGAGACAGGGGAACCCAGTCATGCAGCCACGCGCGCGCTCCCTCGCCGTCCTCACCTTCGCGACCTTCGCTCTCGGCGCCGGCGCCCTCCACGCTGGGACCGTCTACGTGCCGCTGCCCGGCGTCGCCACCGTGGGCACCGCCTCGTGGGAGGCGGAGATCACCATCGCCAACCCTTCCGGGCTGGCGTTCACGGTCGACGGTCTGCTCCTCGCAAACGACACCGACGGCACCCAGCGCGGCGCTGGCACTCCCTACAGCGTCGGTGCAGGCGGGAGCCTGCTGCTCCGCCCCGGGGCGGGCTTCGTCGGCCTCGCCGAGCTCGCCGGCTCGCCCAACGCGCGCGTCGCGGCGCGCCTCACCGGCAAGGGCGCCGTCGGTCAGCTCGGCACCGCGCTGCCCGTGATCACCTCGGCGAACACCGTCCCCGGCGGTCGTGCCCTCGCGCTCCAGGGCCTCGCCTCGAGTGTCACGCGCTCGACTGCCGTCGATCTCGTGAACCTCGGCAAGGCGAGCGCGACCTGCACCCTCGACGTCGTCGGCTACAACGGCGCGTCGCTCGCGGCGCAGCGCACCTTCACCCTGAAGCCGCTGTCGCAGCTGCTCGTCGGCAACGTCTTCGCCGGTCTCGGTGCGATCGTCGATGCGCGCGTGGCGGTTTCCTGCACGCGCGAGTTCTTTGCCTTCGCGGTGATGACCGACAGCGCCACCGGCGAGGTGTCGACGGTCGTCCCTTCGGGCAGCGGCGAGTCGTCGCTCACGCGGCCCGGTGAGGAACCGGCGTGCCCGGCGGGCGCCACCTGCCTCGCCTCGTCGATCCTCTTCCGGCCCACCCCCGCCGACCCCGTCGGCCACGTCGTCTTCCCGGCCCCGGCGGGCACTTACAAACGCCTCCGCCTCTCGCTCGACGTCACCATCGGCGAGTGGTACGCGGCCGACCCGGACGGCAAGCACCTCATCTACTGGTGGGTGATCAACAAGAACCTCGACATGCCCGGCATGCTCTATTTCCGCGGCAACGAGACCTTCGTCGCGCTCGCCCGCTGGGGCATCGGACTCAAGCACGAGCTGAAGAAGAAGCACACCGAGCCGTTCCAGGGGATCCCCGGACACACCTACCGCGTGGTCACCGACACCGACTTCGGCGGCGGCACCTACACCGTGACGATCACCGACCTCGGCACAGGCCAGGTGGTCACCATGCTCGACACGCCGAACGTGGCGCAGGTGGTGCTCAAGGCCACCGACCGCTTCCTCATCGACCTGGGCTTCAAGGAAGGCCTGGTGATCGACGAGGTGCCGTCGTTCAACGGCTGGGTCTACACGAACGTCCGCCTGCAGGTGATCCCCTAGAGCCACCCCGCCCTCGCCCCCTCCGAGCCCCTCTCTCCCCGGCGAGGGGAGAGAGGGGTTGGGGAGAGTGGGGTGGCAGACCAACCCAGGGGAGGGGGTCGGGCGGGCGGGCGGCAGCGCGCTCTGCGCGCGGGGGGTCAGTCGAGCGTGAGGAAGAGATTGTTGAGCGACTCGGCGAGGGTCGGGTGGGCGAAGATCGCATCTCGGATCTCCGTGTAGCGCAACCCGCCGAGCATCGCCGTCTGCAGCACCGCCATCACCTCGCCCCCCTCGAGGCCGAGGATGGCGCAGCCGAGGATCTCCTCGCTGTCGGCGTCGACGACCGCCTTCATGAAGCCGCGCGTCTCGCCGACCTCGAGGGCGCGGGCGACGCGCGTCATCGGCAGCTTCGCCACCCGCACGTTGCGGCCGCTCTGCCGGGCTTCGCTCTCGCTCATGCCGACGCGGCCGAGCTGGGGGTCGGTGAAGACGGTCGCGGGGACGAGCCGGCCGCGCGTCGTCGCTCCGCCGGCGCCGAGCAGGTTCGAGCGCACGATGCGGAAGTCGTCGTAGGCGACGTGAGTGAATGCCGGCCCGCCGTTGACGTCGCCCAGCGCCCACACTCCCGGCGCGGTCGTCGCGAGCTGCTCGTCGACACGCACGAAGCCGCGCTCGTCCACCGCGACGCCGGCGGCCTCGAGGCCGAGGTCGTCGCTGTTGGGGACGCGTCCCACCGCCACGAGCAGATGGCTGCCGGCGAGCTCGCGCTCGCCGTCGGGGGTCGCGACGCGGAGACGGAGGTCGCCGGCGGAGCCGGCCACCTCGCGCGCTTCGGCACCGAGCAGCACCTCGATGCCCTCCTCGACCAGGATCTCGCGCACTGCCGCGGAGACGTCTTCGTCTTCGTGCGAGAGCAGCCGCGGTCCGCGCTGGACGATCGCCACCTCGGCGCCGAAGCGCCGGAAGGCCTGCCCGAGCTCGACGCCGACGTAGCCGCCGCCGAGGACGAGGAGGTGCCGCGGCAGATCGCGCAGCTCCAGCACCGAGGCGTTGTCGAGGAAGGGGACGCGGTCGAGGCCGTCGACGGGTGGCACCAGGCTCCGCGTGCCGGTGTCGAGGAAGACGTGCGGGGCGGTGAGGCGGGTGGTGCCGCCGGCGGTGAGGGTGACCTCGAGCTCCCGCGGCGCCACGAAGCGGGCGTGCCCGCGGATCAGCGTGATGCCCGGGGTCTGCTCGAGCTTCGTCTCGACCCAGCGCCGAAAGCTCGTGACGATCCGTGCCTTGCGGTCCACCACCCTTCCGAGGTCGACGCGCACCGGGCCGGTCTCGACGCCCCAGCCCGCCGCGTGGCGCGCCAGGTGGGCGATGCGCGCGCTGGCCACCATTGCCTTCGTGGGGGTGCACCCGTAGTTGATGCAGCTGCCTCCCACCGCGGCGCGCTCGACGACGGCGACCGACCACCCGGCGCCGGCGAGCGCCGCGGCGAGCGGCTTGGCGGCCTGACCGGTGCCGACGATGGCGGCGTCGTGGCGCGCGGCGGTCACGGCGCGCCTCCCTTGCGAAGGCGGGCGGCCGGCTCCGGACCCCGGAGCCACCGCACGGGCGGTCTCAGGACGCTCCGGCGCTCCAGTACGAATGGAAGCCGAGCGGCATGCGGCCGCTGAGCCACACTGTCGCCCGCGGTCCCGCAGCGACGTCGAAGGGGTCGAAGAGCGCGAGGGCGCTGCGGTTCGCCTCGGCGTCCCAGAGCGGCACGACGAGTGCCGCGCCCTCGCCGGACGCCGGCGCGAATGCCGGCTCGCCGGCGAGATACGTGAGGGGCGGCGCCTGCCAGGCTCCCGCCACCCGCCCCTCGTCCCAGCGCACGTGCAGCAGACGGTCGAAGAACTTGCGCCCCGGCCGCGAGGAGGCGCCGGTGTGGGAGACCTGCAACACCCATCCCTCGTCATTCTGCCGCGTGGCGCGGCGACGGTCGAGCGTCGGGAAGTCCGGCGTCCCGAGGTCGGCCGTCGTGCGCCGGGTGAGGAGGTCGCCGTCGGCGAGGTCGATGAGGTAGCGCACGGCGCGCCCGGCGGGGGCGTCGGCGAAGAGGTCCGGGAGCTGGTGGTAGTCGCCGTAGACCGGGCGGTCGAGCTCGAGCAGGTCGACGGTGAGCCGTCCGCGCTCGTCCCAGGCGTTGAGCAGATGGAGGCAGTAGCGGTTGCCGACCGCCACGTCGGCGACGAGCGAGCCGTCGTGGCGGTCGAGCACCAGCAGCCGCGAGCCGCGCTCCGGCTCCCAGGAGAGCGCCTCGAGCACGGTGCTGCCGCCACGCAGCGCCTCGAGGTCGAGCAGGTGCGGCGCGACGTGGAAGACGGCGTGCCGCGCGCCGAGCGCGAAGTCGTGGATCGACGCCGGGTAGGGGAGCGGCTGGCGCGTCCGCAGGGCGAGGGCGCCGCCGGGCGCGAAGCGGAAGAGGTGGAGCGTCGGCTCGTGCGGCGCGAAGGAGACACCGAAGGTGACGAGCTCGCCCGTCGCCGGGTCGACCTTGGGATGTCCGGAGAAGGGTGTCGCCGCCGTCACAGTGCCGCCGAAGGTCCCCGGCCCGCGGGTCTCGAGGGTCTCGGGGTCGAGCTGCCACGGCTGCCCCTGCTCACCGAAGGCGAGGAGGCGCCCCGCGAACGGCCATGCCGAGAGGTTCACGGGCGAGGCGACGGCGACGCCGTGCACCAGCCGGTCGCCGTCGAAGCGGGTGCCGAAGGTGCGGAAGAGCGCCTTGCCGGCGGCGCGTTCCGCCGTGAGCTTCGAGGTCGCAACGAAGCGCTGGCGCACGCGCGGGCCCCGGCCGTTGCCGTTGCCGAAGCTGGCGGCGACCACCATGCCGTCGCCGTCGAGCCAGTTCGCGTAACGCACCCCGCCGGCGGTGAACCGCGCCGGACCGGCGAGCAGGTAGGTGCCCGCGAGCCCACCCGGGAGCTCTCCCTCGACGCGCTCGACGGCGAGCTCGCCCTCGAAGGGCTCGTCGGCGAAGGCGCGCTCGAGGAGGGGTGCGTGGTCCGAAGACGCGGCACCGCCCTCGGAGACTCCGGACCCCTCTCTCCCCGGCGAGGGGAGAGAGGGGCAGGGGAGTGAGGGGTGGCAGACCAACTCAGGGGAGGGGGTCGGGCGGGGGGCGGCAGCGCGCTCTGCGCGCGGGGGGGGCTCGCTCATCCGGCCGCCTGCTCCGCCGCCGCTGTTGCCGGCCAGAAGGGCGCCATCACCTCGCGGTCGAGGACCGTCCAGCGGTAGGGCGCGCGGTCGTGCCGCGTCGCCTCCCAGTGGGCGCGCATTGCCGCGGGGTCGAAGCGCAGCGCCTGCATGTCGATGCCCTCGACGAAAGCGCGACGGCCCACGGCCTCGGGGTCGCCGACGACGCGCGCCGTGATGTGCGCCGCCATGAAGCGCGCCATCTCTTCGAGGTCCGCCCAGTGCGGCTCGAGCCGCGCCAGCGCCTCCTCCGGCGTCAGCCCGACGTCGTTCATCAGCACCCGCGAGCGCGCCAGCGGGCAGAAGTTGCTGAACTCGAAGTTGAGCGGCACGCCGCTGGCGCCGGCCCCGCCACCGGTCCCCTGCGCCAGCTTCCACCGCGTGTAGCCGGTGAAGAGGTCCTGCAGGCCGCGGTTCCAGGGCCCCAGCCGTGTGAACTCCTTGAGGAACTGCCCGACGAACTTCGGCTCGGTGAAGAGCTCGTTCATGAAGGGGAAGACGTAGGCGACGAAGTAGACGCTGAGCTCCCAGACGTATTTGAGAGAGAACGCCTCCTGGTCGCCGAGGGCGATGTAGCCGTACGCGTACCCCGGCACGTAGCCGTCGTACAGGGCGCGCGCGATCGTTTCGTGCGTGCGGCAGCGGGCGCGCCGGTTGTGCTTGATGGCGTCGACGATCAGCGTGTTGTGAACGGCGATGAGGTCCGACCCCGGGCTGTAGAGCGGGTCGGAGAATCGCCCGGCCTCGCCCGTCATCGCCCACCGGTCTTCGCTGATGGCGAGCTTGCAGTCGTGTGCGTAGTCGCGCAGCCCGTAGTGGCCGAGCAGCTTGCGCTTCGGCAGGTCGTGGCGGAAGCAGGGGAAGTGCTCACACGCCCACTCGATGAGCTTCTCGCCGCTGTTGACGTCCTTGAAGTCGACCACGCTGTGGTCGTAGACGAGGCCCAGGCTCGTCTTGCCGTGGAGGGGGATGACCCAGAACCAGAGCCCCTCGGCGCAGAAGTGGTTGGTGGCGAGGTAGAGCGGCGAGTGCCCGGCCTGCCGGTGCCAGGAGGCGAGGCGCTGCTCGCGCGGCGAGCGGTCGGTGAGCTTCTCGATGTCGACGAGGCCGTCGACCCAGGCGAAGGACGCGCCGTGCTCGATGGGACTCTTCAGCGTCAGGCCGAGCTTCTTCGCCAGCACGCGATTGCGGCCGCTGGCGTCGACGAGCCAGGAGGCGGCGACCGTCTGGCGGCGCGTGTTGCCCTCGCCGTCGGGCAGGTCGAAGCTCACCCGGTGCCGGTCGCGCGGGTCGAGGTCGATCTCGAGCCGCGTCGCCGGCAGGAGGCGCGTGAAGCGGTCGCTCTGCTCGTTGAGCGCCAGCACCGCCTCCTCCATCGCGTTGCGGTCGAGCTGGAAGGTGGCGATGTTGGAGAAGGTCGTGAGGTAGCTCTGGCAGTAGTCCTCGAAGCGCGCCGGGTCGCCGCCCGGCGTCGGCCAGTAGAAGCGCAGGTTGTATTTGATCCAGTGGTTCTTGAGCAGCTCCTCCGTCAAGTCGAGCACCTTGCCGAAGTACCAGCCGGAGAGCTGCACCGTCGACTCGCCGTATTTCTGGCGCGTGCGCCCGTGTTCGGTGTCGAGGTAGCGCTCGACGATCACCACCCGCTTGTCGGTCTCGAGCAGGAGGTGGCGGGCGAGGGTCAGCCCGGCGAGGCCGCTGCCGATGATGACGACGTCGGTGTCGAAGGTGTCGCTCGCGGGGTTGCTCATGGTCTCTGCTCCGAGTTGCTTCGATCCCGGGTCGCTTCGATCCCGGTTTGCTTCTATCCAGAGGGTCAGGGTTCCGTCGGGCGATTGCGTCCGTAGCGTTCGTGGGCCGCTGCGTGGTGGCCCGCGGCGAGCGCGGCGGAAAACGAGAGCTCGCCGGCGAGGAGGGTCGCGGCGATGATCTCGGCGAGCTTGACCGCCTTGCCGTCCCCTTCGCAGCCGAGGAGCCGCAGGCACTCGGGCGCGGTGCCGACGCGGGTGCCGCCGCCCACCGTGGCGACGGTGAGCGATGGCAGGTGGACGCTCGCGCAGAGGCTGCCGTCGGCCTCCGCCTCGAGCGTGCTGACGCCGACCGCGGCGTTGACGATGTTGGCCACGTCCTGCCCGCAGGCGATGTAGATGGCGGCGAGGCCGTTGGCGTAGTGGCCGTTGTGGCCGACGGCGCCGCTCTCGAGGTGGGCGACGACGGTGCGATGCCAGAGCGCCGCCAGCGCCGACACTTCGACGCCGAGCACGCTCCGCACCAGGGCCTCCGGCAGCCGCACCGAGGCCACCACCGACTTCCCCTTGCCACCGGCGAGGAGCGAGGCGGCGGCGCGCTTCTCCCCCTCGGCGCCCGACATCAGGAGCCAGTGGCGCGGCGTGAAGCGCGCGAGCAGGAGCTGGCAGGCGGCGTCGGTCGCTCGCCCGACGAGGTTCATGCCGCTCGCATCGCCGGTCGAGAAGGCGAAGGAGACGAGGACGTCGCGGCCGACGACGCGCGGCTCGACGCGCAGGAGCTTGCCGTGGCGGGTCGTCGCTTCGGCGACGCGGCGCAGCTCCGCCTCGAGCGCGGGGACGGCACGGGCGAAGTCCGTCGCCTCGGCGAGCGAGTCGAAGCTGAAGACGGGTGTGGCGCGGTTCTCGTCCTGCAGCACGCGCGCCTCGGCGCCGCCGGCGCGGGTGACGGCCACCATGCCGCGCTCGTAGGAGCGCACGAGCGCGCCCTCGGTGGTGGCGAGCGGCACGTAGAAGGTTCCCTGGGCGTGCTCGCCGCGCACCAGCAGCGGCCCGGCGACGCCGAGCGGCACCTGTGCGGCGCCGATCGGGTTCTCGACGTTGCCGCGCATGGCGGGGCCGGGGATCGCCGAGGCGCCGACGGTGGGGAGCTCGCAGCCGGCAACCTGCTCGAGCCACGCCCGGCGCGCGGCGATCTCGGTGTCCTCGTACCCCTGGCCGTGGAAGCGCGGCACCAGGGCGAGGCGATCGCGCTCGCGTTCGGCGCGATTGCGCGGACTGTGGTCGCCACCGGGCCGGTCCGCGCTCACGCCCGCGCCTCCACGGCGCCGCGGCCGAGCAGCAGCGCGCAGCAGGGACCGTCGAGCCCGACGCCGTCGACCAGCCCCACCTGGAGGTCGACCCGCGCCGGCTCGGCGCGCACCGCGGCGAGCGGGAACCCGTCCTCCGCACCCTCGAAGCCACGCACGCCGGGGAACCGCCCCTCACCCATGGCGGCGACGAGCGCGACGGCCTGCAGCGCGCCCGAGGCGCCGAGGCATTCGCCGAGGACCCCCTTGGGTGCGGTCACGGGGACGCGTCCGGCGTGCTCGCCGAGGGCCATGGCGAGACCACACGCCTCCCGGCGGTCGGCGTGGCGGTGACCGTTCGCCGACGCGGAGACGGCGCTCACCGCCCTCGGCACGAGCGCGGCGTCGGCGAGGGCGAGGGTGACGGCACGCGCCACGGCGCGCCCGCCGCTCGCTCCGTCCCTGCCCTGCGAGGGGTCGAAGGCGGCGCCTTGGCCGAGCACGGTGGCGAGGACGCGCGCGCCGCGCGCGGCGGCGCTCTCGGCGCTCTCGAGGACGAGGAAGGCGGCGCCCTCGCCGAGCAGGAATCCGCCGCGCTTCGCGTCGAACGGCCGCGCCCCGCCTTCGCCGCTGGCGAGGAATCCGGCGCGAGCGAAGGAGAGCAGCGACTCGAAGCAGAGCTCCTCGGCGCCGCCGGCGAGCGCCACCTCGGCACGCCCTTCGGCCACCATGTCGGCGGCGAGCCCGATCGCCTGCACGCCCGAGGCGGTGCCGGCGGAGACCGTCGAGTTGGGCCCGCGCAGGTGGTGCCAGATGGCGGTCTGCCCCGCGGCGGCGTTGATCACGCTGTTGGCGAAGTCGAAGGGCTTGACGTAGAGCGGCCCCGCTTCGAGGCCGCGGCGATCGAACTCGGCGATGGTGCGCACGCTGCCGAACATGCTGCCGACGACGAGCGCGATCTCGCGCTTGGCGTCATCCTCCGCCCCGGGTTCCTCCGTCCGGAGACCGGCGTCGGTCAGCGCGAGCCGCGCGGCGCAGGCGGCGAGCTGCCCGGTGCGGTCGAGCGGCCGGAAGTTGCCGTCGCCGAGGTAGCGCGCCGGGTCGAAGCCGCGCAGCTCGACGGCGCGCTCGACGGGAAGGCCGTCGACGGGGAATCCCTCGACGCGGCCGCTGGCGTCGGTGCCGTCGCAGAGCGCGCGGTGGAGCTCCGCCGGCGAGTCGCCGAGCGGCGACAGCACGCCGAGGCCGGTCACCACCACGGTGTGCTGTCCCGAGAGCCGTCCGGAACGCCGCATCGTCCTAGCCTTCCGCCGCCGCGAACAGCACCGAGGCGTTGGCGCCGCCGAAGGCGTAGGCGTTGTTCATCGCCACCTTGACCGCCACCTGGCGCGCGCGGTTGGGAACGTAGTCGAGGTCGCAGTCGGGGTCCGGGTTCTCGTAGTTCATCGTCGGCGGCACCCATCCCTCGGCGATCGCCAGGCAGCAGACCGCCGCCTCGAGCGCCGAGGCGGCGCCCATGGTGTGGCCGAGCATCGACTTGACCGAGCTCATCGGCACCCCCGCCGCCGCCTCGCCGAACGCGCGCTTGACGGCGAGGGTCTCCAGGCGGTCGTTGGTGGGGGTGCCGGTGCCGTGGGCACTGATGTAGTCGACCGCTTCGGGCGCGAGGCCGGCGTCGGCCAGCGCCTGCGCCATCGCCCGCGCCGGGCCCTCGCCTTCGGGGTGCGATGCCGTCATGTGGTGGGCGTCGCAGGAGAGCCCGTAACCCACCACCTCTGCGTAGACCCGGGCGCCGCGCGCGCGAGCCGCGTCGAGGGGCTCGAGCACCAGCACGCCGGCGCCCTCGCCGGGGACCATCCCCTTCCGCTCGCGGTCGAAAGGCGCGCAGCGGTCGGTGGTGATGGCGCCGAGCCGCGCGAAGCCGGTGTAGGTGATGCGGGAGAAGGCGTCGGCGCCGCCGGCGAGCATGACCTCGGCGCGGCCGGTCGCCAGCGCGTCGCGGGCGAAGGCGACCGCGTAGTTGCCGGCGGCGCAGGCGTTGGGGAGCATGACGTTCACTCCGGCCCAGCCGAGCTCGGCAGCCACCTGGCCGGGGATGCGGTGGCAGGGGTAGCGCGTGGCCAGGGCGCCGTCGATGGTGTCGCGGCCGCCGCCGAGCAGCGCGTCGTCGAAGCGCTCGACCTCGAGCGGCTCGCCCGAGGTGGTGCCCATGGCGACACCGGCGCGCTCCGCCTCGGGGTCGGCCGCGTCGAGGCCGGCATCGGCGAGCGCGAGCCGCGCGGCGGCGACAGCCATCTGTGAGGCGCGGCCGAGGCTCTCCGGCTCGAGACGACGGCACCACGGTGCGGGGTCGAAGCCCCGCACCTCGGCGCCGAGGTGCACCTTGAAGCGCGAGGTGTCGAACGACGACACCGGCGCTATCCCCGACTCGCCGGCGAGCAGCGCGCGCCAGAAGTGCTCGCGGCCCGTGCCGACGGGGGTGACGACGCCGATGCCGGTGACCGCCACGCGCCGTCGTTCGGGATGACGGCCCGGCGATGTCATGGCTCTATGCGATCGCTCGTTCCTGCAACCGCTGCTGGACGAAGCCGACGACGTGGTCCACGGTGGGAAGGTCGCCGAGGCGCTGCTCGAGGTCTTCGAGGCCGAGCTGGAACTCGTAGTCGAGATCGACGCCGATCTCGAGCAGCGAGAGGGAGTCGAGCTCCAGGTCCTCGCGGAAGGCCGAGCGGTCGCCGATGCGCTCGACGGGGATGCGGGTGACGTTGAAGATGATCCGCTTGACGCGATCGCGGATGACGAGATCCTGACCGGTACCGCTCATCTCCTGCCCTTTCGCGGGGGACTGCCCGCTGTCTAGATATCCCTGGTTTGAATGGAACTCAGCGCTAGGCCGCTCTGGTGTGCCGCCCGTCACACTGCCCTGGGTCGTCCCCGGCTGCCTCTCGCCCTTGTCTGGTATCGCGAGAAGGGAGACCGAAGCGGCTCAAGATGGAGCCAGGCGACCCGGGAAGTCGCGCAGATCCAGCCGTTTCGAACGCGTCGTCAGCCGGGGGCCAACTTGCCGAAGAAGCGGAAGCGGCGGCGGGCGAGGAGCCCGGCGAGGGCGGCCGCGAGCTGCTCGCGAACGAGGGCGGCGAGCGACGCCACCGCCTCGGGGTCGTCGGCGTCCGCGGGGGCGTAGCGGTCGACGGCGACCGGCGGCAGGATGCGCGTGTGCCACTTGGCGGGCAGCGGCAGCGGGGTGGTGACGGGGAGGAACGGCCAGAGCGTCTTCCGCTTCCACCACTCCCAGTCGATGCGGCCGAGGACCGGGAAGGTCTCCGCGGTGCCGACCGTGACAAAGGGCACGACCGGCGCCGAGTGGCGGATGGCGAAGGCGGCGAACTCGTCGCGGAACCAGGGCGTGAGCCGGTACGACTCGCGGTAGCGGCTGAAGGCGCCGCGGATCCCCTCCGGAAAGACTCCCAGCAGGCCGTCGCGCTCGAGCACCCAGTCGGCGTTCTCGCGGCAGGCGGGGAGGCCGCCGATGCGGGTCATGTAGGGCGCGAGGGCGGGCATCATCACGAGGCCCGGGTGCATGAGGAAGCGGGCATGGCGGCCGGTCGCCGCGGCGATCGTCTGCTGCACCATGACGCCGTCCCACGGTTGGAAGCCGCGGTGGACGCCGACGAGGATGGCGCGTCCGTGGGCCGGTACGTGCTCGACGCCGACCGTGTCGACCCGCCAGTAGACGTCGTGGAGGAAGCGGAAGAGCGTGCGCCCGAAACGCCTGCGGTAGGCGGGATCGAAGCCGAACGGATCCTCCTCGGCGGGCGCCGCCGGCTCCTCGCCACGGTTCCGGCGTGCCGCCTGCAGCGTCCCCCACCGCGGCGGCAGGCCCAGCGCTTCTTCGATCGCCAGCCCGGAAACCGTTGCCGGGTGCACGAGCGCCAGCGTCTCGTCGGGCGGGAGGCCACCGAGCCGCCGCGCGAGCGCCCAGAGCGGGGTCGGGACGGCGACGCGCCAGGCGCCGGCCGAGCGCACGGCGCGGCGAGCGGCGGCCGGCGGCGGCGCGACGTGGAAGGTGCCGGTGAGCTGCGCCGCGAGCGCCGCGCGTAGCGTGGCGACCAGGTCGTCGAGCGCGAGGAGCTGCACCATCGGGTCCCAGCCGAAGGCGGTGGCGGCGACGCGGCCGAAGACGTTGCGGCTCCAGAGGTCGTCGCCTCCGGGAAGCGGGACCGGCGCCGCGCGCAGGAGGAGCAGGCGGTCCGCCGGCACCGCCGCCGCGGCGGCTCGCTCGAGCGCGAGCCAGGCGGCGGCGACCGGGTTGCCGCTGCGGCGGTTCCGCCAGCGTGACTCGGCGACGATTCCGGGATGGTGAGGGCTCGGCTCGTGGACGGCGGTGCTCGCCACGACGACGACGTGTGGCGAGCCCGCGCGCACCGCCGCGCCGAGCACGGTGGCGGCGTCGTCGGCGTCGGGGATGCCGTGCGGCGCACGGGCGCCGGCGGCATAGACGACGGCGTGCTGGAAGGCGCCGCCGGCGAGTTGTGCCGGCAGCCCCGGGGAGCGCCAGACGGACCAGCGGTCGCCGAGCGCGCCGGCGAGGCCGGTGGTCAACGCGCCGTGGTCGCCGACGAGCAGCCCACCCGTCGCGTCCGAGCTTCTGCGCTCGGTCCGCTCCCGGGTCGCCATCGCTCCCGATGCCGCCGCGCCCGTCGCCGCCTCCGGAATCTCTGCGCCCTCTGTGGTGGGACGGTCCTGCCGCCCGCGTGACGATCGACGCTAGCAGACGGCTGTTGTCGCCGGAGACCCCCTCGGCGCGTCGTTGCCGCGTATCTAGTAGCCTGGTACGGACCACTGAGCAGCATGCAGTCGGGCATGGAAGCGGACGTCCCGCCCTGGATCGCCGTTCCCGAGCGAGCGAGGGCATGGGCCAGGGAGCTTGCCAACAAGGCCCTGGTCTACCGCCTGGTGCGGGCGAGCGGCATCGGCGAGGCGGTCAGCCACGACGACCCCTGGGAGGAGCTGGTCGCCGCCGTCTACCGCCGCGGCTCGCATGCCGCCCTCTTCCGCCTCGAGCGGCTCGGCTACGAGCTCGCGGTGGCAACCTGGGAGCGCTCGGGGCCGCCGGGGGACCTCTTGCGCGGCGCGCGCGCCGCCGCGATGCCCGAGCGCAGCCTGCTGGTGGTTCACTGTGGCATGGGGCTCGCCTTCGGCCAGCGGGTGCTCACGGCCCTCGAGCGTGGCAGCGGCGACGCGGATCTGGCCGCGGCGCTGGGCCGCGTGGTGGACCTCTGCCGCGACAACTCGCGCGACGGTTGCGTCGGAGCCGCGCTCGAAGCCGTCGGGCTCTACGTGCGCATCTTCCATCCGGACCTTCTTGCCGGCGCCGGCCGCGTCATGGCCACGCTCGACGAGGACACGCGAGCGTACTTCTGGCACGGCGTGGGCCGCGGCGTCTACTTCCTGCCGCGACACTTCGTGCCCGGCAGCGTGGCGCGGGCGCTCGCCGTCTGCCGCCGCGAGGGGCCCGACGCGGCGGCCCGCCGCGACGCGCTGGACGGGTTCTTCTTCGCCACGGCGATGGTCAACCTGCGGCACCCTCGCGTCGTGGAGCACCTCCTCACGACCGCCGGCCTTCTCCCCGAGGAGGAGGACGTCGCCGCCGCCGGCGTGATGGCCGCGCTCCTGGCGCGGTTCCACACGACGCCCGACGATCCGTCGGTCGGGCGCCTCCTCGTGCACCGCCCGGCGCCGCACCGCGCGCTGCTCTGGGATCGGCTGGTGGCCGATCGCGGCGCACGGGCGATCGCCGTCTACTACCCGCAGCTCACCGCCTCGGGGCGCCTCGGCGAGCTGGCGCGTCACGTCGCCTTTCGCGGGCTGGCGTCTGCCTTCTCCCGGAAAGACGTCCGCGATTCGAGACCCGCGTGAGGTGTCCGGGCCCGCTCCGCTCAGAGGTACCCGAGCTTGCGCTTGGCGTCGGCGGTGGCCGCGTCCGACCCCTCGACGGTCAGGTCCTCGGTCCGCGCGCCGCGCCCGGCCGGGTAGATTCGCTGCCGGTACATCGGGTAGCACTCCGTGCGCAGGTGGGCGACCGTCTGGTGGCCGCGGCGCGTCGCCCGCTCGTGGCGGAGCGCGTCGACGTCGACCGGCGCGACGACGATCTTCTCACCCGGGCCGGGGTCGGCCTGCGCGAGGATGCGCCCCTCGAAGTCGACGACCATGCTGCCGCCCGGCCACGAGAAGGGCGGGTAGTGGTGGAGGCTCGCGCCCTGGTTCGCCGCCACCACGTAGGCGACGTTCTCGAGCGCACGGCAACGGTTGACGACCGTCCACCAGTCCATCGGCGGCGTCGCGCCCCACGGGTCCATGTAGGCGGAGACGCGGATCAGCACCTCGGCGCCGTTGGCGGTGAGCTGCCGCAGCGCCTCGGGGAAGAGCCAGTCGTAGCAGATCGCCGCGCCGAGGTTGCCGATCGGCGTGGCGACGACGGGGAACATCTCCTCGTCGTAGCCCGGGAGGTCGTGCGGGCTCGCGTGCACCTCCCAGGGGATCCACGGGTTCACCTTGCGGTACCTGGCGAGCACGCCTCCGGGGCCGACGAGGCAGGTGGTGTTGAAGACGACGCCGGGCCAGCGCGGGTCGCGCTCGAGGAAGGTCCCGGTCTGGACGTGCACGTCGAATTGCCGCGCCGCCTCGACGTAGCGCTCGGTGTGCTCGTTGGGGATCTCGACGGCGAGCTTCTCGTGGAGCTCGGCGGCCGTCGCGTACACCGGCGCCGCGTGCGCGAACTCGGGAAAGACGACGAGCTTCACGGGGAGGAAGGGCGAATACCCCTCCACCGCCTGCGCGATCATCGCCAGCATGCGGTCGACGTGCGGCTTGATGCCGGCGCGCGTCGGCGGGTTCGCGAAGTCGGTCTGGCAGGCCGCGGCCGCGTAGCGCAGTCGGGCCGGCGGTTGCGCTACTCGAGGCGGCCCCTCGCTGCTCGCGTCCATCGCTCGACCCTCCTCGCGGCGCGGACGCTAGCACGCGGGTGCGGGCGGCTAGACTCGAGCCGCGTGCCGCTCCGCCGCGACCTCGCCGGGGGCTGCACCGTGAGCATCACCGAGGGTCGCGAGATGCCGGGCGAGATCGGCAACGGAGCGCAGCTGGTTTGATCGCGGGGTCGCTCGCGCCCGCGCTCTCGCTCGTCCTGCTCGCGGCGTCGGCTCCGTCGCGAACGCCTTTCTTCGCCGACGTCACCGCCGTCGCGGGCCTCGACCGCCCGCACGGCCTCCGCCGCTTCCACAACGCCTATGCCGAGGTGATGAACGGCTACACGGCGCTCGGTGCGGCGGCGGCGGTCGCCGACTTCGACGGCGACGGGCGCGAGGACCTCTTCGCCACCGACTCCGCCGAGAACGGGAAGAACCACCTCTACAAAAACCTCGGCGGCCTTCGCTTCACGGACGTCGCCGCCGCCGCGGGCGTGGCCGACGGCAACGACGCCGGCAACGCCACCACCGACGCGCTCTTCTTCGACTACGACAACGACGGGCGTCCCGACCTGCTCGTCGTCCGCTTCGGCGGCAACCAGCTCTTCCACAACGAGGGGGGCGGGCGCTTCCGCGAGGTCACCCGCGAAGCCGGCCTCGACCGCCGCGGGAACGGCATCACCGCCATTGCCTTCGACGCCGACCGCGACGGCCGGCTCGACATCCTCGTCGGCAGCTACTTCGCCGCCATCGACGTCTTCGCGCCGCCCTCGCCGCGCTTCTTCCCCGAGAGCTTCGAGACGGCGAGCAACGGCGGCGGCGTCACCTTCTGGCACAACGACGGCCCGCGGGCGAGCGACGGCCAGGTCACCTTCACCGACGCCACCGAGCGCGCCGGGCTCGCGCAGAGCGGCTGGACGCTCGACGTCGGCGCCGGCGACGCCGACAACGACGGCGACCTCGACCTCCTCGTCGCCTGCGACTTCGGCACCGACCGCTACTTCGTCAACCGCGGCGACGGCACCTTCGCCGACCGCACCTCCGGCGCCATGGGCTACGACACGAAGAAGGGGATGAACGCCGAGTGGGGCGACTTCGACGGCGACGGCTGGCTCGACATCTATGTCACCAACATCACCGACGACTACATGCGCGAAGGGAACTTCCTCTGGAAAAACGAGGGCACCGCTTCGACGCGCGGGCCGAGCTTCACCGACCTCGCCGCCGAGACCGGCACGCGCGACACCGGCTGGGGCTGGGGGGCGAAGTTCGTCGACTATGACCTCGACGGCTGGCTCGACCTCTACGTGCTCAACGGCTGGGTCTCGGCTGGCCCGGAGAGCTACGTGCCCGACGTTCTGGCCATGGTCCTGCGGCTGAGCGAGCAGAAGGGTGGCGACTTCTCCGACGCCCGCGACTGGCCGGCGATGGGGACGAAGAGCCTCTCGGGGCACCAAGTGAAGAAGCTCTTCCACAACGAGGGCGGGACTCTCTTCGGCGAGCAGGCGGCACGCCACGGGCTCGCCTCGACCCGCGACGGCCGGGGCATCGCTCTCGCCGACTTCGACGCCGACGGACGCCTCGACCTCTTCGTCACCAACGCCGGCGCGGCGCCCTACCTCTACCGCGGCACGCTGCCCGCGGGACCGCACTGGGTCGAGCTCGCGCTCGAGGGCACGCGCAGCCCGCGCGACGCCATCGGCGCTCAGGTGCGCCTCACCGCCGGCGGCCGTACGCTCCTGCGGTTCGTCGACCCCGGCAACGGCTTCGCCGCGCAGGGGACCCGGCGCCTCCACTTCGGCCTCGGCGCGGCGACGGTCGTCGATCGCATCGAGGTGGTCTGGCCGTCGGGCCTGCGGCAGGTCCTGCCGCCGCCCGCCGTCGATCGCCTGCACCGGGTCGTCGAGGGGCGGAACGAGGTGAAGGTGTGGCTCCCGGAGGCCGTGGCTCCGGATGCGGAGCCTCGTGCGGTCTCTGCCCCTTCCCCCGCGACCGACTGCTCACCCAGGCTCGACGGCTTCGAGAACGAGCTCACGGCCAGCCCCGACAATCTCGGCCTCGGCAGCGACTATCGCAAGGCGGTGATCGCCTGCGGCGCCTACGACCGCGCGCTCGCCTTCTTCGCGAAGCTCACCGCGGCGCATCCGGGCTCGGCGCCGGCGCAGCTCAACCATGGCTACGCGTACGTCGACAAGATCCCCGCCGCAGGGGCCGTCGCCCGCGTCGTCCTCGCCGACCGGGCGGTCGGCCGCTTCAACGCCGCCGTGGCGATCGAACCGAGCTGGCTCGCGCTCTTCACGCGCGGCAACAGCTACCTCTTCTGGCCGACGGTGTTCGGGCGCGCGCCGCTCGCCATCGCCGACCTCGAGCGCGCGACGGCACTCGGGGACCTGGAGGGGAACCACCCGTACCACGCCCGCGCATGGCTGGCGCTCGGCGACGGACACTGGAAGCTCGGCGCGCTCGACAAGGCGCGCGCCGCCTGGCAGGAGGGACTGCGCCGCTTCCCCGGCGACGCCGGCTTGCAGGCAAGGCTCTCGTCCGAGGGCGAGGCCCTCGCCGCGCTGATCGGCGACGCGCTCGATCCCGAGCGGCGCGTCGATACCGACCTCGCGCCCCTCGTGGAGACGCCGCGATGAGTCGGAGGGCGATCGCCGTGGTCATGACGTGCCTCGTCGCCGGCGCGGCAGGCGGAGCCGGAGGGGCGGGGACAGGCCCCGCCCCTACAGCCCGAGCCAGCGTCCCGGCGCCGACGACCTCGTCACCGCCAGACCACGATCCGGATGTAGGGGCGGGGCCTGCCCCCGCCCGCCCGGACCTCATCACCCGCGCGTCGCTCCGCTTCGTCGAGGTCGGGGGCGCCGCCGGCGCGCGCCTCCGGCACCGCACGCGCACGTTTCCCGGCCCCTACGCCGACACCCTCGGCATGTTCACCTCGGGCGGCGCCGCGGCGGCGGCCGGGGACTACGACGGCGACGGCCGCGACGACCTCTTCGTGACGAGCTCGGAGCTGGGTGCCGTCAGCCACCTCCTCCACAACGACGGTCCGGGCGCCGACGGTGTGCCGCGCTTCCGCGACGTCACTGCCGCCGCCGGCGTGGGCGGCGGCAACGACGCGCGGTCGATCGTCTCCGACGCGCTCTGGTTCGACGCCGACAACGACGGGCTGCAGGACCTGCTGGTGGCGCGCTTCGGCACGCCGCTGCTCTACCGCAACCTCGGGGGCGGCCGCTTCCGCGACGCGACGGCGGGGTCGGGGCTCGAGTCCTTCGCCAACACCATCGCCGTGGTGGCCTTCGACTACGACCGCGACGGCCGCCTCGACCTGCTCTTCGGCAACTACTTCAAGCCCGTCGACCTGCTCGCCCTCGAGGACCGGCACGTGCTCCCCCCCGACCTCGACCAGTCGAGCAACGGCGGCGGCGTGACGCTGTGGCGGAACCTCGGAGTGCCGGCGACGCCGGCCCGCTCCGAAGGCAGGCTCTGGATCACATTCAAGGACGTGACGCACGCCGCCGGCCTCTCGGCTCACCACGGCTGGACCCTCGACGTCGGCCACGCCGACCTCGACGACGACGGCTGGCCGGACATCTATTTCGCCGCCGACTACGGCACCGACCGGCTCTTCTGGAACCAGCGCGACGGCACCTTCCTCGACGGCACCGCGGCGGCCCTCGGTATCGACACGCGCAAGGGGATGAACGTGGACGTCGCCGACTACGACCGCGACGGCCGGCTCGACATCTACGTCACCAACATCACCGACGACTACATGAAAGAGTGCAACATGCTCTGGCGCAACAACGAGGGTGCCGTCGCGCCGGCGCGACCCACCTTCACCGACCTCTCGAAGGAGACGGGCACCTGCGCCACCCTCTGGGGCTGGGGCGCGAAGTGGGCCGACTTCGACGACGACGGGTGGCCCGACCTCTTCGTGCAGAACGGGCTGCGCTCGGCCGGTCCCGACGACTACATCCCCCTGCTGGTCGACACCATCGTCCGCCCCGGCGTCGACCTGAGCGACCTCGCCAGCTATCCGCCGATCGGCAACCGGAGCTGGAGTGGCCGGCAGCGGAAGAAGCTCCTCCACAACCTGAGCGGCTCCACCTTCGTCGACGTGGCGCACGCGGCGGGCGTCGACAACGACCGCGACGGCCGCGGGCTCGCCCTCTCCGACTTCGACGGCGACGGCCGCGTCGACGTCTTCGCCACCAACGTGAACCAGGAGAGCCTCCTCTACCTGAACCGCACGAGCGGCGGCGGGCACTGGATCGGTCTCCGGCTCACCGGCACGACGAGCAACCGCGACGCGATCGGCGCTCGCGTGACGGTGACGGCCGGGGGCCTGCGCCAGGTCGCCGAGCTCGACGGCGGCAACGGCTACGCGGGCCAGAGCGGCAAGGTGCTGCGCTTCGGGCTGGGCGCCGCGACGACGATCGACAAGCTGGAGATCCGCTGGCCGAACGGCACGCTCGAGACCGTGAGCGTGGCGATCGACCGCGTCACCGCCGTGCGCGAGGGGAGCGGCGTCGAGCGGTGAGCCGGGGACGGCGTGCGATGTCGAGGTCGATGCTGGCGACGGCGGCTTGCGCGGCTGCCGTCGCGCTGTTCGGTGCGGCGCGGTCGTCGGTCTCGGCGGCGGCGCCGGCGACCGTCGCGGGCGCCGATTCGCGTGGCGAAGAGCTCCAGCGCCACCGCAACCTCGGCAAGGCGTTCTACGAAAACCCCACCACCCACCAGCAGGCGATCGCCGAGCTCCGCCGGGCGCTGGCGCTCGCCCCGGGCTCGGCGGCGGACCGCCTCAATTACGGCCTCGCGCTGCTGCGCGCGGACAGGGAGGCCGAGGGCATCGCCGAGCTCGTCGCGGCGCAGAAGCGGGACCCCTCGATCCCCCACACCTGGTGGAACCTGGGCATCGCCTACATGCAGTCCTCGCGGAACGAGGAGGCACGGGTGCAACTCGAGGGGATGCTGGCGCGGGTACCGGACGACGCCGCGACGCATTACAACCTGGGAGTCCTCGCCCAGATCGCCGGCGATGCGCCGAGGGCGCTGCGCCACCTCGAGGCGGCGGCCCGGTTCGCCCCCGACATGGCGGCGCCGCGCTACCAGCTGGCGAGCGCGTACCGCCGCGCCGGCCGCGACGACGACGCGGCGCGCGAGCTCGCGCGCTTCCGGGAGCTCAAGCGGGAGCAGGGGGGCTCGGCGGTGCCCGAGGATCCCCAGTGGAGCCGGTACTCGGAGCTCTTCGACCCCGTCGGCGAACGCGGCGGCCTCGTGCCGAAGGCCGTTCCGCTCGCGATGACCCCAGGCGAGCCGGTGACCTTCGACGCGCCGCCCGGGCTGCATGCGAGCGGGCTGGTGGTGATCGATGCCGAAGGGGACGGCAGGCCCGACCTGCTCGCCTGGTCGCGCGGGGACCTCGTCCTGCTCGCCCGCGGCAGCCGTCGCGAGAGCCAGCCGGCGCTCGCCGCGATTCCCGGGGTTGCCGGCGTCGTGCCGGGCGATTTCGACAACGACGGCCTCGCCGACCTCTGCGTGCTCACCGCGACGGGGCCACGTCTCCTGCGCAACGAGCGCGGGATCTTCGGCGCCACCACGGCGCGTCTTCCCGCGAAGCCGTTCGCGGCCGCCGGCTGGCTCGACTTCGACCACGACTACGACGTCGACCTCCTGCTGCTCGGCGAGGCGAGCGCGCTCCTGCGCAACAACGGCGACGGCACCTGGACGGACGCCACGGCGCGCTTCCCGTTCGCCGCCGGCTTGCCGCTCGCGGCGACGGTGCTCGACGCGGTGGCCGACACGCAGGGCGAAGACGTGGCGGTGAGCTACGCCGACCATGCCGGGGTTCTCTACCGCGACCAGCTCGGCGGACGCTACGTGGCCGAGCCGCTGCCGGCGCTGCCGGCCGGCGCGCGCGAGCTCGCCGCGGCCGACGTCGACGCCGACGGCTGGACGGACGTCGTCGGCGTCGCGCCCAACGGCAAGGCCCTCGTCCTCGCCAACCAGGGCGGCGAGGGTCACCTCCGGCGCGGCTTCCGACTCGCGCCGGCCCCCGCCGCGAGCGAGCCGATCGTCTTCGCCGACCTCGAGAACCGCGGCGTTCTCGACCTGGTGGCGGCCGACGGCGTGCGCTCCGGCGCCGGTCGCGGCGCCTTCGCGACCGGCGCGACGCCCCTGCCGCGGCCGCGCGCGGCGGGGACCCTCGGTCCTACGGCGCCGCCGCTTGCCTTTGCCGCCGCCGACTTCGACGGCGACGGACGGGTCGACCTCGGCGTCCTGGGCGGCGACGGCTACCGGCTGCTCGCCAACCGCACCGCCGGCACCGGCCGCTGGCTGCGCATCGACCTGCGCGGCAAGAAGAACCTGCGGCTCGCCCCCGGCGCCGAGGTGGAGGTCAAGGCCGGCGCCGGCTACCAGAAGCAGCGCTACGCGGGAGTGCCGCTGCACTTCGGGCTCGCCCGTCGCGAGCTCGCCGACACCGTGCGCATCACCTGGCCGAACGGCCTCATCCAGAACGAGACCGCGCGCCGCGCCGGGAGTGCCACCACCTTCGAGGAGGCGCCCCGGCTCTCCGGCTCCTGCCCGATGATCTTCACCTGGGACGGGAAGGGCTTCCGCTTCATCACCGACGTGCTCGGCGTGGCGCCGCTCGGCGCCAGCGCCGGCGACGGTGAATATTTTCCCGTCGACCACGACGAATACGTCCAGGTGCCGGGCGAGGCGCTGGTGCCCGTCGACGGCCGCTACCGGGTTCGCGTCACCGAGGAGCTGCGCGAGGTCTCCTACCTCGACGAGATCCACCTCCTCGCCGTCGACCACCCGGTGAGCGTCGAGGTCTTCACCAACGACAAGTTCCAGGGGCCCCCGTTCCCCGAGTTCCGGCTCTTCGGCGTGCGCGAGCGCATCGCGCCGCTCCGCGCCGTCGGCCCCCGCGGCGAAGACGTGCGCGAGCTCCTCTGCGCTCGCGACGGCCGCTACCCGACCACCTTCCGCCACGACGCGGCGGGGGTCGCCGAGACGCACACGCTCGAGCTCGACTTCGGCCCGGCGGCGGCCGGCGCGCCCGCCGACGCGGTGCTGGTGCTCTCGGGCTGGGTGGACTGGGCCGACGGCAGCACCTTCCTCGGCACCGCGCAGCGCCAGGGCGGCGGCCTGCTGATGCCGCGCCTCGAGGCGCTCGACGAGCGGGGCGAATGGCGCACGGTGATCGCGGACATGGGCATCCCGGCGGGCAAGCCGAAGACGATCGTCGTCGACCTCGCGGGCAAGCTGCCGGCGCGCACCCGCCGGCTGCGCATCGTCACCAACCTCTGCGTCTACTGGGACGAGATCTTCCTCGCCGAGGGCGCGTCGTCGCCGCCGGTCGAGGTGGCGACGCTCGAGCCCGCCGCCGCGGAGCTCCGCTTCCGCGGCTTCTCGACGCCGACGATCCACCCGCTCCGGCAGGAGCCCGAACGCTTCGACTACGCGCACGTGCTGGCGAGCACGATGTGGAACCCCACGCCCGGGCTCTACACGCGTTACGGCGACGTGCGCGAGCTGCTCGCCGCGATCGACGACCTCCTCGTCGTCATGGGCTCGGGCGACGAGATCGACCTCTCCTTCGACGCCGCGGCGCTGCCGGCGCTGCCGGCCGGGTGGCGGCGCGACTTCCTGCTCCTCTTCGAC